>TARA_R110001606_G_scaffold178752_1_pt1 | contig 36211 bp, 38 predicted proteins | sample TARA_R110001606 | Tara Oceans TARA_R110001606 (sample SAMEA4398315) | marine metagenome | biome: Polar Biome; feature: [SRF] surface water layer (ENVO:00010504); material: water (ENVO:00002006), including particulate matter (ENVO:01000060) such as... | depth 5 m
AAACACAATACAACCCAACTATACACACAACATCCCGTAGGTCAGATTAGCCGAGGTACGAGGCGTGATCTGACATTCACAACATCATCAACCGGCACATAACGCTCCGCTCATGATGCCCTACAAAACACAATAAATACCAACCCACCCGTAGGTCAGATGAGACGAGGCACGAGGCGTAATCTGACATTCATAACCAACATCATCAAACGGCACATAACGCTCCGCTCATGATGCCCTACAAAACACAATACAAACCATCATCGCCCAATTTACCGCATCAACCAAAACCTAAAACGGATTTCGTTTCTATCCATATAACCAAAAAGCTTAAAAAAATGTCCGCTTTACAAACTCTTTTCGAACACATTCTTTGCATGATTTTATGTCTTGTATTATCATTGTTCACCAATTGAACGCAGCATATATTTCTCCCTTCCTCTTATTACTTCCAAGGGGAAGCTCGGATGGGGTTAATAGTTCTTTAGTAATTAAAATGGATAACATTAAACGAGGTAAATGCATGGAAAGCACACTCACACCTTCATACACCACACCTTTCCGCGCTTATTATTTTTCGTATTTATGCATTACTCTTAGCCTTATATCTAAGGTGCTTAAATGTTAACCGACGAATACCGCTACAAAATTTTAAAAGAACTACAGCAAGATCCTGATATTAGTCAACGCGAGCTGGCCAAGCGCCTAGATATTAGCCTAGGAAAAGCCAACTTTTGCCTAAAAGCACTAATAGAAAAAGGCCTAATAAAAGCGGAAAATTTTAAAAATAGCACCAACAAAATGGGCTACCTATACCTACTTACCCCAAAAGGCATAGAAGAAAAGGTTTCTCTTACGCAGCGCTTTCTGCAACGAAAACTAAAAGAACACGAAGTCCTAGAAAAAGAAATAGAGCAACTGCGTCAAGAAGTGAAAACATAACGTGTCACTTGTAGATCGGCCTGTAGGTCAGATTAGCTGAGGCACGAAGCGTGATCTGACGATTGGCTGTTACCGATGAAATCGAAATGCCGCCTCGTAGGTCAGATGAGCCGAGGTACGAGGCGTTATCTGACGATGTAAATTATTTGGCAATAAACAAGATTTCAAAAATTATGGATACGATAAAATGAAGTTTTTAGTCACCGGAGCCGCAGGCTTCATTGGTATGAATGTGTGCAAACGCTTGTTAGAAGCGGGTCACGACGTTGTCGGCCTTGACAGCTTAAACGCTTACTACCTACCTGCGTTGAAACAGCATCGTCTTGCGCAATTATTGCCGTATGAAAACTTTCGTTTTGTAAAACTGGATCTCGCTGACCGTGAAGGCATGGCTCGGCTGTTTGCAGAAGAACAATTCCAGCGAGTGATTCACCTCGCGGCACAGGCGGGCGTGCGCTACTCATTAGAAGCCCCCTTTGAATACGTAGATAGCAACCTAGTTGGCATGATGACTATTTTAGAAGGTTGCCGCCAGAATAAAGTGGCTCACCTTGTCTATGCCTCTTCCAGTTCCGTTTACGGCATGAACGCCAAAATCCCATTCAGTGAATCCGATACGGTCGATCATCCCGTCTCACTGTATGCCGCTACCAAAAAAGCCAACGAGTTGATGGCACATTCTTATTCCCATCTTTATAACATCCCAACGACAGGGTTACGTTTCTTCACCGTATATGGCCCTGGTGGTCGCCCTGATATGGCGCCTTGGTTATTCACCGAAGCCATTTTGAATGACAAGCCGATCAAGGTATTCAACCACGGCAAAATGATGCGTGACTTTACTTACATCGACGATATTGTGGAAGGCGTGATACGTATTCAAGACGTGCTGCCACAAGCACAACACAGCCAAGATACGACAGCGCCTTACGCGATTTACAATATTGGCAATAATCAACCGATTCAACTGTCTGAATTCATTGAGGCGATTGAAACCGCCTGCGGCAAACCCGCTGAGAAAATCTACATGGACATGCAACCGGGTGATGTACCAAAAACTTACGCAGATACGGCGCAACTTGAAGCGATGGTTGGTTACAAACCAGCAACGTCTATTCAAGATGGCATGGTGAAATTTGTCGAATGGTACAAAGCCTTTCAAGAAGAACTGAATAGCTAAAATCATAGGCTGGATGAGGTGCGTAAAATGAGATTAACAAATAGTCAGGTGCAAACCATAAAGCAAGTGGTTGCCATGCTCGCTGGAGAAGGCGCACAAGTGACCTTGTTTGGCTCTCGTGTTGATGACGACAAAAAAGGCGGAGACATAGACTTACTGATTACTCTAAATCATGTGGTTGAACACCCAGCTGTATTGTCATCAAAGATAAGCGCACGACTCATTAGATTGTTCCAAGGTCGTAACGTAGATGTTTTATTGTCTGCACCTAACTTACAGCACTTACCGATACATCAAATAGCACAGAGCAAAGGTGTTTTATTATGAAACCCAAAAATAACGCCGTTGATAAGCTAGAAAGGGTAGTATTTTTACGGCGAGTGGTTGATAGAGAAATTCATCATTTAAACTATTCTGCCTCTAAAATATTTTATCAGCCGTTTACTCTTGAGTTAGCTAGGCAGTTGGACAGTAACGAAGAACTTGCTGAACAGCTGGAGGCATTTATAAGCCGATTTTGTCGATTGCAGGACACACTAGGCGATAAACTACTACCTGCATGGCTGGATATATTAGAAGAAAAGACCAACGTTGCTATTGAGAATTTAGATAAAGCGGAAAAAATTGGCGTATTGCCTTCAGTTGAGTTGTGGCTAGAACTACGACAACTGAGAAATCAAATGATTCATGAGTATATTGAAGACTTAAACCTACTGGTAGACGCATTGCAAACAGCTTACGACAGTTTAGATTTTTTAATTGGTGTTGCAGAAGCCATAAATACTGACCTTAACGGTAGAGGATTACATAAATGAAAATCGCCATTGCCGGAACGGGTTACGTTGGTCTATCTAATGCCATGTTATTGGCACAACACAACGACGTCATCGCGGTGGATATCGTTCCTGAAAAAGTGGCCATGCTAAACAACAAGCAGTCACCGATTGAAGACGTTGAAATCGAAGATTTTTTACAAAACAAAGCCCTCAGCTTCACCGCGACATTAGATAAGCAAACCGCTTATCAACAGGCTGACTTTGTGATTATTGCCACGCCAACCGACTATGACCCATCGACGAACTACTTCAATACCAAGTCGGTTGAAAGTGTGATTCAAGACGTACTGGCGATCAACCCACAAGCCGTCATGGTAATCAAATCCACCGTACCAGTGGGTTACACCAAAAGCGTGAATGAAAAATTTAACACCACGAACATTTTTTTCTCGCCCGAATTCTTACGCGAAGGCAAAGCCTTGCATGACAACTTATACCCATCACGCATCATCGTGGGTGAACGCAGTGAGCGTGCAGAGGTGTTCGCAAACTTACTCGCACAAGGTGCGATAAAAAGCGATATTAAAATACTCTTTACAGACAGCACAGAGGCCGAAGCCGTTAAGCTTTTTTCTAATACCTATTTAGCCCTTCGTGTTGCTTATTTTAATGAGCTGGATACCTACTGCGAATCTCATGGTTTAGACACTAAGCAAATCATCGATGGCGTGTCGTTAGACCCACGTATTGGCAACCACTACAACAATCCAAGCTTTGGTTACGGTGGTTACTGCTTGCCTAAAGACACCAAACAGTTATTAGCCAACTACCAAGACGTACCTAACAACCTGATTCGTGCCATTGTGGAGTCCAACTCAACTCGCAAAGATTTCATTGCCGACTCAGTTATCAAGCGCAACCCGAAAGTAGTAGGGATTTACCGACTGGTGATGAAAACCGGCAGTGATAACTTTAGAGCCTCGGCCATTCAGGGCATCATGAAACGCATCAAGGCCAAAGGCATTGAAGTGGTGATCTACGAGCCTGTGTTAGAGGAAAGCGAATTTTTCCATTCGAAAGTCATAAAAGATCTAGCAGAATTTAAAAATGTAGCAGATGTGATCATCGCCAACAGACAAGACAAAGTGCTGAGTGATGTGGTGGATAAAGTGTATACCCGTGATTTGTTTGGCAGCGATTAACCCAAATAAGACCCGTAGGCCGGATGAGACGAGGCACGAGTCGTTATCCGGCGTTGAATAAAAAGACATGAAATGCGGCGCTTTACTTGAAAGTAAAAGTGACGTTTAACTGTATTGCTAATTGAATTGAAATATTAAATTAAAATGGAAACGAAACAATGAAGAAAAAAGCACTTATCACTGGTGTAACTGGTCAAGATGGTTCTTACCTAGCCGAGTTCTTGTTAGCAAAAGGCTACGAAGTGCATGGTATTAAACGTCGTGCGTCTTCTTTTAATACCCAGCGTGTGGATCATATTTATCAAGATCCGCATGTGGATAATGCAAACTTTATTCTTCATTACGGTGATTTGACTGACTCTTCTAATTTGACGCGTATTTTGCAAGAAGTGAAGCCAGATGAAGTGTACAACTTAGGCGCTCAGTCTCATGTGGCTGTGTCGTTTGAATCCCCTGAATACACAGCGGATGTGGATGCCATGGGCACACTGCGCTTGTTGGAAGCGATTCGTTTGCTGGGATTGGAAAAGACGACCAAGTTTTATCAAGCGTCGACGTCGGAGCTTTACGGTCTGGTGCAAGAAACCCCACAAAAAGAAACCACGCCATTTTATCCTCGCTCTCCTTACGCGGTGGCGAAAATGTACGCTTACTGGATCGTGGTGAACTACCGTGAATCTTATGGCATGTACGCGTGCAACGGTATTTTGTTTAACCATGAATCGCCACGTCGTGGTGAGACCTTTGTGACTCGTAAGATTACCCGTGGTTTGGCGAACATTTCTCAAGGTTTAGAGAAGTGCTTGTACATGGGCAACATGGATGCGCTGCGTGACTGGGGCCATGCGAAAGATTACGTGCGTATGCAGTGGATGATGTTGCAACAAGATCAACCTGAAGACTTTGTTATCGCAACGGGTGTGCAATATTCCGTGCGCCAGTTTATTGAATGGTCTGCCAAAGAGTTGGGTGTGACCTTAACATTCGAAGGCCAAGGCGTGGATGAAAAAGGGATTGTTACGGCAATCGAAGGCGACAAAGCGCCAGCCTTGAAAGTCGGCGATGTGGTAGTGCAGATCGACCCACGTTATTTCCGCCCTGCGGAAGTGGAAACCTTGTTAGGTGATCCAAGCAAAGCGAAACAGAAGCTAGGCTGGACACCGGAAATCACAGTACAAGAAATGTGCGCTGAGATGGTGATGGAAGATTTGAAAGTGGCGCAACGTCACGCCTTCTTAAAACTGCATGGTCATGATGTCTCTGTGTCGGTAGAGGAAGCGCGTTAATGGCTAAGATACGTATTTTTGTAGCGGGTCATAAGGGAATGGTTGGCAGTGCGCTGGTTCGACAACTAGCGCAAGATCCTAACAACGACATTATCACCGCTGACCGCACAGAACTGGATTTGACGAATCAGCAGGCAGTGCAGGATTTCTTTGCAGAGCAGTCTATTGATGAAGTGTATTTGGCAGCAGCGAAAGTAGGTGGTATACATGCGAATAACACTTACCCAGCGGACTTTATTTATCAGAACTTGATGATAGAAGCGAATATCATTCACGCGGCGCACGTGCATAATGTACAAAAATTGCTCTTTTTAGGGTCTTCTTGTATTTATCCTAAGTTAGCTGAACAGCCCATGCGTGAAGATGCTTTGCTCACGGCGACATTAGAGCCAACGAATGAACCCTATGCCATTGCAAAAATCGCCGGTATTAAGCTGTGTGAAAGTTACAACCGACAATACGGTCGTGACTATCGCAGCGTTATGCCAACCAATCTTTATGGTGAAAACGATAATTTTCATCCACAAAACAGTCATGTTATTCCGGCATTAATTCGTCGCTTCCATGAAGCCAAAGAGGCCAATGCCCCAGTGGTAAAAGCATGGGGAACCGGGACGCCTATGCGCGAGTTTTTGTATGTTGATGATATGGCCGCGGCGTCTATTTTTGTGATGAATTTAGATGATTCCACTTATCAGACAGAAACGCAGCCTATGCTGTCACATATCAACGTAGGCAGTGGTGTGGACTGTACGATCAAAGCGCTGACAGAAACGGTGGCAAAAGTGGTGGGTTACCAAGGAAAAATTGAATGGGATACCAGTAAGCCGGATGGTGCGCCAAGGAAGCTAATGGACGTATCACGTTTAGAGAGGCTAGGTTGGACAGCGACGATTGGTTTGGAGCAAGGTTTGACGAAAAGCTATGCGTGGTTTTTGGCGAATCAAACAAGTGCTAGACACTAAATTTAGTAAAGGTAATTATGCTAGTAAGTACAACCGAAGGTAAGCAGTTCGATACACAGGGCGATCAATCAATCTTAGACGCGGCACTGAAATCTGATTTGGTGTTTGAGTACAGTTGTAAAAATGGTCAATGTGGCGTGTGTAAAACAACTTTACTTAAAGGCGATATCGTCGAGCTGCAAGCGCAATTGGCGCTGACGGATCAAGAGAGAAACGACAGTAATATTTTAACTTGTTGCTGTGCTGCTGTGACAGACATTGAGATCAACGCTGTTGATTTAAGCGCTTTGCACGGTATCGAAATCAAAACGTTACCGGCACGTGTGAGTCAAATTACTTATTTGAGTGAGAATATCGTAAAGGTTACCCTTCGCCTGCCACCTACAGCGTATTTTCAATTTATCGAAGGCCAGTATTTAGATGTTATTTGGAATGCGATCCGTCGCAGTTACTCCATTGCGAGTATCAGCTCAGAAAAAGAAATTACCTTGCTGATTAAGCGTTTTGAAAATGGTCAAATGAGTGACTATTGGTTTAATAAAATACAAGCCAATGACCTATTAAGAATAGAAGGGCCAAAAGGTACTTTCTTTTTACGTGATGCCGAAATTCCCTTGATTTTTTTAGCGACAGGCACTGGAATTGCGCCGATTAAGTCGATTTTATATCGCCTTGAGCATGATCCAGATTATCAGCAAAAACACCCCATTGCTGTGTATTGGGGCAATCGATACCCTGCAGAGTTTGTCTGGCAAGCGGATTTCCACAAGCTAAAAGTGGATTTTTATCATGTATTGTCAAAGCCTGAGACTGATTGGGCCGGTGAAACGGGCTATGTGCAAGACATCGCGCTATCGAAGCACTCTAATCTTAGCGAGTATGCGGTATACGCTTGTGGTTCAAATGCCATGATTCAATCGGCAAAACAGCAATTTTTAACCTCAGGTCTACCTGAAAATAAGTTTTATTCTGATGCCTTTGTGCAAAGTTTTTAAATAATAGGATATTTACGATGAAAGCAGTGATTTTGGCTGGTGGGTTAGGCACACGTCTTAGCGAAGAAACCAGTACCCGTCCAAAGCCTATGGTTGAGATCGGTGGTAAACCTATTCTTTGGCATATTATGAAGATGTACTCCGCGCACGGCATCAACGATTTTGTTATATGTTGTGGTTACAAGGGTTATGTCATTAAAGAATACTTTGCTAACTATTTTCTTCATATGTCGGATGTCACTTTTAATATGAAAGACAACTGTATGGAAGTGCACGAAAAACGCGCTGAGCCATGGACAGTGACGCTTGTTGATACGGGCGATGAGTCGATGACGGGTGGTCGTTTAGGACGAGTGGCCGAGTATGTAAAAGACGAAGATGCCTTTTGTTTTACTTATGGTGATGGGGTAGGTGATATCGACATATCAGCCTCTATCGCTTTTCATAGGCAGCACGGCAAACAGGCGACATTAACGGCGACTTACCCACCTGGTCGCTTTGGTGCGTTGGATATTAAGCAGGGCCAAGTAAAAAGTTTTAAAGAAAAACCCAAAGGCGATGGCGCTATGATTAATGGCGGATTCTTTGTGTTGTCGCCTGCCGTATTGTCGCGTATTACGAGTGATGACTGTATTTGGGAGCAAGAGCCTTTAAATGGATTGGCCCAAGATGGTCAACTGATGGCGTTTGAACACGAAGGTTTTTGGCAACCAATGGATACGCTACGCGATAAAGTGCACCTTGAAGAATTATGGCAGTCTGGTAAGGCGCCTTGGAAAAATTGGGAATAACCATGGTGAATTCAGCATTTTGGCAAGGTAAAAGAGTTTATTTGACTGGTCATACCGGTTTTAAAGGTAGCTGGCTATCGCTCTGGTTAGCCAATATGGGTGCGGTGGTAAAAGGCTATGCTTTAGCACCACCAACGCAACCGAGCTTGTTTGAAGTGGCAAATGTGGCGGATAAGATTGAATCAGAGATCGGTGATATTCGAGATCTTGCTCAAATTTCTGCGAGCATGATGAGCTTCAATCCAGATATTGTCATTCATATGGCTGCACAGCCTCTTGTCAGATTGTCTTATCATGAGCCGCTTGAGACTTATGAAGTGAACGTCATGGGGACCGCTAAGGTATTGGAAGCAGCAAGATCTTGTCGCAATATAAAAGCCATTGTCAGTGTGACAACCGATAAATGCTATGAGAATAAAGAATGGGTATGGGGGTATCGTGAAGACGAAGCCATGGGCGGATTCGATCCATACAGCAGTTCAAAAGGCTGTGCTGAGCTTGTGACATCGGCATATCGTCGTTCTTTCATGCATGAAAAAGGCGTTGGTCTGGCGTCTGCTCGTGCGGGCAATGTGATTGGTGGTGGGGATTGGGCGGCTGATCGTCTGATTCCAGACATACTAAGAGCGTTTGAAAAAGAGATACCTGTCATTGTACGTAACCCCGCGGCTACTCGCCCATGGCAGCACGTACTGGAGCCTTTAGCCGGCTACTTAGTGTTAGCAGAACATCTTTATAATCAGCCTGACGCCTACGCTGAAGGATGGAATTTTGGTCCAGCAGAAAATGATGCCAAACCCGTGGATTGGATCCTTAATCAGATGGTATCAAAATGGCCTAGTGCTTCGTGGCAACTTGATATGAGTGCTAATCCTCATGAAGCTGGTTACCTTAAACTGGATATTTCCAAAGCCAAAGCCAGATTGCATTGGCAGCCAACTTGGTATTTGGAGCAAACCCTAAGCAAAATTATCACTTGGCATAAAGCTTGGTTGAATGATGAAGACATGCAGCAAGCTTGCTTGAACGAAATTAACGATTATATGAGAGATATGCACAATGCAAACTACTGAAACTTTACGTACTGAAATCGCCGCATTGGTTGAGCAATATGCCAAGTTACAATACCAAGAGAAAATGTTTATCGCTGGCGAAACCGTGATACCGCCGTCTGGCAAGGTGATTGGTGCAACAGAATTACAGTATATGGTAGAAGCTTCTTTAGACGGTTGGTTAACAACTGGCCGCTTTAACGATCAGTTTGAAAAAGAGTTGGCTCAGTTTATTGGCATCAAACATCTTATTACCGTTAACTCAGGGTCTTCTGCAAACCTTGTTGCCTTCAGCACATTGACATCTCCTAAACTGGGCGACCGTGCTATTAAGAAAGGTGACGAAGTGATTGGTGTCGCGGCAGGCTTTCCAACCACAGTTAACCCGATTGTACAGTTTGGCGCTGTGCCAGTATTTGTTGATGTTGATCTTGTAACACATAACATTAATGCTGATTTGATCGAAGCCGCGATCACACCCAAAACAAAAGCCATTATGCTTGCTCACACACTAGGTAATCCTTTCAACCTAGGAAAAGTAAAAGCTTTGTGTGAAAAGTACAACCTTTGGTTAGTTGAGGATTGCTGTGATGCGTTAGGTGCGACATTCGACGGTAAGATGGTCGGTACATGGGGTGATATTGCGACACTTAGCTTCTACCCAGCGCACCACATGACGATGGGCGAAGGCGGTGCGGTTTTCACCAATAACAGCCAGCTTATCTCTATTGCTGAGTCGTTTCGAGATTGGGGGCGTGATTGCTACTGTAAGCCAGGTTGCGACAACACGTGTGGTACGCGTTTCAATATGCAGTTAGGTTCCTTGCCGCAAGGTTATGATCACAAATATACCTATTCTCACTTAGGCTACAACCTGAAAATCACCGACATGCAAGCAGCATGTGGTTTGGCTCAATTGAAGCGTTTGCCAGAGTTTATCGAAAAACGTAACGCAAACTTTGATTACCTTAAAAACCGTCTTGCGTCGGTAACTGACTTCATTGAACTAACAGAACCTACTGAAAACTCGACCCCTTCTTGGTTCGGTTTTCCTATCACCCTCAAAGAAAACGCAGGCGTAAACCGAGTAGACTTAACCAAATACTTAGATCAATGCAAAATTGGTACTCGTTTATTATTTGCTGGAAACCTGATTCGTCAGCCTTATTTTGAAGGCGTGGATTATAGAGTTGTCGGTGAATTAACCAACACAGATATCACGATGAACCAAACTCTTTGGTTGGGTATATACCCAGGATTGGGTGAAGAGCATTTGAATTACATTGCTGAAAAGCTAGAAGAATTCTTTGGTGTGAATTTCTAATGGCGAAGCCAACTATTTTACTAACAGGAGCAAATGGCTTTTTAGGTAGCCATTTGCTTGAGGCGTTGCTTAGCCAGCAATATAACGTAGTGATATTAAAGCGATCGACATCAGATCTATGGCGTATCGCACATTTGATGGACCAAGTGACTAGTCACGATGTGGATGTACAGCCTCTACAACAGGCTTTTAAAGAGCAAGAAATCGACTGCGTAATCCATACTGCCTGTCACTATGGGCGTAATGGTGACTCGATTCATAGCATCGTGGAAAGTAACCTGCTCTATGGAATTCAAGTGTTAGAAGCGGCCATAAAATGTAATGTGAAGACTTTTATTAACACAGACTCACTTTTACCAAGAGACCTTACACCATATAGCTTATCCAAAAAGCAGCTAGTTGATTGGCTAAAGCACCAATCTGATCGCATTAAAGTGGTTAACTTAAGATTGGAGCACATGTTTGGGCCGAAAGATGATGCGACCAAATTTGTATCTTGGGTAATTGCTCAGCTAAAAGCGAATGCTCCAGAAATTAAATTAACTCAAGGCGAGCAGCAACGTGATTTTGTATACATTGATGATGTAGTGAGTGCCTACTTAACGGTTTTAAGTAAACTGGACGCACTCCAAAGTTACAGTGAATTTGATGTAGGCAGTGGAGTGCTGACCACAGTAAGATCGTTTTTGGAACAGCTTAAACAAGCTTGTGAAGTGTCGTTTGGTAAATTGGATACCCAGTTAGTATTTGGGGCTCTTCCTTACCGTGACGGTGAAATGATGAGCGTTGACGTCAATACTCAAGCCTTACGTGACTTAGGGTGGTCAGCAAAAACGAATATTGGACACGGTCTAACATACATTTTAAAGGAAAACTCATGAAATATTTGATTACAGGCGGTTGTGGCTTTTTAGGTTCTAATATTGCGAGTGAACTATTAAAAAGTCAGCATGAATTAGTCATATTCGACAGCCTTTATCGCTTCGGTAGCTACCAAAATTTAGAATGGCTTCGAACCCAAGGAGAGTTTGAATTTATTCATGGTGATATTCGTAACACAAACGACGTAGAGCGAACCATTCAGCAACATAAGCCAGACGTGATCTATCATTTAGCGGGTCAGGTTGCTATGACAACGTCGATTGCGGACCCAAGGATGGATTTTGAAATTAATGTAGGCGGAAGCTTTAATTTATTAAACGCAGTACGTTTGTATTCTCCAGAAAGTACAATCATCTATTCTTCATCCAATAAAGTCTATGGTGATTTAGAGCAGTTTGAATACCGTGAAACAGATACTCGTTACGAATGTCTTGATAAGCCAAATGGTTTCGATGAAAGCGTGAATTTGGACTTTCATTCACCTTATGGAACCTCTAAAGGAAGTGCAGATCAGTACATGCTTGATTTTGCGCGTATTTACGGATTAAAAACGGTGATTTTTAGGCATTCTTCTATGTTTGGTGGTCGTCAATTTGCTACGTTTGATCAAGGTTGGTTAGGTTGGTTTACGCAGAAGGCGTTAGAAATAAAGAATGGCACAGCCAAGGAATTGTTTACAATTTCAGGAAATGGCAAACAAGTACGTGACTTACTCTATGCTAGTGACTGCGTGGCATTGTATTTGAAAGCAGCGGAAAAAATAGACGTTATAAAAGGGCAAGCGTTTAATATTGGAGGAGGAATAGATAACTCTTCTTCACTTTTAGAGTTGTTCCATTTTTTAGAACGGGAACTAGAAATAAAAATGACTTATCGCCAACTACCGTTTAGAGAAAGTGATCAACGAGTGTTTGTAGCTGACATCGCTAAAGTAAGCTCAATGATTGGTTGGACGCCAAGGGTGGCGAAAGCGGAAGGCATACGCAAAATGATAGAATGGGTAGCAATAAATTGAGTTTGTCAAAAGCTAGAAGTCTCAATTACCTTAATCAGCTAAAAGGGTCGGCGTTATATAAAATTGGGGCCATTGCCGCAACTTTCTTAGCGCTACCTTTAATGATTAAGTACTTGGGAGCAGAACAGTTTGGTGTTTGGGCTACTATGCTTACTCTAATCACTTGGGTTATGCTTTTTGACTTAGGTATTGGTAATGGTTTGAAAAATAAAATTGCTGAAAGTCTTGCGCAAGATAATACTGAGCAAGCTGCTGAATATGTTTCAACGGCTTATGGTTTGATAGGTTTAATCTCCTTTGTCCTTTTCATTCTTTTTCTTTTTGCCACTATGTGGCTTCCTTGGCAAAGTATTTTTAATACTAAGTCTATTACTGAAGCAGATCTAAAAGGTTCGGTTATTGCATTGAGCTTTTTCATTTTTTTCAATTTTTGGATAAGCCTGGTTAATCAAATTTATCATGGCCTACAAAAATCATCAGCTGTAGTATTGGGTCAATGTGTATCAAATTTTTTTGCCTTAATTTTTATATTCATTTTGAACCACTTTACATCTTCTTCTATTTTTTTAATGGTTTGCGCCTACGGTTTTGCGCTTGTATTAGCAAATTTTTTGCTAAGCTTATTGTTATTTAAGGAATTTAAATTACTAGTGCCAACTAGAAAAAAATTCAGTACTGAAAAAGTAAAACCTTTATTATCATTAGGTATTAAGTTTTTTTTAATACAGCTTGCAGTGTTAGTGATTTTTATGACGGACAAGATTGTAATCACTCAACTGCTTGGACCAGAGTACGTAACACCTTATGAAGTTCTATTTAAGTTATTTAGTATTCTTACAATAGTCCACGGGATGATTCTTATGCCTCTTTGGCCTGCTTATTCTGATGCGTATAACCGTGGGGACTTAGAATGGATTCGTAGAAATATTAGACAACAGCTAAAAGTTGCATTTATTTTGTTTATTGGAGCACTTTTTCTTGCAATAATAGGACCAATAATTGTCGATATTTGGATAGGTTACGAAGTAGCTGTTTCTTCCAGCCTGTATTACATATTTGCACTTTTTATAGTTTTCTCAGTTTGGAGTAATGTATTTGCATACTTTGTCAATGCAATTAATAGGTTGAATTTTCAGCTCTATACCGCACTTTTCGCTGCACTAATAAACATTCCATTATCTGTATATTTTGTACGTTCGTTAAACATGGGTTTAGAAGGTGTTTTACTCGCAACAGTAATAAGTTTATCAATTTTTAGTTTTTTTGGACCTATTCAAGTTTACAAGATTCTTAACGAGAAGAAAACATGAAACCTTTAGTATCAATATTAATTCCGGTATACAATCGCGAGACTATTATTGCTGAAACTTTAGAGTCAGCAGTTTTGCAGACTTACGATAATATTGAAGTTATTGTAGTAGATAATGCTAGTAGCGATGGTACATGGAAGGTAATACAATATTTTGTAGAAAAAGATAAACGTATTAAGGCCTTTCGAAATGAAACTAATCTTGGCCCAGTTCGTAATTGGTTACGATGCGTTGAAGAAGCTAAAGGTGATTTTGGCAAAATTTTATGGTCTGATGATTTAATAGAAGCTGATTTTTTGCAAAAAACTCTGCCATTATTTAATCATGACGTAGGATTTGTCTACACTGGAACCCAAATATTTATTGGTAATAACCCTAATAGTGGAGTTTCTTGTTACTTTTTAGCAAGTACTGGTGTTTATAATTCTTCAGAATATTTGCATAAAGCACTGTATGATAAAGATGTACCAGTTTCTCCAGGCTGTGCAATTTTTAGAATGCAGGATATTAGAAAAAATTTATTACTTGACATACCAAATAAAATCAATAGCGATTTTTCAATGCACGCTATTGGTAATGATTTATTGTTATTCTTATTAACAGCAAATAACTATAGTTTTTTTGGTCATGTAGCTGAACCTTTATCTTATTTTAGAGCGCATTCTGGCTCAATAAGTGTTTCATCTTCAAATGGGAAGTTGCCGTTGCACTATGCTCTAGCAAAATCATATTTTGTAGAAAATTATTTACCATATGAAGTAAATAATCTTGCTGCAAGGATACAGATTATGTTATGGAAATACAGAGACTCAAAAAATTATAATATGAAAAAAGTAAGTGATTTTTTTAATTTTAAAGTTGTAATAAGTAAACGCATGATTTTTAAATTTTTTTTAGTTAAAGTTGTTAAAATAGTCAAGAGTTACATTGCTAAATAATGCTCCATATTCCAAGAGTTAAATAATGGCTAACAAGGTTAAATATTAGTCTAGTATGGATTTTTGACGATTAATAAAATAATTAATTTTGGCCGACATTTATGGAGTTTTTAATTGAATAGTGAATTTTGTATTAATGTAGCATGTAGCACTAATCGGCTTGCTAATCATTCTCGACTTTCTGCTGTTGAAACTATATTTTCTTCTGAAAAAATGTTAAGCGGAGGTTTAAGGACGCGCAATTCATTCAAAAGTTCTAATGAGAATAATCCACTTATTACTATAGTAACAGTCGTATACAATGGTGTGGAATTTATCGAAAACACTATCAGAAGCGTTATAGGACAAAAATGTGATAATGTAGAGTATATAATAGTAGATGGTGCATCTACTGATGGTACTTTAGAGCTGATCAAAAAATATGACAATGAAATTGATTACTGGATTTCAGGAAAAGATAGTGGCATTTACGATGCGATGAATAAAGGCATATCTCTTTCGACTGGAAAGTGGGTTAATTTTATGAACTGCGGTGATACATTTATCTCTGATACTGTTTTATCTGAGATGAACTATATTTTAAAAAGTTATAATCATTCTATTGTTTCTGGAAATGTCCGAATTGTAAGTAGGGAAGGTGTTTTTACTGGTTTAAAACATCCATATGCAGGTTCAGATTATAATCAGCTATTAGCTTACAATTGTGTTGCTCATCAAGCTTGTTTTGTCAGTAAAACTGTTTATGACTTGTTGGATGGGTTTGAGTCAGGATATAAAATACATGGTGATTATGAATTCTGGATTAGAGCAATGATATCAAGCATAGATTTAATTTATGTTGATAAAGATATAGCTTTTTTTTCTAATGATGGTATTTCGTCGAATAGAAAAAATGTTCCTATTGCCATTCGCGAGCGATATTATATTTTGAATAAATATGGACTGATGACTTCAGTTGGATCAAAAGCGTACACTTTTTGTTCTATTACGTATTATTATATTAAGACTTTTATTAGGTTTTTAATAAATAGAAAATTTTAAGAGCTATTATGAATAATAAAATTGTTTATGACAAGAGTGTTTACGGAGCGACACGTGCTGGTGTTTATGTGTTTGCAAGAGGTGTTCTTCAAGCACTTAAAAAAGAAGGTTCTATTGACATAATTGAGTTTGATAACCCTTTTTCAACTGTAGGTAAAAGTGGGCTTGCAAGAAAAATTAGCTCATTACTTCGATTGCTATATAGTGAGTTCATTGTTTTTTTCTATCGTAGAAAACATCTTTTTTTCTTCCCTGCCCCCGAAATGCCTATTTTAGTAGCTTTGCTTAAGCTAGATTATGTAATAACAATACATGACTTGTTTACTTGGAAAAATACTAAGAAAACTACGTTTTTTGCAAGTGCAAAACAGAGATTACTACCTTTTTATGCTAAAAGAGCTAAGTACGTTCTAACGGTATCTGAGTATAGTAAAGCTGAGATTGTTGATTTTTTTGGTATTTGTGAAGATAGTATAATTATTTGTAGTAACGGTTTGCCAGAATTTTTTACTGAAGATGATTTTTTGGACGAAGATTATACCATAAATGATGATTTCCCTTATATTTTATTTGTAGGAAGTTCTGAGCCTAGAAAAAATTTAATATATCTGGTTGATGTATTTGATGCATTAAATAGACAGCGTTCTATATCTGGTCAGAAGCTAGTTAAATTGATAATGACATGTGGTGAGACTTGGACAAACAATAATTTGCAACAGCGTATAGATCTATCACCTTACAGGGACTTTATTACTATTACTGGACAAATTAGCGAATCACATAAGGCAGAATTGTATCGAGGAGCATTCGCTACTATACTTCCTTCGCTAGCTGAAGGTTTTGGAATACCCGTAATTGAGTCATTGGCTTATGGTACACCAGTATTCGTTCACAATAATACGGCCTTATCTATTTTTTCTCACTATGGTGCAATAGTTATGGATGATTACGATTCTGATTTGTGGGCTGCAAAGATTAGTGATGTTATTGATTGTAGAAAGCGTGTTCCGCAATTTTACGTTGAAAAAGTTATTAATACATTCACTTGGCAAAATTCAATAAAAACTATTGTCGAAAAAGTGAAATGATTTTTATTTTCTTCTTAAATTTTGCTTTTTTTCTTATGATTTCGGTTTTGCCGATAATATATTTATCACGTTACTTTCGATTAGGTTTTTTAAATCCACTTACAATACCTTTTTTTATATATTTTCCAGTGCAAATTATGAAGGTTGTTGGTGGACCAGCATATATACTAGAAGAAGGACTGGGTGATGTTTGGTTTAATTTCGCTCTTCTGATGACTAACGTAGAATTGGTGATGCAATTCCTTCTTCTTTTTCTTTCTATAAAATTCATACGAAGGAATTATTTTTTTAAAAATATTCTATCTTATGGGGTTAAGAATTTTAGATTGAAAAAGTCTAGAATGTTATTATGCTCCTTTTTGTTTTTGTTTTTGTTTTTTATTTTTTTCTGGCTCCTCAGTAAAAAGTTCGGTTTATTAAATTGGATTTCTGATCCTAGGACTGGATATCAGTTCTATAGAGCGGGTGCTGGACACTGGTATGCTTTGAGTTTGCTTTTTTTGTCTTCTTACTACGCAATCGCGTTATTATATTGTAGGAGTATTTTTACATCATTAATTGTTTTTGTAGTTGCAGTCTTTTTGGTTTTTTTACTAGGTTCTAAAGGATTTGTTTTATCATATCTTTTATATTTCATGATAGTTTTGTGGTATAAGCGCTCCCCGTATTTGAGTTTCGGGATTTTTTTTATGTCGCCCCTTGTTTTTTTGATAATGCTATTTAACTTTAATCCGTCTGAGATAGAGGATGTTTTAAAATATTTCGACTATTATGTTAACAGTGCAATGTATTATAAGGCTTACTTTAATGGTGATATAGATTTGTATTACGGTTATTTGTGGGTTACTGATTTCTATAAATATATCCCTAGAGTCCTTTATGAATCAAAACCCTTTGTTTATGGCTTTCTTCATGTGAATGAATTTTTTTATCCTGGTGCCGCGGAGGCTACTCATACACCGGCTTTTGGTGGGCCAGTTGGTATCTTTGCAGATTTCGGCATTGTTGGCTTAATATTTTTTTCTTTTTTCGACTTGGGCTATTTTTTTAAGATAGTTCTTTATTATAATCTTTTTAGTTTTTGTAATATCTTTTCTATTAGGAATGGTTCTGTTTCTTTTGGTTTATTCTTATGGCTTTTAGCACCTTCTTTTTTGGTTTTTTTTGGTGGTTTTCAAATGCTATTAATGTTTCTTTTTATTTATTTGTTTATTATTTTTATAAATAGATCGAGTTTTAGATTTAGGGTTGTTTAGTGCTTATGATTTCATTTAAAATATTTTTCGATAATATTATATTTAGTTTGCAGAGGGCAGGTGGTGTTTCAGTTTATTGGTCTGAATTGCTTTCTAGAATGGTTGAATTTCATAGTGATTTCGAATGTTACAGTATAGAAAATGATAATATTTTTTCTAAAAAGCTAAATATAAATTCTAATGTGGTTTCGTTGGTGCCAGTTTCGATTTTAAGATACTTGCCGGAAAGTAGATTGACACATTCGAAACCATTTATTTTTCATAGTAGTTATTATAGATTTTCTTTATCTAAGAAAGCTGCTAATATAACGACTGTTCATGATTTTACTTACGAGTTTTTTTTCTCAGGATTTCCCAAGATTGTTCACAGTTTTCAAAAGCGTTTAGCTCTCAAGAACTCATCTGGTATTATTTGTGTCTCTGAGAATACTAAACGTGATCTTTTAAATTTTTATCCTGAAGTTGACCCCAGCTTGATTAAGGTGATTTATAATGGTGTAAGTGATGATTTTTACCCTCTAAATAAAAGCGAGTTTTCTAATGACAATAAATCTATTTTATTTTTGAAGAAGTTTAAGTACGTTCTGTTCGTAGGTGATAGAAGTGTATATAAAAATTTTGATAAGGTAATTGAGACGATTAAAGATCTAGAGGATTTGGTTTTGGTGGTTGTTGGAGGGAAAATATTTAGCGAATCTGAAGAAAAGGCACTTTCTGTAATTACTGGTCGTGTTTATGCTTTTCAGGGGATTAATAATTCTGATCTTAATTTTCTTTATAATAATGCTTTTTGTCTTCTCTACCCTTCAAGTTATGAAGGTTTTGGTATTCCGTTATTGGAGGCAATGAAGGCAGGTTGTCCTGTTGTATCAACAAACTTATCATCCATCCCTGAGGTTGCGGGTGATGCTGCTTTGTTAGCATCAATTGTTGAATCTTCTGAGTTTGTCAAGCTTATCTGGCAGCTTGAGGATGATGCTGTACGTGCTAGTTTAATTAAAAAAGGGTTTATTCAGGCAAGTAAATTTTCCTGGGATAAATGCTTTGAAGAGACATATGCTTTTTATAAAGAAGTGTATGAGCGTGAATTTCTTTAGTATATAAGGTTTGAATTATGATTTTACCTGTGATTATGGCTGGTGGTACTGGCAGCCGTTTATGGCCTTTATCCCGTGTTTTAATGCCAAAACAGTTTTTAAAATTAGATGGTGATACTACTATGCTGCAATCGACAGTTAGTCGCTTGCAGGGCTTAGATACTTTTCCTCCATTAGTTATTTGTAATGAAGAGCATCGTTTTATTGCAGCGGAGCAGCTGCGTCAGATAAATCAACTTGATCATAATATTATCTTGGAACCTACTGGGCGCAATACTGCGCCAGCTATTGCATTGGCTGCAATGACTGCAATAAAAAAGGGTCAAGACCCACTATTACTGGTTTTGGCAGCTGATCATATTATTGCTGATAGTCAGGAGTTTCGACAGGTAGTAGTTCAGGGTGCTAAGTTTGCTTCACAAGACAATCTGGTTGCTTTTGGTATAGTGCCGACAGACCCTGAAACGGGTTACGGCTATATAAAAAGAGGTATTGCTAATTCAGATGCTTATAACGTGCAACAGTTTGTAGAAAAGCCTGACTTATTAACGGCGAAAAGTTATGTCTCTTCAGGTGATTATTATTGGAATAGTGGCATGTTTATTTTTAAAGCCAGTGTTTACCTTGCTGAATTAAAGCAATATCGCCCAGATATTTTTGCTGCCTGTGAGCAGGCGATGACAGAGGTAGACCCTGATTTAGATTTTATTCGGGTAAACAAAGAGGCGTTTTTAGCTTGCCCTGATGATTCTATTGATTATGCCGTAATGGAAAAAACTTCTAAGGCAGTAGTTGTTCCCTTAGGTGCCGGTTGGAGCGATGTTGGGTCTTGGTCATCGTTATGGGATGTATCTGCAAAAGATGAAAATAACAATGTGAACAAAGGTGACGTACTCAGTGTTGCGAGCCACGGTAACTATGTGTATGCCGAGACAAGTTTAGTGGCTACCGTTGGGCTAGAAAACATTGTTGTGGTACAAACCAAAGATGCCGTATTGGTCGCAGCGATGGATAAAGTGCAGGATGTGAAGACTGTAGTGCAGCAACTTAAAATCACAGGTCGCACCGAGCATAAAATTCACCGTGAGGTTTACCGTCCTTGGGGTAAATACGATTCGATAGATAGCGGTGAGCGTTATCAGGTTAAACGTATCACGGTAAAAGCAGGTGAAAAGCTGTCTATACAGATGCATCACCACCGAGCTGAGCACTGGATTGTGGTTTCGGGCACCGCTAATGTTACTGTAGACGGTAAAGATACCTTGTTAAGTGAAAATCAGTCAGTTTATATTCCATTGGGCGCAGTGCACGCACTGGAGAACCCAGGCAAAATTCCATTGGAGCTAATTGAAGTGCAGTCAGGCTCTTACCTGGGTGAAGATGATATAGTGCGGTTTTCTGACCGATACGGCAGGGCTTGAGTTATGCCAACAGCCTTAGATCGAACTATTGCTTCCAGTAATGTAGCTTTTGGCACTAGTGGTGCCAGAGGCTTGGTCACAGATTTTACCGATGAGGTGTGTGCAGCCTTTGCGCAAAGTTTCGCGATAGTAATGGCAAATACTTTCAAGTTTAAACGCATTGCTTTAGGTATTGATAACCGGCCAAGTAGCCCCCAAATGGCGGCTGCTTGCGCTGGCTCATTAGAGGCTTTGGGTTATAATGTCGATTATTATGGTGTATTGCCCACCCCTGCATTGGCTTATCAGGCAACGCAAGACAAGGTTCCAGCCATTATGGTAACCGGCAGTCATATCCCGTTTGACCGAAATGGCGTAAAGTTTTATCGGCCCGATGGCGAAATTAGCAAACAAGATGAGCAAGCCATTTTAACGGTGGCAGCTGAATTAGCCGTATTTACCTCGAGTTTGCCTGCAACCAGTTCTTTAGCATCCGATAATTATATAAAACGCTATTTAGATATTTTCCCTGCGCAAATGCTTTCTGGGAAACATATCGGTATTTACGAGCATTCCAGTGCTGGTCGCGACCTGTATCATCTGGTGTTTACTAAGCTTGGCGCTAAAGTTACCTCGCTTGAACGTACTAATATTTTTGTGCCCATTGACACCGAAGCAGTAACAGAGGCTGATCAGAAAAAAGGCCTTGCGTGGTCAATCCAACATGGTTTTGATGCTATTTTTTCAACCGATGGTGATGGTGATCGGCCGTTAATTGCTGATGAAACAGGTAATTGGTTGCGTGGTGATATAGTTGGGCTACTGTGCGCTAAAGCCTTGGGTATTCAGCAGTTGGCTGTGCCAGTAAGTTGTAATACCGCTATTGAAAAGGCAGGAATATTTTCTAAGGTGGTACGTACCAAAATTGGCTCACCCTATGTAATAGCTGCTTTTGATGATCTTATTGGCACCGTAGCTGGCTTTGAAGCCAATGGTGGTTTTTTACTTGGGTCTGATATCGATGTAGCGGGACAGACATTAAAAGCGTTACCCACCCGAGATGCCCTGTTACCTGCACTAGCTCTGCTTGGACTCGCTGGACAGCAACCATTGTCGTCATTGCTTGTCTCTTTACCGCAACGCTTTACCGCTAGTGGCCGTATACAACAAGTGCCTACAGCCTGGAGCAACACTTTTTTAGCCAAGGCGTCCTTGTTGCCTGCTAGTTTATTGACAGACTTAAATTTAGCTACACGTAAAATAGAAAGTTTGAATCAAACTGATGGTTTAAGAATGACTTTTGCCGATGGCGATATTGTGCATTTACGCCCCTCTGGTAATGCGCCCGAACTGCGTTGCTACGCTGAATCGACAAACCAAACTGCTGCGCAACTGCTCGTTGATACTGTTCTAAATGCTGTAACGGGGCTGCTTAATTAAGATGAAAGTTTCTATTATTACCGTCTGTTATAACAGTTCCGCCACCATTCGAGATACTATCGAATCGGTGTTAGAGCAGGACTATGTCGACATCGAGTATATTATTGTGGATGGTGCGTCAAAAGATAATACGTTAAGTATTGTTAATGAGTATCGAGATCGTATTACAAGTGTGATTAGCGAGCCGGATAAGGGTATTTATGATGCAATGAATAAAGGGATTATGGCAGCTACTGGTGAGGTAGTTGGTATTTTAAACTCAGATGATTTTTTTTGTAATCAACAAAGCGTCAGCAACATTATGCAGGGCTTTGATAGCACTACTGATGCGGTTTATGCCGATTTGGTTTACGTCAAGCAGAATGATAAATCCAAGTTTTCCCGCCTTTATAGTTCTGAAAATTTTGCGCGATGGAAGATCCGCTTTGGCTTTATGATTCCGCACCCCACCTTTTATGCAAAAAGATCACTATTTAATAAGTTAGGTTATTATAAATTGAACTATCGCGTTGCTGCAGACTTCGAACTAATGGCACGTTTTTTTAAATCGGGTATTAAGACTAACCGTGTTAACCATGTTATTGTCTCAATGCGAGAGGGTGGAATTAGTTCTGCTGGATTAAAGTGGCGCATCCATCAGAATTTGGAGATATCCCGCGCTTGTAATGAAAATGGAATTTATACGGTATTCCCGTTGTTGCTGATAAAGTTGCCATTTAAGTTATTAAGCTTCTTTAAAAAGCCTAAGCTTGTGGAGCGGGGGCGTGGATAAAATTCTGTTAACAGGTACAACAGGATTTGTTGGTAATAATCTAGCAAATACGCTTTCAATGAAGACGGGGTCAATTGTTAAATCCGTTGTGCGCCGTGTAACAGACAACAATGATGGTCTGTGTTTTGAAGTAGGTGAAATTAATGCATCCACTGATTATACACATGCTCTCAACAACACCATAGTCGTTATACACTGCGCTGCGCGAGCCCATGTAGCGAACCATTCTACAACTGATTCTTTAGCTCAGTTTCGGGCTGTGAATACGGATGGCACGTTAAACCTAGCTAGCCAAGCTGCAGAAGCTGGTGTTAAGCGTTTTATCTTCTTAAGTTCTATCGGTGTTCATGGAATTAGCAACACGACCCCTTTTCTAATCAGCGATAAACTTGCACCTGTTGAAGATTACGCTGTATCTAAACTTGAAGCCGAGATAGGCTTGCGAAAAATAGCCGAAGAAACAGGCATGGAAGTTGTTATTATACGCCCATCTTTGGTTTACGGACCTAATGCACCTGGTAATTTCGGTAAATTTGCTAAACTGGCCAGTAAAAATTTGCCACTGCCATTTGGCGCTGTTCATAACAAGCGCAGTTTGGTTTCGTTAGATAATCTCGTGGATTTAATTATTACTTGTATTGATCACCCTAACGCGGCGAATCAGACGTTTTTGGTCAGTGATGATCATGACGTTTCAACCACTGAGTTATTGCGTGAAATGGCGTTAGCTACAGGTAAAAAACCAAGGCTGTTGCCTGTTCCTATGAGCTGGCTACAGATGGCAGGTAAATTGACTGGAAAGCAAGCAGTTATAGACAGATTGTGCGGTAGCTTGCAGGTAGATATTAGTCATACGAAAGACGTACTTGGGTGGAAACCACCAGTGTCTTTTCAGGATGGTATTCAGAAATGTTTTCAAAAAGAGCAAAAGAATGATTAGGTTATTGGATTTGGTGTTTTCTTTGTTGGGCTTGGTGTGTGGCTCGCCTGTGTTGTTGGTGATTTATTTAATTGGCTTATTTGACACAGGTTCGCCTATTTTTCGTCAAGAACGAGTAGGGCGTAACAAAAAGCCGTTTGTTTTGGTGAAGTTCCGCACTATGTCGGTGGATACGGCATCGGTGGCGAGTCATTTAGCCTCTACTAGTTCTATTACGCCTTTGGGCGGGTTTTTACGTAAAACCAAGTTGGATGAATTGCCGCAGCTTTGGAATGTGTTGAAAGGCGAGATGAGTTTGGTTGGCCCGCGTCCTGGTTTGTTTAATCAAACCGAACTGACAGAAGCCCGTGATGCCAAAGGGGTGTTTGCCGTGCGACCTGGTATTACGGGATTGGCGCAAATTTCGGATATCGATATGTCGACCCCTGAGTTGTTGGCGGAAACCGATGCTAAGATGATTCAGAGTTTGTCTTTGAAAAACTATTTTGTTTATATCATCAAGACGGTAACGGGCAGTGGGTCTGGGGATCGGGTGAAGGGGTAATTTAGTTTAACTGATTGATTTGCCTTGGGTCTTGTTTTTAAGGACGTGCCGCGGTTTACAAGGCGCGTTTCTCTGCTTTATTTTTGTAGATTTTCGTGAATTTTACCTACGTATTGTTTGCCAACTTGGCGTAAAATGGTTTACTTCAGAACCCCTCCCTAGCCCTCCCCTTGGAAGAGATAAGGGGAGGGAATAAGAGACAACCCCCATCCTAACCTTCTCCTTGGAAGAGATAAGGGGAGGGAATAAGAGACAACCCCCATCCTAACCTTCCCCTTGGAAGAGATAAGGGGAGGGGATAAAAACAGTTCGTCTTTCCCTTGGGGGTGATATGGGGGGGCAGATTACGCCTCGTGCCTCGGCTTATCCTTCATCGCCGGAGAACGCCTAGGCTCATCCGGCCTACGGGTGGTTGGTTGATTTTGGTTTTATTGCATACAGGGTGTATTAGATGGTTAAAAAATTGGATTTTCTTTGGTCTTTGCCGCGGTTTTATAAGCGCTTGATCAGTTTGGCTGTCGATGCGTCTTTTGTGTGTTTGGCGTTTGTGTTTGCTTATTGGGCGCGGTTGGGGGAGTTTACGGGGGTTTCCAATCATGCTGTTTGGTATGTGTTGGTTGGTACGGCGGCGGTTACCCTGTTGGTGAATGTCAAGCTGGGCTTGTATCGTGCCATTTTGCGTTATTTAACCTTTCATGCGTTTACCGCGATTTTATGCGGTGCCGCGGTGTCTGCGCTGAGCATTACTACCTTTGCTTATTTTTTTGAAGCGTCTATTCCTCGCACTGTGCCGATTATTTATTTTCCTTTTTTGGTGATGTTGTGTGGTGGGTCGCGTTTGTTGATTCGTGGTTTGATCACGCAATCACCGCGTAAAGGTTATGAATCTGTTTTGGTGTTTGGTGCGGGGTCTACGGGGCGGCAGTTAACCTTGGCATTGCGTCAAGCGTCTTGTTATCGGGTAAAGGGTTTTATAGATCACGATAAATCTTTGGCGAATACCATTATTCAGGGGATTCCTGTTTATGATGTTGCCAAGTTAGAAGAGTTGATCGAGAAGTATCAGATTGAAAAAGTCTTGTTGGCGATTCCGAAGGCCAGCCGTTCCGAGCGTAAAAAGGTGATTGATCAGTTACTGCCTTACGCGGTGGAAGTGTTAACCGTGCCGGATTTTGACGATATTGTCACCGGCAAAGCCAAGGTCAATGAGCTGCAAGACGTGGCGGTGGACGATTTGTTAGGCCGTGACGTGGTGGCGCCTGTGGCGTCGCTGATGCAGGCGAACATTGCCGGTAAAGTGGTCATGGTAACAGGCGCTGGCGGTTCGATCGGTTCGGAACTGTGTCGGCAGATCTTAGCGCAGCAACCCACCACTTTGGTGTTGTTTGATGTGTCTGAATTTGCGGTTTATAACATTGATAAAGAGTTAAACGAGCTGTTGGTTGAGTTACCGTTTAATGTGACCGTAGTGCCTTTGATCGGTTCGGTACAGCGTATTAACCGCTTGGCGTCGACCATGAAGGCGTTTGGCGTGCAGACGGTTTACCATGCGGCGGCTTACAAACACGTGCCTTTGGTGGAATACAATGTGGTGGAAGGGGTGCGTAATAACGCCTTCGGTACTTATTATTGCGCCAAAGCCGCGATTGAAAGCGGTGTTGAGTCTTTTGTGTTGATTTCCACGGATAAAGCGGTACGTCCAACGAATGTCATGGGCGCCACCAAACGCATGGCGGAACTGGGCTTGCAAGCCTTGGCCGAAGAAGAAGCCAAAAAAGAAGCGAGGAAAGAAAAGTTTACCCGTTTTTGCATGGTGCGTTTTGGCAACGTGCTTGGTTCGTCTGGCTCGGTGATTCCCGTGTTTAAAAAGCAGATTCTGGAAAACCAGCCTATTACGGTGACTCATCCCGATATTATTCGTTATTTCATGACGATTCCAGAAGCCGCTCAGTTAGTCATACAAGCGGGTGCCATGGGGAAAGGTGGCGATGTCTTTGTGTTAGACATGGGGGAACCGGTTAAAATCGTGGATTTGGCGACTAACCTGATTCGCTTGTCCGGATTGGAAGTGAAATCCCCCGACAACCCGAATGGCGATATTGAGATCCAGTTTACCGGGTTACGTCCTGGTGAGAAGCTGTTTGAAGAGTTGTTGATTGGCGATAACGTGGCTAAAACCCAGCACAAACGCATTATGACTGCTCATGAACGCTTTTTGTCTTTGGCAGATTATGCCAGCACCATGGAAACATTAGACAAAGCGTGTCACGATTTTGACCACGAAAAAGTACGTGACATATTGATCAACGCGCCCACCGATTTTCAGCCAACGGATGGTATTGGTGATTTGGTGTGGAATGCAAGAAAAGCTCAGCAAGAAGAAGAAAGTGATTCGAATGTTGTGTTGTTAAGAAAAATAGATTGAATTGACAGGTATTGTGCATATGAAAGAGATTTTTTTAGAGTTGCTTGGGTTCTTTTTTTCAAAAAAGACACGAATTTTTTTGATTCCCTTTTTATTGGTTTTATTGATTTTTTCAGTGTTGTTCGTACTATCAGGTAATGCGACGTGGGCACCGTTTGTTTACGCGATATTTTAATTTTAATCTTGTTGTTTGCTGGATAAAGAATGAAGCCGTTCTCTCTTATTAAGAATATTGCTTTTGCGTCATTAGGTGTTTTTTTTGCTGTCTTAGTAGGGGAGGGCGTTGTTCGTTTGGCGACGTTAAACCAAGAAAATTACGTTATTGAAATGTGGCGTTATGCGAAGGAGTTAAAAGAAGAAAGCCCGGATTCGCGAATAGGTCACCAGCATGTACCTAACCGTTCTGCTCAGTTGCAAAATGTATCCATTGCTATCAATGAATATGGCATGAGAGGACCACAGCCAGATTTTTCTGCTAAGCATAGAGTGGCTGTGGTGGGCGATTCTGTGGCTTTGGGGTGGGGCGTCTCTGATGAGCAAAACTTACGTGGTCAACTTTCCCAGAAGCTACCGGCTGGCTATGATGTGGTGAATTCCGGTGTGGGCAATATGAATGTCGAGCAAGCTGTTCGTATGTGGCAGAGCTTACGTTCTAGTGTTCCGGCCGATATTGTTGTTGTGTTGGTCACGCCAAGGGCTACGGCTCAAGTGGTGACGGAAAAGCCCAGTTGGTTGGTAGAAAATAGCCAGTTATTTGCCCTGATGATGACCTTTGTTAATCAGCTTAGTAGTGGTGAATACGGTGAAGAGGCATTAGTAAAGGGTTATGAGGATCAGTGGCGTAGCCCAGAAGGAAATAAAACTCTTGATAATGCGTTTGCTATGTTAAAAGACATTGCGGTGCAGGACGGTGCCGAGATTATTGTGGTATCTATACCAGAGATGCACGATCTTAATGCCTATCAGTTTGCTTTTATGGGAGACGCTGCTCGTGAAATGGCAGGGAAATATGGCTTGGAGTACATTGATGCCCTGCCGTCGTTAAAAGGGCCAGATACGCAAGCCTTTTGGGTCTCTAGCCGAGATATTCATTTGAATGGCGAAGCGTTTGAGATTATTTCTGATTTGGTGGTGGCAAAAATCAGTGAGAAAGCAGATGAATAATGTGATTGACTCTGAGGTTAAGCCAACTCGCATTAAGTTATTGTCTTTGTGTGCCGGTTTATTGATATTTAGCACCATTATTAGCTTGGCTTTAGGGACGTTGTGGCCTTGGTTGTTACCTTTGGCGCTGGTGCTTTTTGTGTTTGCTGTGTTTGCGCCGCTGCGGTTGCTGTTTGTGATTCGCGGGATGGATCGTTTTCATTCTCGTTTTAGAAAAGTATTGATGTGGTGTTTGTTCCATTTTTTTGTGGTTCCCTCATGCTGGCTTTTGAGGTTGGTTAGGCCCCCTATCATTGCGTTAGGAATCAATAAAAAGACAGTGTCTTACTGGGGTGAGGCTGAAAAAAAAACGTTTACAGTGGATGATTTTACTAAGCAGTATTAAGTACTAGAAGGGCGTTTTTGTGTCTTATATTTTAGGTATCTCGGCCTATTACCATGATAGTGCCGCCGCTTTATTGCATAATGGTGTTGTTGTATCCGCTGCCCAAGAAGAGCGTTTTTCAAGAATAAAAAACGATGAATCCTTCCCCGTTAATGCGGTTCAATGGTTGTTAAAAGATAACCAGATCACGATGGCAGACATTGATTATGTTATTTTTTACGAAAAGCCATTTAATAAATTTGAGCGCATTATTGAAACCTGCATTCGTTTTTCGCCTAAAGGCTATTCTCTTTTCAAAGAAGCCATTCCGCTTTGGTTAAAAGACAAACTTTTTCAGAAAGTCGATTTAAAGAAGGCGTTGTGCGCTTTGCCAGATGGCGATAAATGGAATAACGTGTTGCTGTTTTCCGATCATCATTTGTCTCATTCTGCGGCGGCCTTTTATCCTTCGCCTTTTCAATCGGCTGCGATTATTACTATTGATGGGGTTGGAGAGTGGGCCACCACAACGATTTCTGTTGGTAGAAATAACACCATTGAACATTTAAAAGAGCTAAAGTTTCCACATTCGTTTGGCATGCTTTATTCCGCCATTACGGCTTTTTTAGGTTTCAAAGTAAACTCTGGTGAGTATAAAGTCATGGGGCTAGCGCCCTATGGTAAACCTATTTACGCTGATTTGATGAAAGCCCATTTAATTGACATAAAAAACGATGGTAGCTTTCGTTTAAACATGCATTATTTCCGTTTTGCTACCGAATTAAGAATGTTTGGTCCCGAAATGGCGCAGTTGTTTGGTACGCCCGCTCGCTTACCAGAAGGCCCGCTTGATCAGGTGCATATGGATATTGCGGCTTCTTTGCAGGTTGTTATTGATGAGCTCTTTATTAAGTTGGCACGTTATGCACGTGAGCTAACAGGTGAGCGTCATTTGTGCCTTGCAGGTGGCGTTGCGCTTAATTGTGTTGCTACTGGTAAGGTACAAAAAAGCGGCATATTTGATGCTGTGTGGGTTCAACCTGCGGCAGGGGATGCTGGAAGTGCTCTCGGTGCCGCTTTGGTTTGCTGGCATTTGTACCTGAATAATGCACGAGTGCCTCTTGCCCATTATAACCCTTATTTAGGCCCAGATACTGTTCAGCATGAGGCTGTGGCCTATCTTGATTCCGTTGGTGCCCATTATACGGTGGTATCGGACGATGTTTTATACGATACCGTTTCAACCTCCTTGGCCGAGGGGAAGGTGGTTGCTTGGGTACAAGGGCGAGCTGAGTTTAGTCCTCGTGCGCTTTGCAATCGTTCAATACTGGCTGATCCACGGGGTGTTGAGCTGAAACGTGAGTTGAATCTCAAAATCAAGTTTCGAGAGTCATTCCGTCCTTTTGCGCCGGTTATTTTAGAGGAGGATGCGCAGGCGTGGTTTGATATTCAGTCTTCTTCTCCTTTTATGAATTTTATTTGCACTGCGCGAGACGGCGTGAAAGAGAAGATTCCATCGGTTATTCATTTGGATAATACAGCGCGTATACAAACTGTGTCCGCATTAAATAATGCGCGTTTTTATCCCTTATTGAGCCGCTTTAAGGCGAAAACAGCGTGCCCTGTGTTGGTGAATACCAGTTTAAATGTGCGCGGTGAGCCCATGGTGTTGTCACCTGAAGATGCGTTCAACTGCTTTATGAATACTGGTATTGATCTGCTTGTTATCGGGAATGTTCTTTTGAATAAGACCGATCAAGATAGTCCAATATACTCAAAAAATAACTATGCTTTGGATTAGACATACCTACTATGTACTTTCAATTACCAAGTTTTTTGCTGTTTCTTCTCGTTGCGCTTTTTATCATAAAGGTTTCTAAGCCTTCGTTTCGTATTTTTGCTTTGATTTTACTCAGTATTGTTTTCTATTCTTACTGGGATGTTGGTTATTTTTTCATTTTAATTTTTTATATTGTACTTGGGGTGGTGGCCTGTCATTTGCTAGCGCGGAATAGGCGATATCTACCTTTTTTGATTATTTTCTCATTGCTTCCTTTGATTTTTTATAAATATACAGATTTTTTTTTAAGAACTATTGGGATCAGTGGGATGGGGGTTGCCCTTCCTTTGGGGATATCTTTTATTACCTTTAGTTTAATCAGTATGATGGTGGACTTTTCTCGCTCCTCTGTTAAAAATATTAATCATTCTGATATTGGTTTGTATATTTCCTTTTTCCCTCACTTGATTGCTGGGCCAATATTACGTACTAGAGAAGTGGTGCCTCAGTTTAAGTCTATCCATGTTTCGTGGGGGAACTTTGTTTATAACCTTCCTTTGTTTGCGGTTGGGATGGTGAAAAAGGTGTTAATCGCAGACCCAATAGGTGGGTACATAGCGCCAGTCTTTAGTGATCCACTGAGTCATGGTTTTTGGGATCTGTTTATTTCGTCACTTGGTTTTTCTATTCAGATTTATTGTGATTTCAGTGCTTATTCTGATATGGCTATTGCTATTGCGGGTATGTTTGGCGTTTGCTTCCCTGAAAATTTTCGCTCGCCTTATTTGTCCTTTTCACTTTCTGAAATGTGGAAACGTTGGCACATGACGCTTAGCTTTTGGCTAAGAGACTATTTGTTTGTGCCCCTGGTGCGTTACTTTGGTAAGGGGTTAGTGTATTTGCCGATATTGATCACTATGTTAGTTTCTGGTCTTTGGCATGGTGCTAACTGGAACTTCATTATATGGGGCGGCTTGCAAGGCATTATTATGGTGATTGATAACTATATAGGCTTTGGTAAATTTGTTAAAAAATACGCGTATACTAAAGTGTTTTTTATTGTCATTAACTTTTTTGTTTGGTCGTTTTTAGCCATTTTGTTTCGCAGCGCGTCTGCGTCTTCGGCATGGGACTACTATCAGTCTATGTTGTCTTTTAATATAGAGGTTTTTTCTCCAGACAATATGTTTGTGCTGTTTCTTGTTTTGATCACTTTGAGTGTACATTATTTTGATAATGTTAATTTTATTCGTGAGCAAGCAGCTAAAGTTCCAGCTTTGCTTTCTGTGCCCGTTTTAATCTCGGTGATCGTTGGTTGCTCTTTAGTGGCTGCACAGCATCCTGAAAGCTTTTATTATTTTGACTTTTGATGATTATGAAAAAAATTAAATACACTTTTGCTATTGTGACCCTTTTTGGTTGCATAGTTTTGTTTTTTGATGGTTTTGGTGACTTTGCTTTGTATGCTAGGCATAAAGTCGCTCAGTTTAATAAGGACAGTGTCTTTCTTGATCATTTGCCTGACAATACAGATCGAGCAATTTATGAGAGAAATTTTTCTGACTCACAGAAGTTAACATTTTATAATGCGCCATTTTTGGATCGTATTATTGAGCCAGGAGAGTATGGTATCTACAAAATTGATGATTACGGTCATCGAGTTTTTCCTGCCGATACATCCATTTCTCAGGTCCAGCAAAAAACGATGCTGCTATTAGGATCGTCACAGAGCTTTGGTTATCATATTGAAGCTAAAGATGCTTTATCTACACAGATGCAGGGTTTACTGCCTGATTATAAAATCGATAACTATTCGATGCTCGGTGTTAGCTTAGAAGGTAATTTAGTCGATTGGCAGAGAATGGTAGAGATAGAAAAGAAACATTATGATCTGGTTATTGTTGTTAATGGATTTTTTGATCATTATGTAGAATGTACTAAAAATATAGAGTACAAGTATTTCGAGAGAATGATGGATAAATACCGATTGCCTGCTATTTTCTCTATTTTTCAGTCATTAACAGATAAAATCTTTAAAGAAAATGTGCTTGATAGAGGAATGCTATGTGAGCAACCTGAATATCAAGCGATAGCGGCGAGAAGAGCGGATGATCGTTGGAATCAGTTGCTTGCGTTTGGTAAAGAACAAGGTTCTAAAACGCTTATTTTTATACCGCCATCCGTATGGAGTGACAATGCTAACGTTGAAAACTTGCAGCCACTCCTAAATGAAAAGCACAGAGCGATATATTCCGCTATTAACAATAGGATTTATTCACAAATAGACAATAGCGCGATTATCAATTTAACCCATGCTTTTGACGATGGAAGACAATACTTTCTTGATGGAAGTAGTCATTTTACACCAGAAGGTAGTGCTTTATTGGCTAGGGAAATTGCTAAGCATATACAGGATTTAGACAATAAAGCGTTAGAAGGAAATTAATTGTGCTGGTTAATATATTGGGTAATTGACTTTATAGAATCCAGTTTATTATAAAAGTCTGGGTCTGAGTTAGCCGTATTGATACCATATTCGTCTTGTAAATAAATCATTAATTCGGCAATGTCCAACGAGTCGAGTCTGCCTGATGATATAAGTGCATCATCGTCACCAATGTGGTTTGTATCGTTGTTTTTTTCTAATATCTCACGGATAAGCGCTCGAATTTCATTGCGCGTGATATTTTTCATGCTTTTTTCTCTTATTTACATTTATGTTATGTAGGTTAGGTATTTTTGCTTAAAAGGTAAAGAAAAGCATGGTCATTCGATGCTAGTAATGTCAGATCACGCCTCATGCCTCGGCTTATCCAGCCTACGGGTGGGGTGGTTTTGGGTTGGGTGTTCGTGGTGCCAAAGTGTGGCATGGGTTGGGCAGTGTGCAATAGGGAAGTATCCGATGTTGCTGCGGATGCGCTGCGTAACGCTTTGGTGCCAGTTGGGTGATAGTGTGTGGTCGGGTTGGTCATTTTTCAATACGCAGCAGTGTCGTGGAGCTAGGGTGAGTTCTCTCCAAGTATTTAAGCGGCACTGCTGGTAGTGTATTTTGCCTAGTTGGTTCGATTCGATGGTGAGTAGTGGTTGCCAATGGGGTGGCTGAATACGAGCTAGTCGCGCTGTTTGGTAACAGCGTTGTTTGGTTTGTTGCTCAATCCAGTCTATTAAAATACGCAATGCGATGTCCCCTATCCCATCTCTGCGGTATCCGCCGCCAATATTCGAATGTACGCCAGATAGCCATATTTCAACTGCTCGTCCATCATGGTTGATTAATGTTGGGCGAAAGGCGAGGCGTTGCTCGTCTAGCGCTACTAGGTGTAGTGCGCGATAGACTCCTTCAGGCAAGGTGTTTCCATGTTCAAATACAACTTCTGTACTGGGGCGTTGAGCGATGTCTAGGTTTGGCCAGCCAATGGATGCTACGGTATCTATGACTACCTCAATGATAATAGGGCGATCAATGAGCGGGGTGATTAGCGCGGCAAAGCGCCTTGCTAATGCGGCGCCTCGACTGAAGCCAATTAAGACAATGTGGCGAACCGATTGGTTGTAATGATTTTTAAAGTCGTTTATCGCACGATTTAAGATATTGGCTACATGGCCAGATTCGATGGCAAAGGCGGCGTTTATTTTTTGCTCTAGCCAGCTGCCATAGGTTCCAATACCTGCGTAGTAAAAACTGCGATATGGTAAACATGTGGGCGTGATGTCTATCTGGTTTTTAACATGGCCGCCTAATAATAAATGGGATTTTAGTACATTGGTGATGCTGGAAATGCTGTGTTCTGGTGCGCAGGCGTCGTTTGGGCTATTGTCTGTGCCATCGAAATGAAAAAATAACATCGACATGGGTGTGTCCTCCTTGTTGTCTTGCCCATCTTCCTGATGGTTGGGGGTAGCATAACATGGTTTTTTATTGGTGTGGTATTTGAGGGATTATGTTTTGCCTCGTGCGTCAGATATCGCCTCGTGCCTCGTCTCATCTGACCTACGGGTTGGTTGTTTTTTTGTAGGGCATCATGAGCGTAGCGTAATGTGCCGTTTGGTGATGCTGGTTGGGAATGTGGGATCACGGCTCATGCGTCAGATTACGCCTCGTGCCTCGTCTCATCTGACCTACGGGTGATTTGGTGATTTGGTTTTTTGATTTATAGGGAGTGTTGGATGTTTGTTTTGGTGACGGGTGGTGCGGGTTACATTGGTTCGCATACGTGTGTTGAGTTGATTAAGGCGGGTTTTGAGCCGGTTATCATCGATAATTTGTCGAACAGTAAGTTGGTGGTGTTAGACCGTATTGAGACTATTACCGGCAAGCGTCCTTTGTTTTTGGAAGGGGATATTCTGGATTCGGCTTTTTTGGATCGTGTATTTGAGCAGTATTCTTTTGCGGCGGTGATGCACTTTGCGGGTTTGAAGGCGGTGGGCGAGTCGGTTCAGAAACCGCTTTGGTATTATGAAAATAATGTCGCAGGTACGCTGAATTTGATCAAGGCGATGGAGCGTGTGGGCTTGCGCAATCTGATTTTTAGTTCGTCTGCGACGGTGTATGGTTTGCCTAAGTCTGTGCCAATTCGTGAGGATTTTGCGACGTCGACGTCGAATCCTTATGGGGCGAGTAAGTTGATGGTGGAGAATATCCTGACGGATGTGGCGAAGGTGAATGCGAATTGGAATATTGCGACTTTGCGCTATTTTAATCCGATAGGGGCTCATGAGTCGGGTTTGATTGGGGAAGATCCTAAAGGCATTCCGAACAACTTGTTGCCGTTTATTAGTCAAGTTGCGGTGGGTAAGTTGGCGTGTTTAAGTGTGTTTGGCGATGACTATGATACGGTCGATGGCACGGGGGGGCGTGATTACATTCATGTGGTGGATTTGGCGCGTGGTCATGTGTGTGCGTTAGAAAAGGTATTGGCTGGCGCAGGGCACTTTGTGGTGAATTTGGGCACAGGGAACGGCTATTTTGTGTTGGAGATGGTGAAGGCATTTGAAGCGGTGTCTCATCAATCGATCGCGTATAAGGTGGTGGATCGTCGTCCTGGGGACATTGCGACGTGTTATGCCGATCCGGAATATGCCAAAACGTTTTTGGGATGGCAGGCGGAGTTTGATTTGACACGCATGTGCGAAGACTCATGGCGTTGGCAGTCGAATAATCCGAATGGGTTTGATGCGTAGGAATAGGACGTAAGGGGTAGAATCCTTTTTGTGGCTTTTGACGGCGCGACAGGTAATTGGGTGCGTTGATTTTTGTAGGGCATCATGAGCGTAGCGTAATGTGCTGTTTGGTGATGTTGGTTGGGAATGTGGGATCACGGCTCGTGCGTCAGATTACGCCTCGTGCCTCGTCTCATCTGACCTACGGGTGATTTGTTTTTTTGGTTTTTTATATTAAATAAGGTTTTTTATGAGTGTTGATATTCGTTGGCTGCAGCGTTTCGAACATTTTACACTGGCGCATGATCAATTGGTTGATGCTTTGCGTTTAATGGCTGAACGACCGCTGAGTAATCTTGAGAAGCAGGGTACTATTCAGGCGTTTGAGTTTACGTATGAGTTGGCTTGGAATGTGTTAAGGGATTACTTAGTTTGGCAGGGGATTGAGTCGATTTCTGGGTCACGAAACGCTATTCGTGAGTCGTTTAAGCGTGATCTTATTGCGGATGGTGGGGCTTGGCTGTCGATGTTGCAAGACCGTAACCGTACCGTTCACACTTATAATGAAGAAACGGCGAATCAAATACTCGGGCAGTTACGGTTGGTTTATGCGGGTTTGTTTATGGCGTTTCGGTGTAAATTTCAGTCGTTAGCTGATGACACTCGTGACTCAATGGAAAATGGCGATGTTTGACATGGGAGGGTTGAGTCGCGCTGAATGTGACAGTATTAACGGTGTTTTTCAGTTATACCCTCAGATTAAGACGGTGATTTTGTATGGTTCTAGAGCGAAAGGTAATTTTCGTCCTAGTTCAGACATCGATTTAACCTTGGTGGGCGATTTGGATTGGTCAATTTTCACAGAGGTTGAGAATGCCTTGGATGATCTGTTGTTACCTTACAAAATAGATTTGTCGATGTTTGATCATTTGGAAAATAATCAGTTGATTGAACACATTGAGCGGGTAGGGTTGGTTTTTTATAGTAGGAAGTAACCGCCTCGTGCGTCAGATAACGCCTCGTGCCTCGTCTCATCCAATGGTATGGACTCCTCCCCAATTCAGCGGAATTCCGATAAATTG
>TARA_R110001606_G_scaffold2372_18_pt1 | contig 36143 bp, 38 predicted proteins | sample TARA_R110001606 | Tara Oceans TARA_R110001606 (sample SAMEA4398315) | marine metagenome | biome: Polar Biome; feature: [SRF] surface water layer (ENVO:00010504); material: water (ENVO:00002006), including particulate matter (ENVO:01000060) such as... | depth 5 m
AGGGTGGACCGAGTTGCAGCGAATCTGGCCGCCTTTCGCACAATGCAGCGCGATGGATTTCGAGATGTGCCGCACGGCCGCCTTGGCCGTGTTGTAGGACACGTAATTGGCGCTCGCGATGATGCCGGCGATGGACGAGATATTGATGATCGAGCCGAGGCCATGGGCGCGCATCAGCGGGATCGCATACTTGCAGCCGAGGAAGATGGAATCGACATCCACCGTCTGGACCTTCTTGAACATATCGTAATTCTCGTCCTCGACCGAGCCGAGCGATCCGATGCCTGCATTGTTGACCAGCACGTTGAGACCACCCATCGCGTCATGCGCGGCGGTGAGCACTTCCTGCCAGCGTGCTTCATCGGTGACATCATGCTGGAACGCAAAGGCCGTGCCCTCGCCGTGGGCTGCGTTGATTTCGGCGGCCACCTTTTCTGCGCCTGCGCCATTCACATCCGTCAGTGTGACCCTGGCACCTTCTTTGGCGAGCATCTTGCCGATGGCCTCGCCGAGGCCCTGCGCGCCGCCGGTGATGAATGCCATTTTTCCCTGAACCCTGCCCATGCCTGTTTTCTCCTGATTTTCTGTGCGGCCTCCTCCCTAGCAGGCGAACGTGATGGCGGCCAATCGCATTCTTTTTGAAATCCGCCCGGAATCCGCTTGATGCGGGCGCCATTCGGAGTGATCCTTCGGGCATGGCACAGGGCGCTGATCCTGACCGGGCAGAAGCCCGCTTCCACCTGTTCGATACGGCCATCGGCCCGTGCGGCCTGGCATGGAGCGCTGCGGGTCTTGTCCAGGTGCAGCTGCCCGAGGCGAGCGAGGCGGCAACCGAATCCCGCCTCGGCCGGATTGCTGCGGCATCCTGGAGCGATGCCCTGCCGCCGGACATTTCCGATTGCGAAGCGCGCATGCGGGCCTATTTCGACGGCGTGGAAACCGATTTTTCCGACATCACGCTCGACCTGAGCCGGGCAAATGAATTTACGAAGCGCGTCTATGCGGAACTTCGCAAAGTGGGCTGGGGCCAGACCACTTCCTATGGTGCGCTGGCGAAAAAGCTGGGCGAGCCCGGCGCCGCGCGGGCGGTTGGCGCGGCCATGGGAAAGAACCCCTGGCCACTGATCGTGCCGTGCCACCGCGTGCTGGCGGCGTCCGGAAAGATCGGCGGATTCTCAGCCTATGGCGGACGGGCGACCAAGCGGCACATGCTGCAGCTGGAACGGGCCGATGCCGATGGTGCCGCGCCCATGCTGCCGGGCCTGTTTGACTGAGCTCACGCCTTGTCGCGCTGTTCCTTCCGCTGCGCTTCCCAGCGGCGGCGCAGCGTGGCGACACGATCCGGGAAACGACCGAGCGTTTCGGCCCTGCGCACCCTGTCTGTCCGGAAGTGGCGGAAATCCTGGCGCAGTTCGCACCAGGCGCCGATGAGACGCACCTCGTCCCAATAGGCCAGCAGGAATGGCCAGATGATGCGCCGCGTCACGTTACCCGCCTCATCAGCGTAATCGATGGCAATTTTCGTCTGCCCACGGATCGCGCTGCGAACCAGCGCGACATCGAACCTGTCTTTCGGGCGATGGCGGTAACTGACAGGCACAAGGCCGGAATCGACGATCACCGGCTGCAATTCGCGTGGCACGGCGACGGTCAGCTTGGCGATCAGGTCGCGCGCGCCCCGGGCAAGGGCATCGTCACCCCGCGCGGCCACCCATTGCGCGCCGAGCACGGCCGCCTCCAGTTCGTCTGCTGTCAGCATCAGCGGCGGCATGTCATAGCCATCCTCCAGAACGTAGCCTGTTCCCGCCTCGCCACGGATCGGCACGCGCTGTGCGATCAGCTCTGCCATGTCACGGTAGAGCGTGCGCAGGGAGACTTCCAGTTCTTCGGCCAATGCCTGCCCGGTGACCGGCGCACGGTGGCGGCGCAGGACCTGGATGATCTGGAACAGGCGTTCGGTGCGTCTCATTTTTCAGATCCTGCTGCCATGCTGCTGACACCATGCTGTCAGCAGCCGTACCTTATCAGGTCCCTATCGCAACCCTGATACGGAGACAGAGTATGATCACGCTTTACGGATGGGGGCCCTTGTTCGACTGTCCCTCGCCCAGCCCCTATGTGATGAAGACCGACATCCAGCTGCAGATGCTGGGGCTTGAGTATAACCGCGCCATCGCCGACCTCGACGCGGTGCCCAAGGGCAAGGCACCCTATGTCATTGATGGCGGCGTGCTGATTGAGGACAGTAACTTCATCCGGGCGCATTTCGAGAAGAAACTCAGGCGGAACCTGGCGGCCGGCCTCAGCGATGAAGACAGTGTGACAAGCTGGGCGCTGGAACGCATGGCCGAGGATCACCTCACCACGATCATGATGATGGAACGCTGGCTGAAGGACGGTAATTTCTTCAAGGGGCCCGCCCTGTTCTTCAGCAACGTGCCGGACGCGGCGCGCGAAGGCGTGATGCAGGAGGTCCGCGCAGGTATCGCCGCCAGCGAGCAGGCCCGTGGCATGGGCCGGCATTCCGACGCCGAGCGCATGCAACTTGCCGAATGGGACCTGCAGGCGATCGCCATCCAGCTCGCAGGGCAGGACTATTTGTTCGGCGATACGCCGACCGTCGCTGATGCCGCCGTGTCCGCCGTGCTGATCAGCTGCGCCACCGAGTATTTTGACACGCCGCTTAGCGCCCTGGTGCGCGGGCATACTAATCTCGTGGGCTATATGGACCGCATGAAGGCCCGCTTTTTTGCAAAGAACCTGTGGCCCGTGTCCGAAATGGCCTGATACATCCGGCGCGGCGCAGTTTCCGATTGTGTCGCGCCGGATCAAATGTAGCCTGCGTGTTCGATGGAATGCGCAGGCTGCTGCGCATCGGGGCAAAGGGGCGCAGCGCGTTGAAATACCTGCAATTCATGACGCGAACAGACGGGCCGCGAATCGCTTATCTCGCCCGGGCATTCGGCGCGGCGCTGCTGGGCACAATCCTGATTGCGACGCTGGTCAGCCTGATCCTGCCGCGCGACACGTCGCAAGGGACCGCAGACGAGGCGGCGACCCCTTCACTCACCGGCCTGCTCGTGATCTGGCCAATCGTGTCGACCGTCGTGATCTGGGCCGTCCTGGCGGGGGTGAAGCGCATGACGCCCACCTACTGGCACGCGGCCGGGGCGTCGGCGCTGGTCTTCTTCGCCCTGTTCACATTCGGCGCGGGCATGCAGACCGGCCTGATCTTTGTCTGGCCCTATTTCCTGTATTCACTGACATTTCTGGCCTGGCAGCTGGAATCGGATATGGACGCATTCATCATGACCGGGCTGCTGCAGTCGGCGGTGATGTCCCTGCCCGCGCTGATCATCAGTTCGCAGGGCTGATCCCGGCGGAATCGATCAAATTTGCAACAGCGCGTTCAGCCAGCATATACCGTGCGCGTGGTAGGCATTCTGGATGCTCCGAAAGCTTATCGCCTCACTGATCACGATCTACGCCATCGCCTTTGCGTTTGGCGCGCTGACCGCCGTGCGCTGGCCCTCGATCATGATGGCCGTCGGCTGGATGGTGCAGGACGATGTGGCCGGCGGTCTTGATGCGGTCGACTGGCGCGCACTCGGAATTGCCTATGGCGCACCCTACCTCCTGGCGGCGCTCTGTTTCTATTGCTCTGCCGCGATGATTTCAGGCCGCCGTCCCGGCGGCGTGCTCTGGTACGTGATGGGCCTGTGTGCCGGATTTCCGACCGTGTACCTTGTCAGCTTCGAACATGGCTGGTGGCACGATCCGAGCGCCGCCGAGGGTGCCGTCGCAGGGGCCGCGATTGGCGGGCTGTTGCTGCTGAGCGCCGTCTATGAACTGCGCCGGCGCCCGCCTGTGCGTGTCGAGGCCGTGGCAGACATGGCCCAGCCCGAGCCCGCTGCTGCCACCCCGTCAGCCCCGCCTGTTCCCACGCCCGAAGTCGCCATCATCCGCCCGCGCCCGGCCCCTTCCAAACCCGTCTTCGTACCGGCAGCGATTGCCCGCCAGCGCGCCAGCTTTGCCGCCCATGGGCGGCGGATGAACGCAAAGCGCAATCAGCCTCGGACAATCCGCCTGTTCTGATTATCCGTTGCTGACGGCCCGTCTTCGGCCTAGCCTGTGCGCGAGACGATGGGAGGCACGTCAGAAATGAATACCCGAATGATCGCCGCCGCTGCGCTGGTACTGTTAGCCGCGTGGCTTTTCTGGCAAGGCCTGTCCGCCGTCATCATGATCACCCAGCGCGGCAGCCCGCTGGGTGATGCGCTGATGCAGCCGCCGACAAGCATGATCCGGCTTCTCGGCAGCGCGATTGTCCTGATCGGTGGTTTGCTGGCCCTGGCCCGGCGCGCAGGCAGCGCGATCGTGTCCACGATTGGCACGCTGCTTTTCCTGCTCCTGCCGGTCCTGATGGCTGCAGCCGGGACGGATTCGGCGATGTGGATGGATGAAGCCATCTATTCGGCCCTGCTGGTCGCTCTCACGATTGCGCTTTTTGCGCTCAGGCGGCGAAAAGCCTGACTGTGCGTCAGCCGCCGCATTGATTTCACACTCAAAATGCCTAGGTTGCAGGCTCTCGCCCTAGAGGCCCTTTCAGCAAGGCAGAAATCCCATGTCAGAGACCTATGATGTCGTCATTATCGGTGGCGGCCCCGGCGGCTACAATTGCGCCATTCGCGCCGGACAGCTCGGCCTCAAAGTCGCCTGCATCGAGATGCGCGACACGCTTGGCGGCACCTGCCTGAATATTGGCTGCATCCCGTCAAAGGCCCTGCTGCACGCGTCGCAGATGTATGCGTCCGCCCAGAACGATTTTGCCGGCATGGGAATCAAGGTCGGCAAGCTGGAACTCGACCTGGCCACGATGATGGCCCAGAAGGCTGAAGCGGTGGACGGCCTGACCAAGGGTGTCGAATTCCTGCTGAAGAAGAACAAGGCCGACCATATTCGCGGCAAAGGCAGGATCATTGGCAAGGGCAAGGTCGAAGTGACCGATGCCGACGGCAAGAAGACCGTTCTTGAAACGAAAAACATTGTCATCGCCACCGGGTCCGAACCAACAAGCCTGCCGGGCATCGAGATCGACGAGGAGCGCGTTGTGACCAATACCGGCGCCCTGTCGCTGCCCTCCGTGCCCAAGCGCCTGATCCTGATCGGCGCAGGCGTGATCGGCCTCGAAATGGGCTCTGTCTGGGCCCGGCTTGGCTCGGAAGTGACCGTGATCGAATATCTCGACCGCATCCTTCCGCCCGCCGATGCGGAAGTCGCCAGGGAAGCCCAGAAAGTGTTCAAGAAGCAGGGCCTCGATTTCCGCCTCGGCATGAAAGTGACCGGCGTCGAGAAACTGAAGAGCAAGCTGAAGCTCAGCATGGAGCCGGCCAAGGGTGGCGAGACCGAGACGCTGGATGCCGATGTGGTCCTCGTGGCTGTCGGGCGCAAACCCTATACGGATGGTCTCGGCCTTGAGAGCATCGGCGTTGAGCCTGACAAGCGCGGCGTGATCCAGCCTGTGGACGGCCATTTCAAGGTGGCGGATGGCGTCTGGGCGGTAGGCGACTGCATCCCCGGTCCGATGCTGGCCCACAAGGCCGAGGATGACGGCACGGCCGTGGCCGAACTGATCGCCGGCAAGGCGGGTCATGTCGACTACAACCTGGTGCCGAGCGTCGTCTACACGAACCCGGAAATCGCCTGGGTCGGCAAGAATGAGGAAGAACTGAAAGCCGCTGGCGTCGACTATGTCAAAGGCAAGTTTCCGTTCATGGCCAATTCGCGCGCCCGCACGAACCACGAAACTGTCGGCTTCGTGAAAATCCTTGCTGAAAAAGGTACGGACAGGATTCTCGGCGCACACATGATCGGCGTCGGCGTTGGCGAGATGATCGCCGAAATCTGCGTTGCGATGGAATTCGGCGCCGCATCGGAAGACATTGCGCGCACCAGCCATGCCCACCCGACCCTGTCGGAAGCCGTCCGCCAGGCGGCCATGGGTGTCGAAGGCTGGACCATGCAAATGTAGGCCGCACCCCCCCTGAGGGGGGTAGCTTACCAGCACAGAACGCGAATAGTTTCCTGACTGAGCGAGTTCAGGGGACGTTCCAATGATGCGGTATGTGAAGTTTTCAATGGTCGCAATGTGCCTGTCTTTCATGACGGCGCCGACCTTCGCCCAGGCGCCGCCCGCGGGCAGCGCGCCAGCCGCCCCCCCGAATCCGAATGCCATTCTCGCGGACCTGTCCAAAGCCGCGCAAGTCACGGCGATGGCCAGGAAATGCGAATGGGAGGACCCGAAATATGTTCTGGCCTCGGAATCGATACTGGCAATGAAGGCGGCCGACCTGAAAGCCATGCTGGCGCCCGACGTGCGCGGACAGGTCGATATGGCCCTTTCGCAGGCAGCCGGAAGCGTAACCGCCCTGGCCTGCAAGCAGCCTGACGGCAAGGACCTGCCGCAGCAGCACGATATCAAGATGTTCGTGAGGGACCAGTACTGGCGCATGATCGCGCATGTCGATGTGCTGGGCAGCCTGCGCTGGGGCGAGGTGTTCCGCTACACGCCAGAGGAGCGCGCAGCGCTCGACAGGGAAATCGCGCACATCCGGGAATTCAAGGGTTACGGCTATTGGGAAGTCGGCAATCCGCTGGAAACGCTGGCTGACACGACTGTGACACTGGCCTGCCGGGAGCGTCCCTCAAACGGCAAGCCGTGCCGGCCGGTTCCGCCGGAGCTGGAAGGCAATGCAGCGACCGTCAAGACCATGATCGAGACGACCGAGGCCTTCGGCAAGGCCGTGGCCGCCGAGAAAATCCAGGAGAAGCAGGACTTTCTGGCCGCTGTTGGCGACGTTACCCGGTTCAGCGTGATCGGTGACGCGAAATGCGAGATGCTGGGGCTTTCACTGAACACCGGCGACGCGCTCGTCAAATCGAAAGTGACCGATGGATCGTTCGGGTCAATGACCCATGAGGTGATGTTCGCCGAGAAATTCCGCCTCGGCATGCCAGACCGCACGGGCTGGATCCTGCTGTTCCGCAGCATGATGTATGAGACCGATGATGATCCCTACATTGTGCTGGCCGAGGATGGCGGCGAATGGGACGAAGAGTCCGCGCGCAATGGCGCGGGACAGGTTAACCAGCTCAGCAATGCTATCATGGACGATATCGAATCGCGCAACATGGATCCGGTCCTCAAGGCAAAGGCGATTGCCCAGTCCAAGGAAACCGTAATCGAGACCTTCTTCAACAATCTCGTCTCGATGGGGCTGATGAAATCGATCAACGGAGCTGGCGGCCTCAAACTGAAACAGTGCACGGCAGACTGAGACCAGCCGCACTGACTGGCTGGACGATCCGGCCGCCTCGGCTTACATTTGCTCTCATGTACAAGCATGCCGGAGCCGGATGGAGCATCAGGCCGTTCACGCTGAACGACCGTATCTCCTGCCTGCGCATCTTCAGCGACTGCCTGCGCGACTTTCCCTGGCGTGGCGACTGGAAGGCTTATCTGCCGGTGCTGCAGAATGCCTTCGTCTCTTCCCGCGTATTGGTGGCCGAGGAGCCCTCTGCCGGCATGATCGCATTCCTGACCGTGCAGATGCGAACCGGGTATGTCGACCATCTGTTCGTGGATGAAGACTGGCGCCTGTGCGGCGTCGGGCGGGGCCTGCTTGAAGTTGCCCGCTATGAAGCGGCCAGACCCCTGATCCTTGATGTCGACATGCAGAACGTGGCGGCACGCCGGGCCTATGAAAAGCTGGGCTGGCATGTGGTGGTCGATGCCAAGCCCCTGCGGCCGGGACAGCAGGTTCGGCTTGTCAGTCCCTGAAGCGACCCCTATGCCCTGGCGACCCCAGGGGACGCCTTCACGCGAAGGCTGGCCACGTATGCCCCCCGCCTTTCCGTCATATTATCGCGTCTTTGCAGGCTGCTCGCAAAGGGCGTGCCCGCGGCACTCGCCATGGCCGGAAAACCTCGCTAAGCGGGAGCATGACCGAGACGCCAGCCGCCGATCCTGAAGCGCTCTATGCCGCGCCCGCCAAATGGGTCGCTTCCGGCGCCGGTGCCCAGGGCAACCTTTTCCTTACCGGGCGCGCCGGGACCGGCAAGACGACCATGCTGCGCAAGTTCCTGGCTGCGGCAGGAGACAAGGCGGTCGTCCTCGCCCCGACAGGGGTGGCGGCCATGAATGCCGGCGGGCAGACAATCCACTCCTTCTTCAAGTTGCCACCCCGGCTGGTGGAACCGACCGACATCAAGCGTCTGCGGTCAACCCGGTTGATCAAGGCTGTTGAAACAGTGGTCATTGACGAGATTTCGATGGTCCGCGCCGACATGCTGGACGCGATTGACCGCAGCCTGAAACTGAACCGCGCCTCAAAACGCCCTTTCGGCGGTGTGCGGATGATCCTGTCGGGCGACCTGCACCAGCTGCCGCCCGTTGTGTCGGGCAGCGAAGCGCCGATCCTGGAGCAGCGCTATGGCGGCAGCTATTTCCACAATGCGCCCGCCTTCAGGGAGGCCGAGTTCGCGCTGCTGGCGCTGAAACATGTGTTCCGGCAGGAAGACCCGCGTTTCCTGGCCTTGCTTGGCGCCCTCAGAACCGGCCGCGTCACGCCAATGGACGAAGCCGTGCTGCGCAGCGTGGTCTCTTCGCGCAGCGCCGTCGATGCCTCCGAAACGCATGTCGTGCTGACGCCCAATAATGCCAATGCCAACCGGATCAACCAGGCGCGTCTCGCCGGACTGACAACAAAACCGAAGGTTTTTCCGGCAGAGGTCCAGGGACAGTTCGACGAGAAATCCTTTCCCACCGAAGCCGACCTCGAGCTGAAGGAAGGCGCCCGCGTAATGCTGATCCGCAACGACCCGGAAGGGCGCTGGGTGAACGGATCGCTCGCCATCGTGGAGGGCTTCTCAGGCAAGGGCGTGATCGTGTCGATGAACGGCCACGCCTATGAAATCGAGCCATCGGCCTGGGAAAAGTATCGCTATGAGCTCGACCCGGAAACCAAGAAGGTGAAGCGCGAGGTCGTCGGCACGTTCAGGCAGATGCCGCTGCGACTTGCCTATGCCGTGACAATTCACAAGGCGCAGGGCCTGACGCTGGACAAGGTGTTCATCGACTTTGACAGCGGCATGTTTGCCCACGGACAGGCCTATGTTGCCTTCTCGCGCGCGCGCACGCTGGAGGGACTGGAGATCAGCCGCGAACTGCGTCCGCGCGATCTTGTGCTCGACCGCGACGCATTTGCCTTCGGGAAACTTGAGACGATCGAGGATACGGATGCCTATCTGCTGGCGAAATTCGCCCGCGACGACGCTGCGCTGATCTAGGAGAAGACGTCCGTTTGCGGCGCTGCCCGGCAAGGGCGCGCATGCACGATCGTCATCGACACAAAGCCGTGCAGGCAGCGGTGGTCAGCGCGGAGCGGACCGGGTGATGACCACCGTGCGGATCAGGCGAGCTTGCGGATCTCGTCGGCCAGCTGGCGGTCATTGTCCGTGACGATCTTTTCGAGCACGTGAACGCGCTCCTTGAGCCGTTCGATGTCGGCCTTCATGCGCTGCACATCCTTGTCGGATGCCGCATCGGCCTGCTGGTTCTCTTTCATCTTGAAATAATTCTTGAGTACGCCCGCACCGACTGAAATCAGTACGATGATCACGACCATCTGAAATGGATCCATTTTTAGCGCCTCCAAGCATTATCGATATTCGATATATGGGCAAATTCTCGCCCGATGCAAGGCCTTTATCGCCCGGTTGATCCGAATCCGCCAGCCCCACGGCTTGTTTCGTCGAGGCTGTCGACCTCTTGCCACCCAAGCCGGGTCACCGGCGCCAGTACCAGCTGGGCAATCCGTTCGCCCCGCGCAATCGTGAACGGCGTGTCGCTGAGGTTGATCAGGATGACCTTGATTTCACCGCGATAGTCGCTGTCGATCGTGCCCGGCGTGTTGAGACAGGTTATTCCGTGCCTGGCAGCGAGGCCGGAGCGCGGACGCACCTGGACTTCGTAGCCTTCGGGGATGGCAACACTGAGCCCCGTCGGCACCATGGCCCGTGCGCCGGGCATGAGCACCATCGGGTCGCGCTCCGGCACGGCGGCGCGCACGTCCATTCCGGCCGACCCGGAGGTTTCATAGGTGGGCAGGCCAAGGCCTTCGAAATGCGGTAGCGGGCAGACACTGACAGGAACATTTTTCATGGCCAGCAGCCGTCTTTGAGTCGCAGGCCTGAGTCAAGGCATGGCGCGCGCCAGGTAAACGACTTCCTTCGTGTCGTCGGCATAACTGCGCCGGCCGATCTCGTGGAAGCCGAGCCTGTCATGGAAACGCAGGGAACCGGGATTGGGCGGGCGCAGGTTCACTTCGCACGTAATCCACGGCGTTGTCCCGGCATAGGCATGGAATGCGGCACCATAGAGCGCTGCGCCGATGCCCTGCCCGCGACCTGATTCAGAGATGGCGATCCGGTCAACATAGATGAAATCATCACCCCAGGCTTCCAGCCAGCGCAGGTTGGCGCTCGTGTATTCCAGTGTGCCGGGCGGCAGCAGATTGATGAACCCGACCGGCACGCCAGAGATTTCGGCGACACGCGCATCATGCAGGCCAAGCCATTTGCCGAGCGTTTCGGGCGTCTCGTCACCCACACCGGGCACACCGGCCTGATTGATGACATGCAGCGCAGGGAGGTCGGCAGGCATGTAGGGGCGAATGATCATAGGGTGCGGGTGCGTCAGGGACGGGGATGTGTCAAGCAAGACGGGCGAGGTGTCGGCAGATCAACGCTGTTTGCGTATGCAGGATGGCCGATCCGCACGTTTCGATGACATGGACGTCCACGCCGGGGCGGTGGGCCATATGATCGGCCACCTGGTGGGCTGAAATGATGGTGCAGTCTGCCCCCTGCAGCCATGTCTGCGGGCAGGTGACGGCATCAAGATCTTCAGACCAGTCGGCCATGGCCGCGGCGCCATCACGCAACCATGCCTCTGCGCCCTGTTCGACCGCGTGATACAGGCCTTCCGACTGCACTCGGAGCAATTCCGGATCATCGAGCGTGGCAAGGTCGACCTTGGAACGGGCATATTGCGCCGCCAGAAAGGCGCGTGTCCCGCGCCGCCTGTAGACAGGCAGGCCAAGGCTCATCGCCATCTTCATGACCGATGGGGCGTGGCGTGTCGCCATGGCCGCAAACCGCGTCTGCCGGTCCATGTGCGCGATATGGATGCTTTCATCAATCGGCACCCCCCCGCCAATGACAAGCAGTTCGCCGACGCGATCGCCAAGCGCCCTGGCGATCCGGAAACCATGGGAGGAGCCGCCCTGGTGAATGCACAGGCTGATCCGCTCGACGCCGAGATGGTCCAGGAGTGCGAGGGCGTCCTCAACGACTGTCCGGTCAAAATCCGTGCGCGACTTGCTCGGGCTTGTATAGCCAAAGCCCGGCCGCGATGGCGCAATGAAGTGAATGCCGCCAGCCGCCAGTCCCGCGAGCATGGCCTGCGTCAGGAATGGACCCTGAAGGTAGCCGTGAATGAACAATACGGGCCGGCTACCGGTGCCCATCCTGTACCAGGCAAGTTCGCGCCCACCGGGACGGGACAGCGTGGACAGGCTGCGCCTTGGTGTCTGCCACAATTCTGCGCTGGGCGGCGTTTCGCGTTCGGGCAATTGGCGCATCAGGTATGCGATACTCGCCGACAATTGCACAACGTCAGACATACGGGCGCAGCCAGTCTTGCGCAGGATGCTTTTCGACTGCCCCTTCACCGTTTCGAGCGAGCGCCCGCGCTGGCTGGCAATGTCCTTCTGGCTGAGATTTCCCAGATAGGCTTCAAGGATTTCCGTCTCACTGGCTGTCAGGCCGAACGCCTCGCCGAGGCGCGCCATCAGCCCGGCCGACCAGTCGACATAGGACAGTGACACGTGCAGCAGGTCCTCACTGTCCTTCGGACGCTGGATGAGAGCCAGGCAGGCCCGCGCCTGGGCGGTCTCGATACTGGCAAGGATGATCCGGTCCTGTGCCTGGAATGTTGCTGCGCGCATGACCCTGCGAATTTCCGACAGCGCCGCAGGATCAAGCGGAACATCATCCAGCGCGCACGGAAAGTGCCGGCCAGTCAGCTGCGACGCGGCGGCATTGCCTGAGACCTGGCCAGTACGCACGGAAATATCCAGTACGGCGTGAAACCGTTCAGCAAACGCCGCCTCGCGCCGTGATGCCGCTTCCACGAGCGCGCTGATGCGCTCGGCGTGAGTCTCCAGCATGTCGTCATCGCCATCATGACGCGGGACATCTTCAGCCAGGTCGCCGCTGTCACTGCCGGCAAAGAAATAGGTCATGGCCGCTTCCAGGAAGGCATCGAACTGGCCTGCTTCGGATGGCACGTCATAGGCCGCACCCAGCATGTCAAAGTAGCGTTTGTTCAGGGACATGACCGGTGCACATTTGATCCATGGTTGAATTCATACTGTAGCCAACCGGAGGGTTGCGCCACAAGCGCTGGCAGCTGCACGAGGAATTTGGCGCCATCCCCCCTGCGGGGCATGAAGCTGACCGCCCCGTCCTTTATCCCTTGTGACACAACGCGGGCTGGGTGGGGATCCGGCAGACGACCAAATCGGCCAATGACCGCTTCAACGCGCCACGGTCGACTTCCAGCTATCGACCGGTTGAGCGAGGCCCGGCGCCCAGTCCGACCGGTGGCTTGAGTTCTGGTGAGGCCGCCGCCCGGACCCGCGAGAATCGCCACGCACACTGCACAATGAGCAACAATGCCAATCGCAGTGCCTGCAAATCGGCGACAGGGGCGCCAAGCGCAGGGACGTGTCAGGGCAGCGCAGGCCGGTTGATCAATGAGCTGCGCCGCCCTATCCAACCTGGATGAACCTCGTCTTCCTCTATGGGCCGCCGGCGGCCGGGAAATACACAATCGGTCGCGAACTGGCGTCGTTGACCGGGCTGGCGCTGTTCCACAACCATCTTGTCGTGGACAGTGTGGCAGCCGTCTTTCCGTTTGGCACCCCCGCCTTCAGGCGATTGCGCGAGCAATTCTGGATGGATGTCTTCGAGGCAGCATGCGCCGAGGACAGGTCCCTGATCTTCACGTTCCAGCCGGAAGGATCTGTCGCACCCGATTTTGCAGACCGCGTCCGGCAGATGGTGACGAAGGCGGGTGGAACGATCCTGTTTGTCTACCTGACACTCTCGCACGAAGAACAGGTTCAGCGTGTCGCCAATGCCGACCGGGGAAAGTTCGGCAAATTGCGGTCTGTCGACCTGCTGCAATCGCTTCAGGCGGACTTCGCAGCCTGTGAGCGCGCCATGCCGCCTCCCGACCTGACGATTGATACGGGAACGACAGAACCGTCAGAGTCAGCCCACCGGATATGTGCCCTCATGCGTGACCACGGACTGGCTCGCTAGAGCCTATTCCGCCGCGAGGCGGACGCCATCACCATCATGGCCCAGCTCCGACGCGATTCTCCGGGCCAGGCGACGGGCGACTTCATCCTTGCCCATGCGGGGCCAGCGCTCGGAGTCATCATGCGAAATCAGCACGACCTCATTCTCAGCCCCACCCATGACATCGCCGGACACATCATTGGCGACGATCCAGTCGCATCCCTTCCGGTCAAGCTTGGCACGGGCATAGTCTTCGACATCGTGCGTTTCAGCAGCAAAGCCGATGACCAGGCGCGGACGGTTCTTGCGCTTGTTCGACAGCGTTTTCAGGATGTCCGGGTTCTCGGCGAGTTCCATGGATGGCGCCTCGCTGCCGGCGCCCTTGATCTTCAGCTTCTTGGTCGCCGCGCGTGCAGGCCGCCAGTCGGCGACGGCCGCGACAGAGATGAACACGTCGGCGGGCAGTGCATCCTCGCAGGCCTTGAGCATCTGGCGGGCCGTTTCGACCTGCACCAGTGTGACACCACGTGGTGGGGCAAGCGCGACAGGACCGGAAACCAGCGTGACGCTTGCCCCCTCTGCGGCAAGTGAGGCGGCAATCGCATAGCCCTGGCGGCCGGAGGAATGATTGGACAGGTAACGGACCGGATCAAGAGGCTCACGTGTCGGACCTGCGGTGACGAGCGCATGGGTACCAGCCAGCGCCCCTTGCCCCGGTCCCTTCAGCTGGGCCTCGATGGCGGCAACAATGGCGGGCACGTCCGGCAGGCGGCCGGGACCGAATTCACCACAGGCCATGGCACCTTCATCCGGCTCCATGACCGTAACGCCGTCCGCGCGCAGCTGGGCGACATTGCGGATCGTCGCGGCATGCTGCCACATCCGCACGTTCATGGCGGGCGCCATGAGGACCGGCTTGTCGGTCGCCAGCAGCATGGTCGAGGCGAGATCATTCGCGAGACCGGCATTCGCCTTGGCCATCAGATCGGCCGTTGCCGGGCAGACGACAACAAGATCGGCAGAGCGCGACAGCTGGATGTGGCCCATCTCGGCTTCGTCATCGAGATCGAACAGCTCGGTATAGGCCTTTTCGCCCGACAGGGCTGAAACCGATAGCGGCGTCACGAATTCCTGTCCGGCACGGGTCACGATACAGCGGCTGGCAATGCCGCGCCGGCCAAGTTCCCGGATCAGTTCCAGGCTTTTATAGGCAGCAATACCGCCGCCGATGACAAGGAGGATGCGCTTCTGTTCCATGGGCCTCAGATAGGTTGCTGGCACTTTCTTACCGCAAAATCCTTGCACAAACCCCACAAAACCCCGTGAAAGCGCGGCTTCCGGTAAAGATTCAGGCCGATTCAGTCAGGATTTCGCCGGGTGCGCATCTCGCGAACCGATTGTGGCGCATACACGATCACGGTCTTGTAGGGATTGCGCGGGCGTTTCTTAATGCGGGTGATTGTCCTGCCTGTGAGGGCCTGAGCGGGCAATTCTGCACCCGTCATGCCGGCTTGGGTCACCGAACTGCCGCGGAAAACACGAATGCCGGATCGGGAGGTCGCCTGCCCTGAATCGACCGAGATGATCCGCATCTGGCTGGAGGATTGCGCCGCATTGCGAGGCGGTGCGCCCAGAAGGTCCGGTGCCGGCCAGGCGCCTGATGGCAGGAAAAGGCTGGAATGATCAACCGGCGACCCGATCCGGATCAGGTCGCGCGCCAGCGCTTCAGGTGCGATGAGGACGAGGCTGGCCGCCGCAAACAGGAATGGTTTCATGGCGGATCCCTTCCGACTCGGAAAGGCAGACCATAGGGCAATCGTTAACGCGCATTAAGGACTTACACCCTGCGCGAGAGTTCGGTGCACGCATTACGCCAGCGACGCCATGTCAGAACAGGTCGGCGAAACCGGCATAGGCGATGAGGGAGAGCATGATGGTGAGGCCGAACCATCCCCACCATGGAGCAAAGCGCTCGCGACGAGGGGGCAAGGGGAGGGTGGCAGGGGTGTCCAGTGATGCCTCGAAACGATCCATGACGTCCGGCAGGCGTTTCAGGCGGTTGGCGACCTCGCGCAGATTGTCCCTGACAAGCCTGGCCGCGCCCTCGGGCCCGAAACTGCGCCGCACCCAGGCCTCGACGACCGGCTCTGACGCATTCCAGATATTGTGCCCCGGATCGATTGCGCGGGCGACCCCTTCGACCTGTACCATCGTCTTCTGGAGCAGCACCAGTTCGGGGCGCATCTCCATGCCGAAGGTCTGCGTATAGTCGAACAGCTGGAGGATCACCCGCCCCATCGAGACCTCTTCGGCCGGCTTGCCATGGACCGGCTCGCCGATCGAGCGCAGGGCCTGTGCAAAATCGCCCACCGACTGGGTCGAGGGCACGTAACCGGCCTCGAAATGCACCTCGGCGATCCGCATATAGTCGCGCTTCAGGAAACCCCAGAGGATTTCAGCCAGGAAGCGGCGCTCGGTCAGGCCGATGCGGCCAATGATGCCGAAATCGACGAGGGCGACCTTGCCTTCCGGCGTGATGATGATGTTGCCCTCATGCATGTCGGCATGAAACACGCCATGCTCGATCGCATGGGTGAGAAAGCCGCGCGTAATGTCATTGGCAAGAGCAACACGGTCGATGGCGGGATTGTCCAGCGCATCGGGATGCGTGAGCGCGATCCCGTCCACCCAGTCGGTAGTCAGCACGCGGCGGCCGGTCCGGTCCCAGTCAACGCGCGGAACCTGGAAATAGCCACTGGTCTCGCTGAGTTCGCGCATCTCGTCCGCACCGCCCGCTTCCAGGCGCAGGTCGGTTTCGCGCATCATTGCGGCGGCGATGGTTTCGGTGAACGCGACCGGTCTCAGGCGGCGGCTTTCCGTGGAGACGCCTTCAATCGTGCGCGCGGCACGCTTCATCGCCGAGAGTTCGCGAATGAGCTGGCCTTCGATTCCGGGTCGCAGGATCTTGACCGCCCGCGTGCCGCCAGAGGTTTCCATCTTGTGGACCTGCGCAAGCGAGGCGGCGGCCAGCGGCGGCCCGAGGTCCGGAAAAAGGCGGTTGGCTTCGTCCAGGCCGAATTCCTCAACGAGCGCGGCGCGTGCCAGCCTGGCCGAGAATGGCGGCAGCCTGTCTTTCAGGCGGCTGAGATCGGTCGTTACCTGCGATCCGAACACATCAGGGCGCGTCGCGAGGAACTGGCCGAGCTTGATATAGGCCGGTCCCAGCTTCTCGAGGGCCCGGGCAAGGCGCTCGCCCGGACGCCCGCGCGCACCGCCACCAAAGATCCGCAACACACCGCCTGCAATGCGCGCAGGCACTGGCAGGCGCGACTGGTAGGCGGCAGGCAGGATCACGTCATGCCGGGCCAGCGACGTACCTGCCCGCATCAGGCGCAGATAATCTGACAGCGCACCCATCAGATCAGGCCGTCCGAACGGGAACCTTCGCACGGGCACGCGCGTTGAGGTGCTGAACTGAACAACACAAAGGGGCCTGACATGGCTGACTTAAACACGAATTCGAACGGCTTTCTGTATTTCCTGGTGGGCGCACTTCTGGTGGGCGTGATTGGCTTCGGCGTCTACTATTTCACGCAGGACCACAGTGCTCAGGCCGATCTCGAAATATCCGTCGGCGAAGATGGCATCAAGGTTGATGGCAACTGATTGACAGGTCATCAGACTGCCCAGCCAAAGTGCAGGGCAGCGATGCCACCCGAAAAATTTGTAACGGAGACGCGGGAAAATCCCGCGTTTTCCATTTCTGTCCGGAAGGTTTCCTGATCCGGGAACTGACGGATTGACTCCACGAGGTACTGGTAGCTTTCACGGTCGCCCGCCACGAGGCTGCCAAGGCGCGGGATGACATTGTAGCTGTAGGTATCATATGCCGCCTGCAGGGCTGGCGCGGTCATGTGGCTGAACTCGAGCACGCCAAGCCGTCCACCGGGCTTCAGCACGCGGCGAAATTCCTTCAGGCCGGCAACGCGGTCGGCAAAGTTGCGAATTCCGAATGATACTGTCACGGCATCGAAGGTGCGATCAGGATAAGGCAGGTTCTGGCCATCGGCACAGACCCAGTCCAGACGCCCTTCCCACTTCGCATTGTCGGCGCGGGCCTTGCCAGCCTCCAGCATGGCATCATTGATATCGCAGACAATGGCGGTCGCCCTGGCACCCACGCCGCGCCGTTTGCCCGCCTTGTCTGCGAGTTCGAGGAAGGCGCGCGCGAGTTCGCCCGTTCCGCCGGCCACATCCAGATGACGTTCGCCCGGCTGGGGGTTCAGCTTGTTCATCGCATCATGCTTCCACAGGCGATGCACACCGGCAGACATGAGATCGTTCATCAGGTCATAGCGGGAGGCGACCGAGCGGAACACGCCCTTGACCCGGGCGACCTTCTCGGCCTCCGTCACCTCTTCGAAACCGAAAGAGACCTTACGCTCAGTTTCTGCGTCTGACATGCGCGCCACCATAGTTACCCTGACTGCCATAGGCTATATGCGATAAGAATGCCTGAATTACCTGAAGTCGAGACAGTTCGCCGCGGACTTGCCCCTGTGATGGAGGGGGCGGTCATCCAGTCATTGCTGCAGAACCGGCCAAACCTGCGTTTCCCCTTTCCCGAGCGGTTTGCCGAGCGCGTCAGCGGCGCGCGCATTGAGCGGATGGGGCGCAGGGCGAAGTTCCTGACACTGGACCTGTCGACGGGCGAGGTCCTGGTCATGCATCTTGGCATGACAGGCCGGTTCACGGTGGGCGGGGGTGCAACGGCCGATTTTCACCATGCGACGGGCAATGACGCGCGCCATGACCATGTCGTGTTCCAGATGGCAGACGGGCGATCCGTGACCTATAACGACCCGCGCCGGTTTGGTTTCATGGAACTGTGGCCAGCCGCCACGTTCGATACCTATCCGCGCCTTGCCGCCATGGGCCCGGAACCGCTGTCAAACGCGTTTTCAGCCACTTATCTGGATGCGGCGCTAAAGGGCAAGGCAACGCCGATCAAGGCGGCCCTGCTCGACCAGTCCATCATTGCCGGCCTCGGCAACATCTATGTCTGCGAGGCCCTCCATCGCTCCGGCATTTCTCCGAAGCGCAAGGCCTCCAGCATTCCGGGTCAGCGCGCAGCGCGTCTGGCACCAGCGATCAACCAGGTGATTGCCGAGGCGATCGATGCCGGCGGGTCGTCGATTTCGGACTTTGCCAATGCCAGCGGCGAGCTTGGCTATTTTCAGCACCGGTTCGGCGTCTATGACCGCGAGCACAAGCCCTGCAAGACGTGCGGCGCAAATGTGAAGCGGATCGTCCAGTCCGGCCGGTCGAGCTTTTATTGCGGGACGTGCCAGCGCTAGCGCCCGGGCCGAAGGCCGAGCCGCCAGAGCGGCGCACCGAGGCCGCCCGACACCATCGCCGCCAGAACCTGCGGGCCGGGCCAGATGCGGCTGACGGGCGCGGCAAGCCAGTCGCGGATCAGTGGCAGGACGCGCGAGTCGGACTGGTAGACCGGCGTGAACAGGAAGCTCATAAGCTGGAACAGGCGTACATGGCTGGCCCGCATGCCGGCATAATCGGTCAGCGCGTCGCGCAGATCCGCTTTCCGGCCAATCGCGCGGGCGAGCGCGAAGGCATCCAGAAGCGCCATGTTGGCCCCCTGCCCGAGTTGCGGACTGGCGGCATGCCAGCTGTCACCGAGGTGAACGATGCGGCCGGACACGGCGGGCCAGTGGGTGCGATGGCGGTAGCGGGCGAAGGTAAGGTCAAGGTGGGTCCTGAGGGGGGCGAGGAGGCGGTCGGTCTCGGGCCAGAGCGCGAGCGCGGCATCGCGCCAGTGCGTGAGCGGCGCCGCGCGCCAGGCGTCATGCTGGTCGCCGCGAATGGACCAGAAATAGGTGACTGTTCTGTGTCCGTCCTCTGCCAGGCTGCCGGATGGCATGACGCCGGCCATACGGCTGGCGGCCTCGTAGCGCTGTTCGAGTGCATCGGCGTGGAAGCCGCTGGCGTCAGGCCAGGGCAGCGTCGCCCAGAGCGCGCCATAGGGAAGTTCCCGGCTCGGCGAAGCGGCAAGGACGGAGCGCACGCCCAGTGCATCAACAACAAGGTCGAAGGGTCCGTGCATTCCTCCGCCATCATCCAGAAGCGTCGCATCACGCGGATTGGCGGCCGTAATGCGCGTAGCCGCCACGATGCGCGCGCCTGCTCCCAGCGCCGCCTCATGCACGAGTCGGAACAAGGCGGGGCGCTGGATCGATACGCCCATCAGGGCGGGTCGCAGGGACCCGTATTTCACGTTCAGTACAATACGGTCAGACGGTTTCGACAATCCGTAGAGGCGCCGTATCGGCGCGCCCAGCTTTTCGGCCTGCATGCGCAATCCGAGTTCATTGAGGATCGTGAGGCCCGTCTCCTGCAGGATCAGGCCGGACCCGACAGGACCTGCCGTCTCGAACTGGTCAAGCACGGTTACCCGGTGGCCTTCGCGGGCCAGGAAGGCAGCCGCCGCCAGCCCGCCTATGCCCGCCCCGGCAATGCCGATATTGAGGAGTTCCGCCAAATCGCTACAGCCGCCTAGAAGACCACCGAAGGAGCGTCCCCGCCCATCATCGATCGCTGAATGTTCATTGGACGCTCCCCATGCCTTCGGCGCCAGACGCCCGCATTTCCTGTAACTCTGGCACATTCGCGCCCGGTCAGGCCAGTCACGATTATCCGGATCGGACAGGATGCCCGCGCATGGGCGCCACGGGCCATATCACCGGCTGGTAAGGCTCATGCAACGGCTCGAGCAGCCGCCTCGTCAAGTGCACTGACAGTGTCAGCCTGTGGCACCGCCTTCAGTATCCAGACAGCCAGCAAGGCCAGGATGAGGGGTGTTCCGGGCAGTCCGAACATCGTCAGGACGACACCGACAGGGCAAAGCGACATGGCCAGACGATAGGTGATCCGGTCCAGCCTGTCTGTCTCGAAACGGGTGCAGAGGGTGAGCATTACCCAACCGAGCACAAGCGTGTCATAGGCCATCAGATAAGGCGTTGCGAGGAATGTTGCGACGAGGAATGCCGCATATCTGAGAAAGGCGTCCTGGGTCCGCCGGATGACGAGGATCATGAAGAATAGCGCCGTTGCCATAGCAAGCGCATGCACCATCAATGCTCCTGATCGCGACGCGCCAAGCACGGCCATGTCGACAAGAACGGTCGGCATCAGGCCCAGCACAAGCGGGCTGGACTGGAACAAGGTGGCAGACTGGTTCGATATGCCAACCGTGAGGTAATCCTGCCACGCCTGCCAGCCATGCACCGCGACCGAGACCGCAAGAAAGCCGGCCGAGAACAGGCCGGCATATACGCAGACGCGCCAGCGCCCGGTGGCGAGAAGGAACACGGGAAGCAGTACGCCAATCTGAGGCTTGACGGTCAGCAGGGCAATCAGCAGCCCGGCCAGGACAGGGCGCGTATCAAGTGTCCGGTAAATCCAGACAAGGAGGACGGCGAGAAAGGCGGACACCTGCCCGCAGATCACGAGCACCGCAATGGTCGGCACGACGAAGAGCGCAATCCGCAACGGCGCATCCGGAAACGGGCGAACAATGGTGAACCAGTAGAGCGTGAGGCCGAGGAAGGTAAAGACCGCCAGGGCCATGTGGTAACCCAAAAGCCCGAAGGGCGCCGCGACCAGCATATAATGAGGCGGATAGGAAAAAAGCTGGTCCGGATAGTTGTGACCGGGGATCAACGCGTCGAGCCGGGCATTGTAAACGAGCGGGTCATAGTAACTGGCCCCGGCGCCAGTCCATGCGCCCTGACCATAGTGCCAGAAATTCACGAAGTCCCGTCCGAAGATGAAGCCACGCTCATCAACGAAATAGCCGTGTTCGATCCGCAAGGTCCACACGAAGAATACGATCACTGCAATATTGAGCAGCAAGAGCGGCATATTATACTGGCGGATGAGCGCCAGGTTGGGCGCTGGTGGGCTTTGCCTGATCACTTTCTCCCCCGGAAGCCGAAGTCGGGCTGACGGAACACGCCCGGCTGTCTTCTACCATACCAGCAACTTAAAAGTGATTAACCGGCACCCTGGGATTACAACTTTCTGCGTGCGACGGGGACGCCGCGTCAGACCATGCCACCATCGGTCGGCAGGCCGAACAGGATGCGGCCCGTCAGTTCCCATGTCGAAGGGGCCGTCACGATATGCTGGGTGATGGCGTGGGCATCGCGGAACCGGCGTTGCAGGTCTGAGGCTTCGAACAGGGCCGCGCCACCGCCAAGGTCGTACAAGGTGCGGCAGATATCGGCACCCGTGCGTGTCATGTGGGTGCAGGCCATGCGCAAGGCAGCACGGCGCTCCATCGGGATCGCCCCCTCTTCCCCCGTGGCAATTGCCCATGTCTTGTCGATTTCGTCGAAAAGATAGGCCCGCGCCGCGCGCCAGGCGGCTTCGCAACAGGCAAATTCGGCCTGCATGGTCTGGCGTTCGGCGAGCGTTTTGGTGGAGCCCTGCGATTTCTTGGTGGTGGCCAGCGTCGCAAAGGCATCAAGTGAGCCGCGCGCGTTACCGAGGGCCACAGCGCAGACGCCCAGTGACAGGAGGCCAAAGGCGGGAAACTTGAACAGGGCGCCCGGTTCGTGCGGCTGGTCCACCACCAGCGAGACTGACCGCGCCTTGGGCACGCGAATGTCCTTCACTTCAATGTCGCCTGATCCTGTGCCTTTCAGGCCCATGACATGCCAGGTGTCGAGCAGGGTCGCATCCGAAGCCGGGAAGACCATCATGCGTGCATCCGGCGCGCCACTGGGCAGGCGCTTCATCTCGCCATTCTCCCAGACCGTACAGCCGCCGCAGAGCCAGGTGCAGTTGGCCGAGCCCGAGCCCCATTGCCAGCGCCCCGACACGCGATAATGGTCGCCCTCGTCAACGGCCTTGCCCATGGGCGCGAAGACGCCGCCAGTGATGATGTCCGGGTCGGAATAGATTTCGCCGGCTGTGGCCGGATCCATATAGGCGGCATTCAGGGCGGTTGTGGCGCCGATCATGGCACACCAGCCGGCGCTGGCATTTGCGGTGGCGAGGGCTTCGACCGTTTCGACAAAGTCGTGCGGCGCCAGCTCCAGCCCGCCGAAACGTTTCGGCGTGATCATGCGGAAGACACCCGCCCTGGCCATTTTCGCGGCGAGGTCCTCCGGCAGGCGGCGGACTTCCTCCATCTCGGCTGCGCGGGCGGCGAGTTCCGGCTGCAGCGCACGGGCGGCGGTGAGCAGGTCGGCAGGCATATGTGTATCAGGCATCTGCAAAGACTAGACCGGATCACGGGCGCGTCAAAGCGTGAGTTCACCATGAAACCTGGGCGGGGCAGCATGACGCCACGACAGGGTGAGCGCTGACCGCAGGGTCAGTTCATCGCATACTGCAAGGCGGATCGAGGTTGCGCCCTTGTCGCCCCATTTGTTGGGCACCTTGAAGAAAAAGTCCGGCTCGGCCTCCACAAGCATGGCCTGCTCCTCCGGCGTCAGGAACACGTTCGAGAATTCGTGGTGCGGCGGCAGGGTGCAGAAAATCCTGCCCTTGGGCACATCGACCCGAAAACTGGCCCAGTCAAAATGCGGTTTCTCGAGAGCGCGCGGAAAGGCGAGGGCAGTCGTGCGGAGCTGGTCAGGCGTGATCATGCGCGGCGCCTCATAATGACAAGGCGCCGAAAATGACGGCCATCAGCAGGGCCGACAGCAGGGCGCAGAAGTAGATGCTGTCGAGCGTTACTGTCCTCAGGATGGAACTGAACGCGCCACGCCCGTAGACGACGCGGTTGAGGCGGTAGAGATAGACATTTGAATAGATAATCAGGGCAAGCGCCACCCAGCCCCAGCCGACAAGCTGCGCGCCAATCACACCGATCGACATAGCGAAGAAGAGTGCGGCATGGAAGTGCAGCGATACGATCAAGTGGTCGAAGAACAGGAACTGGCGCCGCCACAGATAGACCAGCGCCAGAAGGCAGGCAAAGACCGGCAGCAGCACGAACATCATGCGCGGAATCCAGCGGCGCGTCTGCTCCGCGAGCAGGCCCGGCCTGTCCATCACCTCTGCAAAGCGGGCGGCGTCCCCGTCGCCTTTCTCGCCGGCCTCGCGGATCGCGTCCAGCGCTTCCTTCGGCATCAAGCCGGCCCATTCCCCATCCGGTGGCGCTGGCGCAGCCTCCTCGCCCGCGGTGACGGAAGGCGAGGCGACAGGGCCCGGAATGCCGCCGCGCCGCATGGCCTCGGCCTGGTCCATGCCACTGATCGCCTCCTGGTATTCTGCCTCGGTCATGTCGCCCTGCTGATAGGACTCTTCGATCTGTGCACGCGCCTCCTCGAAAGTTGGTTCAATCTGCGACATGAAGCCGACGCGCTGGCCGATCACGACTGGCAGGAGCACAAAGAAGACCAGCGAGGCGAGCACATAGAGACGGAAGGGCGGAATGAAGCGCGCCCTTTGGCCATCGAGATAGAGACGTGTCATGCGGCCGGGATGAAGCAGCAGGTCCGGCAGGGTGCGGGCGACACGGCCATCAATCGCGAACAGGGTCTCGATACTCTCCCCGACGAGCGACCAGAAAGGACGGCGGAGGCTCTGGGCGCCCTGGCCGCATGCGTGGCAGAAATCGCCGACGAGCGCCTTGCCGCAATTCAGGCATTGCGTGTCATGCGCGGCCGACTTCAGGGGCCCGATCCTCGCGACCGCATCTGCAGCGGCGTGCTCTATGGCCGTGTCGGCCGCACCGCCCAAAGGGTCGCTCATGCTTCGTCCTCCCGGCCTAGCGGAAAACCAATGGCTTCTTCGCCATGAAGCGGCGCGTGGCTTCATGATATCGCAAAGTCTGCCCCGTCGGGGCAAGCCCATAGGTCTTCTCACGCAGGAATTCCATCAGGCCCTTGCGCCTGCCGGCATCCTTCAAGGCGTCCGGTGTCAGCGTTTCGCCAATGACCACCGGCAGGGCCGTTCCCATGCGGCGTTTCACCTCGCGGAAGACCAGCGCGAGGCGCAGTTCCAGCGAGAGGTGGCTGGCGAGCTGAAACAGGCGGGAGTTCTGCCCCTCGAAATAGACAGGTGTCACATGCGCGCCGGAATGCGTGATGAGCTTGGCGGTGAAGGGCTTCCACTCATCGTCCACCGCCGTGCGGTCGAACGGGCGCGGCGTGGTGGCAACACCGCCGCCGGGAAAGACGATGATGCAGCCGCCAGCCTTAACATGTGCCAGCGCTTCCTTGCGCATCACGACATTGGCGGCGAGGGCTTCCTTCGTGCCGGAAAAGTCGACCGGCAGGATATAAGGCCTGGCCTCGGGTACGCCGTCGAGGGCGGTATTGGTCAGCACCCTGAAATCCATCCGGCGCAGGCTCGTCAACCAGCAGATGACGAGGCCGTCCAGCACGCCAAACGGATGGTTCGCGACAATGACCAGCGGGCCGGTACGCGGGATTTCGGCGAGGCGCGAGGCAGAGAACTGCACATCGAGATCGAGCAGCCGCATGGCAGCTTCGAAGAAGGGCACGTCATCGGCGAGATGATCCCGAAAATGCTCGTAGAGCCGTTTGATCCTGGGCTGACCCGACATGCGCTCGACCGTGCGGATGAGGCGCCGCTTCAGTGGATCGTCGAAATAGGACGCGTAGGAGAGTTCTGGGGACGCCTGGGTTTCGATCACGCGTGCTGGTCCTGTGAACCTGCCTGCAGAGCGCTCATCCTGAGCGAAGTCGAGGGATGAGGAGCTATCGGCATCTAGAGTCTCAACATCCTTGCAAGGTTGTTTTTCTGGATGTCGCTGGAGCCACCGACAATCGGCATGCCAAGCAGGTCGCGGACATTGCGTTCGATGTCATAGGCATCCGACAGGCCATAGGCGCCGATGACCTGCTGGCAGGCAAGGCCGATTTCGACGCCCGTGTCGGCGACATAGAGCTTGGCCATGGCGGTTTCCACGCTGCACGGCTGGTGTTCGCTGGCGAGCCAGGCGGCGTGATAGAGCATGTGTCGGCAGGCGGCGAGTTTCGTGCGTGCGGTAACCAGCTTGTGGGCGATGGCCTGGTGTTTCGAGATCGGTTTGCCGAACTGCGTGCGTTCCTGCGCGTATTGCCAGGCCTCTTCCAGCGCGGCGCGGGCGATGCCATAGGCGACGGCGGTGATCTCGATCTTTTCGACATCAAGCGCCCGGCCGGCAAGAGCCTCCCAGCCCTTGTTCCACTTGTCCGGGCCGCCGACGATAGCGCTGGCGGGCAGGCGGACATCATCAAGGAAGACGTCCATCGAGTCCGTGTAGCGCAGGTTTGCGTGGGCGATGGGCTGCATCGAGACGCCGGGCGCACTGGTGGGCACAAGGACGAAGGTAAGATTGCCGTGGCGGTCTTCCGGCCCGCCGGAGCGGCAGAGACAATAGATATAGTCCGACCAGTCCGCGCCCGTGCACCAGCGCTTGGCACCGTTGATGACAATCTCGTCGCCCTCTCGGGTGACGCGCGTCTCGACGCTGGGCAGATCGCCGCCGACATTGGGTTCGGACAGGCCATAGCAGAGGAACATTTCGCCGCGTGCCAGCTTTGGCAGCAGGGCCTCCTTCTGCTCAGGCGATCCGTTCTCGGAAATGTTGAGACCGCCATAGAAGGCGGCATGGATGAAGGGGCCCGCCATGCTGGGGCCGCCCTGGCAAAGTTCCTCGATCACGGCGGCGGCGGCATAGATGTCCTCGCCCTGGCCGCCGTATTCTTCCGGTATCGTCAGGCCGATCAGGCCCATCCCTGCAAGGTCCCTGAACAGGGCCCTGTCCCATGTATGGGCCTTGTCCCATTCGCGACGCTTCTCGCGGGGCATTTTCTCGGCCACCCAGCGCGACAGCTGGCGGCGCAGTTCGGTGACATGGGTCGGTTCGGAGGTGAAGCTGGTCATGCGAGATACCTAGTGTGATTGCCCCGTGCGGGAAAGCCGGATCTGTCTAGACCTCTCCGATGCGCGCCGCATCGAAGGGTGTGGTCTGGTAAACCTGGTTGATCCAGTTGCCGAACAGGAGATGGGCGTGGCTGCGCCAGCGGTTCAGTGGCTGGGCCCGGGGGTCATCGTCCGGGAAATAGCCGTGCGGCAGGCGGATCTGCTTTCCTGCTGCAATATCGCGCTCATATTCTTCCTTCAACGAAGTGGAATCGTATTCGATGTGATTGAAGCAATACAGATCACGCTGCGCCGGTTCCGACAGGAGGCATGGGCCGGTGACATCCGATTCCATCAGGAGCTTCAGTTCGGGGGCCTTTGCAATGTCTTCGGCGCGAACCTCCGTCCAGCGGCTGACCGGGATCTGGAAATCGTCTGAGAAGCCGGACAGGTAAGGCGAGGCCGGGGCCAGATTGCGGTGACGATAGACACCAAAGGCCTTTTCGGTAAGCGTATGTTTCGGTACGCCATGCAGGTACCAGACCGCCGCCATGGCGCCCCAGCAGATGAAGAAGCTGGAATGAACATGCGTGCGCGTCCAGTCGAGGATCTCTGTCAGTTCCTGCCAATAGCCCACATCTTCGAACGGCAGCGTCTCCACGGGCGCACCGGTGATGATGAAGCCATCGAACTTGCGGTCGCGGACATTGGCCCAATCCTGATAGAAGCTGATCAGATGCTCTTCCGGCGTGTTCTTGGGCGTATGACCGCCGACCATGACGAGGGTCAACTCGACCTGCAGGGGCGAGGCGCCGATCAGGCGGGCGATCTGGGCCTCGGTGCGGATCTTGTTGGGCATCAGGTTCAGGAGGCCGATCTGCAAGGGGCGGATATCCTGGCGGATTGCATCGGTCTCGTTCATCACGGGCACGCCCTCGCGCACGAGCACATCCCGGGCGGGCAGCGTGTCTGGAATCCTGATCGGCATGGCCGTTACTCCCATTCTTCGGCATCGCGGGAAAGGGAGGCGGATTGCAGGCATCTGCTGGCAGTTCCGCGCGGCCTTTTAGCGACTTGTTTAACGTGGCTGCAAGCCGACCGGCCAAATCACCACAGGCATGCAAATAGTGCAGGCAGGCGCCTGCGTCAATTTCCGCCTGTGCGAACCGGGTGTAGCCGGTGGACAAGGCGCGGCAGCATACGGCCCGAAATCGAAGCAGATTCGGCCTCGCCATCGCGCTCGGCGCCCATGCGGAGGTAGAATTTCATGGCGTCAGGATCGCAATCAATCACGAGGTCCTTTGCGCCGGCATCCTGGGCGATCCGGCACGCCCAGACATACAGCATCTGGCCGGTCCCTTCCCCGAGACGCGCCGGTTCGACGAAGAGCTTTTCGAGCCAGGCAGTTTCCCCGTCAATGGCGACCTGCACGACACCGGCCACACCGCGTATGTCATCGGCAACCACGATCATGTCCGTGGCGGCATCGTCCTCGGAAATCGTCAGTTCGGCGCGAAACGCTTCAAGCATGTCGGGCGAATAGCCCCAGACAGCCTTTGACCGCATGCAGAGATCCGTCAGCGTGGCATATTCATAGTGACTGGGGGCGCGCAGCCGCATGTCAGTCTCCCGTCAGTTTCGGCGCGCGCTTCTCCTTGAAGGCAGCCACGGCCTCGCGCCGGTCATCCAGATAGTTCGATACGCTCTCCCAGCCGATGCTGGCGTCCATCAATTGCGCGGCGAGAGCGCGCAAAGGGATATTGGCGGTCGTCTTGGTCCAGCGCACAGCCCATTTCGGGTTCGCCTGGAGCTTTGCGACAAGTTCAGCCACTTTCGCATCAAGCTCGGCGGCAGGCACGGCATAGTTGATCAGGCCGAGGCGCTCGGCCTCCCGCGCACTCAACAGGTCACCCGTCATCAGCAATTCCTTGGCCTTCGCAAAGCCGATCAGCTGGGGCCAGATGAGCGCGCCGCCATCACCTGCGACCAGTCCTACCTTCACGTGCGGATCGCCGATCTTCGCCGTGTCGTCGGCAATGATGATGTCGCAGAGAAGTGCAATCGTCGCGCCGAGGCCTGCGGCGGCGCCGTTCATGCGGCAGATGATGGGCTTTTCCATGTTCAGCAGGGTGGTGACGATCTGCTTGGCGTCCCAGCCGATGGCACGAAAGCGTTCGGGATGATTGATCTGCTCTTCGAACCAGTCGAAATCCCCGCCGGCACAGAAGGCCCTGCCCCTGGCCGTGAGAATGATGATGTCGCTCTCACTGTCGCGCTGCAGGCAGTTGAAGACGAGCGCGAGTTCGGTATGCATCTGCTCGTCAACGCCGTTGACGGGATGGTCCGACGTGATCGCGGCGGTCAGGACACGTCCATCACGGGTGAACGCAAAGCGCTCCCATTTATCAGTGGTAATGTCGTACTGCGTGCTCATTTTTCCTCTCCCACTCTGACGACGCGTCGGCCGAAATTCTCACCCCGGAACAGGCCGCAAAAGGCTTCCGGCATCGCCGTGATGCCGTCGAAGCGTTCCTCATTGCTCTTCAGCTTTCCGCTCGCCAGAAGACCGGCCATTGTCTGCAGGGCTTCGGGGAATTCGCGGGCGAAATCAAAGACAACCAGTCCCTGCATGTTCACGCGGTGGGTGATGAAGGGCTTGGTATTGACAATGCCCGGCGTCTGTTCCGGCGTGAGATTATAGTCTGCCACCTGGCCGGAAATGCAAATCCGTCCGTTGAGCGCCATAAGCGGCAGCACGCGATTGACCATGTCATTGCCGACATTGTCGAACAGGACATCAACGCCTTTCGGAAACTGCGCCGCGATGGCCGCCGTCAGGTCCGTCTCTGTCTTGTAGTTGATCGCCGCATCGAACCCGGCTTCGCGTGTCAGAAAATCGCATTTCGCGTCAGATCCGGCGATGCCGACGACTTTCGATGCGCCCCAGGCCTTTGCGAGCTGACCTGCGGTGGCACCGACCGGACCGGCAGCGGACGTGACGAGCACGGCATCCCCTTCCCGGAATTTCGCCACTGTCTTCAGGCCGAACCAGGCCGTCAGTCCCGGCACGCCGAGCACGCCGATCCAGGCACTGAGCGGCACCGGGGCATCCGGCACCTTGCCTATAAAGCCCCTGCCTGACTGGATCGAATGCGTCTTCCAGCCACCCGCGCAGAAGACTTTCGTGCCGACCGGGAAATCAGCGTTCTGGCTAGCCTCCACGATGCCGACGCTGAAACCGTCAACCGGTTTTCCCAGCGGCAGCGCCATGGCGTAGGAATCGCCGCCAGACAGGCGCGACCGCGTGCCGGGATCAACCGAGCACCAGACATGGGCGACCCGGAACTGTCCCTCCTTCGGTTCGGGCAGCCCGGCATTTTCCAGCCTGAAATCGTCCGGCACAGGGGCACCCTCACAATAGCGCGCCAGAACCACCTGCTGCATGTCTGCCATCGGCGAGACCTCCTCAACCCTTGATGGGCCAACATAGGCTGCAAGCGGATGCTGTCACGCCATGACTTCGCGGAACATGCGTATTAGGACGTCACAGAACCAGAGCGTGAGACCTGCCAATGCCCAGAGATGTCCTGTTCCTGTTGCCTCCCGGATTTGTGGGAAATGACCGGCGAGAGTTCTGCCCGGAATGTGCCGAGATATGGGGCGTGCTCAGTTATTTCCCGGCAATTCGCGACGCGCTGGACATTGTCCATGTCGGTCTTGAACACCCCCGAACAGAGATTGTCGCGGTGCTGGGCGAAGGCCGGTACAATGCGCCAACCTTGGTCCTGCACCCTGACACGCCGGTTGGACCGGATGTGAATGTCGAGGAAGCCAATGGCCTGCGCTATCTTGCCAGCGCCCGCAGTATCGCGCACCATTTTTCACACCGTTACGGCACCCCGTTCCCCCGAGGTCACTAGGCCTTTCACTGCTTCGGGAAAACACCGAACCCGACATGAAAAGACAGGAAGAACCATGACCACCAAGCCCGTCAGAACGCGCATCACAGACATGCTCGGCATCGAAAAGCCGATCATCCAGGCCGCGATGGGCTGGATCGCCCGCTCACACCTTTCATCGGCCGTTTCCAATGCAGGCGGAATGGGCATTATTGAAACCTCGTCGGGCGAACTGGACGCGATCCGTGAGGAAATCCTCAAGATGCGCGACCTGACGGACAAGCCATTCGGCGTGAACGTGGCGCAGGCGTTTGTGCGAGACCCGAACATCATCGACTTCATCATCCGGCAGGGCATCAAGTTCGTGACCACGTCTGCAGGCGATCCGATGAAATACACAGGCATGCTCAAGGAAGCCGGCCTGACTGTGTTCCACGTCGTGCCCAGCCTCCAGGGCGCACTGCGTGCCATCGAAGCGGGCGTTGACGGGCTGATTGTTGAAGGTGGCGAAGGTGGCGGGTTCAAGAACCCGAAGGATGTCGCCTCCATGGTGCTGATCCCGCTGGTCTGTGAGCACGTGAATGTGCCGGTCGTGGCTGCCGGCGGCATTACGGACGGGCGCACCATGGCCGCCGCCTTTGCACTCGGCGCTGAAGGCGTCCTCATGGGAACACGTATCCTTTCGTCAGAGGAAAGCCCGGTTCATCAGAACTGGAAAACCGCGATCATCGACGCCGAAGCAACTGATACGGTCTTCCTCAACCGTTCCGGACCCGGGCCGGCCCTGCGTGCCCTGCGGACCGAACGCACCAGTCGTATCGAAACAGAAGGCAGCGCCAATATTTTTGGAGAGTTCGCCGATACGCAGGCTGTGTATTTTGGCGGCGACCTGGAAGCCGGGATCGCGTTGACAGGACAAGTCGCCGGGCGAATTCACGCGGTCAAACCGGTGGCACAGATCTTCGAGGAAACGATTGCGGAGTATCACGAGACGATTGCCCGTCTCGCACGCTAACCTGCAATGAACAGGCCTCAAATGCTGGTTTTTGCCCTGTTCCCGCGCTAAACGGGGTCAAATCCATCAAGAGGACGCTTCATGACCACAAAACATTTCCTGCTCGGTACGGTTGCCGCGCTCGCTCTCACCCTGTCCGCATGTGGCAAGAAACCAGATGCTACGCCTGAACAGGCAGAAGTCTCACAGACCGAAAAACCCGAACGACCGGAAATCGTGGTGACAAACGCAGAACTCGAAGGCAACCCGTTCCGCCAGGAATGGACGTCGGAATATGGTGTCCCGCCGTTCAGCCAGATCACGGACGCTCATTACCTGCCGGCGACCAAGAAGGCGCTGCTTGAGCTGCGCGAGGAAGTCGCCGCCATCGTCAATAATCCGGACGCGCCGGACTTCGACAATACGATCGTGGCGCTCGACCAGGCGGGCGGGTCGCTGAACAGGGTCATAATGACCTTCAACAACATCACCAATACCGATACGAATGACACGCTGAGCGAGCTGGAATCCGAAATCTATCCGATGCTCACGCGCGAGACTGATGCGATCACGTTCAACCCGGACCTCTTCACGCGCGTGCAGGCCGTTTATGCCGAACGTGACCGGTTGGGGCTCGACGAGCAGGATGCCCGTCTGCTCGAGCTGACCCATCGCGACTTCGTGCGCAATGGCGCTGCGCTGAACCCGGACGTGAAGGCAGAAGTTGCCAGCATCAATGAAGAGCTGTCGGCGCTGACGACCGAATTCGGCAAGAACCTGCTCCTTTCGACCAAGGCCTTCAAACTGGAAGTCACCGACGAGGCGCAGCTCGCCGGGCTCGCTGATGACTTCAAGAATTCAATCAAGGTTGAGGGCGAGGACAAATGGGTCCTGACCGTGGACCGCTCGGTGTTCGAAACCTTCATGACGCAGGGCGAGAACCGCGACCTGCGCAAGCAGATGTTTGACGGGTATCGCCTGCGCGCGTCCAGCGGCGAATATGACAATGGGCCGATCCTGATCAAGATCGCGCAGTTGCGGGCCAGGCGCGCGGAACTGATGGGCTACCCGTCGCATGCTGCCTACCAGCTCGAAACGCGCATGGCGAAGACACCGCAACAGGCCGAGGACTTCCTCAAGCGCGTCCTGGAACCGGGCCTTGCGCGCGCCACAGAAGAACGCGCCGACATGCAGGCCATAATCGGTGACGCATTCACGCTGGAAGGCCAGGACTGGTGGTTCTATGCCGAGAAAGTGCGCCAGGCGAAATATGCCTTCGACGGCAATGTGCTGAAGCCCTATTTCGAGCTCGGCGCGGTGCGCCAGGGTGCGTTCGATGTCGCAACCAAGCTGTTCAATGTCAGCTTCACGCCGGTCGAAACGGAGACATGGAACCCGGTCGCCCAGTCGTGGGACGTGAAGGACCTCGAGACGGGCGAACATCTCGGCCTGTTCATGGCTGACATGTATTCGCGCGATTCCAAGCGGGGCGGCGCGTGGATGTCATCCTTCCGTGATGCATCGAATGTCGGTGAGACAATCCGGCCGATCATTACCAATAACCTGAACGTCACCCCGCCCGCCAGGGGCGAGCCGACCCTGCTGACCTTTACCGAGGTCGAAACCCTGTTCCACGAGTTCGGTCACGGCCTGCATGGCCTTCTGACGCAGATTAAGTATTCGACTTTCTCGGGCGTTGATGGTCCGCGCGATTATACCGAGTTCCCGGCGCAGATCCTGGAACACTGGGCGGGTGACCCTGAAGTGCTGGCTGTATATGCCCGGCACAACAAGACCGGCGAGATCATTCCGCAAGAGCTGGTCGACAAGATGAATGCAGCCTCGAACTTCAACCAGGGCTTCAAGACCACCGAGTTCATCGCTGCATCCCTGCTCGACCTGCGCTGGCACATGCTGACACCGGAAGAAGCCGCAAAGATCACCGATGCCCGCGCATTCGAACAGCAGGTGATGGAAGAATACGGCATCCTTCCGGAAATCGAACCGCGCTACCGTTCGCAGTATTTCAGCCATATCTTTGCGGGCGGATACTCGGCAGGCTACTATGCCTATCTCTGGTCTGAAATTCTCGATGCGGACGGCTTCATGGCCTTCAAGCAGACCGGCGACATCTACAATCCGGAACTTGCCGGCAAGCTGAAGAAATGGGTCTACGAGTCAGGCGGCCTGCGCGAGGCTGACGAACTCTACCGCAATTTCCGCGGGGCCGATCCGACGATCGAGCCCCTGCTGGAAAATCGCGGCTTTGCTGAAGAAAAGCCAAGCGAGGGCTGATCGCTCCGCATGACCGGCAAACAAAGAAGCCCGCCGGGCCAACCGGCGGGCTTTCTTGTTGGCGTCCTGCGTTCAGGTTACATTGAGGACTCGACCGATTCCTTGCAGATAATGGCCTTGACCTCTTCAACTGTATTGGCCTCGCGGAGCGCATCGCGCACGGCCCCCTGACGGAAGACACGGCTGACTTGCGCCAGCGCCCGCAAATGGTCCGCCCCTGCCGACAAGGGCGCCAGCAACATGAAGATCAGGTCGCATGGCCGGTCGTCGATCGCCTCGAAGTCCACGCCCGATGCCAGGCGCATGAATCCCCCGGTCGGCGCATCAATGCCCTGCACGCGCGCGTGTGGAATCGCGACGCCTTCGCCGACACCTGTCGACCCGAGACGCTCGCGCTCCATCACCGAATCCTCGATTTCGCGCGCGGAAATCTTCGTCATGCGACTGAGTTCTTCAGACAGTGCGTGCAGCGCCTGTTTGCGGCTGGTTGCCTCATAACAGGGGATGATAATCCCGCCTTTTAGCAGGGAGCTCAGATCGGTTGCCATTTACGATGCTTCCGTGTGTGGGCTTCAGTTCCTGGGAGTGTTGGCCGGATCAACCCAGCCGATATGTCCATCCGGACGGCGGTAGACCATATTCAGGCCGTCATGGCCAGCATTCCTGAACATGAGCGCAGGCACCTCTTGCAGTTCGAGCTGCATGACGGCTTCCGACACGCTCATCTTGCGGATACTGACGGATGTCTCCGCGACGGTCAGCGGCACATCAGACACATCGACAATCTGGTCGTCGATTTCCTCGCCATCAGTTGCGCGCCCGTTGAGCGTGAGAACGGCGCCGGTCGCGACTTCAGCCGGCAGGGGCGCAGCAGGATTGGCATGATGGTCCTTCAGGCGGCGCTTGTAGCGGCGCACCCGCTTTTCCATTTTGTCGAGACTGTCTTCCAATGCGGCATAGGGGTCGCCAGCCTTGCCGGTCGATTGCAGAACAATGCCGGACGGAAGGTGCACGTTGCAGTCGACTTCCACGAGGTGGCCCTGTTGCGAGACGAAAACGCTCGCCTCCCCCGTTCGATTGAAATACTTACTGACCGCCGCCTCAAGCCCTTCTTCAATTCGGCTCCTGAGAGCGCCTCCGAGATCCATATGCTTGCCAGTAATCTGTATCTGCACGAGCGGTCTCCTTTGCTATTTGAGACTTTCAAGTATGGCGCAGATTTGCGCCAGACGCGAATCGAATCCCCGGACCTGTCGCAACCTTAACAGTGAACGCTCACATTACAGCCGGTTCACGCGTCAGGCTTGCCCGGTTTCTTGCCATAGCCATGCTTTTTCAGCAGGCCCCGGAACTGGTGATAGGTCAGCCCCAGCGTCTCGGCGGCCCGGCCCTGATGCCCCTGGCTGGCGGCAAGGGCTTCATCGACCAGGCGCAATTCCAGCCGGCCTATGGCAGAATTGAAATCGACCGGGCCGCGAATGGCCGATTCCTCAGGCGATTCAGGGGTTGGAGCTTCGGCTTTTGCCGGACGGGTGGCACCGGGCCGCCACGGCGACGCGAACGGATCCAGCGCCGAGGGGTCGAACCGAACCGGCTCGTCCGGTGCGGTCAGCATGGAGCGGTGCGCAAGGCGCTGGGCGAAGTTGCGCAATTCGCGCACATTGCCCGGCCAGTCATGCGCTTCGATCGCCGCTATGGCCGACGGGGCGAAGCCCGGGAAATCCTGCGCCATCTCGATCGCGATACGGCGGGCAAAGAAATCGGCCAGCAGCGTTGCGTCTCCCTTGCGCGCCCGCAGCGGCGGTAGCGTGATGACATCGAATGCGAGCCGGTCCAGCAGGTCCGCCCGGAAGTCTCCCCGCTCCACCATGGCTGGCAGGTCCATGTTCGTGGCGGCAACAATGCGTACATTGGTCGACATGACCCGCGAACCGCCAAGCCGCTGGAATTCGCCATATTCCACGATACGTAGCAGCTTTTCCTGCACGGCGCGGCTCGCCGTTGCGATCTCGTCGAGAAAGATCGTGCCGCCATCTGCCAGCTCGAACCGGCCCTTGCGCTGCTCGGTCGCGCCCGTAAAGGCCCCGCGCTCATGGCCAAACAGTTCGGAATCCAGCAATTGTTCAGATAGCGCCGCACAGTTGACCTTCACGAACGGGCCTTCCCAGCGCTTCGACAGGAAGTGCAGGCGCTCGCCGATCAATTCCTTGCCGGTGCCGCGCTCACCGATCACCAGGATTGGCCGCTCCAGCGGGGCGACGCGGGAGACATGCTCCTGCGCACTGAGCCAGGCAGGCGCTTCACCGATGAGCTGGGTCGATTGGCCGATCATTTGGGCAATATAGCCATTCTGGATTTAATTTTCGACTTATTATTTCGTCAAATTCGCGAAATAATATTGCGCGACTTTGTCCAAAAATCTTTTTTAGCGTTATTTTTCAAGGTGTTACGCAATTAATTTTCACTTGGCACGGTCCTTGAAATGATACTGGCACTCAGAGCGACGGGGCGTCGCAACCAGCAAGAAGGACAAGGCCAAAGATGGACGACCGTAATTACCGAACAGAAGCTCGCAGTGACGCAGGCCGTTTTGGCCGCTGGCTGTCGACCCGCCCTGCCGAGAG
>TARA_R110001606_G_scaffold110076_4_pt1 | contig 36138 bp, 25 predicted proteins | sample TARA_R110001606 | Tara Oceans TARA_R110001606 (sample SAMEA4398315) | marine metagenome | biome: Polar Biome; feature: [SRF] surface water layer (ENVO:00010504); material: water (ENVO:00002006), including particulate matter (ENVO:01000060) such as... | depth 5 m
AACCGTTTCGTGCATCAAGCACCCTTGAGCGAGAGCTGCTTTCTGAAAACGGCAATCACGCCATGTTAGAGGGCTACAACTGAAGCATCCGGAGGAGAAACGCAGCCCCCCTGGTCGTCGATATGCTGTGTACCGACAGCGCACACCAGCGGGTCTTCTGGGGCGTCTCCGAAGGCGTGCTGGCCGCCTGTTTATCGTGCTGGCGGGCGATGCCGGGCTGGCCGTATTGCAGGAAGTAATCACCGTGGTCGGCCTGCCGATGTTTATTTTGGTGTTTATCATGATGTTCGCGCTTTACCGAGGCCTCTCCCAAGAAGAACTCAGCGAAGTACGGGTAGGCAGCCCACCTAGGCAGGAAGAGTTGAAGCCGGAAGATTAGGAGATACAAGACAGGGGCCTGCGAGCAATTGCAGGCCCCTGTTTCAAGTGGTGAAGCTAGGTAGGTTGTATCTGCAACCGTCTGCTTCCTAATTAATGCTCAGTTGTGAGCGCGCATTCCTGCGAATCTATCAAAGACAGCTACAATTCACTCCTACAAAGCACTGGGAACAATGCTGTGTGCTCTTCAATAATGGCTACTACATTCGGCGAGACCTTTTCGCGCGTTAGCTCCATTCACGAATAGGTGAAGCGTTGAAAAGAAAGCTTACGAAGCTCAGCCCGCTTAAGCAGCCTATGCTAGGGTAAATTTAGTAGAGGGTTGAGCAGGTAAAAGGCAGAGCATACAAATCGAGATAGAGCATAAAGGCAGTTAATGACTCAAAGCGTTCTATTTCAACTAGCTAAAAAGAAAAATTGGGGATTATAGGCCGGTGATAAACCAAATAGACATAGCAAGCTTTGGAAGTTTCAGCGGTTTGGAGTGGAAGAAGACCGTTCGTGATAGAGGCAAAAACGTTCAGAATTTCAAACGCCTCAACATCATCTATGGACGTAATTACTCTGGGAAGACGACCCTTTCCCGAGTTTTTCGTGCCCTAGAGATACGCAAGACCCCACTCAGCTACCATAACCCCTCCTTCACTATCTACGGGGAGAAGGGCAATGTTACGCATGCAACAATACCGGCTCACAACTATGACGTCCGGGTCTATAACCGTGACTTCGTAACAGACAACCTGGGTTTCCTGGTCAACCAGGTTGATGGGGAAATCAAGACATTCGCCATCGTCGGTGAGCAAAACAAAGAGATTGATGATGCAATTTCAGCCATAGAAACCAGGCTTGGTAGTGTGGAAGGTAAATGCGGTCTTCGGTATGAGCTAGAAACGAAGAAGAAGGAACGTGATCGTACAGAGACCAGCCATAGCACTGCCTCTAACTCTTTGGAAGAAAAATTGCGCTCCCACGCAAATAACGAGATCAAGAAGAATCGGGAGTATGGCTCTCCCGTATACAACATTGGAAGCATTAAAAGTGACATTGCTGCCACTAAGAAGCCTGACTTCGTAACTCTGACTATTGACGAACAAGCTGCAAAGCTTGCTCTATTAAAGCAAGAAGCCCTACCAGATATAACTGGCACATTGGAAATACAACTAAATTTTGATTCATTGCGTAGTGCTGCAGAGCCACTTCTATCAAAAGAAATTACGCCCACAAAACCGATTCAAGAACTGCTTAATGATAGTGTTCTACAACTCTGGGTCAAGCAGGGAATCGGTCACCACCGTAAAAAACGTGATACTTGCGCATTTTGTCGCCAGGCCTTACCAGACAATATTTGGCAAGTACTGGACTCTCATTTTAGTAAAGAGTCTGGAGACCTTGAAGCCGCTTTAGATGCTGCGATCTTGACCGTCAACAATGAGATAAATGCAATTGCTGACTTCAACAGCTTTAAAAGAGACCAGTTTTATACAGAAGAGCGATCTGCTTTTGACACAAGTAGTGCAGCTCTTTCTCATGCATTGGGAGTCTATAAAAAAGATCTGGAAGCACTGAAAAAAGCCTTGGAAGATCGCAAAAGCAACCTCTTTCAGGTCATTTCCTTGAAAGATTCTATTCATGATGACAAAACAATTCAGAAGCATGTGGATGCTATAAATGCGTTGATTTCCACAAGCAACAGCAAGACGAAAACACTTGAAAAAGACAAGACTGCAGCCAGAAATGCACTTCGTCTGGCTAACGTCTATACTTTTTCCCAAGCAATCAATCATGATGACGAAATTGTTAAGATTAACAATTTAAAGACTGACATGGATGGAGCGAGAACTACGTACGACGAAGCTGAGAAGGAAATTCGTGAGTCAGAATCAGCAGTTTCTGCCTTGCGAGCGAAACAGAAGGATGAAAGTAAAGGAGCCGATAGAGTCAACTCCTTGCTCAGTCATTTCTTTGGCCATGATGGAATCAAACTTGAAGCTAAAGACAATTTAGACCAAACAACAGTCAAGTTTGAAATTATCAGAGATGGAAAGTCCGCATACAACCTCAGCGAAGGTGAGTGTAGCCTAATTGCTTTCTGCTATTTTATTGCCAAACTTGAAGATCCCGACAGTATGGGAAAAGAACTTATTATTTATATAGATGACCCTATTTCCAGCTTGGATGGAAATCACATTTTCTTTATATTTAGTCTGATTGAAAGCTTAATTGCCAAACCAATTAAGAATCCCGACGGCTCAAACGCCTACCGCTACAAACAGCTTTTTATCTCGACACACAACCTTGACTTCCTCAAATACTTGAAGCGTCTCTCTATCCCTAAGAAAAAGATCACTGCAGGAGAAGGGAAACAAAAAAGTGTTGATGATAACGAACATTTTATGATTGAGCGTAATGGTGCATCAAGCAACATCTTGCTTATGCCATCCTACCTCAAAGATTACATCACTGAGTTTCATTATCTCTTCCATCAAATCTACAAATGTAAGGATCCAGAAAATGCACATATTAACTATGAGCCATTCTTTGGATTTGGCAATAATTTAAGGAAATTTCTTGAAGCATTTTTATTTTTTAAGTACCCCTATCACGACAACAGAAATGATGCCTTTGAAAGAATCAAGAAGTTCTTTGGAGAAGAGGAAGATACAGCGATTGCGCTAGTAAACCGCCTTAATAATGAGTTCTCTCACCTTGAGGCCGTACCCGATAGAGGTTTCAAACCAGTGGAAATTCCTGAAATATCCAAGGTGGCCAATTATGTTTTGGATAAAATCTATGCCGCTGATCAAGACCAATATAACGCCCTTCTTAAAAGTATTGGAGAACCAGAACGAACATCCTGAAGAAGGCCCTTAGTCTTAGATGCAGAATCATATTAAGCTGCATCTATAAATTAATAGCAGGTAAAAGGTCCTAACTGACGACCAAAAAAGGGGGCCTGCGATTTCGCAGGCCCCCTTTTTTACAATTTGGCGCGCCCGGCAGGATTTGAACCTGCGACCCTCGGCTTCGGAGGCTAATCCCAAGCATCATAGATGAGTTTACCCACCAAAATCACCTATCGAAAAATATCAATTTATTTTATTAAAAACAATAAGTTATTACAAAATAAAGGATTATAACTCTTTCCGCTTTATCCCGATTGACACCGACCGCTGCCCATCGTCACCATCAAAGCGGACACATAGCGTGATTTTAAGATGTCCGATTTTCGGACGGTTTTGACCTTTGGCGGTAGCGCCTTACCTTTACTGCTTAACTCACCATGATGACCACCTTGGCATAAGCACCTAATCCCCCCGCCTATCAGCGTAATAAACTGCCACAATGGCTGAATGGGTATCGCTAATCCCAGCGTGGCACCAATGAAAACACCAATGGCATGATTAGACAGTATTTTCCTAAAGGTACTGACTTCCGAAAAGTGATCAATACCGAGCTACGGAGTGTCATCACTAAGCTAAACGATAGACCAAGAAAGCGACTGGGATACCGAACCCCAGCACAGGGGTTCTTAGGTGAATACTCAGGAGTACTAGAAACCGCAGGTGCTGCACTTATTAGTTAAATTCAGGTTTTAAATGTCCGATAAAAGTGATGAGCAATCTGATGGGCAAATACCATGAAAGCCCATCAACCATCCAATGAGTATGCTGCACTCAGAGCCTGCATCCGCCAAGACTTTAAAAAAATCAGCTTTCAATACGTCTCTATTTTTTAATCTCAACTTCCACAAAAGAAAAAGGCGATTTTCCATTATTGATCACGTTATGTTCAGTACCTTCTTCGCGGTTATAGCAAACCCCTGCTTCTAGTATAACTTCACGATTTCCCTCTTCGGTTTCTAGCAGCATTTTGCCACCTATGATCGGCACAATGACATAGTTATGCTCATGGCGATGCCAGCCTGTTTCAGAACCGGGAGGAAAATCCCAGCGTGTCACAATCACTTGGCTGTTTTCGATTTGTAAATGGCTACTGGCTTGCATTCTTTTCATGGTAATACCTTTTCATGTTGGTTTGGCTTTAATGCCAAACGCCAATTGCTTTTTCTCCAGGGGATTTAGTATTAGCAGAGTTACTGCGTAGTTCGCTCGCAGAGTATCCAAAGTGCTGCCGAAACGCTCGACAGAACTGGGCTTGATCGGTGAATCCCCAGCGGTAGGCAATTTCACCAATATTAATACCACTGGGCGATGCCTCCAGATCACGATGAGCTGCCTCAAGTCGCTGTACCCGCACCCACTCGCGTACAGTATATCCAGACCCGGAAAATAGCTTATGAAGATAGCGCAATGAAATTCCGCAAAAGCCTGCAATGCGAGCTGGGGTTAATTCAGGATTACCAAGATTGGCAGATATGTACCGCTCGATACGCATCAAATGAGCGGTTTTCAAATGTGATTGGTCGCTACTCAGCACTCTCTCATCCTGCTCTAGAACAAGAGATAACATATTTAGCGCCTGCTCAAACAAACAATTCTGATCATCAATGCTGCACTCATTGACACGCTGTGAGCAAATCATTAGGAACTCAACAAAGGCACAGCCAATCCCTTTTTTAGCAGAAAAGCAGTGTTGGGAATATCGTTCAGGCCGTCGGATGCGGTACTTCATTGATTGACTTGGGATTTTAAAAACCCACATATCATTCGGAGATTCATAACCAAAACGATAGGGGGCATCTCCCTGCTCGACAATGAAGTGCCCTGGTGGGCAATCCAAGCTACGGCCATGCTGAGAGAAAAATACATTTGTTCGTAGTGGAATGGTAACCAGGAACGACGCGTGATCATCATGGGCAATCTGCGATTGACACCTTGAATACTCAGCCTGATAGGAGCAAAGGCGCGATAAGGAAAAGTCGCTTCCCTCCGCTTTCCACACTTTTAGGGATCCTTGAAACTTAGCCTCCTGATTCCCGTAATTGAGAGTTAACGGAAAATACGTTTGAGAAATGAGCTGTGTCCAGCGACCCTGTGAATTAGACGTTAACATTAAATTAGCTTTATTCATGTTATCTGCCCCACGATATTCGCAACGTTTGGGATGGCGTAATGCCAAATGGCAGAGTCCCTCTGAAACAGAAATTTCAGAGGGTTATCATCGTTATAAGAGTGTTATCGAGATCATGTCCAATAATGCGAAGACCGTCGACGTACGGATTCACGGAATTGCTGAGTCGATTTCTCTAACAACTCGCCTGTTCCCCAATCAAGTATCACTGCGTAGCGACGAATAATATCTAGTACATCCAGCGTGCCATCACGGTATTGCTCAGCTACTTCTTGCGGTGCCACTTCAAGCCACTCTTTACGATGGGCGCGAATCCACTCTCGAGCATTTTTGGTATGCTCAACATCAATGTCATAATCATCCACGTCGGGATCATTTATATTGATGACAACACCATAGTCACTCTCTGCTCTCTTCACAGAGACATACCCATCTATCACATCTTCCAGCACTTCTTCAGCGGGACGCTCAAGTGGATCACCAAAACCGCCGCCGCCAGCTGAAGGACGGGTAAAAGTATCTCCTGCATGCACAGAAACATTTGAGAACGTAGCGCCTAAGTATTTCTCTTCAGTTGTTCCTTTGTTAATCCAAACGCCATGCGGCACAGATGGTAGACCACCTTCGATTCCCCAGGTCACTGAACGTCCGCGGTCGCAGCAATAGCTCATCACTGTCTTGTCAACATCTGTGAGGACTCCCCCTTTCTCAACGCCACAGCCGCCCCGGAAGCGGCCCGGGCCGCCGGAATCAGTGCTTATTTCATGACACATCGTCAACACGGGATTTAAACGTTCTTGACCTTCTACAGGCTGAACGGCTAAACCCGTGCCAAAGACAGGAGAGGTTGCTGACGAGCCATCTTTTGTTTGACGCCCACCCCAGCCACCTGCCATCCAGTCGTACCACATGAAATAAGAAGTCTTTTCGGTACGCACATCGTTGCCTCCGATGAGCAGGTACTCCAGATTAAACGCACATGCCATAGCACGTTCTGGCATTATGCCGCTCCAAAGTTCAAAAATTCCATTCATGATTTTTTCGTAAGGGCCCGAGCAGAATCCTGTTACTGCATGCGGCCAGCCTGCGTTTACAACGGTCCCCTCCTCACCAATATTCGCCGTTACGGCTCGATAGAAACCTGAGTTAAGCGGCACATCGGGGAAGAAAGTTTTGGTGCCAGCGTAAATAGCTGAGTGGGTCGTTCCATATCCAGAGTTTAAAAAAGTAGATACAGCAGGTGCCGAGCCGGTTAAATCATAGTGAATACCGTTGCCATCAAGCTTCAACTTGATCTTAATAGGCACCATCCCTTCTCCCAGCGCAGGGTCGGCATCAAGATAATCAACTGTTTGCCACTCACCTGTTGGCATACCGGCCAAACTCTTTAATACAATACGCTCAACGTAATCTTGAGTTTCTTGCATAGCGGCAACAACAGTCTCTTTCGAGTATTTATCGACTAAACGTAATATTTCACGTTCACAGACAGCAGTAGCTTCGGCTTGCGCATGCAGGTCCCCCATAGCTTGACTAGGCGCACGGGTATTGGAGACCAAAAGTTGAGCTACATCATGTAGGAAGGTGCCCGACCGCCAGACCCGTATCGGCGTAATACGCAGACCTTCGCTAAAATGAGTGCTAGCATTAACATCAAACGACCCAGGAACGTTACCGCCTATATCCGCCCAATGGCCTTTATTCTGAGCGAAGCCGATAATTTCATCATCGACGAAGATAGGGCGAATAAAACTTACATCATTTAAGTGTGTCCCGCCTCTGTAAGGGTCGTTAATGGCAAACACATCGCCTGCTTGAATATCCCCTTCGAACTCTTCCAGTACAGCTTTACATTGAAAGTGCAGCGTGCCGACATGTACTGCAATATCACCGCTACCCTGCATAACTGTATTGCCTTTTGCATCACACAGCGCAGAAGAGAAGTCACGCGAATAAATTACGAATGAATAACACGTGCGCAATATTTGCTCACTCATCAAGTCAACACTGGTGGCAAACGCATTTTTCAACACTTCGAAAGTTACGGGATCGAGAACGCCATCCTTCATATCGTGTGCCCTTTTCATGCTTGCTCTCCTGTCTGCACGATCCGAATCTTGATATTTTTCCATTCATCAATGGATGCAACTGTCTTTGGTGGTACAACAGTAGTGGAATCTAGTTGGTCAATAATCGCAGGCCCCGTTAGCTCAAAACCGGGCGGCAAAGCAGCTCTTTCGAAAATCGGAGTATCGTACCAATCACCGTCAAAGAAGACTTCACGTCGAGCATGGGGTTCTACCTTCGCGTCAGACACCAAATCAAAGGGAGTAAACGATGGTTTAGGTGTTTTACCTACTGCACGTAGGTGTAGCTGATAGATTTCAACAGGCTGATCATGCTGACTGAAGGAAAACTGGCGTTCATGCTCTTGGTGGAAAGTACCTATTGCATCTTGCAGAGAGTTCACCCCACTGCCCATCGGCACCTGCAATGAGCGCCACTGGCCTTGGTAGCGCATCGAGATGCCACGCTGAAGCACTACATCTTTATCGGCAACACCTTCATGGCGAAGTCGATCTGCCGCCTCATCTTCAAGAGAGCGAAATCGTTGGTTGAGGTCTTCAATATCCGCACTGCCAGCCTCGGCGGTGTACATCATCGATAAATCATGCTGAATATCGACAAGCAGACACCCCAATGCAGATGTAACGCCGGGATTAGGGGGTACGATAACTGCAGGTATACCTAGCTCTTTAGCAACTTCCGCGCCATGTAAAGCCCCTGCGCCCCCGAAAGCAATTAATGCAAAATCGCGTGGATCGAGGCCACGCCGGATAGATACCAACCGCACAGCATCCGCCATATTGGCGTTGGCCACTTTGAGAATAGCTTCCGCCGCCTCAGCAGTATTCAATGCCAACGAATGTCCAATTTTTTCATTAATCGCATGTTCTGCCTTTTCTCTGCTCAGCTCAAGCGCGCCGCCTGCTAGGCTTCTACCAAGCCTATTGAGAGCCAGGTTTGCATCAGTATTGGTTGGCTCGACGCCTCCTCGTTCATAGCACGCCGGCCCAGGATCAGCGCCAGCTGATTGCGGACCATTACGTAACGCTCCTGCAATATCAATATGGGCAAGCGAACCGCCACCAGCTCCAATAGTCAGTACCTCTATGCTTGGAAAGACAATTGGATGTCCGTACTCCACGCCCCACTGTTTCGTGACCCGTAGCTCACCGTCATGGATAAGAGAAATATCGGTAGAGGTGCCACCCATATCCAGCCCCACGGCATTTTGATAGCCACACTGTTCTGCGATGTGTTTAGCTGCAATTGCGCCCGCGGCAATACCCGACGCCGCAAGACGAACAGGATAGTGTTTCGCCATCGCAGGGGTCATTGAGCCGCCCCCTGAATGCAGAAGTAAAAGGTCGTTGGTATAGCCACCAGCGCTCAACTCGTCATCTAGCTGTTTGACATATTCATAAACTAATGGCCCGAGCACCGTATTAGCGACTGCCGTATTGAATCGATCATGTTCAAAAATTTCTGGAAGAATTTCTGAAGAAGTTGAAACATTAGCCTCTGGAATTTCTTCTTCAAGAATTTCACGCATGCGCTGCTCATTCTGCATATTGGCATACGAGTTAATGAAGCATACAGCGATGGTGGTAGTACCCCGTCGCTTTAGCTTACGGGCGAGTTCACGAGCTTCCTCTTCGTTAAGCGGAGTTACTACTTGACCTGCATAATCCACCCGCTCCGTGACCTCAAAACGGTCGCGACGGCGAATGTAAGGGCCACTAACATCCGCGTATGCGTCCCAAAGATTGTCTTTTGTGCCATCACGGATCTCTATCACATCACGAAAACCTTTGGTGGTCACAAGAGATGCTTTTGGAAAACGTCGCGTGATCAGCGCATTTGTGGCAACTGTTGTTCCATGGAAAAACAGGTCGACATCCGCAAGTTCAATCTCGCCTCGCTTGACACCATCAAGTACAGCCTGCATGGGGTTATTTGGTGTAGAAGGAACTTTTGTGACGCGAAACTCTTGAGTAGACGAATTGTAAATACAAACGTCTGTAAATGTTCCGCCAGCGTCGACGGCGACTCGAAGATCAGGCATATGTATTCCTCATTGTTTACTTAGATAGCACCTAGCTCGCGGAAGTAGCGCATCAACTATTTAGCTAACTTTTTAATAATAGCTTTATAAATATTTTGCAGGCACTTATAACAATCCTCGGATGATAATCAACATGACTTAATTCAAAAAAATATTAAGCTGTGGTCATAAATAATTATTTATCAAATAATAAAACGCAACTATCAGCTATTAATATTATTTAAAGAAAGTCATGATATAAATTCGCACCCAAAAAACTAATTAAATTTACCTAAGGCCGGCAACATACCACTCATCTTTAGCAAACCTAAGCCCTAGTTCATAAACAATATACGCGCATAAAAATGTTGCAGGCGCTGAAAATCCAGCAATACCAGGAATGTTCATTATAATAATTCCGGTCATTGCTGCACTGAACCACGCCAGTAAACCGCAAGGATTAAAAGCGGGAATATTGGAGTTATCAAGTTCAACGTGACCTTTAAAACGATCTTGATAGGTTTTAGATAAAATATGAGCTAACGCAACACCGACCCAAGCAACCACGAAGACACCTTGATAAGCTAACGCTTGAAGAATGTAGGAAAATACATCCGCCATCATGAGTACATATGCGATCACACCAATTAAACAACCGGCAACGACCTTGGACATTTTTATGCCCGTAACCTTACGAATGAATGACTCAAAATTAACAGTAGCCAGATAGAAGTTAGCAGTATTTATGCGGCTCTGGGTTACCCATACCAACAGCAGCCCACCGACCCCCATTAATTCAAGCAGACCTAGCACTATAGAGGCTTCCGATAGGCCATCAGTAGGTATCATTGAATCTAGCAATATCCCTACGATGCCACTAAAAAGAAAGGTCATGGCATAGAATGGTATACCGAAAGTAATACGAGCGTGGAAGGATGTATCCTTTTCATGTCCAAATCGAGCGTAATCAAAGGTAAACATCATCAATACCCAAACACCCATATAGTAGGCAAAGGTATGCAACCACCCCCAAGGCGAAGCTCCGCCCTCAGGGACACGTGTGATCCAACCGGAAGGGTAACCAAACTCGTTAATCGCCATACCAACAGCAATTAACATACCAATCACATATACAGGTAGTAGCACACCATTAAACTTGTCGAGCCAATGTTGAACACTGCCAAAAATAAGTGCTATGCCAAAGATAACCACAATGCCTGTTGCTACCGCCATCGACATATTGCCACTCCATTCAGAGAGCACTAATGCCATAACATATCCTTCAAAAACAGCATAATAGAGGGCTGTTGCAAAAAATATTAGGGTGGCAACCACTGCACCAAAGTGGCCAAATAAAATCTTCGAAAAAAGCGCAACGGTTAAACCCGTTTTCATTGAATAGCGACTAATTACGCCGTTAATTATTCCATAAGCAATCACGGTTAGCACAATACCAATAAGTGCATTGGTTGTACCGTAAGCACGTGCCATCGCGGCCGCTACCACCATGTAAAAAATGGCGCTACAAACAGCCCACCATGCCATCATTAAGTTAATACGTGGCATACGTCCTTCAGGAGGGACCGGCTGTTCGGAATAATCGAGGTCTTTTGCCTCTTTTTGGTTTTGGTGTGTCATATCACTTTCCTTTAATAGTTAGTTTTAGGCCCGGCAGCCGAAAAGCTTGCGCTTGGCGCATTTTTTGAAACGTGAACTGACGAACTTAAATATTATATTTATAGTAATTTTCTTATTTTTTATTCTGTTGAAAGCTAAAAAGATACATATCCACAATAGACTGTGTATCGGGTAAATGTTTGGCGTATGGTGCACTGTCACTTTACGTCAAGTGCACCGAACCCCTTTTTTAGCGAATCATGGCATTTGTCTTAAGCGCTCTAGTTCTTGCTGATAGCTAACACGTGCTGCTAACGCTTCTTCGAGGCTCACTTCGACAAACCTAACCTTTTGGTGAGGTTGAATCTGTCCCACGGTATCCATATCGGCGCTGATCACCGTACCAATCATCGCGTAACCACCACCTGATACCGCATCGCGGTGCAAAATGATCGGTTCGCTTCCACTAGGAACCTGAATAGAACCAATTGGATAGCATGCATCAACAATATTAGATGGGTCATCACCCGCTCCAAAAGGAGGCTCCCGCTCGACAAAGTTAAGCGGGCTGCCGCCTTTCATTCGATAGCCAATACGATCGGCTTCCGAAGCTACTGACCAGTCCTCCTCATAAAAAAGCGCATGGCTTTCCGGCATCAAGCGATGAGCATATAGGCCTGGTATCACCCGTAATTGATAGTGCTTGGAAAACTCAGGAAGTAATGTACCGGGAAGACAACGCCCTAGCGTTGCATAACCATGGGCAGGCAGAATGTGCAATACATCGCCTGCTTGCAGATTACGGCCGTTCAATCCTCCAAGCGAGCCCAGGGTGTAAGTGCTCCGGCTCCCTAACCGCTCTGGCACATCAATGCCACCTTCAATCGCCAGATACAGGCGCGCTCCGGCCTTGACGAAATCAAAGCTCAGCGTTGCGTCCGCTGGTACCTCGAAGACCTCATTCAAGGGCCTGGCCTCGCCGTTAACGCGGGGCGTCATCTCAGCGCCACAGGCGACAACCTTACGCGCCTCGTTAAAGCGCAATTCTGGGCCCATCAGCGCACATTCGATCACGGCGGCACCTTCCGGATTACCGAGCAGCAGGTTGGCGGCAATCAAGGAGCGCTGATCCATGCCGCCTGACGGAGGGATACCCAAGTGGTACTTCCCTTCGCGCCCTTTATCCTGAATCGACGAAGCCAGACCAGGCTTAATGACTTCAATGCTCATACAGTACCTCCTTAACACGACGTGCGTAGCCATCTGGATCTTGTGAAAAAGCATCAAGATCAAAGGTGAACGATGCTACCCGTGGCTTGAAATCCCCCTTTTCTGCTGCAGACAACAGGGCGTCGTATTCCTCACGGTCTATAGCACGATGCTTTACGATGTCGCCCGGCCGGAAATAAATCATCGAATCATCAATATGCGGCTGATCGCCTGCGGGGTCGTAGATAGGCATAGGGGTGACCCCAAACATCTGATAGCCACCGGCGCCACGCACCGAATAAATCACACTGAAGCACCCGCCGATACCCACCGTCTGCTTGGGTGTATCTGTACGAGGGCGCAGGTATTTAGGCACCTGGATTTGGCGCTCTCGCGGTACCATCTGATACATAAAGGGCAAGCCTGCAACAAACCCCACCATAGAAACAAACCAGGACGTTGAGCTATGTGCTTCAATGAAAGCGTCGACACTGTCGTAGCCGTTGATACGGGCTGCGTATTCCAGGTCTGTACTGGAAGGGTCCTGATGATGGTCACGAAAACGCATCAGGGTTTCATAGGTCCAGGGGTCGTTGTACAGCACGGGCACTTCTATCACTCGGGTTTCAAGGGTACGCACTTGCTGGGTCGACACCTCACGATCCAACGACTCCAACGTTTCCTGCAACTGGCCTGCAGATATGACATCAGGGTTATAGCGTACTTGATAGGACGCGTTTGCCGGGCAGATCTCAACGATTCCCGGCAGGGCCATGTCACGTAGCCGCTGGGTGATTGAAATTGAGCGAAAGAATGCCTCAAGGGTCATTTCTTCATTCAGCTCAACAAACAAGAACTCATCACCCGCCTGACTATAACGGGCTGTGGTTGTCATCTCATTGCTCATCGATGACCTCCTTCGCATGGACGTGACTTGACGCTGGCTCGGCAAGCCAACGCTCCAGAAAGGTCGTATCTATAGCCCCTTCCTTAACCTGGGGGTCTTCGACTAGGCGGCGATGCAGGCTTGCAGTGGTGGAAAATCCTTCAAGCTGGAACTCATCTAGCGCACGGCCAGCACGCTTCAATGCGCATTCGCGATCTTCATCCCAAACAATGAGCTTGGCCACTAGGGAGTCATAAAATGGAGGCATTTTGTAGCCTTCGTACAGGCCGCTATCGATACGGATACCCGGCCCAGCTGGCCAAATTAGCCTTTTTACCGTACCTGGAGAGGGGAAAAAGTCCCGCTCAGGATCTTCTGCATTAATACGCATTTCGATGGCCCACCCCTTCAGACTAATGTCCGATTGCGTCATTCGCAGTGCCTGGCCACAGGCCAGACGGATCATTTCCCTGACCAGGTCAACGCCGGTTATCATCTCCGTGACTGGATGCTCGACCTGGATTCGCGTATTCATCTCGATGAAAAAGAATTCACCTGTGGTGTCATCAAAAAGGTACTCCAACGTACCGGCCCCTACGTAGCCCACATGTTCGGTAAGCGCTACGGCAGATTCACAAAGCGCTTTGCGAGTGGCGCTATCGAGCGCTGAGGATGGAGCCTCTTCAAATACTTTCTGGCGGCGGCGTTGCAATGAGCACTCGCGTTCGAAAAAGTGGACGGCACGCTTTCCATCACCTAATACCTGAACCTCAATATGTCGTGCGCTAGAAATAAAACGCTCCAAATATACACGCCCATCACCGAAGGACGCCTGTGCTTCGGCCTGTGCCAGTGGCAACTGCTTGCCCAAGGCATCCCTATCTTCGGCAATGCGAATACCACGCCCACCGCCGCCTGCGGCAGCCTTGATCAGCAGCGGAAAGCCGACGCTCTCGACAACCGCTAATGCGTCGTCCAGACCCTTGACCGCATGGGGGGAACCCGGCACCACAGGAACACCCGCTTCAATCGCCGTCTGGCGAGCCATTGCCTTGTCGCCCATGCGTGCAATGATTTCAGCATCAGGGCCAATAAAGACCATGCCAGCCTCTTTGACCGCTCGAGCAAAATCAGCACTTTCAGATAGAAAACCGTAGCCAGGATGTACGGCATCCGCCTGACAGGCCTTTGCCGCTTCGATGATGGCGGGAATATTGAGATAGCTTTTGGAGGCCTGCGCTGGGCCAATGCAGACAGCTTCATCTGCCCGCTGAACGGCAAGTGTGTCCGTGTCTGCCTCGCTATGAGCAATAATACTGACAAGACCAGACTCTTGTGCCGCTCGAACAATTCTTAATGCTATCTCGCCACGATTAACGATCAGCAGTCGACGAATCATTCGTTCATCTCCATGGTTGCAATTACATCACCAGCCTCAAGAACTGTTTCGTTGTCGACTGAAAAATGTAGCAGCGTTCCAGAAACTTCTGCCTTGAGCTCCACAAACTGTTTCATGACCTCAATTAAGCCAATAACATCGCCCACTTGAACCACTTGACCTTCCTCAACATAGACGGGGGCATCTGGAGAAGATTTGCGGTAGAACACACCGGGGAAAGGGGCTTGAATCTCTGGTTTTGTCATTATTCAACTCCTGTGAATTATCGTAATTTAAGTACGCCCAAAGTGAGCACATGGACGTGATGCTAATTTACTTAAGGTTTAGCTACCGTAATTCCTGCGTCGTCAAGCACCTCGCGCACGGCCTTAACCAGTGAGAAGGCTCCTGGGGTATCACTGTGAATACAGACGGACTGGAACTTAACGGCTACCTGCTGACCGCTGTCCGCTTCAACCTTTCCCTCCTGGCAGGCGCGTAGTACCTTTTGCGCCACCTGCTGCGGGTCTAGGCGCTGCACCTTGCGCACGAAAACAATACTGCCCTCATCGTTGTAGCCACGATCTGCATAGAACTCATGCACTCTCGGCAGGCCAGCACTTTCAGCCGCTTTATCAATGGCGGAGCCCGCCAGACAATAAACAGGCAGAGTGGGAGCGACTGTTACGAGCGCAGCACTCAGTTTTTCGGCAAACTCCACATCTTGCGCTGCATGCATAAATAGCGCGCCGTGAAGTTTGAAGTGATTCACCTCCAAGCCTTCCAGGCAGGCAAGCTCTCGAAATGCACCCAACTGGTAAATCGCGTCATTCACTAGTTCATCGGCTGATGCCAAGATGGGGCGTCGTCCAAAACCGACCAGATCACGAAATCCTGGGTGAACTCCTACGCTTACCCCATGACGAGATGCTAGGCGAAGCGTTTCTACCATGGTGGAGGGGTCACCAGCATGAAAGCCTGCCGCGATATTGGCAGAACTGATCAATGGCATAATGTCAGGGTCAACCCCGTCACCAATTGTCCATGCACCAAAGCTCTCTCCCATATCTGCATTCAGATCAATCGTCGTTGTCATGTAGTCTCTCCTTAGGACTTCCTTTCATTAATGGCAGCTAAGCAGAGATATTGATAATATTAATTTTTGTAGAGTGTTATCAAAAAATCCGAATGCTGTAGGTAGTTCGATATGTCTCGAGATCTTTCGCTCCGTAAACTTCGTTACTTTTTAGCCGTTGCTAAGAGTGGTCGTGTCACCCAGGCTGCCATTGATTTGAATGTCTCCCAGTCCTCGATCACTACTGGGGTAAGGGAAATTGAAGATCAGGTAGGTGTAGCACTGTTTCGACGCACTAGCCGTGGAATGCTACTCACTCGCGAAGGCACGCGTTTTTTGCAGCGTGTCAACTATGCTTTCCAAGCGCTTGATGATGCCTTTGATAGCTTGCAAGATACTCACACCAAGTTGGAAGGCAACTTGCGGTTAGCTATGACCTACACCGTGGCAGGCTATTTTCTTCCGCCACTGTTAGCGCAATTCCAACGCCGTTACCCAGGGATAAAGCTTCAGTTAAGCGAGGTATCAAGACCCGAAATTGAACAAGGTTTAAAGTCAGGAGAGTATGATCTGGCAATTTTTTTAACATCCAATATTGAACATCATCATTGGTTAGAAAAGATGACGTTGACCAAATCTCGTCGACGGCTCTGGGTTGCCAGTCATCATGAACTACTGAACAAGGGAAAACTTTCTCTGAAAGATATCGCCCACCATCCCTATATCATGTTGACTGTGGACGAAGCGGATCAAACAGCTCTCAAATACTGGAAACCTGAGGGAGTCTCCCCAAATATAATGTTTCAAACATCCTCAGTGGAAGCAGTTCGAAGCATGGTAGCTAATGGAACAGGGATTACTATCCTCTCCGACATGGTCTATCGGCCATGGTCGCTTGATGGTAAAAGGATCGAGCATATCGAACTCAGCAGTGCAATTCCCTCGATGGAAATAGGAATTTCGTGGCCTAAAAATAGGCCACTAAGCACACCTGCTAAAGTGTTTTGCAATTTAGCGGAAATGCTCCTTGGATAACCGTTAAAAATTAAAATTAAGATAGGATTAGTATGGTATAACCTACATTTTTATAAATTATAAAATTCTCGCTTTATTAAATTACCACAGCAACTTTATATCACTCGACAGGTACGGGAGAGACATGGTGTTTCATACACAGTATTGCTATTTATATTTTCAGCACCAATTTCCTCACACTGTGAACCAATATGAAATGTTTAAAATTCTTTGGCCCTAATCCTATATTACCTAGTACAGATATAAAATAATAAAAGCGTCTAATTCGGTTTTTAGCTTCGTTACGGAAATTTTTTTCATGAACTGATGTTATTGGGGACTGATGAGCCGACAAAAAATCAAAAATTCTAAGTATTGCACTCAGCTCAGTTAAGGCCAATGGCTTTTAAGCAGATTACTTATCTGGATTGGCTGGTAACCTGGGCAAACCTCCAAGACGTATAGGTACACGACTCAAGTGGTTGTTGCTGTCAGCAATACGCTTCAGCAGCGAGCAAAGCACTTCCTGTTCGTTCTCGTTCAAAGGGGCAAGAATCTCCTTCTGCACCTCGGCAACTGCTGATTCAGAGTCGTTGCGAAGTTGCTCTCCCTGTTCGGTGAGACTGACAAACATTGATCGCCGATCCTCTGGATTTCGGCGTCGATTGACAAGGCCGCGCTCTTCCAGCTTACGAACCACCACAGCTATAGTATTGCGATCTAAGGCGGTGTAACCGCCCAGGGTGATCTGGTCGACCGGGCCCATTTCCTCGAGCGCACAGAGTATAATGTACTGCAATTGAGTAAGGTTGCTTGCCTCGCACTTGCGCAGAAATATTGCAACACTGATCTGGTGGCAGCGCCGAAGTAGGTTACCTGGCAGCACGTTTGCATCGGAGAGCGGGGTTCCGGCCATGTTCTCGCTTTTACTCAGTAGTGAATGAAAAAAGCCATGACCGTTAATGAGGCACGGCTGCTATTCAATGGAATTGTCAGTTGTACATTCTATCCAGTGAGATATATGCACGGTATAACAGCGTTCTCGACTTTAGCGAGCCCGTCAGCGTAGTGTAAGTCAGGTGGCAACCAGCATGAAGCGGTCAAAGTATGCAGCGAGTTCATCGTGCGCATTAAGCGGCAGTACGTTGGCGACATGTTGATCAGGGCGGACAATTACTAGGCACCCCTGCTCTCGGTTAACTCTACGCAAATCATAAATATTTTCCGCATTTTTTAGGTCTGGGCAGAATACTTTCTCATAGTCATGCAGACCATACTTTCCCTTGTGCGGCCACAGAAATTTTGGAAAAGCATCCAGTGAAAGCTCGCGGAAGCCCTGCTGGCAAACAGCGCGCAGATCAAACACAGCATCAATATCTTCATCTTTCGGCGTATGCTTACGTACTGGAGAGTCCGGCGACTCGTCTAGAAAACGGCATAGACGGCCAATATCTGAGCCTGCCGCTGTGGGGTCGCCCGCACCGGCAAACGCAAACAATCGCCAACGGCCATCGGCTTCGATAGTGTGGCCCAGGTGCATAGGTTTAGCATCTGACAGGCGCACCACCGGGGCAGAGTGAAAGCGCTTGCCCACTTCAAACCCTTTAGCTAAGTGCTGATGGAGCGGTTCAGCTGAGATTAGCGAAGGGTAGTACTGAATTGCCGTGCCTGCAGTAAAGCGCCCTTGCTTGATGAAGTAATCTTGAAATTCTTTAGGATCCACGCCGTCGCCTTTATCTTCAGGCGAACCTTTGGGTGGGGCACTGAACATCTTAGAAAACTTACGATCAAAATCAATTAGTTCTCTCGCCACTGTCTGGCGCTCGGTAGTATAGGTATCCAATATTGCTGGAGAGCTTTTGCCCTGCAACACCGCGGCTAGCTTCCAGCCTAGATTGAAGGTGTCGCGCATGGAAACATTCATGCCTTGCCCCGCTTTTGGGCTGTGTGTATGGCAGGCATCACCTGCTATGAACACGTGGGGGATACGGCTGCCAACTGCTTCTACGGGCACATCGTCAAACTTATCGCACAAGCGCTGGCCAATATCGTACACGGACCACCAAGCAATTTCTTTCACATCCAGCTTGTAGGGGTGGAGAATACGTTGCGCTGCAGCCACGAGTTGATCAGAGGTGATATTCCGGCTCGAAACACGCTCGTTCTCGCTGAGTTTATCCAACTCTATGTAAAGGCGCGTTAAGTAACCGCCTTCTCGCGGAATTACTAAAATATTGCCTTCGTTAGCAGAGTGAATAGTCGCCTTCATGCGAATATCGGGGAAATCCGTAACCGCTAGCACGTCCATCACACCCCAGGCTTGGTTCGCAGAATCACCAACTAGTGCGCGACCAAGTGACTGACGCACTGCACTGCGCGCCCCATCGCAGCCGACCACGTAGCGGGCACGCACTGTTTCTGTCTCGCCTTGGTGTGCATCATCTATGCGCTCTAGCTTGACCGTTACCGGATACGCTTCAGTGCCCAATGTGACCACATCGGCCTGCGTAGAATCAATCTTTACATCGACCACCCGGCGTGAGTAGTTTGGCTCCAGCTGGCTCGGTGAGTTACGCATCACTTCAAGAAAAAAGTCATGTACACGAGCTTGGTTGAGTACCGTGTGAGGGAATTCGGAAAGTCCGTCCTCAGTATCCTGTACGCGCCCGTGGCGCACTATATTTTTAGGAGTTGTCTCATCTGGCTTCCAAAATACCGTCTCGTTGATCCAACACGCCTCGTTCATCACTTTGTCGACGAAACCAAAGGCGTTAAACATTTCCATGCTGCGGCAGGCGATGCCGTCGGCCTGACCGAGCTTGATGGGCCCGTCTTTCTGCTCAACGATACGTGTACGGATCTCAGGAAAGCGTGAAAGCTGGGCGGCAAGCGTTAAACCTGCTGGGCCGCAGCCGACGATAAGTACATCGACCTCTTTAGGTAATTGGTCTGAATTGGCAATTGCCTTGTCAGAGGTATAGCGCTTTGGGTCGCCTGTCTGAAAGCCGTTGAGATGAAACTGCATGGCGATTCCTCATCATAAATATTATTAATATTGATCAGCATTGTGATCATCAGTGTTGTGACTGATTGGTGAGATTGCAATTATACTTTTTGGTAATTGACCTTCAGCCTAAGTAAAAAACAACGAAAACGATTGACGGTATGTCCGTCTGAATACTTTTAATCTCTGATGAATATCCTTGTGCCCTCACGATGCCTAAGAAATTTTTCATAGCCCACATGGTTAAAAAGAATCCAAATATATCTAATCAGCTATAGATGTCGCATCGTTTATATATTTGACCGAAGGCTGCCGATGCCTTCATTACTGTTTACTTCTTGAGATCCGAATAAGGAGAACAAAATGGAACGTGTCTGCGAAGCAGAGCGAATGCTGATCGGTGGTGAACTGGTTGAAAGCGTTACTGGCAAATGGTCGACATCTATAAATCCCGCAACGGAAGAGCCTATTGGTCGTGTACCAGCAGGTTCGTCAGAAGATGTGGATCGAGCGGTACAAGCTGCAGAAAAAGCTTGGCCCGCCTGGGCGGCGTTAACACCGATGGAACGGGCCGCAGCTATGAACCGATTCGCTGACGCTATTGCTGCCCGTGCGGATGAAATACTGCGAATCGAGGTCAGCGATACTGGAAACACGATTCGGCCAATGCGAATGATCGACGTGCCAACCGCCGTGGAGAGTTTGCGCTACTACGCCGGACTTGGCCCCGATCTGCGGGGCGACACCATTCCGGCGACATCTCAGAATCTACACCTGACGCTGCATGAACCCTATGGGGTAGTGGCGCGAATTGCACCTTTTAACCACCCGATCATGTTCGCCGTCGCACGTACCGCCGCGGCGCTGGCGGCAGGTAATGCCGTGATCGTAAAACCCCCTGAAACATCTCCACTATCGTCGATGGTACTCGCCGAGATCGCTCGCGATACCTTACCTCCGGGTGTGTTTAATATCGTAACTGGTGAAGGTGACGTTGTTGGAAACGCAATCGTTCGACACCCAGGGATCAAGCGGATCGCTTTCATCGGTTCGCCCGAAACCGGACGGGCTATCCAAAGATCGGCGGCCGAAGTCGGGGTCAAGCATATAACGCTGGAACTGGGCGGCAAGAATCCGATGATCGTGTTCCCCGATTGCGACCCTGAAAAGATCGCTGACGCCGCCGTGTTTGGGATGAACTTTTCATGGCAGGGCCAATCCTGTGGTTCGCTCAGTCGTTTGCTAGTGCATGAAGATATCTACGATCACGTACTTAATGCGGTTGTTGAGCGTGTCGCCGCGTTGCGCATTGGCGACCCCTTGAGTGACGCAACCGATGTGGGACCGGTCAATTCTGAACTGCACATGCAGCGTATCCTGGCTCATTGCGGCAATGCCGATGCTGATGGCGCGCGTCGAATGCTAGGGGGCGCGCGGCCCGAAGGGAAACAGTTTCTTAAGGGGTTCTGGGTAGCGCCAACAGTCTACGCTGATGTGTCGCCCGACATGCGCTTATGGCAACAGGAAGTATTTGGGCCTGTTATGGCGATTGGACGCTGGAAAGACTTTGATGAAGCAGTAGCTATGGCTAATAGCACAGAATACGGCTTAACCGCTGCCGTTTGGACGCATGACATTAACGCAGCTCTGAAGATGGCGAAGCAGATCCGGTCGGGGCATATATGGATCAACGGCTCAAGCATGCACTTCCTGGGAGTACCTTTTGGCGGGATGAAGTCAAGCGGCGTGGGCCGCGAGGAAGGTCGTGAAGAGCTGCTTAGCTACACCGAATCAAAAACTATTAACATCATGCTGTCTTGAGAGGAAATCATGAGCCATAAGACCCAAAACAATACCCCCTGCTGGGGCTCGGATGCGATCGCCAAAACATTAAATGAACTGGATCTTCGTTATATCGCTCTCAATCCCGGAGCGAGTTATCGAGGGCTTCACGATAGTTTAGTAAACTTCACCCACAATGACCCTCAACTGTTGCTATGCGTACATGAAGAGGCGGCGGTTGCCATTGCGCATGGCTATGCCAAAGTAACTGGGCGCGCCATGGGCGTAGCACTACATTCTAATGTGGGCTTAATGCATGGTTCTATGGGCATTTATAACGCATGGTGCGACCGGGTGCCAATGTTGGTTCTTGGAGCTACAGGGCCGGTTGATGCCACACATAGACGCTCCTGGATAGACTGGATCCATACCTCACAAGACCAAGGCTCACTGATTCGAGACTTTGTAAAGTGGGACGATCAACCTGGCGGTGTCACGGCCACTCTTCACGCGTTGGTCGAAGGGGTTTCTCATGCGGGAACCGCGCCACGCGGCCCAGTCTATATAAATATCGATTCAGCACTTCAAGAGAAGGCTCTAGATGCTCCGCTACCTGACATAGATATAGCCCGCCGAGGAGCACCGAGGGCCGGCGCCCCCGCGCCCGACTTAGTAACGGTAGCAGCGAAGCTGTTGTCAGGTGCAGAAAAAGTTGTCGTTCTAATGGGCCGTATGTCGCGCTCTGCAACGGATTGGAAGCTGCGCATTGCGTTAATAGAGCGCCTGGGAGCGCAAGTAGTGACTGACTTTAAGACCGGCGCGACATTTCCCAGCACTCATGTCGCGAATGTAGGACGCGCAGGTTACTTTCCAGACACTCAAGCTAAAACCGCCATCGCCGAAGCTGACGTTATAGTCAATTTCGACTGGCTGGACTTCGGAGGCACACTGCGTTCAGTTTTTGGAGATCGTCCGGTTCCAGCGAAAATCATCTCAGCGACGCTGGATGTTCATAACCATCGCGGCTGGGTGAAGGATGGAGGGGCGCCCGCTCCGGCCGATGTAGCCTTCCTTAATGAGCCTGACCAAGTAGTAGCCGCACTAGTAGAAGCACTAGAGGCAAGAGATCCAGATCCAGTTCCTGTGCTTCCCATACCAGCAGAAATCGCGAACGGACCGATGACTCCGCAAGATATAGCGGCAATAGTGCGCAGCGCTCTTGGTAAGCGCTCTGCATGCCTAATCCGCGCCCCGCTCAGTTGGACAGGTGCGGATTGGCCCGTGGACAATCCTTATGGCTCGCTGGGCTATGATGGAGGCGGCGGCATAGGATCTGGCCCCGGTATGGCGGTGGGTGCAGCCTTAGCGCTACGTGACGAGAAGTCTAAGCTCCTCGCGCTGGCAGTACTGGGCGATGGAGACTTTCTGATGAATGCTTCAGCTATTTGGACTGCGGTAAACCAGAGCATCCCCTTGCTGATTGTCGTCGTGAATAACCATTCATTCTACAACGATGAAGTACACCAGGAGTCGGTTGCTAGAGAGCGGAATCGCCCAGTCGAAAACAAGCATGTTGGCATCGTTATGAACGGGCCAGATATTGATGTCAGTTCCATAGCTCAAGGCTTCGGGGCGGTAAGTTATGGTCTGTTAAACTCACCTGATGAAGTGAAAAAAGCTATGATTGGTGCTCTGGATGTGTTTGATAGTGGCGGTGTAGCGGTAGTTGAGATTGAGGCCGCTAAGGGGTACGCACCTTCGATGGAAAATGCGATGAGATCGCCAGGCTAATTGCTTAGCGCTTGGGTTATTTCATCCAGCATCATGGACTGGAATTTGGCCAATTTCTTGTGTTTCCTACGCACCAGATAAACCGGAACACGTAATTCCATACCTGATGTATCGAGCCTTCTTAGTAGTCCCGAGGCAAGTTCGTCGTTGACCGAAGATTGGAACAAGAAGGCAACCCCTGCACCGGCGCGTACTGCCTGTTTAATTGCTTCGGCATGTCCAAATTCCATTACAATTTGGTTGCGCGACACGCCAAATTCCATTAACAAGTGCTCCTCGATCTCGCGACGAGGAGTGCGTAACTGAGCAGTGACGAAAGGCAGTTCAGCAAGCTCCTCAAGCGATACGCTTTTTGTCTTGAGCCCCGAATTATTAGAAGCAACGAGGATTAACTGCTCATCCCGCACACGCTGCACTTCCAAACCTGCGATTTCATGACGTGGGTCTAGAATAGTAAAAGCAAAGTCGCATTCACCTTGCAGCACCGCATCCGTCGCTAATATTGGGGTAGTTACTTGTACTGATATTTCCCCTTGGGGATAACGCTGCCTTATCGATGCGATAATACTAGGCAGAACGTAAGAGCCCAGAGTCATCGAAGCACCCACCTTAGCCTTCCCTGCCAGTCCACGCTGAGTATCAGCTATTTCACGTTCAAGCTCATGAGTGCGAATGACAACATCGTGAGCCCATTGATAAACACGTTCCCCTTCTTCGGTTAATGCTATTCGACGTCCACTTCGTTCAGTTAGTGATACCCCTAATTTGTCCGCAAGCGATTTAAGATGTGCTGAGACGACAGGCTGAGCAATGTTAAGGCGCTCTGCAGCACGAGAAATGCTCTTCAGCTCGGCGACCATGCAAAAGACCTCGAGCTTATGAATGGAGAGCTGGGAGACAAAGGATCGCATAGTAATCTATACCTTTAAGAGTATAAAGAAGCATATAAATATATATTAGTTCAAGTGACAATACACAACTAGTCTGAAGGAAGTCATTCCCAATCCCTTCCGGCGGAGTAGCCAACAAATGTCTGAAAATATGAGCGTACGTTTCGAGCACGATATCCTTGAGACGACAATTACCAACCTAGTCATTGCCAATCGCATTCTTGCTCGTGAAGACGTAATAGATGACTTTGGGCATGTGAGCGTACGAAACCCACTGAACCCTGATCGCTATTTCTTATCGCGCTCGCGCAGTCCCGAGGTAGTGACCCGTGGCGATATCATGGAGTTTACGTTGGATGGCGAGTTGGTCGGCAGTGACCATCGTCGGCCTTATGCTGAGCGACATATTCATGGCGCAATTTATAAGGATCGACCCGACGTGAACGCGGTCACGCATCATCATGCGCGCTCAATCCTGCCGTTTACCATGAACGCCATTTCATTGCGTCCGATCTTTCATATGTCAGCCGTAATAGGCTCAACAATAGAAACTTGGGACAGCCAAGACGAATTCGGCGATACCAATATGCTTGTAGATTCAATGGAGATGGGCCACTCGCTTTCTAAGGTACTTGGTGAAAGCCGTGTTGCTCTATTGCGTGGGCATGGGTGTGTCTGTGCTGCTGACAATCTTAAGGCGGTTTGCATGGTCTCTATAGGATTGAAGGATAATGCCAAGCTCATTCATGACACGTTACAGATCGGAGAACTGAGCTACTTGACCGACGGAGAGATAGAAAAAACCAGCGCCATGCTCCTAAGTCCTATGCCATTAGCACGTGCGTGGGATTATTGGGTGGCACGTGCTGGATATAGTGGAATATAAGCACGGAAGCGATTGACCCCAACAAAAACAAGCTATTTATCATCGATAAAAATAAAATTAACAACGGAGTATTACCATGAAAAAAACAATGCTGGGCGCAATTTTCCTCGGTACAACACTCTTTATGGCTAACGGTGCAAACGCACAGTCGCTTGGTATTGGCGCAGGAACTCAAGGCTCACAAAACTACGCCGTCAATGCCGGTATGGCGAAGTTTCTATCTGATGAAGCGGGTATAGATGTGCGTGTTCAGGCCTATGGCGGAACGGGACAGTCGATGCCAATGATTGATACAGGGCGTCTAGACCTGCAATTAATACCAAGTCCCGATATTTCGGCTGCTGTACAGGGACAGGAGCCATTCGAGGGTAGGCCCCTGGAAAACCTTCGAGTTGTTGCCTCGCTGAGCTCCTCAGCTTATGGCTTCATGGTGCGTGAAGATTCAGATTATTACAAAGTCTCCGATATTGAAGGCACGAGTATCACCTATGGGTACACAGCTCAGCCGACCTTAAAATTTCAGGTCGATGGCATTCTCGCTGCTGGGGGGCTGTCTATTGATGATATGGAAGCGCACATGGTTCCTTCTGTGCCAAATGGCGTCGATGACTTTATTACGGGCAACGTAGATGTAGCTTTCTTCGCATTACAAGGGGGTAAAACACGCGAGGCAGATGCTTCCCTAGGCATCCGCTGGCTTGCGGTCAACGATACACCCGAGGCCGAAGCAGCGATGCAGGAATTCGTACCCACCTCTTATATTAAGACGGTCGAACCGGGCAGTGACAGTGTAGGCGTGGATGAGCCTACACCAATGATGGGTTACGACTACGTGCTAACGGCGGGAACACATGTTCCTGAAGAAACTGTTTATGAAATTGTGAAGCTTTTACATGATAATCCTGAAAAAGTGCGTGGAATTCTCAGAACCTTTGCGGAATTTGATCCTGAAAGAATGGCGCCTGAATTCAATGGGTTAAGCTATCACCCAGGTGCGATTAGCTTTTATAATGAAGTAGGGATGATGGAGTAACGTCATGCTAGAGTCCAAAGATGACACCATGGTTCCTGACATGTCTACTAGTGTGATCAAGCAGTTGAAGAGGCTCGCAGGAGGACTAATGGTACTGCTGCCGGTCGCTTATGCCGGCAACATGCATCAACTGCTGAACATTTCAGTTTACGATGTACAGCTCTTGGCCTTAGTTCTAACACTTGCTCTCTCTGCTGGTTTTTTGATCATGGCGGAGCACTCTCAAAAAAGACTTCTTAAAATAACCGATTTTGTCTGTGCGGCTTTAACATTTTGTGTTGGGCTGTATGTCTCCCTCTACTATCCAATGATATCGATGGAGGCTCCCTATCTTCCGGGCTGGCTTATTGCGACTAGCGTAGTCCTGTTCAGCGCACTTATATTTAACCTGCCAAGCTCTGCCGGTATTGGCATCCTATCGGTTGTTCTGATATTTCTAGCCTACGGGCTATTTGGACATCTCGTCCCAGGGGAGCTTCAGAGCAGGGAGACAACGTTATCGGAACTGGTGGTCTATCTCGCGATCGATGCAAATGGGATGCTTGGGACTGCACTAAAAGTCGCAGTGATAATCGTCATTCCTTTTTTGCTTTTCGGCCAGCTCCTGGCGCGTTGCGGGGCAGCTGATTTTTTCAATGACATCGCTTTAGCGGGCATGGGGCGATTTCGAGGGGGGCCAGCCAAAGTTGCCGTCACCGCCTCGGGGCTCTTCGGCTCAATATCGGGCAGTGCCGTGGGTAACGTGGTTGGCACTGGCGTTGTTACGATCCCAATGATGAAAAGGGCAGGCTTCACCCCTTCTTATGCAGCCTCGGTAGAGGCAGTGGCTTCTACAGGTGGCCAACTAGTACCTCCTGTAATGGGGGCGGCTGCATTTATCATGGCAGACTTCATAGGTGTCGACTACTCAACGGTCATGATGGCAGCGCTGCCTTCTGCACTGCTGTACTACCTTGCCATTTTTATCAACGTTGATCTTTATGCCGCCAAGCGCAATATTCGCTCGGTCGAAGCCTCCCAGATCCCCTCAGGCTGGCATTCGTTAAAACAAGGCTGGCATTTTCTAATTCCTTTTTTAATCCTCTTTTATGCACTGTTTGCTTTAAATATGCGCCCCGAACGAGCGGCCGTTTTGGCGGTGCTCACCCTGTTAATTGTAAGCTTAATTTTTGGGTATCGTGGACGCCGCATTGCGCTTAGTGATATTTGGCCGGTTGTGTCTTCAGCAGGGGGAGCCGCGTGTGGGCTCGTTATTGTTTGTGCTGCAGCTGGTTTAATCATTGGTGTACTCAATATTTCAGGCCTTGCCTTTAATCTCACGCTTCATATTATCAACGCAAGTGGAGAGAATGTTTTCCTGCTAGCTCTCATTACCGCGCTAATTAGTATTGTGCTAGGTATGGGAATGCCCACTGTAGGGGTATATATCTTACTCGCAACGCTAGTGGCGCCAGCACTTGTTGAGGTCGGTATACCTGTGATTTCGGCACACCTTTTCGTCTTTTACTTCGGTCTTCTTTCTATGGTGACTCCACCCGTGGCCCTCGCTTCATTCGCGGCCGCTAACATTGCTGGTGCTGGAGCGTGGAGTACGAGTATTGCTGCAATGCGCCTGGCCTGGCCAGCCTATGTCGTACCGTTTCTATTTCTATTTGCCCCATCTCTTATATTAGAGGGCAGTCTTATAGAGGTAGTTTTGGCGTTAGGATCGGCAATATTAGGCATATACATGGTTACGGCGGGAATCGTTGGATACATGAACGGTATAGTGAGCACATGGTTTCGCTGTTTACTACTTTTTGGAGGGCTTTTCCTACTCATTCCAGCGGATCTTTTTTCTGGTGGATTCTATACCGATATTATAGGCTTAGCTGTTTTTGGCTTTTGCATAGCTTATAAATATTTGTGTAAAAAAACGTCTGTCCTTCCCCTAGCTTAGTTTTGCCCTTAATTATAGTGACAATTAATTTTCGTGACTCAAGTTGCGGTGATGGTCTATAAAGGGGGTTGAAGCTCAAATAATTAATTCATACTTGGAAAATCGTTTTTAGGGGTGACCTGTCTCCCAAAACTATCGCTATGAACATAAGGAGATTTCACGCTAACCCTTATTTGACGGAGATCTCAACATGTAAGGGACACACTATACCGAAGATCAGATCATTGGCGCCATCCTGGAATATGAGGCAGGCGCCAAAGTGGACGTCCTCTGTCTGCCTCAAGCTGGGTATTTCCAGCGGCACCTTCTATAACTGGCGTAGTAAGTACACTGGCCTTGAAGTGAATGAAGCGAAGCGCTTGCGGGAGCTTGAAACAGAGAACAATAGGCTCAAAAAGCTTCTGGCTGACAAGCTCCTGGAAGTCGAGGCCATGAAGGATGTGCTGTCAAAAAAGTGGTAACGCCTACAGCCCAAAAAGCGGCTGCTCGGCATCTGGTTTATGATCACCAGTTTAACGAGCGTTCCGCCTGCCAACTTGTAGGCATTTCTCCTCGAACAGCGTATCGGTATCAAGCGTAGGATAAACAAGACGGTGCCTTAAGAGCGCGTCTTAAAGGGCTTGCCGCTCAGAAATCTGCCTATGGCTATCTGCTATTATATGCGCTGTTAATAGCTGAAGGCCTGGTCACTAACCGAAAGCGATCGTATCGGATTTATACCGAAGAAGGCCTGCAGGTACGTACCAAACGGCGCCAGAAGCTCCACCGGCCACGGCAGCCGCTGAATGTGCCAACGAGGGCCAATGAGCGTAGGTCGATGGACTTCGTGTCCGATCAGCTAGCGCCTTCGGGAGCTGAATGTGGTGGACGACTTTTCACGGGAGATGGTAGGCCAGTTAGTATCCGAATCGATTAACGGACGTCAGGTGGCTCAGTTTATGGGGCAGCTTTGCGAAGCAAGAAGTAAACTTCACAGAATTATTTGCGATTATATTACAGAGTTTACGAGCAAAGCGATGTTCTTCTGGAGTAAAGAAACGGCGGTGACACTAGGCTTTATTTAGCCGGGCAAGCCTACTCAGAATGCCTCGGTGAAAAGCTTGAACAGTAAGTTCCGAAACAAATCCCTGAACCGCCACTGGTTTAGAACAATGAATGAGGCGAGAGCGGAAATTGATGCGGGGCGAGACCACTACAATCACGTTCGCCCCCCCCCCACAGCTCACTCAATTACCTGCCGTTCGTTGAGTTTGCTCAACGAACGGCATATGTGGAGACACATGAGAGAGTGGTGCTAATCCAGGGGACAGTCAGTTATATAACCAGCTCTAACATCTCATTAATGCAAATGAAACACTTTTCGTTAAGTTCGAGCTGAGCTTTTCAGCGTCCGGCTTATGCATAAGCAACTATTTTTGATGTATTTTAAAATTACTTCAAGACATTCCAATATATGCCATAAAACTTGAACCTAAAACAGTAAACAAAGTTCCGATTATAATCCACACGCTGAAAGTTTCATTATCACGCATAAACAAAAAAGTAATAAGTAGTACAAAGAATGGCGTGGTCGCTGCTAATGGCGCAATAATCGCAATATGACCTTTCTGCAGTGCCATATAAAGCAATACGGGGCCAATACTCGAGAAAATACCGGCAATCACAAGTGTTACAAACTCAGTATGGCAAAGAATCAACGCATGCGCAGGTCTGAATGCCACAAGGTATATACTCAAAACGAGCCAGGAGGATGTAGTAGTGACTGCAGCGGCAGTTACTGCATCGGTGCCGATATCAATACCTGCTTTCCTGAAAACCACTGAAACGCCATAAGTAAACGAAGCAGCTAACGGAAATAGTAAATACTTTTTCGAGACTTCAGAAACATTCTTGGGATGGTTTCCGTTCTGTGCACCAAGAAGTAAGCTTCCAAACAAAACCATTAATACACCGACAATTATCTCAATTCTAAGGGTTTCACCTAGAAATATAACCGCGAAAAGTACAGTAACAACTGGGTGAGTCAAGGTTAGTGGTGTAGTAATATTTGCGCCCAATTTAGCCATGCCTTGGAACTGAAAAAAACGCCCCATCAAAGGTGCGAAAATACCAGCTATTGCAAAGTAGCCCCATTCAATCGAAATCGAAATACTCTCCTGCGCACTAAGCAAGCTCCAGCCCCAAAGAGTTACCACATTAGTAGTGAGAGTTACACAAAGAGCAGCAAGAGATGATACGTTTTGCCCAGTTATTTTGACGAGAACAAATGTGACAGCAAACATTAATGCAGAGGCAAGCGATAGCAAGATCGGTACTGCTTGCAAGCTTGTCACTATGTTCTCCCGCTATAATAAGAATAGAGGCAGAGTCTTTACCATAACTCTGCCTCCATAGATGACGAAGAAAAGTGATCTACCTTATGCAGGCAATTTTTGGCTATGTAACCGTAGATGTGGTGTACCGATAATTGCCATGGCGACAATAATCACAGCCAGTGCAACTGCCCAACTGTTTGGTGTAATAAAGAGTAGTCCTGCCACTCCAAAACCAAGTCTTGGGAGCACGTTGACTCGACCTCGCCAGTACCCTTCCACGGCGATGCTCAATAGCAAAACACCGATCACTGCGCTAGCACAGGTAACTATAATCTCGATAGGATCGCCTACCATCAAAAGTCCCTCGCCATATACAAATGCAAACGGAACGATGAAAGCCGTAATGGCTAATCTGACCGCGCCGGTGGCAATTTCCAGCGGCTTAGCATCCGCAATTGCCGAAGCGGCAAACGCGGCTACTGCGACCGGTGGCGTCATAGCTGATAGCACAGCGAAGTAAAGGATGAACATGTTGGTCTGAAGGACACTAAAATTAAGTCCTAGCAAGGTGGGCCCGACCAGAACAGCAGCCAGGATGAAAGCTGAGGGTGTTGGCATACCCATCCCTAGGATAATGGCCAACACGGCGGAAATAATTAGGGCCAGAAAGGCGGTATCGCCAGCCATCAAGTAAACAAGATCGGCAAATTTTCCGCCCAACCCCGTCATTGATATTCCCCCTATGACCAAGCCAGCAGCTGCACAAGCGGCAACAACGGATACCATTCGTAGCGTAGTTACGGCCAAGGCATTCCATATTGCCATGGGTCCCATTCGTGTTGAACGACGCACCATAGACACCATCAGAACTACGACAGTTGATACCGCTGCAACATAAGTGGGCGAATAGCCCATCAGCAAAGCAGATGACAATGCAATCAAGGGAAGTATGAACAGGCCACCGTTCTTAAGAGTACCTTTTAACGGCGGAGTCTCTTCTTTCGTTAATCCTCTCAGACCAAGCTTCTGGGAGCGCAAATGCACCTGTGCGTAAACACACAAAAAATAGAGTAAAGCAGGAATGATGCCTGCAATGGCGATATCGCGGTATTCGATTCCCGTATACTCCGCCATGATGAAGGCTGCAGAACCCATTACTGGAGGCAACAGGCTCCCGCCCGTTGAAGCAGCTACTTCTACGCTACCTGAAAGCGCTTTACTGTAGCCAAGGCGTTGCATGATAGGGATAGTGACGGAACCCGTTGTGACAACATCTGAGGTTGGGCTTCCCGACATGGTACCGTAGAGCGCTGAGGAAATAACGGCAATCTTAGCAGGGCCGCCCGTTCTACGGCCAGCCACTGCGGACGCTAGGTTATAGAAAAACTCAGCACCTCCGGCTTTAGAAAGGAAGGTACCAAACATTACAAAAAGAAAGGCATAAGTGGCAGCCACTCGAAGGGGCACTCCAAACAATCCATCCGACGTAAACATCATGATATCAAGGAAGTGGTTATAACTAACTTCCCTGAAACCGAGTGTTCCGGGTAGACCGTGCCCCCATAGATTGTAAAAGACAAAGGCCAGAACAACGCTAGTCAGCCCAAAACCGACCGTACGACGCGTCGCCTCAATCGTTAGCACCAAAAGCACGCTGGCTGCCACCAAATCAGGCATTTCCAATGGATACAGCAATGTAATGCGCTCAACAATCCGCTGATTTTCCGCCAAAAAATAGATACCGACAACAAGACTGGCTATTACCAAGCACCAGTCTACAAAGCTGGGACGTTCTACTCGCCCATTTGGTCCTGCGCTCACAGTAAGGAATAGCAAAGCCAGCATGGCAGATAGAAATACAACCATCATGGCATAAAGATCTACATACACGACCGTCGTAGTGTAAATAACTCCAAGCGCCACAATTGCTGCACTTCCATGGACAGTCTTCCCTAGCTTGCCTGTCAACGACCTCTTGGCGCCGGTCCCTGTTATAATCGGAAGTAAGTGATTCATCTAGAAACCTCTCAGTATTGATATTGTCCTTAACGCTTAGCGAAGGCCAACTTCCTTGAGGTAACGTTCAGCACCATCATGGTATGGAACCACTTCGACACCCGCCATGACTTCTGGCGTCAGACTTTCCATAGCTGGGTGAACACCGGCAATTTTTTCATAGTTTTCATAGAAGGCTTTGGTCAAGTTATAAGCCATTTCATCATCCATGGAACTATTCACGGCTAAGGTAGCGCTGATGGATACGGTGGGTGTTTCTTCCTGCTCCCATTCGTAGGCACCTGCAGGAATTGTAAAAGGATTGGTCCCTGTATTTTCAGAAACCTCTTGGATGGTTTGCTCAGAAAGGGGTAATAAATCCAAATCAACACTAGAGGCCGCTTGCATGATCGAACTCTGCCCCACAAATAAGCTATTTAATAACATGTCGACGCGTCGATCTTGGATTAAGCCTGACTGCTCACTAGAAGCGGCATAGATGATGTTACCACCCCAGCTTTTGACCTCTTCTGAGGTTGCTCCTATAGAGTCCAACATAGCTTCGGCAACACCTGACGCGATATTGCCTCGCTTATTGATGGCGATGGTGATTGGCGGCTTAATATCAGCGATATCCGAGAAACTAGTTATGCCATGCTCCTCCGCAAACTCCTTCCGTATTACGGCTTGCATCGGCGCCCAAGTATAAAGATAAGAGAGCACTCTAATGTCATCATTAACAGCCTCTCGGAAGGGAGCTTCTCCATCCCGAGCCAACTGCAGAACCGCATCCTCGACAAGTCCTAGGTTAGCGTCGCCACGCTGTAATACTGCCACATTCGCTATACCACCTCCTGATGTTTGGTAAGTCACTGTTGATCCAGGATATTCCTCCTTTAAAGCGCTATCTAGACCAGCACCTAGCAGGGACCATAATCCTCCTGGCGAGGCGCCAGCAACGGTGAGTTTGTATTCCTGAGCCGATGCGACATTCATCACGCTAGGAACAACAATGGCTATAGCAATCACGGTTTTTTTAATTGAAATTTTCATTTTTTAGCCTTTTTACTAGTTTTGTTATTGGTTAAAATACGATTAGTTTATTTTATAAGTATCTTTGATGTTGAGTGCTCTTATTGCTACCGAACACTATTATATTTTGAAACTTTCCAGTGTTGCGGGGTGGAAAAGCTCCTCGGGTTTCAGGAGACGTTGAGATAATCCTTCCGCATGGTGTTGCACTAAAAAGCGCTCCAATGTGTTTCGGTTAGGTGCAAAGCCGTAGGACCAAAAATCTTCACCCATTAGGCGGCGTGCCGCCAGCAGCTGGTCTTCAACAAACGGGAGAGTTACCTTGGTCGCCGAAGTGTCACTAAGTTTTGCAAGTGCTTTAGCCTTTGACTGCTCAAAAGCCTTGTAAACCGAGAACGGTAACCATGGATGGCGATCCACCAGTGTTTTCCGAATACCTAGTAAATGCATAATTGGAAAAATGCCAGTTCGCTGGTACCAATCCGAGGCTGCTTGTTGAGGATCACTATAGAGGTAACTGACATGTGGATGTCCCTGCATAAAACAAGAAGGAGCACGAGGGCCCATTACGGCATCAAGCTCTCCGGAAGCCAGCATTCCCGAGAGTGTTTCTCCTTCGGGAATATTTTCTACATGAACACCCTCGGGAAGATTGAGGTTGATTTTCTCGACCCGACCTGGCTCCTCATAACCACCACGCAGCCATGTCATGTCTTGTGGACGAATGCCATGATCCTCTTCGAGGAATAAGCGCGCCCAAACATTGGCAGTCAACTGATATTCGGGCACCCCAATACGCTTGCCCCGAAGATCCGTAGGTGTTTGGATTCCTCGATCGGTCCGTATATAAATGGAGGTATGCCTAAAGGCACGTGAGGGAAAGACGGGAACTCCAATATAAGGGCAATCACCTGCAGCTGTTTTCACAGTGTAACTGCTTAGCGAAAGCTCTGTGATATCAAAGTCGGCATGACGGAAAGCACGAAAGAAAATTTCTTCGGGGTCATGCAACATATATATAGAGTCCACACCATCGATCTGAACCTCCCCATCGATCAATGGCCTCACACGATCATAATTGCCAATCGCAACCGAAAGTTCCAACTTGTTCATCAGGGTTCCTGCGTGGTTATCTAAAATGGAATGCTCATCACCATGAAAAGATGCGCTCATGCACTCATGGGTATCATCGTTTAAGAGTTTGATGGTTACTGTAAGCTCTCATATAACTCCTCTTCTTCAGGTGCAGTACCCAATTGACGCCAGTCTTCTTCTTTCGGGACAATGCCTTGAAACGACTTGAGCTTGTAGTGTGGAATTCTTGGCTCTTCAGCGCCGATAGCCTTTCCATCTTGTTGCATGGTTTTAGCGGCTTGAACCATCTGTCGACGGAACTCGACAATAGCCAAGTCGCTTGCTCCGAGACGATCATGACTACGGTCGGCGATAGGACCCATGGTTTCCCACATCGCGATATCTTGGTTAGGGATGCCCGCAATCCCAGTAAAGCTGGTGCCGAGTTGCATTATTCGGCGATCCTGCCAGTAGTTGTTTTCTCGTGTGCGAAACTTACGGAAGTGCTTATCCACGTCGAGCCCAACTTGCGTGTGGAGAAATTTACGCCAAGACTCTGTATCTGGAGTCGTGTTCGCATCACCCCAGGCAATAAAGTGAAATGCTGTATGGGTATCATCAATTGGCACATGCAATATCGCGATATCGTAGAGATTATTAGGAGGGATCTGTACGGTAAAAGGAGCAATAAAGAGCGTAGTACGTACATAATTATGCGTCTTGGCATCTTTAATCGGCCGGCGAAGCGCTACGTATCTGAAGCCGAATGGTGTTTGTTGCACTTCCAAGCGTGGTGCTTTATCAGTGGAGGGGCGTAGCCAGAGTTTATCAGTCGCTTCGGCACCATCCTTACGGGCAGGAACCATGTCCGTGGAATGTAGGCTTGAAGAGTGTGCCGAATCTATTGCGCCCTCAAGAATCTGAGCCCAATTACAGTCAATGATCACCTTGGAGATGGACACTTTGGTTTCGGGGCTAGGCTGGAAAACTGGTGGTATGAACTCCGGTTGTTCCTCGGATGGCCCCATGTAGACCCAGATAAAACCCGCTGCTTCATGGGTTGGGTAAGCCTTATGTTTTACCTTTTCTGTCATCTTCGATTCTGGTGGCTCAGACGACATTTCCAAAACATTGCCATCGACATCCATTTTCCAGCCATGATAAAGGCACCGTAATCCACATTCTTCGTTACGACCCAGCACCAGCGAAGCACGCCTATGCGGGCACATCTCGTCCAGTATCCCTACTCTTCCTTCTGTATCGCGGAACGCGACTAGATCTTCACCAAGCAAACGTACCCGCACCGGATCACCGTCCGGCTCTTCGACTTCCTCGGATAGGCAGGCCGGCAGCCAGTGTCGGCGCATGATCTCACCCATAGGCGCATCACCTTCAACACGGCAAAGTAAATCATTCTCTTCTTGTGTCAACATAAGACCCGGTCTCCATTTTTGTTTGGATTTATAAGTTTCAAGCTGAACTTATGGCTCTGTGAATATAATTAGATATCTAACTTACATATCTAACCATAGAGCCTTTCATCACTATGTCAAACAGACCAAAGTCGCATGTTTTTTTATGCTTGAGTGCGATAAAGATATTTTTTAGTGACAGCTAATATTTGTATATTTAACGAAAATGATCTTAGCCGTAGACTGAACCGCCCCGGCTTTACCGGAGACTCCATATCTTGAGAGGATG
>TARA_R110001606_G_scaffold30417_2_pt1 | contig 36025 bp, 40 predicted proteins | sample TARA_R110001606 | Tara Oceans TARA_R110001606 (sample SAMEA4398315) | marine metagenome | biome: Polar Biome; feature: [SRF] surface water layer (ENVO:00010504); material: water (ENVO:00002006), including particulate matter (ENVO:01000060) such as... | depth 5 m
TAGCATGCCCCATAGCATGCCCCTTAGCCGGAGATATACCCATAGCATGCCCCATAGCACTTCTTTTAGTCACACACGGCACTCGATGAAAAAAATATTATAGGAAAAAAATCACTGTGAAAGTAATTTAGGCGAACAATTTTTATTGTTAATCTACTTAGCCGGTACATGGTGGAGTATGACTTCTGTGATTGTTGCACTCCTAGTGAACTTGCTTTTGCAGTTATAAAAGCAAAGAAAAAGTCCAAGCCGTTTCACGGTTATAACCCTAACAAGCATCACAAAAAAGGTGGGCTGAATGCTAAGGGTAGGGCGGCGGCCAAAAGAGAAACCGGCGCAAACTTGAAACCGCCTGTAACTACTAAGCCGTCAAAACTTAAGCCGGGTTCTAAGAAGGCAAAGCGTCGTAAGTCGTTTTGTGCAAGAATGGGTGGAATGCAAGGACCGACTTCTAAGAAGGGCAAACTTACTCCAAAAGGAGCATCACTAAAAAGGTGGAATTGTTAATGAAACTTAAAAGAGAAAAATGTTGTTGTGGTGGTAATAAGTCTACACCTTGTGTATGTATGCTAAAAGGTGTGATGGAATGTTCAAACACTTCTCCTAAGTGTCCATGTTATCGTCTATTAGATAAACAAACAGGGAAAAATAAAGTAAAAGTAAAGTAATAAAAATACTTTTAGTGTAAAACCTTTTGCGATATACATGACCGCTTTTATACATGCGTGGCAATTACTAAAATCTCGTACTGAAAGAGATTACCCTCCAATGCTACAACAAGGTAGAGCAGGTACGCAGACTCAACATAATCCTATGAATATGGAAAGCCGTTTGGCTAACCCACCCGGTAAGATGCGAATGGAAGGTAAAGAAGCGGCTATGGCGCAAATTCTTGAAGCCATGAAACCTCAAGATAACGAAATGTTAGAACCGGAAGATGATGGCTTAGAAGACATGCCAATGCCGAGTGAAGAGGATATGATGAGACACAAAACTCATCCGACTAACAAGCCGACTCTTGCAGAAGACATGGCTATGGCTGCTATGAGAGCGCAAGGTAGCCGATAACTTTAATTTCTACACCGACTTAGACTCGAACATGAGTATGTTAGAGTTTTTATTACCAAGAATGATTGGATTATTTATATTTGGGTTTATGGCTGGTTTTATTTGGGTTTGGTGTACCTTTATTAAGCCAACAGACCCCGATATGATTATCTTTGAAAATGAAGCCGAACTACAAGAAATGTGTATTAATGGCCTTCGGAGAGTGAATGAATGAATGTAACCGTTTTCGAGGTTGGCCCTCGTGACGGATTACAAAATTTAAAAAATTTTATTCCTACTAAAATAAAAAAAGAGTTAATTGATAAATTATACAAAGCGGGTATAACTGAAATTGAAGAAACATCGTTTGCTCATCCTAAATATGTACCACAAATGGCAGATGCCGAAAAGGTATATGACAAAGGTTCTGTTTTAGTAATGAATAAGCGTGGACTTGATAGAGCATTAAGCGTAGGTGCTGAAAAAATAAATATTGTGTTTTCACCTTGTGAAGAGTTTAATGTTAAAAATTTTGGCAAGACACGAAGTGAATTAATTACAATGTATTATACAATGCTTAACGGTATTTCTAAAAATAATATACGAGTGTATATTTCTATGGCTTTTGGAAGTCCGTATTCCGGTATAGTTACACCTAATATGATGAATATATGCGTAAAAGATGCAAAAATACTAGGTAGCACAGTAGTTTTTTCCGATACTATAGGTGTAGCAACTAAAAAAGAAGTATCTCTTTGGGCTAATATAGCGAAAAAGAATAAAATTAAGTCTGCTATTCATATACATCATAATGGAAATGAAGAAAAAGCATTACAAACTGTAAGATATGCTTTATTTGAGGGTATTACAGAAATAGATTCTAGTATTGGTGGACTTGGTGGTTGTCCGTTTGTAAAAGAAAGTGGGGCTAACTTGTCTACTGAAACATTAGTACGCCATCTTAAAGCATGGGGTTTTGAATGTGGTATTGATGAAGACAAACTTAAACCTGCACTCAATATTGTAAAGAAAATAAAGTCATTACAAAAAGTTATACTAATAAAATAACATTGAATTTTGTTTTTTATCTACAGGTTTTTCTTCTTTGTAGTTTTGTGCCATTAATTCAATAGTTCTTTGCATAAAAGGGTCAATATTATCAATTAAAGTACCGTTATCTGTCGGTGTCATTTTATGAGTACGGTCAAGCATCATTACATCATTTACAAATTCACTTGGTAGTTCTTCGTCATGATGTAGTTCTACTGATTCTTTAAACAACATTTGCCATGCTAAGTCAAACGGTTCGCTAGTTTGTATATTACTTGTGTCAAATCCTGCGGCTTGTGCTTCTTGAATACTCATCATGTTACCACCTGCAATTACCATACCTTGACCAATAGGAGTTACACTTCTATCATTTGTTTTTTCTTCTTGCATTCTTTCGTACTCTTCTTCACGAGCCTTTTGTTCAGCAAGTTTTTGTTGATTTCTGTTATAGTTTTGTTCGGTAATATAGTCTCTACCTTCTTGCACTTCATCTTGTGCAGCGAGTTGTTCGGTTAATTTATCTTCTTCTCTACTAGAAAATCTATTTACTAAATCTTCTACATTTTGAAAATTCTTTTTTCCTCCACCGTAAAATTGTTGTAAAAAATCTTGAGAGCCATCTTGATTAGATTGATTAGATTGAGTAGGCATTCCCATATCTAACATATTTTTTTGCTCAAAGAATCCTTGTGGAGTTATAGTTTTTTGACTTACGCCTTCCGGTACTTGAGTAAGCGTTTGACCGGCAGTTATATGGGTATTTTTTGAATTAGGGTCAGTAATTACTTGAACTAAATTAGCATTAGCATTTCCCATACCAGCAGGTCTAGGATGCGGTTCATCTGTACTAATCATATCCGTAAAATTTAATCTATCTTTATTATCGGGATTTTTTTGTTGGTATATTTCATGTAATGCATGTGTAACTTGAGTTACAGTAAGACCTGTATCTTTTCCTTTAAACTTGAAAGTTTGGTCATTAGAATATCTTGCATTATCATGTTCTCCACCCATTAACCCAATTCTTTCATTGAAATGTGAATTTTCACTTGTTCTTGGTAAAGTATCTGCAAGTGCTAAAACTTTTTTCATAAATGGTTCATATTCTTCTTGCTCTAAATAATTTAAGAAATTAAATGCTTTTGCTACATTAGCACTTGCTTTTGCTTTATCAGCCATATCTTGAGCAGTACTCATTTGATTTTGTTGCTTTTGTTGATTCATTTGCGCTCTTTGATTATTGGCTTGCATAACACCTACGGCTAAATCTTTTTTGCCTGTATTTGCTACTGCGGCTTTAGCACCTTCTTTTAAAGCACCACCTACTCCTTTTTCAGCAACTTTAGCAGCAACTTTAGTTCCTACACCTCTTAATGCGTTAGCCGCTAAACCCAACAAAGGTAACGCCTTTTTAATAGCAATAGGTCGGCTCATACCACTCGTAGGTATCGAGCATTCTAAATGTTATCGCTACTTCGCCCATACTAGGTGCGAGCGTGAGCAAGATATTGGTTAAACAAGAACCGACTCTTGAAGACTACGGTATGTCTATGCAACAACCTGTAAATCACCTTTGGACACAACAACAGTTTCTTAATGATTTAAGAGCCGAACATGCTCAACAACCAATTACTGAACCAAAGTTTCTTCCACAAACAAGACCTGTAGACCAAGAAGCATTAAATCAAGAAATAACAGATAGTATACAAGATTATTATTTTTCTCCTTTGTATGGTGGTGAGCCTACAGATAAAAATATACCAACTACAGGTCGAGAACTTATAGATGATTATTATGATACCATACATGGTGAAAAAAATGCTTTAGGAACTAGCGATTTAAGAAGTTTAAAATATACAAGAGATGAGATAGAGGCTAGAATCCGTGAAAAAGTAGGACAAAGTGAAGAAGGTAAAAATCTTGAAGCGAGATACCCCGGTGCTTTATATCATGAAATAAGAGAACATAACCCTTTAATGAATATTCACGGTAGACAATCTACTTTACCCGAACAAATACCTGCATATCACACAGAAAATTGGCAAAACCCCGATGGTTCAACAAAAGAAGGAGCAGTAGCACCAATTAATGCGCTTAAAAGATTAGATATTGGTGATATAGAAAGAATGATGGCTAATTCGGGGTTATTACCCTCCGACCAAAGACGAGGTGCAGATAATGAACACTTTGAAAATAGCGTTATTCAAGATTTAGTACAAGCAATAATACATCAAAATTCATCTTCAAATAAATTTGAAAATAATAAACACCGAGAGCCATTTTTTATGGCTGAACCGGGTGAATCTCGTACAGGTGCAGGTTTTTTTGTTTCACCTACTGATAGATTAAATATGGAAAGAGCAGTAAGTATGTCGGATGGTAATGAAGGATTTGTTGGTATAAGAGGTCTAAATACAGTAGACGACCATTTACAAATGCGCCCTGTTGGTGGTCAAAGAGAAAAAACCGCAGAAGGATATGTTAGTTCTCGTATACCTGCTGAAAGATTAGTTCCAATTAGAGTACCTACCCCATCACTTCCTAAAGAATTACAACCTGCGTACCCCGGACAAACAGGCCGTGATGGATTAATGTACCCGTACAAAAATAAAATAAACCATTATACTTATCCAAATTTAAAAAGAAGAAGTATGCTTCAAGATGCTGAAAAAAGGCATAGTCAATTTAGTGATTTAACAGATGACGATATAAAACGACGACATTTACAAAATACACTTATATCTAATTTAACTAAACCGTTTATGGAATTTTCAACTAATAAAAATAGTGAATTAGACCATGATGGTTTACCAAAATTATCACATGGTGAATCTATGACACCGGAAGAAAAAATAAATTATCTTGAAAATCCCAATAATACTTCACTACTTAGGTTAAGGCAGAATGAAATTAAAAATAACCCCGAAAGAATGACTGAATTACCTTCCTCTTGGGGGAGTAAACAAGCAAGTCTTGATAAATTAACATCAAAAGACTTACACTCAATGGCTGATAAATTAAGAGATAATCGTAAACCTGTAGAATTTATGGATTCTCCGGGTACTGAACATACAATCGCTTTAAACAGATACATAGATAAGTTAAGAAACCATGCTTATGCTAAAGAACAACAGGAGAGAAGACTATGAAGAAAGTTCTCGTAAAAAGTCTTCGCAATCTCTCTAAGATACCTACTTTAGAAGATATGGGTATGAATCAAAAAGATTTACAGGGGGGTATGCGGTTAGAATATGATAAAAATTTAGGAGTACATGCCGTACCTACTGTATTAGGAGAAAGTAATACAAAATTTGAGCAAATGATACATGACGAGGGAGGACAAACTATACCCGGTTTTTATCCGGGTTATGGAGATAATCCACCTATTGACCCTAAAGATTTAGCAAGAGGTACATTTACTTTCCCTCTTGATGCTGCGGCACTATCCCCTGCACATACACAAGGAAATTTTCCCGATTTACCAAACAACCTTGCACCTAGTACATTGTTAGGTATTCTTGACAAACCCGATTGGCGAGCAGGTGTACAACAAGGAAGACGACAAGCAGAAGGTTATCAACAGTATGGTTTTAACCCCGATTCTTTTGTAAGATTACAAAATGAAGTTGATATTAAGAATCCTGTTAGGCGTGTAGATTGGGCGGCGGCGGCAAGAGATATAATGCAAGATAAAAATAAATTTTCAAAACCCGAATTTCAAAATACACCTTATGGCATAGCGCATAATGTTTTATCTCAACTACCTAAAACTGAATTTAAACCCGGATATAGTGATGACCCTTTATTAAATACTTGGGGTGGACCAAGTTATGATATGTTTATACCAAAAAGCGAACCAATGGACATCGCCATGCGCTTGCTCAAAGAGCGTGTTAGCCCCGAAGCCAAGCGACATAAGTTAGAGTATGATAAGAAATATGAATCTTCACCGGAGAGAGTAAAGTACCGTGAAGAGTTGAATCGTGAGCGTAGGCGTAGACACATAATGGGGCAGGGTGGACCGGATATGAGCCACACCAAAGACCATACCATTGTACCGGAAGACTCTCATACCAATCGGGCAAGACATTTTAAGGACAAAGGAACTCTCTTGTAATACTCAAAGTATCATATATCTCATAGTATTAGTCAATAAATTGACTATATCAATATATCATAGTTTTCTATAATAATAATATAATATAATATATAGTCATAGTAATGAGTGATATAATGAGATTAATGACTATATGATAGAAATGTTTATAATGACTAATTTATTGACCAATGGTGAGCAACATGCAAGGAACAGGACAAGACTCGGATGCAGAAATTAGATTAATGGGCTTAATTTTAGCCCAATCCGCCTTAGTAGGATTAGGAATAGGTGTGTTTGATGCAGACCTTTGGTTAAAAAGTGATACTGCTATGTTAAATGCATTTACATACGCTATGGCGGCTTTCTTTGTACAAGGTATAGCCTATTATTTCTTTAAAATGTTCTTTGAACAAGAAATGCAAGAAAGAGTAAGAAACACCGGAGTACAAAGAACAAGAGAAATGAAGTATAAGCAAATGCAAAGTACTTTTGATAATCGTAGAGTAGAAATGGAAATGCGTATGCAAGAAGCACAACTTGAGCGTGAACTTCGCTGGATGGAATCTAACCCCGGACAGATGCCTCCAAGTTGGGGTGTACCCGGTGGTTCAACATCTATGGTTTCACAATACGATTCGGGTCAATTCAATCCGGGTATACCTAACCATGACGCTGAAATAGAACAACCGATAAATCTTGGAATTACCGAAGAAGAAGAAAAAGGTAAGAAAAAGAAATGAGGTGATTTATTGGGTCGTATCTTTAAAACCCCTACTGATGATTCTACAGAAGCAACATTAAGGGCTATGCATACTCAAAATATGCTTGATACATATTATGAAAAAGGTGTAGGTTGGTTAAGAACGCTTCTATTTGTTATTATTGCTATTTTTATTACAAGTGCTTTTGAACTTAAAACAGGTGATTCTATTTGGGAAAATACAGTAGAATGGTTTTGGAATAAAATAGAAGGATGGGTAAGTGGTGATTAGATGGTTGAACCTGCTGGTACTGCTTTAGTTGGTGTAGCCGTATATGGTCAAAACCTATACAATTCATGGCGACCAAGAAAAGTAGGTATTTATGGTTCAGCAATGGTAGGTAAAACTACTCTTGATAGATATATGACCACTCCGGGTGAAATGGAAGAAATATCCGAAGAAGATAGAACGGCTCATTTTAGAATACTTGGAAAGTATTTGTTGCCTAAACCTACAAGAAAACGCATATCTTGGAAAGGAGATAGAAGAGTAGTATATTCTGCTGATTTAGGTGGACAAGAGCGTTTTTGGTCATTATGGATAGATGATATGGTGAATCGCCAAGTAGAAGCAGTAGTCTATATGTTTGATGAAAGAGCGTTTGGTGGTGGTGATGAAGCACTACAACAAATTGCTGGATTTAAATATTTAGTAGATTGTATCATCAATAGACAATATAGGTATCGTAATCTGCGTAGTAGATGGAAAGGGAAAAAGTATATACCAAAATTGGTTATGCTTGTAGCAAATAAGGCTGATAGATTTTTTGATGATACCGCCGCTATGCTTTGGCAACAGAATAGAATCGGTGAACATAAAGTGTTTGACCCTTTTAGAGATGATTTGGTAAGATTACAAAAAGCAGGTATACCTACAAGAAGGTCTTTTATGGCAACAAGAATAGGATGGAATGTAGAAACTACATTAATAGATTTATTATCAACATAGGTGATATTATGAAAAAATCAACAAAAATTATAGCAGTAAATAAAAATACAAAATGCGTAAGAACGGTAGTACCTAATGCAATGGCCGAATTATTAGAAATTAAAGCAGGTGATAAAATTAGTTGGGTGTTAAAAACTCACAATGGAAAGTTTTATCTTAAAGTAACAAAGGAGGAATAAATATGTACACAGGCAATCAACCTAATTTAGCACAAATAAACCAAGCCCAATTACTTGCTTTAAGCCAACAAGGAAATAATACTTTAACACATAAAGCACTTATTGAACAAGCATCTGCTCAAGCGGCTATGCAAGAAGCCTCTCAAAAAACAGATTTACAAGTACCTAAAGTAAACTTTTATCCAAGTCGTCATCCTAATCCAATGAAAGCAAGAAGAAAAGACATTAAACAAGCATACAAGTTGCTTACCCCTGCTAAAAGAAATATATTTAATCCTTTTAGGTTATTTTTTGGTAGAAAATATCGTTATAATAAACAAAGCCATGTATGTGTTGTAGACGGTTGTGACTGTGCTAATTTGATTCAATATGATAATCTATATGCTAAAATTACTGATGAAGATACAGGAGATTCACTTTGGGATTCGTATTGGAAAAATTCAGTAACCGGAGAGCCGGAAGCGTTTGTTGCTCGTGAAAAAGTTACAAGTGGTCGTAAAATGCGAGGTACATATTGTCCCGAACATATGCATCTGTATCATTTACTGGTAAAATGGGAAGCAGAAGAAGATAAACTAAGTGAATCAAATCCAAGAAGGCTTAGAGATAGAGTGAAAAAAGGAGTATCTATAGTAACTGTTCCAATAACTGCAATAAAAAAGAATGACCCAACACCGGAAATGTTAAAGAAATATGAACCGTTTTTTGCTGAATTAGAAAAAGACTCAAGAAAAACTAAAGGAATAAATATTCAGTATTATACTAATCCTATGACTAAGCAAAATGATATTACTATGGTGAGTTTTGATTTAAGAATTTTTCAACAGGAATTGGCTATGTTTAATCAACCAACTCCTGCTTTTCAAGCAATGTTAAATCAAAAAGTTGAAGAAGTTACCAATCAAAACCCTAATTTGGTAGATACTCTTCCGATGGAGTGATAGAGATGTTCGGTTTATCTAATAATCAAAATATTAATACGGGTACATTGAATTTAGGTGTACAGTCACAACAAGGAAATATGCCAATGCAAAATGCTAATCCGTGGGGGCAACCACAACAAGCGAATCCATTTATGGCGGGTATGTTTGGTCAGCAACCACAACAACAACAACAACAAGCAAATCAATTTATGGCACAACCTGTGCAACCACCTAGTGAATTAGAAATACAAATTGAATTATTAAAACAATTAGTACCTATAGAAAAATTCATTGCAAGTAGTCAAATGGGAATCTTTATTGAAATGATTGGGAGTGTAGTTACATTAAGTGTACTTGAAATATTGCGTGGTGCAACTTTTACTATTAATGAGGATGACGGTACTATGCAATTAGATACTACTACTCTTCCTCAAAATCTTCAAACTATGAGTGCGGAAAATATTGCTAGTCAATTTACCAATTTACAAGCATCTGCTCAACAACAAGTAAATCAAAGTGATATGTCACAACAACAATTAGCCACATTTGCTCAACAATCAATGATGGGTAATGCACTATCAGCCGCACTTGCTGATGAAGGTATGATGAATAAAGTCGGTGGTGGAGTTGGTAATTTCGCTCGCTCATTGATTACAGGAGGAAGATAAAATGTTAGATAAAGATTATAATTCGTTTATACCGCAATCTTTTGCGGCTACAACTTTAGATGTATTAAACCCGACTAGAAGTGTAATTATAGATATGATAATGGTGCAACTAATTTCAATTTTTGTTTGTATGAGTATGATACTTATATTCAAAGGAGGCTCAATGGAGTCATCTACAGTATCTTATTTCTTAGTTGGTTTATTTGCAAGTTTTATATTACTCACTAGCATTTACAGTAGAATCACTCGGTGAAGGCCACTTACCAATAGGGCATGTAGAATTAAGTAAATTAATTTTAGTGTTAATATAACAACCACATAAATTACATCTCTTTCCACCGTGTGGACAAGTTTCACAAATTTCCTTCCTTAAATCAAAAATTTGAGGTGGACATATATCTCCTTTTACAGTATCTTTTACTGCTTGAGTTAAACTCTTTAGTGTATACATATTTAACGGTACACCCGCTACCCTCTTAGCCTTCCACATAGTACTTTCCAAGTTATATTTATCCATAAGCGTTTTGTAAGGGGTACATCTAAGCCCGTACATGCAGGGGGCGGAGCGTGTAGTTAAACGGTCTTGCAAACTTTGTGTTAGTGAAAGTAGAGATGAAATAGAAGAACAACTTCTAAATGGTCACATTTCACCTAAAGAATTAGACAAAACAATGGGATGGAGAGCCAATACTGCTGATAGACACTTCCGTAATCATATGGGAGAATATCATATGGCCGCTAATCCATCATGTCCTGTATGTTCAAGTTCTAAAAGAGCCGAATATGAAAATGAATATTTTCAAGGTAGCGCAGATACTCAAGTTATAGCAGATGAACTTCAAATTGCAGAAAGAACTGTTTACAACCATATGAAAAATCACTTTCAACCCTTAGTTCAAAAAACTGCGGCATACGAAGTAGCATTAGCCGCAGGTCAAGAAATACAAGTACTTCGCTCAAATGCAGAAAAACTAAATCAAAAACTATCCGAACTATTAGATGAAGGTACAGTTCATGAAGATGGTTTTGTTCGTGATGCAGTAATACTTCACAAAGAAGTTAGAGAAACGGTAAAAGACCTTCTACGGTTTCAAGACCAATGGGGGGCTAAGACTGATAATCAACAAGTCAATCAAACAATTAATGTTCTACAGATAGAACTTAGTAAAGAAAGCCCCGAAACATGGACAAGAATTAAAAAGCAGTTGGCTGAAAACATGGGGGTGGAATAATGGTTATGGGTCGTGGTTCGGACACAAGAATGTATGCACCAAGAAGTGAATCAAATACTATGTATTCATCAGCAAATGAAGACGGCGATAAATATAGTCCTACTTCTTCCGAAGATGCAGATAAGCGTAAGGAAGAAAAACAAATTAAAGAAGAAGAAAGAAGAGATAGGTTGAAAAATATTAAGCATATTAAAATTAAACCATCACAAGGATTAGGTAGTGGACCATCATTACCTACAGAAGAAGGATTAGATGATGGTAATAAGCGTGATGACGAGCGTGAAATAGGACTTCAAGGTGGACCGGCAGGTAGTCGTGGACATTTACTTGACTTAGCCACAGGTGCAAAAACAGGCACAGGTTCATCAATGGGTTCGGTTACTGCTGCAATTAGAACAGGTGAACCGATGAATGATGCTTGGAGTGAGTTGTTGAAAAGAGATACGCACCCCGGTAGTCTCGCTGCATACCGTCAAATGATTGAAAACTTAGGTGATGATTTACCTATGCACCAAAGAATGGCTCAACAATTGGGCGAAAAATTATCACCCGAACAACTAAGAATGCGACCTCCAAGTGTACATACTATGCAAGACGGACAATTTACTGATAATGTAGAACACTTACCCGATATACCTATTTTGAATGAAAAAGATGAACTTCATGCAGAAGGAACTAATAATCAAGATGAGTTTTTGGATATGTTTTCAAAACCAAGTATTAGAAATGAAAATGTAGGCGGTCCACCTGCCGCACTTGATAGTTTTGTAGATGCTATGAGAAATGAAAAAGTTGATTTAATGAGGGAATATGATGATGTACCCGATGAATTAATACAGGATGCTAAAGAAATAGATGAACCTGTATTTGCAGATGATATTAATGATTATCTTGAAGAAGCCGATTATGAAAATTTACCTTATTATGCGGGATTACAAGGAAAACCTATGCGAAGAACATATACTCCTAATATGATGGAAAGGGAAGAAATGCCTACATTTGCAGGTACTCCTTTCAATGAAGATAATAATTTTACCATGAGTGAACCAATGGAAGATGCTTGGAGTGAATTACTAAAGCGTGAAACTCCAAAAGGTATACAGGCTCGCCGTCGCCGTGAAGCAAGGCAACAATTTAGACCATCTACAGGACAATTCAAAAAACCACCCGGTGGACAAAGTGGCGGAGTAGGTGCTACTATGCGCCGATTTAAATCAAGAATGCGTGGTATCAAAGGTGGAAAGAAAACAGGTTTAATGAAACCACATTTATCTGTTGAAATGAGTCACCGTGGTATCGCTACTAAGCAACCTATGAGTAAAGACCCACAAAAATATAATCAATATATGGGGCAACAAGAAGCACAGAAAATACTTGGTGGTGTGAGAAATACCTTTTCTCCACATGCACGACATAGTGCAAGAAGTTTCACGGCTGGTCCTACAGGTGGAGGGCGTTTAACAGGACTACTACCCGGTCAAGCCGGTCAAATGCGGCAACCATCTATTGCTAGATTACGCAAACCACCTAGACCTCGTATGCCAAATTTAAGACCACCAAGAATGCCACAAATGCCAATGAGTCCTCCACCACCTATGCCTCCTGCACCAATTATGACAAGTGAAGATACTCCATCGGAAATAATGATGAGTAATGAAAGGACTGAAAGTGAGATATTGAAAACTAATCGTTATGCAAATAGAACTGAAATGTTAGAACTTATGCGTAGATTAGTCGCTGCACAAAGAAAAAGAAATAAATTAGTAAAATATGTTCAAGGTGGAGGTTCTGCTTTTGAAAACGGTCAAGTACCTACTCACCCTGCTGGTGTCCAACAACATGAAGATGAAGAAGAGAAGAATGATGGACCAACACAGAATTTAGAAACCAACTCAAGTCGTTTAGGTCTTGACCCTGCGGGGCATTTATCCGGTAAGAGGGGGCATTTCGGTTGATTCATGTAAAACCCTATTCTCTTTACAAAGCATGGAGTATGGTGGGTTATACTCCCGAAGGTCCAACTGCTTTTCGCAATCCACCTCCAACACATTTTACTCCACCAACTGAAAAGGATTTACCATTGTTTGCACACGATGGAAGAGGTAAAACTTTACCGGGTGAATGGACAAATGGTAAACATGGAGAACTGCTTTACAATACTAAAATGGGGGCTTTTCAACATGGTATTGATGCTTTAGCAAGTCATATGGGGGAGTTTCTAGGTAGACACGGTATTAATAGAAGCCCTGTAGAAGTAATTAATCAAGCAATTAAACAATTTAATGGTACACACACTAAAGGTAAAGACCATCAATTACCTATGTTTGATAATATGACTTGGAGAAAAATTCGTGCGGGTGTATTACCACCCGGTAAAGGCACAAGAGAAGAAGCAATAAGACCAACTCGTACTCATAATGGTACATTAATTACTGCATATACAAATAAAAACTATGAAAAAACTCCTATGGGGAGATTCATAGAATCATATTCAATTCCTTTTCATGAGCAATTACAACATGTTCTTGAAGACCAACATGGTATGTCACCGGAAATGTGGAAATCATTACCATTTGTAAAATATCCATACATGTATGCTCACTATACAGTTCCTAATGTAACTGATGAAAACGGTAATGTTCGCTCTTACATAAGAAGCCAACATAAAGAACACCCCGGTCAAGTTACTTCGGATATGATGAGTAATGCACCCGAAGGATATTTCCCCGATACTGCAAATGTACATACATGGGAATCATTACATCACTTACCGGATGCTTTCTTTTACCCTAAATTAAATAAAGCGGGTAATAAACCCGGTAAAGTACCTACTAAATTATATCAAGCGGCACACGCTATGATAGACCAAGCAATATCAAATGGAACAGAACACATACCCGATATTAATATCACATACAATCAATCGGGTAAAATGAGTACTCCCGACATGGTGCAAAGACCATTAAGAGAAGTCTTACAAACACCGGACATGCGTGAGGCTTTGATTAAGGATATTGCACATGTACCTGCTATGATGTTTTTATTTGGTAGAAGTTTTCAAGGAGATTTTAAAAATCTATATAATCATATGATGGAAAAATATGGCGCACAAGAAGATTCTCTATCACATGAAGACCATATGCGTTTCTTCCAACCCGGAGAAAAAGGTGGTCAAGGTATGCACAGTACTGCCGGTAAAATTATGGCTCTTGCTCGTGCTTCGGGTCAAGGAAGTAGTGAAGAAAAAAGCAAATTCGGAGAACATCAAATTACATCGGATGAATTAGAAGCGATGGAAGTTCCTTTTAGTGAAGGGGCTATGGGTCATGTAGATAGATTTCGTGGTATACTAGAAGCACTTGCTGACCATCAAGCAGGGGCGAGAGGTCATAATGTAAGAATGGCTATCGGTGATATTCCTACAGAACCAATGCAAAATATTGATATTCACGGTTATCCACAAGAAGGGGCTGATGTTTCATTAGACCCGCATATGGATGGTTATTTACACGGTATAGAAGATTATGCCGGAAGTGATGGAATGCCTATTCCACCACAACCCGAAGTCCTGCCGGAAGGTGGCATGTCTGCAACACCCTCACCTACACTCAATGTTGCACCTCAACCTCCGGTTTCTTTACCTCCCGGTAGGACACCTCCTGTGGCCGTGTCACAAGCACCAAGACAACTACCTGCACAATTCCAAGAACTTAGGCCACATATTACTTCAATGAATCCCGATACTTTTAGACAATATGTGAATAGACCTTCTGTAGCACCCACACCCGAACTTACTCCACTTGAAGAAAGAGCGCAAACTGCTCTTGCCGACCCAAGACAACAATTACTTACTCAATATATGAAAGCCGAAGATTCTCATTTACCGATTATGGATAGAACACTAAAGGCTTTGGAAAGAATGCAAAAACATGAAGCCATTTTAGATACTACTATCAATCACGGAAATGTATTTCCCGAAGTAGAGTATCTAGCAAAGCATGTAGGTTTAACAAGTGGTGAAGTAAATTCAATTAATGAAACAATGGGTGATTGGCATAAAATCGCTAAGGCGTATAATGTAAAACCTAAAGTTGTAAAGGTAATCAAATTAAACATGAGGTGATTGTGTGGAACAAATATTAGTTATGAAATCTAAAAGAAAAGATGTATTGGTAAAAAATGTTGGTGGTGGACCGACATTGTTTCAATCACCGGGTGATAGTACACCTAAATTTATGGATTTAGTTAATGCCGCAAGAGGTAGAGGTACAAAAGGTGGAAAACTAGGTTTTGGTGGTCAAGCGGCAGGTATGTTAGGTTTAGCCGGTAAAGGTTTAGCGGGATTACAAACTGTTAATCAAGTAGCACAACAGGCACAAGCAGGTAATCCTCTTGGTGCGGCTCTTGGTGCGGGTTATGCTTTTGAAGCAAATGACCCAACAGGAAAAAGAACTGCAACTGCAATTCAAGGACAAGCACCACCGACACCATCTGTAGAAGAACAAAGAGCAAATGTACCACAAATACCTACACCGGGTTCAGTACAAGATACACGATTACCATCCGATGACTTCGGTGGAATGGCGGAGTCTACTTATCCGTCTACTGCATCACAATTACCACCACCTGCTCCACCTGTAGCAGTAAATTCTGCAATACCTCAACACGGAACTGCTAAAATAAGTAGTGATATAAGTGATTTAGAATTTGGTACACATGGTAAAGCAGTATCAATGAACCAACAACCAATGAACCAACAATTAATGCAACCACAACCTGTTCAACAACCAATGCAACAACCTGCACCTATTCAACAACCAATGCAACCACAACCTGTACCACCTACTGACCCTAATCAAACACAACTACCTCTACCTCAAGTACAAAACCAAAATGTAGCAGAAGACCCTTTTACACATAAATTACTTCAACAACAGGCTCAAGAACAATTAATGGGTACTGATAATAATGATAATAAATTAGCAAGTGCGGAGTTCTTCGCTTCTACACTTATGGAAAAGTTGGGTGCAGACACAGTTTACAAAATGAACCCACATCAAGTCGCTATGGTATCAGCATATACATTCTTAAAATTGAGTTGATAGTATGAGCGAGAATATGAAAGATTTTATCCTTGATATGGATAGAAAAATGGCGGAGAAGTCATTTAAATATTTTTTTACAGAAGTATTAGAATTTCATTATAGTCATCATCATGAAATGTGGGATAAGGGTTTGAAAGAACACCGATACTATTGTGTTAAAGCGAGTCGTGACCACGGTAAGTCTACGCTTTTTATGTCCTATGCTTTATGGATAGCGGCTTTTAATCCGGGTACTCACATCATGATTTTCTCTCACTCTTTAGAACAGACACTTGAACACATGAGGTTCATTCGTAATAGTATAGAAGGTGCAGAAATTCTTAGACATTTAAAACCCGAACAAGGTAGACCGTGGGCTAAATCATATTTTGAGTTTACCAATGGTAGTCGTATTATGGCTAAGTCGGTTGGTGGTGCTACTCGTGGTTTCCACCCCGATGTAGTTGTATGTGATGATATTCTTTGGGGTACTACAGGTGGAGAATTACAAAGAGCCGCAGACTGGTTCTATGGTGTTATGATACCTGTACTTCACCACTCGGCAAGACTAATGATGGTAGGTACACCTTTCAGTTATAACGATTTATATGCCGAATTAGAACAAAAAGAAACATTTCAAGTAGAAACATATCCCGCAATTAACGCAGAAGGTATAGCCCTTTGGCCGGAAAGATGGGATTTAGAAGCACTTGAACAAAGACGATTATCAATGCCCGCTATACAATTTAGCCGTGAGTATCTATGTGAACCTATTCACGATGTAGCGAGTATGTTTCCTGCTACAATTCTTGATGCGGCTCGTGATAAAGATTTAGTGCTACTCGATAGGGCTGATACTGAATTTGATGAAGAAGGTAATCCGGCAGGTGTATTTGGGCAACATTTTATTGGGTGGGACACCGCAATTGCATCCGATAAAAACGCAGACTACACGGCTATGTTGGTGTTAAGAACACCACCCGGAGATAATCTAAAACAGATTGTAGGAATAGTACACGAGAAAGGTTTAGGCGGTGCGGCGCAGAAGAAACAAATATTACTGTTAAATAACAGATTTCAACCGGACTTAATAGAACTTGAAGGAAACAACTTTCAGCGTATGTTTGCCGCAGAACTTCAAGATATGAGAGGGGATATTCCTATTCGTACATTTATGACAACAAGACAAAGAAAAGAAAGTATATTCATGTCACTTCTTATGGCGTTTGAGCAAGGGCAAATTAAAACTCCTTATGGTGATGAGCGTAGTCGTGAGTTTACCCATAAGTTAGAATCCGAATTAAACAGATTCGGTATGCAAAAGAATGGTAAATTAGAATCAGTAGGCACTCACGATGACTTGGCTATGGCTTTGGCTTTGGCTAATTGGGGTACAAAAGAGTTCAAGGGTTCAGTAGTACTACTTGATGATGTAATGCCCGGATTTGATGAATGGCTAACTGGTAAACCTCATAGAAACCACGGAAAAGATGATTGGGTGATACCATGAGTTGTAATTGTGAGCATTGTACAGGTATGGGAGATGCTTGGGATTACATGCAAAAAAAGTTATGCCCTGCTGGTAAGGCTGCGGCCAAGAAAAAATTCGATGTTTATCCATCAGCCTATGCTAATGGTTGGGCGGTACAATACTGTCGTGGTAAATTTAAGAAAAAGGGGAAAAAGAAATGACCCAATGTACCTGCCATGATGTTCTCATCGTTAAGAACTTGAACCGTTGGTTCAAGGAAAAGTGGGTTGATGTATCTCGTAAGAAAAAGGATGGTTCTCATCCACCATGTGGTCGTGGTAAAGCAAGTAAATCAAGTAAAGGCTACCCAAAGTGTAGACCAAGTGTTAAAGTTTCAAGTAAAACTCCAAAGACTTCCGGCTCAATGTCCGAAGGACAGAAGCAAGCCGCTACTAAAAGAAAGCGAGCAAAGAAGCAAGGAGTCGGTGGTAAACCTACAATTGTAAAGGAGATGAAAGATATGAAAGATGATAAAAAGAAAAAGAAAGGTGTAGTAGTAGTAATAGCACTTGGTGGTAAACCACCAAAAGCACCTACTAAAACTATGGATGCTGACAATAAAAAGAAAGCATTCGATGACGCTTGGAATAGATTAAATAGATAGGACAATTTGGTGACCAATATGTGGGGAAGTGCTTTACTCGGTGATGAGTATGATTTAGGTATACACCCTGCTGATGAACTCACTAAAGCAGTGTTATTGAATATATCACAACACCCTAATTTTAATATTAGTAAAGCCCCTATAATTAAATCTTCAAGTATATTTTCAAATGATGATATAAAATCATATAAGTTTGCTCAAAATGGAGATGGGTGGTTAGAATCTACATATGGTAAAGATGCTAATTCTATTATTCGTATGTGTAGAAAAATGCGAAGAGTAGATAAAAATAACCGTGAAAGTATTGATGCTATCATAGATGATGTTCGTACTATCAAAGCAATGGAAGTAGAAGCCACGATAGGTAATTTATCTTGGAGTGAAGGCTTAGAAGCAGTAATCAAAAACATAGGACTCAATGATAGAAGTCTAAAAGCACTTCGTAAGTTCGGAGAAACCCGTTCATCATCTTTACAAAAAGCATGTCAATTATATCTTAAATCTATGACTGTACTCAATATCTTAAATGATAATACCGATTGGGGTATAGATGAACAAAAAGAATGGGCTAATGCTTTACAAATTAAAAAAGACGCTCGGAAAATGTGGTCTAACGCATTACATCAAATAGATTCACTTTCAAAAACTGATAAACAAACTTTAGATTATGTATCTAAAGAATTAACAAAGTCCGGCTCTTTAGGTAGTCGTGAATTAGTTCGTAGAGGGGGTGGGATGCTTCACAAATCAGTTACGCCTACAAAAATAAGTGCGTTAATAAAAATGTACGGAGAAGAAGTAGATATTTACAAAGCATCTTCTCGTGGAAATTATGTTAAATTAGATACACATGGTTTAATTATAAAAGATATTTGGGCTTATGCCGCAGGTTTTCTTGATGCTGATGGTAGTATATTTATTACAGAAAGAGGTGAACCAAGAGCCACTTTCATAGCAACAGGCGGTAGAGGTAAATTACAATGTGAAGAACTTCACAAAGCATTAGGGTGTGGTCGTTTGGTTCTTAATCAAAGAATACATAAAAAAAGTGTAAGAAGCCAACATAGACTTATATTCTCATCTAAAGATGATTTAAGACAATTATTAAAAGGAATTTTACCTCATCTTAAAATGAAGTCTTTACAGGCTAAAGCGGTTTTGTCTTTTGTAGATGAAAAAGATAAGATGAGAAAAAATGAATTGTATCAACTTGTTACATATAATAATTGGAAAGATGATAAGAAGAAGGCCGATAGTTTCTTGAGTAAATGGAACTTGGATGCAGATACAATAGGTAGTTATGCGGAGAGTTTGTAATGGCAGATGATGAAAGTAGAATAAGTCGTTTCTTAACGACATTAAGTAAACCGTTTAAGCGTAAGTCATCTCCTACACCTACTATGCCACTTTGGACAAGTGGTATTCAAGAACCTGTAATGGCACAAGGAATAACTATTCCTGCGTTGTTTGCCGTGAGTACGGAGTGTTTAATTCTTAGAACTGTATTATCTAAACTTCGGCAAGAGATGTTTAGAAGAGGATATTATTGGGAAAAGAAATTTTTATTGAAATGTACTGAATGTGGAGAAGAACATCAACATGAAGTAGAACAATGTAAAATATGTGAAAGTCCGGTAAGAAAACCCGATGCTGATGAAATGGTATATGCTAAATGGTTATTAACACAAGAAAATAGCATGGAACAACAATTTATGCATATTCTTCATGAAATAGAAAACGACCTAAATATTGTTGATGATGCTTTTTTGATATTTGTAAAAGAATATTATATTGACCCGGAAAGTAAGGAAGTATCTTTTTATCGTGTTAAAGAACTGATTAGAGGTGACCCTATCTTTATGCGAATAGTTGCTGATAAAAGAGGGGTTAGGGGTGGTCGTTACAAAACATGCTTAATTCACCGTGACCAAATAAAAACTCATGCAGAAGATGACAAGTGTGAAGTTTGTGGTAGTGATTTACAAGATGTTCATTATGTAAATATGGCAGGTAGTGGTAAAACACAGTACTTCGTAGAAGGGGAAGTAATACATGTAAGTAAGTATAACCCATCTAAACTCTATGGTCGTTCACCTGTTAATACAATGTGGAGGCAAGCCATGACTCTTACTGCTATGGATAACTACATGTATACTGCTTATCAAAAGAGAAGAATGCCTAAAGGTATCATATCAGTTACAACTGATAATCTTGAATCTATGAAGTCATTTTGGAAATCAGTTGATGAGAAAATGGAGCGTGACCCCCATTATATTCCTAAAGTTGGTATAGAATCATCTACAGGAAGAGGTGGAGTGAATTGGATAAAGTTCATGGACACACTTGAAGAAATGCAATATATGGCAGTTCGTGATGAGATAAGAAATCGTATAGCCGCATACTATGGTGTATCAAGTATATTTATGGTAGATAATGGTAAATCGGGTGGTTTGAATAATGAAGGTTTACAAATTCTTGTTACTAATCGTGCAGTAGAGTTTGGACAGAAAATATATACAGATATGTTATTTCCTAAGATTCTAAAGCAAATGGGAGTATTTGATTGGAAATTAACTCTTTATCCAAATGAAGAAGAAGATGAAATTACAAGACTACGCAGGGATGAACAAGAACTGAATGTAGCACAAAGAATGTCACAACTTGGATTTATACCCGAACTTATTGATGGTGACACAAGTAATGATATTAAATTCGTATATCGTAAACCTCAACCTCAAGAGCAACAAGCACCACCTCCGGGTAGCGCACCTCCGGGTGGTATGCCACCGGGCGGAGGTAGAATGCCACCGGGTGGTATGCCAATGGGTATGCCAATGGGTGGAGGTATGCCAATGGGTGGAGGTATGCCAATGGGTGGCGCACCAATGATGAGAGGAATGCCACCGGGTATGCCACAAGGTACAATGCCAATGCCACCTTCTCAACCGGGCGGTGAAGGCATGGGTATTCGTAATCGTGGACCTGCTGCACCCCAAAGAAGAACATCAGCCGGAAGTGGTTCACCTGTATCAAGTGTACAACAAAGAGGACCACAAGCATCACTAGGGCAACAAAATGTAAATGCCTTACAAAATGCAAGAAATTTTAGAGGGGCTTAAGAAACTCTTTTATTATAGGACTATGTGAGATGGTTAGGGATGAAGATGGATTTATTGAAAATGCACCCAATGGCTCGTAAGTTAGAAATTGCTCAAAAAGGGTTTTTAACGGCTCTTGAAAGCGATGATGCCGAAGTAGCGAAGCAACATTTGACAGAAGTTCAAAAACTTGCTGATTTTCTTGCTGATGATTTGAATACCATGATTACTAAATCTATGTCTGCAAATGGACCAAATGATATTTACGCTGGTGGTGTACCTGTTATGAAGTTTACAGAAGGAAGAGGAAGAGAAGGTTCTATTGAAGGAAAAAGACTTCCGGGTTCTATAACATCGGGTATAAGAAAATCAAATTTTACTCGTAGTGCTGGTACTTTTGGTCGTTACTCTAATTGAGGTTTTATTATGACAGAAGATAACTCCGAGCGTTTAGTAACTGCTTTAATTACAAAGATGGAAGTTATGGATAATAGTATTGAAATTCTAAAACAAGAGAACATTCGTTTGAAAAATTTACTTAACAATCCTAATAGTTTATTAAAGAAAATGGGTATGGTAAAAACTACTACTCCATTTACAGAAGATGTAAGAAATGACCCGTTTAGAAACGATATGAATGATAATAATATTCTAAAAGGAATAAATTCACCTATTCCTCAAACTAATGAAGAGTTCCATAATATGGATTGGGATGATATTCACGAGTTAGCAAATAAATCTAAAGAAGTAGAGTTGATTCAATGAAGCCACGATATGAAGAAATGAGTTATGAAACTACACTCATGCTAGAAAAAGCACAACAATTAAACTCAAGAATTAGTACTATTATGAAAGATGCAAAAGATTGCCCTAAGTGTGATGGTGGTAAACTCAACAAAGCAGGACAATGCATGAAGATGGGATGCGGTGGTAAGATGGCAAAGGCAAAGTGCGATTGCGGTAAGTCTCCCTGTGACTGTAAAGACTGTCCTAAATGTGGTTCTAAGATGAACAAGATGGGTTGCATGAAAATGGGATGCGGTGGTAAGATGGCTAAAGCAGAACCGGGATATAAAACAGAAAAAATTACTAATGTAAATCCACACTTTGTAGCAGAATCGGGTGGTCAAACTAAATCCGGTTATTTTACTACTAATGGAAGAACCATTGAAACAGAAGATGCTAAACCTAAAAAGAAAACTGATAAAGCATTTAATACAGAAAAACTTTCTCAAAGAATGAATCCGCATGAAGGTGGCGGAGTAGAAAGAGAAGAGTCATTTGATAAGTCCGGTTATTAAGGTGATTCCATGAAAAAGCCTATAGCGATTAAAAAGGCTAATATCAATTCTAAATTTAGGGAAGCCGGAGAAGCGGGTTTACCAATAATTTGTAGAAAGTGCGGCGGTACTAATACCGAAGGATGCAATTTGAACAGGGGTATGGATATACACGCTTGCCCTCAATTTGAACCGCTTACATAGGCGGTGAAAAAATGTTTGAAGATGAATTTAATATTTCTAAAAATGAGTTGTTAATCTCATTATATGATGGTTTAGATTTATCTCGTAACGCCGCAGAATACATAATGGCTTGGGAAACATTAGAAAAATCTCCCAAAGATAATTTATCTTTAAGTCTAAAAGATACTGCTGAAATTATACTTAAAGTAGACGAAGAAGCGCAATATAAAGTTGATATTCCTTTGAAAGAAGGTGAAGGATATATGTTGGCTTCAAAGCCTACATTTGGAGAACCTACTAATCATGTATGGGCGAATGGATTAGTTAAAAATGAAGGTAGAAGTCATAGTATTTTTCCTAATTATATGGCTAAACCTACTTCTTCATACAAAGACCATCATTTTCCTTATCATGAAATGAATCATCCTCTAAGACAAATAAATTCTCATAGTGGTTTACCAAATATGTTTGAAATACTTAGGGCTTTAGGACCGGGTAGTTATGGAAAAGAAGAAAAAGATATGGAGCGAGCATGGTTTAAAGAAATGACCGAGGCTAATAGTCCATTAGTGACAGGATATAAATTAGGTAAAAGGAATATACCAATTTTAGGAGATATAAATTCATTCGGTACTGTTGGTAATCATCAATACGATTTGTATGAAAGAGATTTTAGAAGATGGCGAAAAGAAAATCCTCAAGATGAAAGTACTACCGAAGATGAATTAAGAGATATGCACTTTAACGATAAAGTCAAAGAATGGTCAAGTAAAGAAGGTCAATTAGGTTTAGATGGATTCATGTATGGTCTTGAATGGCTTAATCCCGAAGAAAGAGATTCAATACAAGACCAAATAGATGAAGGCATAGATGATAAGTCTTCACTTACATTACCTAATGGACAAAAAATTCCTACTGCTCGTATTGCATATAATAATTTAATGAGAAGAACACCGGAAATGAACTTTATGATTCGCTCCAATAGCCATTTTGGTAGAAACTCTAACTACAGACAACAATCTAATGAAGAAGATTATAGTCAAGGTGAAAATAGATTTATCCAATCTGCCGTTGCAGATGTAATGCATGATAATAATTATTATTTAGATAAACCTGTATCACAATATATTTTAGATGAAATAAATAATAAATATGTAGAAGAAGGTAAAAAACCATTTGATAGATTACCTGCATTAAATCTACATAAAGAAGATTTTAAAGATGAATACGGTTTAAAGGATTTAAGAAAAGGTGCTAAAATACCAAGACTTTCTATGGAAGATGTATTATTTTTAGCAGGTTATGACCCAAATACCAATCAACCAATGTCGAATCACCCTATACACGGAAGTATGGATGGACCTATTATTAATATAGATATTTTAAGAAAGTTAGAAGAAGAAGCAAAAAACAATAGTACACTTCAACAAAAAGCAAAAGATATGGGAAACCATCGCTCATTCTTTACTTCTCCACATGGTCCTCATCCCGATGAAGAAAAACCTAAGTATTGGCGTACAGATAAAGACGGGTTTACTTATGGACCGGGTAAATTTTATGAACAATTATATGCAAACCTACCGGGAATGAATTTAGCACCTGCTACATGGATGGAAATGAATCACTCAACATCTCATGATAAAGATACATCATCAATGTTTGAAATGGACAAGTTACACAAGCAGTTCTTTAAACCAAATTCTAATAATACAATTTTAGGTATGCATTTTGCACCTATAGAAACAAAAGAAATAGGTAAATTTTCAGCAGATAAAATGAAATTTGACTATGCTGATTTACCTAATCCTATGGTGAATATTTTTTCTCCTTTTGCTACAAGTAAAAGTAGTAATTTAAGTGATAAAAATAACTATACAGAACATAAATCTTCATTAAATCCTATGTATGAATATTTTATGAGAACTGCTAGTCCACAAGAAAAGAAAGAATTAGGTAGTTCTAACATACATATGGCTAGTCATAAATCTCATAATCCTACTATATCTCCTATGCCCGAAACATATTATGGTTCTAATCCAAGTGATACTCGTTTGCACGAAAAAGCAATTAAATCACATATCTTTAATACATTTTTAGGAAGGCCTCATCATCCCTTTACTCCGCCTAAAAAAGCAATAGGGCAACTAAAAGAATTTTTAAATGGTGACTTGTCAATAAGTGCAGGTTTAGAATTACAAGAACTCAAAGATTATTTGAATTGGGATTCTAAACCTATGACATATTCAAATGTAAAAAACACAATGCAGATGAAAGATTATCCTACTACAAGATTTATTAATTCTGTAAGTAAAATACTAGGTACTAAAGATGCAAGAGCAATTAATAAATTTATTAATAATTTAGAAGAAGATAAAAATAATGAAAACTATAAAAAACTACATGATTATTATATGAACAATCATGATTTTAGTGCATTCGATTCTATAAATTTAGAAGAAGCAAAAAAAGGTCTTAATGGTATAGTTCAAAGTATGCATCAAGAAAAGAAAGATAAATCTAATACACCTCTTAAAGTTAAAACAACTACACTTGATGGTATACATCAAATATTACAATTTGGAGGAACGCAACTTTCGACTGAAAAAGAAAACAGATTTAGAGAAACTATAGATTCAATTAATGAAATGCTATTAAATCCTAATTTATCTCAAGAAGATGTAACGGGTTTACGAGATGATATGCAGCAAGCAGTAAGTGGTTTAAATAAAGTACAACAAAGAAAAGATAAACCGTCATCTCATTGGAAAATAGGTGCTAATCAAACTTTATCAGCACTCAAGTCTCATCATGATACTATCGTAGACTATGCAAAAAATGTGATAATGCCATTAGTTATTGAACAACAACCCGATGCTTTTGACCCAAGTGACCCTGTAAAATTCATACATAATACTCAAAAGTTATTGGCCGATACACAAAAACATATTTTGAGTACTAACGCACATAATCTTTCAACTACTAATTATGGTAGACAATTCGATATTAAAGAAAATAAACAACTTAATGAGCATAATGCAATAGCGGGTCATTTAATTAATAATGGAAATGTAATAGATGGTAATATGTCCGTTGATGAGGTAATAAATACATTAAAACTACAAAAAACCCCTGCTATGAAAGAACATGTAAGAAATTTACTTGATGAATCTAATAAAAGAGAAGCCCCGTTATATGTATCTACTATAAACGATTTACTTACAAATGGTCCAATTTCTAAAATAGGTAATGCAGATTTTTCACATATGCAGAATCCTAACAAAGATGTTATGACTTCTAACTATGAAAATCTTAGTAGTGCTGATAAATTCCATTTTGATTTACATGATACAGATTTACACGAAGCAATTGACTTAGCCCAAAAAAGAGCAGGTAAAGAAGATGAAAATTGGAAAGCGCATAAAGTACATGCTATATCTCAAATGTTACCTCGATTATTAAATTCTCAACAATACGGAGCATCTATGAAAAATAGTGGATTAGAATTATTTCATGGTAATGATTTTGATGTACACGGAGTAAAAAACGCAGGTAAAGGAATTAAAAGAAATACTTTTCAAACTAAAAACAATCTTGATTCTTTAGTAGTGTTAGATGAAAGAATGCTACATGATGAACAAGGTAATGTAATTGAAAATGCATTTATGCCTCAACAAAATGAAATAGTATCATCTGCTACAATGACTAATACTAAGATAGGTAAAGTAAATCCTTCTAATGCTACTATGTATAATGTATTTGGTGGTGGTGCAATACATGAAGGTAGAGTAGCAAGTCCTACATTTGGAATTGAAACTAATATGAATGGAGAGCCTATAATTGGTGAAAATACTCAAGAAGGATTATATCATACAGTAAGCGAAGAAGCATTGAATAATTTACACGGTAAAGATATTGCACAACAAGTTCTCACAACTTTACCTCCACCTCAAAATCCATTATCTGCACATCAAGGTATAAACATGGAAACTTATCTATCTCCTTCCGATGACCCCTCTACAATTGCTATGAGTGAAATATCTACATATATTACATCTTTACTAAACCCCGATGTACTACTAACCAAAAATGATGATGCTAAATGGTCACCTCCAATAAGACCTATGCATCGTATTTTTGAACTAAATGACCTTGAACATATGAAAGGTTTTAGTGGTTCTTGGGTAGTAAGTAAATGGTATGATGGTAAAAGAATTATAATTGTAAATGACGATGGTATAACTGCCTATGACGAAAATGGTAAAAAAGTAGGCTTAAAGAAAAAATTTAAAGAAAATTTATCTAAACTAAATGAAAGAAACTATGTCATAGATGGTATTTTAGGAGAAGATGAAATAAATATTTTTGATGTTTTAAATTATGATGATAATAATGTAAGCGATATGCTTCTACATGAAAGAATGAAATTACTAAGAAGTCAGTTTGACAGTCATGAAAATATTATCATACCCGGTCCACATGATACTAAACTAACTGATGAAGAGGGATTACAAGATGCCGTAAACAGTTTACAAAAAGAACATGAAGTTATACTACTTAGAGATAGTAAGTCTACATACATGAAAGGTGAAAGAAGGCATCCTAAGTGGATGGTACTTAGAAAGACTAAAGATTACAATTTTATTATTTTAAATGTAAAAGGAACTTCTAAGTATACATATCAATTAGGGGCTGGTCCGATTCTTGATGGTTCTAAATTAGGTAATAGAGCAGTTTCAATAAAAGGTAATGAATATATGGATATAGGTACTATATACAATCAAAAAGAATTATACAAAGTTGGTGATATAGTAAGAGTATCTATTACTGGTATTACTAAGAAAAGTCGTGGTGGAAGAAATATATTTAATGTACAAATGAAAGAGATAGTTGGTAACGGTGAAGGTGAAGGTGCGGCGAGTGCTGAATCATTAGACATTCTAACTAAATCTTTTAATCCCATTTTAATTCCACACGATATAGAATATAATAATCATAAATTAAAAATAATTCTAAAAGATATTGATACAGTAGAGTACGATGTAGTACAACAAAATAATTTATGGTATTTAGAAAACCCTCATACTTCTTTAAGCGATTTAAGAAAAACAAGTTATCCAATAACTCTTGCTGAAAGTATTAATCCGTATTGGACTTCTATAGCACCTTTATTGTTTGATGGTTATCTGCAAAAGACAGATATAGAAATAGCAAAACCACCAAGTCGTAAAAGACAGGATAAACAATCAGCAGGTATTCTTGATTCTAAAGACGACAATAGATTACTAAAACCAACTACTAAGAAAGCATTAGAAATAATATCTCGTGTCTTAGACCAACTTTCCAAAGAAAAAATTACTTGGACAGGACCAAAGGGTTTAGGAATTGATTTAGCGACACCTAATGAATCCCCAAGTGGACCAACTCGTTTAGCAAGTGAAGAAACTTTACCGGATTATGATGGTAGAAAGAGAAGTGATGAAAAAGAAATTCAGCCTAAAAGTAACGAGAATGAAAAAAAACCCATAAAACACATAGAGGTAAGTAATAATGCGTCACAGTTATCCGATTTTAATAAAACAGACTAAATTCTTTAACAGGGAAAGTATGAGTTTAGTATAAGTACCATGACAACAGGTTGTATAGATTAATGCTAACCATTCAGCGACCATCTACAGGGCTATCTGTCCTAAAGAGTGGTACTGATTTAATTGTGGCTGGTTATGCATCTGTAGAACTTGTAGATAAGCAAGGAGATTTAATTACTCGTGGTGCATTAAAGAATGCATTTGATGGTTTTATGAAGAGTGACAAGTACAGAAATGTACAATTGGCTCACTCTAATATTCAAGTTGGAGAAGTTATAGATAACTATGTAGATTCCAACGGTAGAATGTGGAAGTCCGAAGTAGACGACACAGGAATGTTCGTAGTATGTCAATTACGAAATGATATAGAAAAGGCTCGTGAAGTAGCCGCAGAAATACGCAAAGGTAATTTGCAAGGATTCTCCATTGGTGGACAGGCTTTCAAGCGTGTTAGGAAGGCTGATGGAGAACATGGGGAATATCAAGAAATAAGTAAGATGGAACTCCATGAAATAACAATTTGTGAAAAAGGGATTAACCCGGAAGCACAATTTAGAATTTTAAAAGAAGATGTGACTAAGATGACAGAAATAGATAATGATTTGAACGCAGTAATGAATAGACTTGAAGAACGGCTTGATGCTATGGAAAAAGGTGAAATGCCACCTGCTCTAAAAGAGGCCATTGCAGAAAAGAAAGGTGACGAGCCTAAAGAAAAGAAAGAAAATCCATTCGCCGAGAAAAAAGATGATGAAAAGGAAGACGAAGATATGAAAGATGATAAAATGTATGCAAAAGGCGAATATAGTGATATAATTAGCGCAGAATACCTAAATTGGATGGAAGATACTCTAAAGTCTGCTGGTGTAAATACCCAAGATGCAAGACTACACTTCGACCAAATGGAGAAAGCACAACTTGGAGGATTCGATAATCCCGATACAGTAGACGGTGCAGATTACTTCGGTGGACAAGTTAGAGGAAGAGGACAAACCAATGGTGGTCCATCTACTGGTGCTATTAGTGCAGTAAGTCAAAGTGGAGGAAAGCAACCTGCTGGCGCACTTGGACCTGTTGATATGGCAAAGTCTTACATTAACCCTTCAAATGTTTCAGCAACAGATGTTGAAGCAGCATATGAAGTCTACAAAGCGGCGGCATTAGAACAACAATTCCGAGGAAGTCTTGAAGGAGAATTTTCATCAAGATTTGCTAACGAGCAAGAAATTGCAAAATCAAATGCAGCAAAAGAACAATTTGATGCTCGCCAACCAATTACAGAAGTTATGAAGGCACTTGAAGGATTAACTGAAAGAATTGATAACTTAACTACAGAAGGAACAACAATTGCAAAAGCAGTAAGTTCTACTAATGTAAACATTCCCTCAACTCAAGACCTAAACAGTATGTCTTGGGATGAAGTGCATTCATTGGCAAACAGTGTTTACAGGGGAGCATGAGGAAATAGATAATAAAAAAGGAGATGAATAGTATGGCAAGAGATTACATAAGAAACATAACAGACATGGAAAGATACTTCTACGGAGCAGGTAACGCAATGGGTTACTCTTACTCCGGTAGTGAGTTATTGAAAGCAGATTCACCAATGATGAGTACAACTGCTGGTACATACCAAGCAATCTACGGTAGAAAAGTTTGGTCACAATTGAACCAAGAATTTAACGCATTCAGCGTACTACCTAAAAGACCGTGGGAAAGAAGCGGTTGGAGAGTTATTACTGGAAGACCATCATTTGATGTTGGTGGCGGAGTTGCAGAAAACGCTACTCTACCGGACACAACCAAACCTACCTTCCAACACATTGCAGCAAAACCTAAGACAGTTGTTCACACATTCGATATGAGCGAAACTGCTATGTTTTTGGCTGACAAAGATGACGGACTAGGCGATATTCGTTCAGTCTTGAAGGAAGAAATGGGTAAGCACCACGCTGAACACATTAACAAAATGCTAACACAAGATGTTGATACTCCGGCAGGTAATGACTTTGAATCACTAGACAGAATTACTGCTTCTTCTACTTTGGACAGTACAGGTACAGGTCCGGCAGCAGCAGGTTCTCAAACTACTAACACTGCACATATTAGTGCAGCAAGTGATGTAGATATTTACTCTATTGACAGAAGTGCTAACACTTGGTCTAATGCAGAAATTGATGTTGCTACAGATGCAAGTCTTACTGAAAGAACTCTAAGTCTTGACCATTTGGACTCAATGTTCCAAAAGACATGGGTTCGTGGTGGTAATCCAAAGGTTATTCTAACAGGATATGATACTCTAATGAGACTTCAACAACTACTACAAAGCCAACAAAGATTCATGGAAGAGAAGAGAGTCACACCTACCTACAACGGTGTTAAGGGTGTACCGGGTATTGAAGCCGGTTTCATCGTAGCAACCTATAATGGTGTACCAATCATTCCATCTAAGGATATTACAAAAGACGGTCTAAGCAGACTTTACTTCTTAGACACAGACTACTTGTATTTCTCAACTGCTATACCAACTCAATACTTTGAGTCCGGTATCGAAACAGGTGACCCATTCGCTATTAACCGTCTTGGACAAGAAGGTATGTACCGTTCAATGGGAGAAGTATGGACAACTTTCTTTGGAGGTCAAGGTTCGATTAGAGACTTGGTTTGAGGTTAATGGAGAAAAAAAATAAAGGAGATGATTAATTATGACAGCAGAAAATAAATTACATAAAGGAATGACTATATCGTTTGATGACGGAGATTTTACCACAAATACAGTTAGTGTTTTGTTAGACCTTGACATGAGAACAGGAACACCTGTAGAAGAAACAGGTTGGTTAGACGGAAACGCAGGTGGCTCTTATCCGGGTACACTAGCAGGTTTTAACGCCGCTAACACTGACGGAAATTCAGTTGGAAGTATGCGAATGGTGACAATTGCTTTTACTCTTGCAGATGCAGCAGTACAAACAATGGTTTTCACCGCAGGGGTTTCAAAAGTAGTCGGTATTATTGGACAAACTTGTGCAACCGCAGACAAGACTCTATCCGCTACTTTCTCTAATATAGGTACGGCGGCTTTCGCTAACACTGGCGGCGCACTTCCGTGTGTCTCTCTTCATGGTGAAGCAGCAACCGCAGGGACAGTTACATTAGTTTTACTTAATTGAGGTGCTTTAAGTGCCTAAAGTGACCTACAATGGTCCTTATTACGAGGCTCGTAGAAAGGACACCTGTGAACCGTGGTTGAGAGGACAACCTGTAGAGGTTTCTCAAGAATGGCTTGAAGGAAATAGAAAGGCTTTGAGAAGAAACTTCACTATAGAAGGTGATGAACCTGCTACAGTAGACCTACAAGATGACGGTATACCCGATGAGGCTTGGAATCGTAAAGACATTCTAAAGTGGCTTAAAGAAAATAAAGTCAAAACAGGCTCAAGTTATCTAACTAAAACGGCGGCTTTGACTCTAGTTGAATCTCATTTGAATCCACCTATAGTTGCGGAAGTTTTAAGTTCTACACAAGATACCACAGAAACAAGAGATGAATAATAATGGCAGGAAATTACGCAAGCACAGAAAATGTAAGAAAACATATCCTCGGTGATATGGTTTTGATAACAGGAACATTTACAGATGGCGCTAAAGATATATTTTATGGCGACCATTTATCAACAGTTTTTGCAGCAGGGGGTAACAGTACTGAATTAACTAGCACAGGTATACAAGCAGACGGTGCAAAGTCGGTTGGTGATACAACCTTTACTGTTAAAACCGCTGATAAGAGACTTTGGTTTAACAAAGGTGACACAATATACAACTCAACAGGAGGAAGAATAGGAGTAATCAGCGACCAAGCAGGTGATGCAACAGGCTTAACTCTTGAATCTGTGCTAATAGCGGTAGCAGGTGACGACTTCCTTTACAAACTTGGAGTTCCTAGTCCAGCGATGACTTTAATTAAATCAAGATTAACTGTAGGTATAGATACTATTAACCAATACCTTGTAATTGGATGTGGTAATATGGGTGCAGCGAGTACCCAACATACTGCTGACGGTACTTGGTGGGCATTAGGAAAGCGCTGATAAGGCGGTGACTAAATGGGTAGTTCAACAATCGTATCACAAGTAAAAATAATTGGTCCTATGTCGCCAAAAGAATTTAGTGATATAACAACTTTAGAAACTAAAGTTAATGGTGGATTAGGTGCAATCACTGATGCTAGTGGTACAAATAAAATTCTTGATACAGAAATAATTCAAGTGTTGGGTAATTTTTTCTTAATTGTGACATATGAATTTTGATAAGTGGTGATGATGGGTTTTGATTTACGCTCTTTGGATTTGTCGGATTTAGTTCGTGCAAATAAACAAGGCGTGAATTTAGACACTAAAACCGCACATGTAGATGATAGCGAACACCCATTGAAGGGTGTCACAGGCACTCAAAGAAATAGAAATAAAGATATAGGAGATATACTCAACATCGGTTCGGGTACAAGATGTACTCATTGCGGCTTTCTTCATTTTATGTGGAGAGCAACATGTGGTAGTTGTGAAAAACCTATGGAATATAATCTAGGAAATAGAGATGAGAAAAACAGGTTGTGAATAAATGAGTAAAATAATTATTAAAATGCCGGTAAGACCACATAGACAGAAAGTACTTACTCAAGACGGGCAAGAAGTCCGTCTACAACAGTTTGCTAATAGACAGGCCGCAGACGCTTTAAGAGGCGCAGGTGGAGATGTACAAGGAGAACAATTTACTTCTTCTCGTGATGCTTTAATGCGAGATATGGTAGCCAACCCCGAATCGCATAATATCAAATTCATGGGTGATAGAGTACCCTTTGAAGGACAAGAATTAGAAGAATCTCTTTCTATGCCCGATGTAGAAGGTGAGCGAGCCGGTATTGATAGTGAGTTTGCAGGTGAAGAAGAAACACCGAAAGAAACACCGGAAGAGAAACCGGATATATTTGATGAAGAAGGTAAACTCCGTGAAGAATTACCGCCTAAAAAAGAAGAGTTCAATCCCGATGAAGAGGCAGAACACATGAAGCGTATCATGACCTCTCGCCAAGTTCCTATGCGTGATGCTTGGAGTATATTGAAACAATCTTGGTGAGGGGGGTATATGAATGCCAATAGTATTTTCACCCGGCGAGCCGGAAACTCGGCCTCTTGACCCTACGGAAACTGTTTATACTACTGCTCAAAAAGTAGCAGACTTACTAGATATTGGACCAAGTGAAGCGGTACTTGTAAGTGCTGATAGTGTTTCCGATGGTGTATTTGTCACAGGTGGTGACTATAGAAATGATGGTTACGCAATAGGCGATACTATTCTAATATATTCCGATGCTGACCCTTTAGGGTTAGAAAAAGTAATTACGGCTATTTCATCTTCGACTACTGGTGTAAAATTAGCATTTACAGGTGCTTTTACACACGCTGATTATCAAGTTGCTGACAATGCATACATTCAAAATCAAGCCTCATTTACTAATGGTAGAACAAGAGGACTCACTAAAGATAAAGTGGATAAAGTTATATTGAAAATGCAAGATAGAATAGACAATGTTACTCGTAATGCTTGGCGACCATATCTTGTTACGGCTGAATATATTAACTTCGATACTTACAAACCATACCGTAGAAGATACTATACAGATTATGTAGGTACTGCACCGTTACTATTCCGTAATGTACAACAAATACTTCGCCTTGAATTATGGCAAGGTGATGACTACAGGGAGATAGGTGCGGCAGAAGCACGAATACATCTACCGGAAGATGTTAGAGCCATGTCCGGTTCTATTGTAATTTCACCGGGTAATGGTACTGCGGCTATAATGACTATGGGTACAGGAACAAATCAATGGAGAAACGACTTTGACTCTACAACTACTGCTCAAAACCTTGCTGATTTATTCAATAGAGAAGATAGAGTAGGCAAAACATCTGTAGAGTTCGCACCTGCATTCCAATTAGAAGGTTCTACGGCTAATATAGGTATTCATAATGAGTTTTTAGCGAGTGCTAATGCTGATTTAGGTACAGGGAAAGTAAAAATTTCAAGTATGAGGTCGGTAAAAGCAGGTGAAACTTGTTCAATAGTATCTACTGAAAGTAATATAGAACTAAAACAAGTTGATAATAATACTGCTACAAGTGTTAATGTGGTATCTACTACTATTAATGTAGATAGTACACAAGACTTTGCTAAAGCCGGTGTATGTCTAGTAGGAGCAGAAGTCTTTAGATATACAGGACTCACTGATACATCATTCACAGGGTGTGTAAATGTAATAGGAACACCTCTTAATACATTAGCAACAGGAACACACACCATAAGTCAAAACTTACTACAAGTAGACCTTCAAGGTGGAAGTAGTAGCGGAGATGTAGGTAGACTTCGTGATTGGTGGCTCGACCCGGAAATGGGTATAATTTACTTTAACAATTCTTATCCTTTCTTTGAATGGAATGCAATTAAAGTTGCATACATTTACGGTGAAAGATATTTAGAAAAGGCAATAGAAGATATATGCACTAAAATGGTAGCAATTGAACTACTGATGGCTGATGACCGTTCAGTATTGATACCGGAAGGTACACAAAACATTGACTTAGCAAGTAAAGTACAATTATACCAAGCAGATATAGACCGCACTATAGTAAAATATATTGAAATGGTTGTGTTTGAATGAGTCAAAGAGAGTTCAATAAAACTGGTGATAATTCCCATCAACAAGTTATTGAAATGTTTGAAAAAGATAATCAGTTTCAAGACCAATACAGGGATTTCTTTTCTAAAAATCCACCTGCGCTTAGAGACAGATATGAGCAAATTGAGGCCGGTGCTTTAGGTTTAAGAAAAGAAGATGATGGAAGTTATACTGATTTTAATAATCAAACATCTGCTACCGATAAGCAAGTTGGGAAATTAAAAAAACAGACTGATGAAGCCATGCTTAGGCAAAATCCCGATATGGATAAAGAGGGATTTAGATATAGAAATAAATTTATAATACCTAAATCTGTAAAGGACATGCAAAAGGATAAGTGATATTATGGTAGCGACTTGGACAGAAGGTTTAGACGCAGTAATCAACTTGTTTAAGACAAATTGGAATAGAGGTAACACAAGTGGTATAAGACCTGTAGTACTCGATATTGCAGATGTACAACCGGAGAGAGGTAAGCGTCTTGATTTATCTCGTCATGATTATGTTCTTTGTTATGAAACTGCTCACAATGAAGAAGCACCGGAATTGTTATATGATTTTGTTACAACCCGCATAAATATTACCGTAGACATGCGAACAATTAAGGGGAGGAAGCATTTGCAACAACTAGAGAACGAAGTTCGTAGAGTAATTCACAACAGTCGTAAGGGAGATGGAACAAATTTTGACAGGCTCGTATTCAAGACAAGAACCGACTTAAGCGACAGAAGCAAGCAACTTTTCCGAATGACATTCCAAATAGAAGTAGTAATATTAGCAGAACTAATACCGTGAGATGATAAAATGCCAAGTACAGTATACAAAGGAGATATAGCAGAAGTATCTTTTGCACCCGAAACAGGTCTTGTGATTAGAGGCGCAGATGTAACAATGACACTTAGCCATAGTGATGATATAACTACAATAACATTTTCAGCCGAAGCAAATACTACTTTATTTGAAGCAGGTACACATAAATTACGATACCCAAAGAATATGCTTGTTGGTTCACAAGTG
>TARA_R110001606_G_scaffold43811_2_pt1 | contig 36002 bp, 30 predicted proteins | sample TARA_R110001606 | Tara Oceans TARA_R110001606 (sample SAMEA4398315) | marine metagenome | biome: Polar Biome; feature: [SRF] surface water layer (ENVO:00010504); material: water (ENVO:00002006), including particulate matter (ENVO:01000060) such as... | depth 5 m
AGCTTTATTTATCAGCGGTTGTTCAAAAGAACATGAAATTCAAAACGCGCTTACTTATACGGTTAGTGAACATAGTTTTAAAACTGAGGTTGAAGCCAAAGGGCATTTGATCGCAGCAAATGAAACCCTGATTGTTGCGCCAGCATCAAGCCGTGGGCCACAAACTTTAGCATGGTTAATGCCAGAATATAGCCAAGTTAAAAAAGGTCAGGTCATTGCTCGTTTTGATGGCGAACAAATGCGTCGGCAAAGCCAAAAAAACACTAATCAAGCGGCTTTAGCAGCGCAAGATTTAGCACAAAAATCAGGAGAAATAGATAAAGATAAGACTATTTTAGAGCACGATATTGTATTGGTTAATGAAGAAAAGCAATTTGCCGAAGATTACTCAATTGAAGATGAACGCATTCGCTCTAAATTAGATATTTTAGAGTCACAACAAAATGTTGAGTTTTTAAATGCAAAACATAACTACTACGACTGGCAAACTGGCCGTTTTGAGCAAAGTGCCACCGGAGAGTTGATGTTATTAAAAATGAAAGAAGACCAATACAAACAAAAATTAGCAACGTTGAACACTAACCTATCATTGCTTGAGATCATCGCCCCTCACGATGGCTTATTAACCCATAGTACTAATTGGCGCGGCGAAAAACCGCGAGCGGGTGAATCCTTATGGCCTGGTCAAAAAATAGCAGCACTGCCTGATGTTAGCCAAATGCAGTTGATGTTATATGTGTCTGAACGTGAAGCAATCGATTTATCCGTAGGTCAGTCACTTACATTCAAACTTATTGCATTGCCTGAGCAGCAATTTAGCGGCGAGTTAATCGCGGTATCGCCGTTTCCTAAATCAATAAAACGCGGCGATCCACAAAAATTTTACGAGCTAAAAGCAACGATAAATCAGCAAAATAACGCTTTACGCCCGGGTTTAAAACTCAATGCGACTCTTTTAGTGACACCGCAAAGTGAGCGTTTAGTGGTACCCAAACAAAGTGTTTTTACCGAACAAAATGCGCATTATGTTTATGTTGAAGAAGCTGGCGAATTTGTCAAAAAGACCGTTTTATTAGGCAAACATAACCTTAGTCATGTAGAGATCCTCGCAGGTTTAGCTGCTAATGATGTGATCTCACTCATTGATATAAAGGACATCTGATGAAATATTTAACTTTATTTATCGACACCGCCTTAGAGCTTGCACAGCATAAGTTACGTACTTTACTGACTTTATTAGGGATGATATTTGGTGTCGGTGCCGTCATTGCTATGCTCAATATTGGTGAAGGTGCTGAACGTGAAGCCATGAAAATGATTGACTCTATGGGGTTATATAATTTGATTGTTAATGGCAAAGAGTTCGATGAAAAAGAACTCAAAGAGCAACGTAAGCACTCGGCCGGTTTAAGCCTGCGTGATGCCCAAGTTGCCCACGACTCGCTGCCTTTTGTTACCGATTTTGCCGCACAAAAAACCATCGAGACGTATCATATTTTTAGCCAATACAATAACAGCGACGCCAATGCCGTAGGTGTAAGCGCTAATTATTTTCAGCTGTCACATTTTCAACTATTTGCTGGGCGTATATTAAATAAAAACGATCAACAACGGTTTGCTCAAGTGGCAATGCTTGGCGCAAATACTGCCAAGCAACTATTTCCGTTAGGTGACGCACTCGGTCAACAAATAAAAATTAACCACTTATGGTTTAAAGTAGTCGGTATTTTACAAGCGCCTTATTTAAAGAAAAAAGAATTTCAAGGAGTCAAACTTGGTAACGAACAAAACCAAGTATTTATTCCACTTAGTACTGCATTACACCGCTTTGAAAGTGGCTTACTTGATAGTGAAGTCAGCAGCTTGAAACTAGCCATTGATAAATCGGTTGATCCAATTGTTGCCGCACAAGCACTGGAACATTTACTGCAAAATCGCCACAGTGATATTGATGATTTTGAATTAGTTATTCCTGCCGCGTTATTAGCCCAGCAAAAACAAACCCAGCAAATATTTAATATTGTGATGTCCTGCGTGGCAGGCATTTCACTCTTGGTTGGCGGTATCGGTATTATGAATATCATGTTGGCGACGGTGCTTGAACGCACTAAAGAAATTGGCTTACTGCGTGCTATTGGTGCAACACAAAAAGACATTCGGATACAATTTATTGCCGAGAGCTTTACCATTTCTATTTTAGGTGGCTTACTGGGTGTGGTATTTGGTATTGGCTTGTCTGAAATTATCTCTATGTATTCGCAGTGGGCGGTATCGTGGTCAATGACCGCCATCGTGCTATCGTTTAGTATTTGTGCGTTAGTCGGCCTTATTTTTGGTGTATACCCCGCGATCAAAGCGTCACAGCTTGATCCTATTGAAGCACTGCAAAGTGATTAACTCGAATGTTAGTAGTTAAAGGAGAAAATTTGGTGAGCAACAACAAACACACCCTTGTTGTAGAAGGTGGTGCAATGCGCGGCATATTTGCCACCGGCGTACTTGATGCGTTCTTAGGGGCACAATACCAACCATTTAATCGCTGCTTTGGTGTTTCTGCTGGGGCAACGAATATTGCGGCTTATTTATGCCAACAAGCTAAACGTAATCATAAAGTGATCACTGATTATTCATGCCGACCCGAGTTTATTAATTTAGCGCGCTTTATCCGTGGTGGGCATTTATTTGACTTAGATTGGTTATGGCAAACCACCATGGCTGATATTCGTTTAGATCTTGGCACATTTGCAACACAGAACTGTGAATTTTATATTGTCGCTACCGATATAGACACAGCATCAGCGCAGTATTTAAAAGCGACAGCAGAGCAAATGGAGCAGCAGTTAAAAGCCTCCTGTGCGATTCCTATTGCTTATCGAGATTACCCAGTCATAGATGGTATTGCCATGACCGATGGCGGTGTGGCTGATTCAATTCCGATCCGAAAAGCCTATCAAATGGGGGCTGAAGAAATCACGGTAGTTTTATCACAACCACTTGGATATCGTAAAAAAACCAGTAAGGCCCCATGGTTTACACGCCGCATTTATAAAAACCACCCGGCACTTGCCAGTGCATCTTTAGCTCGTGCTGATAACTATAATGCCAGTATTGCGTTTATTCATAATCCACCTGCAGACTGTAAAATAAATATCATCGCACCACCTGCTGACTTTAACGTTGGCCGCACCACTAAAAACTATCAAAAGCTCAGCGATGGTTACCAAATGGGGATTGTAGCTGCACAGCAACATTTGCAAAGCATACAGCTATAGAACAATGATTTTATTTATAAAAAGTGTGTGGCAGCTTATTGTTTTTGCTGATGTTGTCACAAAACTGCGCGAACCAAACCTTGTGAAAACGAATAAATTTAGACTGTACCTTGTCATTCGTACTCTATTAATAACAAGGTACAATCATTACAGTGTTATATTTTAAACTCATTTACTTGTTGTTGTAACATACTTGCGAGTAACGCCAACTCCTGTGATGCTTGTGCGTTTTGCTGTGAACTTTCACTCACTGATGCAATACTAGAACTAAACTCGTTGATGTTACTACTTAATTCATTGGCCACCATTTTTTGCTCTTCAGTGGCTGTTGACACTTGCGTGTTCATATCGGCAATTTCGGTTACCTCTTGATTTATTTCAGTTAAAACTTGTGATGAATATTCTGCATGATCAACACTTTCTTGTGCACTACTTTCAGCGTTGCCCATAGCAACAACAGCTTGTTGAGCCATACCTTGTAGCTTGCTGATCATTTCATTAATGCTCGCTGTGGCTTTTTGGGTATTATGAGCAAGCTGCCTTACTTCATCGGCAACAACAGCAAAACCACGGCCAGAATCCCCTGCTCTTGCGGCTTCAATCGCAGCATTTAAAGCTAGTAAGTTAGTTTGCTCTGCAACGCCTTGGATCATCATTACAACCTGATTTATATCATTTGTTTGTGTATTAAGATCGTTTATTAATTGTGTATTTGTATTTACTAACTTAGATAACGTTTGGATTGAGCTAATATTATCAGCAACGGCTTGCTGCCCTTGTTGTGCTTTACTATCTGCATTAGTGGCTTTTTCTGATGTGGCCATCGCATTTTGTGCCACTTGTTCAATCGCACTACTCATTTGCGTAATGGCTGTCGCAATCATTGTAGACTGTTGCTCTTGCTCTGTGGCTGTTGAGGCCACTTGCTCACTAATTGAGTTCATTTCTTCTGCCGCAGAAGATAAAGTTAACGTCGCCCCAGATACATCGGTTACTAAAGTATGTATACGTGACAACATATTATTAAAGTTTCGCGCAGTATCTGCAATTTCATCTTCACCAAGTACATTGGCTCGTATTCGCAAGTCAGCATTATTTGCAATTTGCGTAATGGTATCGCGCAGCGCCATCAATGGATTTTGAATTGAACGATAAATAAAATAAGCAATGGCTAACAACAAAAAAATCAACAGTGCTACTGATAATTTCATCACTAGACTTACTAACGCAAAGTTTTCGTCGGCTTGTTTTTTAAAGTGATTCGCTTCATTTAATTGCAGCTCTATTAAAGCTTGATAGCTCGCACTTAACGGATCGAATACATCATATAGATCAGTAACAAACTGCTGTTGAGAGAGTGACTGGAAATCCCCATTGCGTATTTTATTCAACAAATTTTTGAGGTGCGCTTGAACTGGCTTAAGTTTTTGTTCAACAGTATTTACTAAGCTTTTTTCTTCACTGGTTAAGTCTGTACTAAGGTAAGTATTCCATTCTTTATCGGCTGTATTTTGAGACTGCTGTACTGCCGCTAATAAATCATTTTGGCTTATAGTCCCAGCTCTAAATTTATGAAGTAAATCAACAATATTAACTGCGTAGTTATCTGACACTGTTTTTATCTGTTTCAATGGTACGACACGGTTTTCATATAAACTGTCAATTCCTTTGACTAACCCTCCCATAGTACTAATTGAAAATATGGCAGTAATCGTAAATATTACAACAGGTAAAAGAGCGAGTACGATTAAACGGGAACGGACCAAATAATTATTTAACATAGTATTCCAAAGCTACATCTTTAATATTTACAAGTATAATACGTAATTCAAAAGCCTCTACGTTTTTATAATATTTTTTGCAACAATAAGGTATTATAATTTTGCTATACTAGAGTCATAAAATTTTAAGTTATAGCTCAATGATGAAATTGTATAATTTTGGCGTGCTCTGGTTATTGTTATTGCCTCTGGCGTTTACTAGCTTTGTACACGCAAATGAAGCAATCGTTAATCTTCATTTAGCCAGCCCCAGCAACACCGATACCCCTCGTAATCACTATATTCATGCGCTGTTAACGCTCGCCTTTGCTGAGCAAGGAAAACAGGTTGATTTTATATACTCCATTAGACCAATGAATAAAAAACGCGTGGTGGAAGAGTTGTCAAAAGCAAGCAGTATTAATTTAGCTTGGCTATCGCTCCCTGCTAATAGCTACCCAGATTTACATCATACCTCATTGTCAATTTACCAAGGTTTACACGGCAAGCGATTACTAATAATTAATAAAAATCAACAACCGCGCTTCGCTGAAATATCAACTTCAGCACAGCTTAAGCCTTTAATCGCATTACAAAAGCAAAGTTGGTCTGATTATGATGTACTTATCCGCAATGGCTTCACTGTTAATGGTGAGCTAGATTATAAAGGCATGACTAGAGCACTCGAGACAGGTTTGGCAGATTATTTTCCTCGCTCGGTATCAGCTATTGCCGCTGAGGTGACTAAACTGCAGCATCAAAACTTAATGATTGAACAAACGATCATGTTGCAATACCCGAGTCATTATTATTTTTACACTCATAAACAAAACGATGCTTTACTAATGGAGTTAGAGGCAGGGTTACTAAAACTTCAAAAAAACGGTAAGTTTGCGCAGCTTTATCAACAATTTTTTGGTGAAAAAGAACGAGATCTCGCATTATCATCAAGAAAAGTTTTTCACCTAAATTAGCGACACCATAGCTCACATTACTTATTGCGAGCTAACAATTAAGTCAGTTCACAATAGGGTCAAGCACCCTAATAAAGTAAATACTTAAATGAAGATTGAACTCGCCCAATCCAATTTTGTAAGCTAGCTTATAACTATAGATGAAGGCATCCGCTTGTTTTGCCCTATATACTGAATACTCTCATGGATAAGGTCTTATTATGATGCGTAAATTGTGGCAGGTAGTCGTTTATCTGATGATATTTTGTGTTGGCTTTGTTGCGGGGTTATACACACTGCCAATTTTAACGGCCCCACCATCCCCCAGCAAACTTGAGCTAGCCACACATGCTCAGCAAGCACTTTATAGTGGTGAATTCAAAGCTGATCTCGCAGGCTCCGATGCTTTGCATTATGGTAACGGCCAAGTCAGATTAACCAATGCAATGATCTCTTTTGATGGCACCTTGAGCCCAGGCCCAGATTACCAACTTTATTTAGCTAATCGCTTTATTGATAATGAAGCCGATTTTTTAGCCTATAAAGGCACAATGACAAGGGTTGCAAGCATAAATACATTCGATGGTTTTATAATTAAGGTGCCAGCCGATATTAATATTGCACGCTTTAACACTGTTATTGTGTGGTGTGAGAGTTTTGAACAATTTATAACCGCGGCTCAGTACCAATGAACAAGTACTGGGAAACAACTGCTTTAAAAGCAACAGAGAGTTGCGGCACAGACTATTTACCAGTTTACTTATTATAAAAACACTATCAGCCAACGAACTTAGCGGGTCGGTTCAAAACCATCATAGTGTGGGATATCAGCATTTATTTGCTCCCAATTCGCTTTTGAGCTGACAAAATTATGACTAATTGGCCGCTCTGTAATATCACTATCGAGTATACCCAGACGCAACCTTAGTCTGCTTATATCATCAAGGTTTTCACTGTAAATTGGGCTACCGCATGCACTACAAAAATAGCGGATACGCCCTAGTTTAAATTCAAAGCTGCTTAACCACTCATTGCCTTTAATTACTTTAAAATCAGCACGATTAATAAACCCGTTAGTAGCAAATGCAGTGCCACTGGCTTTACGACACAACGAGCAGTGGCAATGAATAATGCTCTGGATCGGGCCATCAATTTGCACTGTGACCTTGTTACACAAACAACTTCCTTGATACATGCTAAAACTCTTTTAAAAAATAAGTCTAAATACTAGCACATTTTTTTATCCAAAAAAGCCGCCTTTGGAGAGGGCGGCTTGGGTGAACAAACAGCTATGGGTGGGAGCTGTTATATCAAGAGATTATAATTTGATTTATGCTACGCGTTGCTCTTCACTAGGTGTTTGACGAATTAAGTAATCAAATGCCCCTAGGCTTGCTGTTGCACCACTGCCCATCGCAATGATGATTTGCTTAAATGGTGTGGTCGTTGCATCTCCCGCAGCATATACTCCAGCTAAAGATGTCGCTCCTTTTGCATCTATTATTATTTCGCCAAACTGACTGAGTTCAACATTACTGTCTTTTAACCATTCAGTGTTAGGTATTAAGCCTATTTGTACAAAGATACCTGCTAAGTTTAACTGTTTGTTCTCACCTGAGGTGCGGTCAGTATAGCTTAAGCCCGTCACTTTTTTACCATCACCGAGTACTTCTGTAGTCTGGGCATTCTTAATAATAGTAATATTTTTTAAGCTTTTCGCTTTACGAATAAGCACTTCATCGGCGCGTAACGTATCTGCAAATTCAAGTACCGTAACGTGCTCAACAATATTAGCTAAATCAATTGCTGCTTCAATGCCCGAATTACCACCACCAATAACGGCAACAGGTTTGCCTTTAAATAACGGTCCATCACAATGTGGACAATACGCTACACCATGACCACGGTATTGTTGTTCACCAGCTACGTTCATTTCACGCCAGCGAGCGCCCGTTGCCAGTACTAACGATTTAGTACTGAGCACAGCTCCGTTTTCAAGCGTGATTTCATAACCATTTTTATAACTGAGACCAACAGCTCGTTGATTATGCATGACATCTACATCGTACTCTTTAACATGCTCTTCAAGCTGAGCTACGAGCTTAGGCCCCTCGGTTGCTTTAATAGATATAAAATTTTCGATTGCAAGCGTATCAGCTACTTGTCCACCAAACCGGTCAGCAACAATGCCTGTATTTAAGCCCTTACGTGCTGAATAAATTGCTGCAGATGCACCAGCAGGACCACCACCTACGACAAGCACATCAAATTGTGATTTTTCATTGAGAGAAGCGGCTTGGCGCTCTGCCCCTTTACTATCAACTTTATTTAAAATATCAGTTAAGCTCATCGCACCTTGGCTAAAGGGCTGGCCATTTAAGTACACCGCGGGTACTGCAAGTATATTTCGCTGCTCTACTTCATCTTGAAATAATGCACCATCAATCATAGTGGCTTTAATTTGGCTATTGGTAGCTGCCATGGTATTGAGTGCCTGTACAACCTGCGGGCACGTTTGACAGCTTAAGCTAATGTAAATTTCAAAATTAAGCGCTTGATCCAGTGATTGTATTTGTTCAATGTCTTCAGCCTTCGCTTTGCTTGCGTGGCCGCCGCTGTGTAATAAGGCTAACACTAAACTTGTGAATTCATGTCCCATTGGTACACCTGCAAAAGTGATATGGGTATTTTTTATTGCTGAATAAACAACCATAGAAGGAGTGCGAGCGTCAATATCAGGGTTGTTCGATACTGTAAATTTATCGCTTAACGATGCTAAATCGTGAGCTAAATTTTCAAGTTCTGTTGATTTTTTGCTGTCATCCAAGGCGATAAGCAGCTCAACCGGTTGAGTAAGCGATTCAAAATGGCTTTTTAATTGATTTTTAATATTGTTGTCTAACATGGCTCCGCCCTTGTTTTCAGCAAAAATAAACCCATCACACTCTTGTTTTGTATAAAACTAATGTGCTTAAAAATTGTGTAATGGGTAACGTGATTTTAAGCGCGACTTAAGCCGCGCTTAATGTAGCTACGCTTGGCGAATTAGATTTTGCCAACTAAATCTAAAGAAGGAGCAAGTGTATCTTCACCTGGCTGCCAAGAAGCCGGACATACTTCACCATCATGAGTCGCAATGTATTGTGCCGCTTGTACTTTACGTACTAGTTCTTTGGCACTACGGCCAATACCTAAATCATGTGTTTCAATGATTTTGATTTCGCCCTCAGGGTTCATTACAAACGTACCGCGAAGTGCTAGGCCTTCGTCTTCGATCATTACACCAAAGTTACGTGTAATACGTCCTGTTGGGTCACCGATCATAGGGTAAGTAATTTTACCAATAGTGTCTGATGTATCGTGCCATGCTTTGTGAGTAAAGTGAGTATCAGTCGATACTGAGTAAACCTCTACACCCATTTCTTGTAATTGCGCATAGTGATCTGCAACATCCCCCAGTTCCGTAGGACATACAAAGGTAAAATCAGCTGGGTAGAAAAAGAAAATAGACCACTTACCTAAAACATCTTGTTCTGATAGTTCAACAAAATCACCATTGTGGTAAGCCGTTGCATTGAAAGGTTGTAATTTAGTGTTAATTAATGAAGTGCTCATAGTATTCCTCACTTGTTTATTTAAAGTGTAAACAACGCAGGTTGCTGCGTTGGCTTGAGTAATACAATAAGGTGTAAATAAAAATTAATAAAATTGATTGTTTAGATTAATTCAATCGATTTTATTGACTGAAGTGGTCATTGTCATCTGGACATATAGGGCTAAAGCTTTTTTTGCGTCTAATGTTACAATGCTCACTGAAAAATATCGCGAATACGTATTTTTAGTTAATTTTGGGGTAAGCCATGAATAAATTCATCAATCATATCCAGTTAGGCTATTTAGGCTTATTGCCCTTTTTAGCGTGTGTCGGTTGGCCGTTATTAGTCGGTAGTAATAACTTTAATATGCAGTTTTTTACTTTTTATAGTATTGCGATTTTGGCTTTTATGAGTGGTAACTTATGGCACGCTGGACAACAGAGTTATCGAGATGCTATTAAGGCTATACTACCGATTTTACCGCTTGGCTTTTTAGCTTTTTTACCACAACACATAACCTTGGCTTGGTTAGCGGTTAGTTTTTGGCTGGTATTACTATTTGAAAAAACCAGCCCGCAATGGCAAAGCTACCATGCTGATTATCAAAAAATGCGCTTTGTATTAACCTCAGTGGTGTTTGTTTGCCATATATTAGTAATAGGCATTAGTTTATACCCTAACTAGCTCGCCCTTTAAAACGGATTAATGTACCATCCGTGCACTGCTTTTTGAGGAACTAAAATGATAGACCAATTGCGCCAACAGCTTGATCAACTCGGTGAAAACTATGTTGAGAAAAGCGCTCATTTCAAAATTAAAGTGATCCCTTTTTTTTGTGCTATTCAAATCAAGAAAGATCATAAGAGTGAAGGCCGATTATCGTTTTATTCTAATCAATGGCTTGAAATTGCACTCGTGGTACTCTTTTTACTGTTTGGCTTAATGCTCTTCGATCCAGACGCAGGCTTTACTCATGGCCCTATTCATATTGCGTTTGCAGTATTAATCACGTTTAATTTAATTATCAAACAAATCGCGATTGAAGGACTAAAGACTCGCTTAGCGTTTTTACGTTTAATTGATCATGATGCTAAAAACACACCACTAGAATAATTGAATTAATGTATTTAAATCCTAATTGGCGGATCCTTACCGTTGGCGATGGCGACTTATCGTTTTCTCATGCTTTATCTACTGATCTAAAGCCGGCCAAGTTAGTTGCTTCTACCTATGATAGTGCAGCCACGATTACCTCCAAATATGCTGATAACGCACTAAATGCACTGCGAGATCATCACATTACGGTACTTGATAGTTTTGATGTGACTGACCCACAAGCCTGGCAACGCTTAAATGGCGAGCTATTTGATGTGGTGATTTTTCAATTTCCGCTTATTCCTGCTTTTGTCGGGGAGAGTGCTTATCGTGAAAACACCCAAACAACCAGTATGAATACCCTCAACCGGGCTTTGCTACACCAATATATTAAATATGCCACCAGCTATGCTCTTGATAACAATGGCCCAATGTTGTGCTACATCACGTCAAAAGATGTTAAACCATATCGTGAGTGGAATATTGAAGGCAGCTTAAATTATGGCTTAGCATCACGCTATATCGGCCAAATGCCATTTGATATCAGTCCTTTCCCTGGCTATAAAATCCGTAATGTTGATCGTGACAAACACGTAAAAGACACCAGTGGCACCACTTATGTATTCAGCCCCAAAGAAACGACTGAACTCCATAATCGATTAACTATACCAAGCTACTTAGCAGTTGATAGCTGTTCGCTGTGCCGAGTAGGTCCATTTCAAGCCAGTGAAGATAAACAAAAACACCTATTAGCTAAAAAGCACCAACAAATGTTAGGCTTTGAGGCAGACTGGCAAGCTTGGCTTGCACAATTCAACAATCAGGAGTGACCATGAATTTTGTGATAGTCGGCACTAATTTTATTAGCGATACTTTACTTGCAGCGGCTAAAACAGTCAGTGAGTTTTCATTATATGGCGTATGTTCGCGAGCCGAGCAAAGCGGTAATGCATTTTTAGCTAAGCACGCTATAAAAAATGCAAAAGTATTTACGACTATTGAGCAAGTATGCAGCGACGACAGTGTAGACGCTGTATATATCGCAGCCCCCAATAGTTTGCATAAAAGCTATGCTGTGGCCTGTTTAAATGCAGGAAAACACGTGTTAGGTGAAAAACCTGCAGCAGCAAATAGCCAAGAATTAGCCGCGATAGTGGACGCAGCAAAACAAAATAATCGCCTTTATATGGAAGCGATGATGACCACTCACTTGCCTAACTTTGCCGTTTTACAACAAGCCATTGCCAAAATTGGGACGCCACGTAAATACATAGGTCAGTATAGTCAATATTCATCACGCTATGATAAATACAAAAATGGTGAGCGCCCTAACACCTTTTTACCAGCATTCGCTAATGGTGCGCTCGTCGATTTAGGGGTTTATCCGCTATATATCTTGATTGCACTTTGGGGTGCACCAAACACGGTAAAAGCCAGTGGAGTATTACTTGAAACAGGGGTAGATGGTGCTGGTGATGTATTACTAAATTATAGTGATAAGCAAGCAGTGATCAGTTATTCAAAAATATCTCAAGGTGATAATTTTACAGAAATCCAAGGTGAGCTGGGCCGTATCAGAATTGAAGCCGTTTCGTTATTAAAACAGATACAATTTATTGCTAATGCTGGCAGTGTTGAAGAATTATCACAGCCATTTGATGAACACTTTATGCGCCACGAAGTTGCCCATTTCATTACAATTGCCAACGCAGGACAACTCGAATCACCTATCAATACCCATCAACTAAGTATCAATGTGATGGCTGTACTTGATAAAGCAAGACAGCAACTTGGTGTTATTTATCCAGCCGACCGACTATAAGCTACAAAATATTATTCACGCAAAACAACGCCTCAATGCTTTGAGGCTTGTCAATGTTGTTGTCACTTTTATCATACTCTTGCAATCTGCTCACTAGTTTAATGCGTATCCAATAATAAATAAAATTCATGAATTCTTTAGTTAATTGAAATTATATTCTATAGTTATTTAGCATTATTATTAAATCGCATCAGAGGCAATTTTGACAATAAGATTAATGCTAAGAACTGTTTTTGCTCTAGCAATCACAATTGCAGCAGGGCTACTCATTATCATATTACTGTTAAAAACAGGATTATCTGATAGTCAACAATCTGCTCAGCAACGCTATCAACTAAGTCATTTTGCTAAGCTGTCTGCCTCCAACTCAATCAAGCTAACAGAACTCGCCCGACAATATGTTGTAACCCTTCAACCTAGCTATAAAAAACAATACTATGAACTTGTAAATCAAATTGAAGGGACTGAACCCTGGTTAGACGGTCGTAAAAAATCTTATATTGATCGCTTAAAAGAATTTAATGTGAATGAACAAGAACTTGCTTTGCTAAATAAATCTAACTCGCTCTCTTTGCAGTTAGTCAGCACTGAAGAACAAGCTTTTCAATTGGTAAGTAGTTTTGCTGGGCAATCACCATCATTATTAAATACGAGCGAATCAAAACAGTGGGTACAGGCAATAGGACTGCTAACCGATAAGGGATATATGGATGAAGTAGCTAAAATACAGACACCGGTGCAAGAATTTTTAGCTGCGGTAGAAAACAGCAGCTTGCAAGAAGTAATGAATAATAACAATCGTGTTGCTAATTTAAGCCTTATTAGTATTGTGATGGTATTAGTTATAATCACTATTTTAATTTTATGCTACTTACAGCTTGAGAAGCGCGTAATAAAGACAACCACGCTATTAGTCAATGAAGCACAACGAATCGCCAATGGTGATTTAACGCATAAAATTGCTCACTCCGGTAACGATGAAATTGCAGAGTTATCAGCCAGTTTTAATATTATGATCGATAAACTATCTACCTTACTGTCAGAAATTAACTCGCAATCCCAACAAGCACAAATTGCTGCCAACGAGCTAGATTCTATTGCACAGCAGGCAAGACTGCTTAATGACGAGCAGAGTCAAGCAATTGAGGTGATCTCAAGTTCAGTATATGAAAACTCCACCGCCGTCAAAGAAGTATCAAAAAACTGCTCTGAAGCGGCTCAAAACGCAGGAGATGCAGATGCTAAAACACAAGCAGGGATCGATGTCGTTAATCAGAGTATTCATTCTGTCGAATCGGTTGCTGAAATATTAACCGAGTCAATTAATGATTTAAATGATCTCGAATCTTCAGTTAACGAAGTAGCGGTGATCTTAAATGTGATCAGCAATATTGCTGAACAAACTAATCTATTAGCACTTAATGCTGCAATTGAGGCCGCACGAGCTGGCGAACAAGGTCGAGGTTTTGCCGTCGTTGCCGACGAGGTAAGGACATTAGCGAGCAGAACACAAAGCTCAACAGTTGAGATACAACAAAAAATCAATAGCTTACAGTCTGCAAGTAACGCTGTAACCGAACGGATCCGTAGCAGTGATACGCGGGTTAAAGACGCAGTATCAAACTCAGAAAAAGTGGGCTCAATGCTCAAAGAAATAAGCACCCAAGTGCGCTTAATTTCAGATGCAAACCGAACCATTGCAGCTGCATCCGAGCAACAAGCACAAGTAACCGAAGATATAGCTGAACGCTTAACTGGTATTCAAGATGCCAGTATGCAGTCGAAGTCGCAAACCGCACAAATTTCGTCTTCGTCTAGTGAACTCGCGCAAGTTGCGATTAATTTAAATACACAAATAAATAAGTTTAAATTAAGTTAACGGATCTCTGGATTAAAAACCTCAGGCTTTTATACAGCAACAGCCTAAGGTTTTAGAGTAGCTAAAAACGATAAGTAACTGAAGCACCTAATGTTTGTGGGCTAACAACAGAGACATAACCAGTTGGATACCTGCCACTTACAGGCTCTACACTGGTATAACCTTGTTCATCAAAGGCATTATTAATATAAGCGCTAATTAACCAATTCATTGTGTCATAGCTTATTGTAGCGCGAGTAATAGTGTAATCACCTGCCATGCGCTCTTCACTGTTAGTAAGATCACCGTAATACTCATCGACATAATTTGCACTGACATTGATTTTAAGGTTGTCAGTAAACCAATGAGACAGACCTAAACTGGCTGTAAATGAAGGGGCTGAATTAAGTTCGTTACCAACCGCTTCAGAATACGTTGTAGATGCGTCAATTTTTGTTTTTAACAATCCTAGACCAGCATGTAACTGCCATTGCTCACCTAACATACTGTAAGCCTCAAGCTCTAAACCATAACTATGAGCGTCATCGATATTAGTAATTCTACGATCTGAACTTAATGCCTGATAACCGTCAAAGTTATTGTAAAAGACATTTGCACTGATATTAATGTCGCCGTTATTTAATACACTACGTGTGCCTACCTCATAGGTATTAACAGTTTCTTCATCATAGTAATAATAATCTTCAGCATTAAAGTCGAGTGCACCACCGCCGGAATTATAACCACGCCGCGCACTGGCTGATAAAGTAGTTGCCTCGGTAACTTTGTATTGAATAGCTAAGGTAGGTAATTTAATAGTATTAGAATCATCTAGCTGTTCAGCTAAGGTATCGCCTCTAAATGCCATGTTAAAGTTACGAAGTTGACTTTCATGTTCAACCCGCAAGCCACCTGTTACTATTAACTTATCTGTTAGGTTGAAGCTTGCCTCTGAGTAAATAGCTATCGAATCACTGCTATCATCACCAAAATAATCTGTTGCTCCAGTACTGTCGAAATCTTGATCTCGATCGAAATAAGCTAAGCCAATAAAACCTGAGTAAAAATCACTACTAAGACCGAAGTTTAATTTACCATCAATGGTAATATTTTTTTCATCCATAGTAACATCAGATTCTGCTGTTGCTAGCGGCTCATAAGCATCAAACGCCCAATGATAATCCATATATGCCACCAGCAGATCCACAGAGAAGTTCTCATCAATCTTATATTCAAAATCGATTTGTGTTGTATCTGAATCTGTATCCATTATACGTTGAAACAGTGGTATATAATCAGATGGGTTGTCACCTTCATAATAATGACGACCAGAATTTCCTTTTTCACTGTAGTTTGAATAACTTAGTTGAATTGATAGATCATCAAATGGAGTATAAAGTAATTTTGCTCGGGTGCTTGAGGTGTTTAATTTATTTAGATCGCGATCTGTCGGATTTGTTTCATAGACAGTTGGGTTACTGTAAGTTTCACCATCAACATATTGAGTCGATAACCTAAAAGCAAGTACATCTTCAACTAATGCACCGGAAACAACGGCTGCGGTGTCAAGGTAGCTATCTTGATTGCGGTAACCGACTCGCACTGCGCCTTCAAAGTCTTGAGTCGGTGCTTTGGTTGTCATATAAACAGCGCCAGCAATGCTATTACGACCATTACTTGTTGATTGTGGACCTCGATACACTGCTATTTGCTCCATATCCCACAAACCAGTATCACCGGTTAAATCAGCGACAAACGGCTGACTTACACCGTCAACTAACGTTGATACTCGCGCTTTAGAGCCACCACTAAACGAATTAAACCCTGTTGCTCCACCGTTACCTGACACACCACGCATATCAGGAACTGACCCCGTTAACACCACTACATTCGCCATTTCTGCAAGCGCTTCTGAAACAGATGCTAGCTGACCATTTTCTAATAACGACTTATCGACGACCGCAACTGAGGTAATAGTGTCTTTAAGTGATTTTGCTATTTTTTCACCCGTAACAACGATAGTATCGATTGATTCGCGATTACCCTCATCATCTGCTAATACCTGAGCTTGAGTAAATAACAGCGCGCTGGCAATAAGCAGTGAAAGCTTATTGCGTTTAAATAAAGCAGCCAAAATAATTTCCTTTTTTTGAGACATTTTAAATTGCGCGAAAAAATACCATATCAACTACAGTATTGCAATTGAGTTTACTTATCATTTAGAATGGCATTAAAAATAAACTATTATTGCTCTTATGTCTCAATTTACCGTTATTGTTATCTTACTCATTGCTATAACTGTGCTCTACTGCAGTAATCGCCATCAAAGATTACTTACTAAACCTATTTCTAAACACTGGCGTACACTTGCGCTAATGCTGTTTATAACTGCAATTATCATTTCTTTTTCTACACTGTCTAAATTAGCAGCAAGCTTCTTTATTATTTTAATACTGATGCTCGCTTTAATGGTCATGCCATTTGCAAGCTTAATTAAAGTGAAAGGGCTAAGAAATGACATCTGAGCAAAGACAAAAAATTCAACCAACTTGGCTTGGTAAAAGTTTAGCTGGTGTATTGCTGGGTTTAGCGCTGGCTTATATTCTGATTGCTTTTTTTGCTTGGTACGGCCCAGGCGGAATTGATGCCCAAGACAAGGTTCAATTTAATATGTGGATGATCCCGATTTTATGGCTCACGCTCTTTAGTTTTACTTATTTATTTAATTCAGCGAGGCAAGCTTGGCTCATACTCGGTGGAGCAAATGTTATCTTGTATAGTTTATTTTTGCTGTTAAGGGGTGGATTATGAAAGTAAGAGCCGATATTTTACGCACCTACCAAGGTGTGCATACATGGACGGGGATCATTGCAGGTTTAGTACTTTTCATCGGCTTTTATGCTGGTAGTTTGACCATGTTTAAACATGAAATCCAACAATGGGCAGAGCCAACTACTGCACCACTTACCGATCCCACTACTACAAACTATCAAAGCTTAGTCGACAAAGCCATCACTGTTTATCCTGAGCAAATGGCAAAAGGTTTTGAACTCGACCTTTTAACAACAGCTGCGCCACTGTCGTGGTATACACAAGGTCAAGCTCGTGGCATGCACCTAGATAATCAACAGCAAACAGCATATCTTGATGAAGATCAAAAGCTGATAATTGCTGATCAAGCAGAACATAAACTTGCTGATTTAATCGATTACCTACACCGTACCGCAGGCTTTATTGGTGAAATTGGCCACGACCAATCTGGCGTTTACATTCTTGGTATTGCTGCAGGACTGTATTTTTTAGCCTTGGTGTCCGGTGTAATTATCCTTTTACCAACACTGGTAAAAACATTTTTTGCGCTGCGAAAAGAAAAAGGCCCGAGTCGCTTTTGGTTAGATAGCCATAACCTTATTGGCGTTGCGAGTTTGCCCTTTCATTTGATCATTGCGTTTACTGTTATTGTATTTGCTTTTCACGACTTAATTTATGATGGTTTGGCCCAGTTTTATGGTGACAAACCACTATTTGAGCGTCCCCCAACCGCAACACACGCTTATAACATCAGCGAACTGAAACGTATTGATACACAAATACTAGCGGCTAAGGGCTATGCTACAGGCTATGAGCCAATACATATTAGCTACAGTCGATTGAATTTAGCGTCCCCTTCCGCTGTATTTAAAATGAGTAATGATTCTGCAGTGGTACGTGGACCTGATACGGATTATTTATTTATGAACCCGTATACTTTAGAGATCAGCGGATCAACTTACCCACAGGGTGAAGAAAGCTTCTGGGGCAATTTTGTCGCGAGTATCTTTTCACTGCATTTTGGAACATATGGCGGTGAGTGGGGTCGCTGGGCTTACTTTATAATGGGACTATTCGGCGCATTGCTTTTTTATTCAGGCAACTTATTATGGATAGACAAACGAATGAAAAAAGATGCAAATAAAACCGGCACACATATTATGGCAAAGTTAACGATTGGCGTGTGTTTAGGATCCATGCTCGCTGTTGTTGCAGTATTATTGTTAGCAAAATGGAGTAACATACTGATAAATAACATTAATCACCATTATATGCAGTGTTATTATGTTGTTTTTTTTATTTCCTTAGCCTACTGCTTTACACTAGGCGCTAACAAAGCAAGCTATACTGGCTTAATAACATTATCGATTTTAACCGTATGTTTACCCATCTCGAGTGTTATTCAAGGCCTGAATAATTTAGCTCTGCTCCCCTATTACGAAAGCTATTCTGTTGATTTTATAGCCACACTTTTCTCAGTTATGTTTTTCTTTATCGCTAAACGCTTAAAGCAAAAACCCATTAAAGATAAAGTAATTCTGGATCACAAAACAATAGAGTTCATAAGGTAAATAAAGGCTCACGCATTGTTTAATACGTGAGCCTGCATCACTTAATGGCTGCTATTTATCGCAAATATATTAAATTGTTACATTAATCTGTACACTCTGCAGATAATTTCCTTTTTCATTTTTTATACGTTATGTCTCGAGTTATTTCTCCTTTTTTCATTGCTGTTATATGTGTATTACTTGCCATGGTGACTATTCAGTCAGGCGCTTCAATTGCTAAGCAACTGTTTCCAATAATTGGTCCAGAAGGGACAACCGCACTTCGTTTAGGTTTCTCAGCAGCTATATTGTGCTTAGTGTTTAAACCTTGGCGCGCCTTTCCACCACTGGGTCAACGCATGCCAATTATTGTTTATGGCTTATGCTTAGGCGGTATGAACATTTTATTTTACTACGCCATTGAGCGTATTCCATTGGGGATTGCGGTCGCCCTTGAATTTACCGGCCCGTTAGCGGTAGCGCTGCTATCATCGCGACGTAAGCGAGATTTATTTTGGGTCGCCTGTGCTATATCGGGGATCGTAATGTTGCTCCCGGATATGAAAGGTGAAGAAAGTCTCGATCTACTGGGCGTGATTCTGGCACTGGGTGCTGGTGCATGTTGGGCTGGCTATATCTTATTTGGCAAAAAAACGGGGAATCAAAGCTCTGGCGGGATGACTGTTGCCCTTGGTATGAGTGTCGCGGCACTTATATTAGTGCCTTATGGTGCTATTTCTCAAGGTGGTGCACTACTAAGCTGGGAAGTGATCCCTTTAGGTTTATTGGTTGCTATTATGTCAAGTGCCCTACCTTATACACTGGAAATGGTTGCACTGCGAAATATGCCTGCACAAGGGTTTAGTATTATGATGAGCTTAGAGCCCGCTATTGCGGCACTTGCTGGCTTTATAATTTTAGGCGAGTTATTAACTCTTTGGCAATGGTTAGCCATTCTTTTGGTGATAGTTGCATCGGTTGGCAGTTCAATGTCTACAAGTAAAGACAGCAACTAACAAACCAAAAAAGACGTAAAAATATTAGTTATAAAGCTAAATGTTGATTTTGATCAAAGGGGAGTAACGTGTTTAGACAATACGATTACCCCCTGCATTTTTTGCAACATACATTGCTTGATCTGCATGTTGAATAAGTTGTTGTTCATTCTCGCCCATTTCAGGATAACTGGCGATACCGATACTGACTGAAAGCTGTAATGAATGTTCATCTATCACAAAAGCTTGTTCGCACTCTTTGCGGATTTTTTCAGCTGTTTTATGTACGTCTGAGCGTAAGCTAATCCCATGAAGTAAGACTAAAAATTCGTCGCCACCTAAACGCCCAACAGTATCAGATCCTCGAATACACCCTTGCAGCCGAGCAGCAATGGCTTGTAATAATCGATCACCACATTGATGCCCATATGAATCATTAACTTCTTTAAAACCATCAAAATCTATAAATAGTAGCGATAATTCAACTTGCTGTCGGTCAGCTTTCGTTAATGTTGATTGAATTCGGTCAAGTAACAGCATGCGATTGGGCAACCCAGTTAACTGATCATGTCCCACCATATGTTGTAATTGCTTTTCAAATTTTTTGCGCTCGGTGATATCATGAGCAACAGCAATTCTGAACTGATGCGAATCAGACCAGCGGACAGACCATAATATATGCACCACTCGCCCGTCTTTTCTCACCCAACGATTTTCAAAGCGCGGTTTAGAGCCCCCAGATAATAACGTATTTACTGCGTCAAGCGTGATCTCAATATCTTCTTTATAAACAAAGTCGAGCATTGGTTTACCAATTACTTCGCAAGGCTCGTAAGCAAAAATGTCTTTAAAAGCCGCGCTCACAAAAACAAATACCCCTTGCTTGTCAACCACGCAAACAGCGTCAAGCATCAGTTCAAGTACATCCGAGAGACAAATCACACCACTATTTTTCATTCAACTCCATGCCTCAAACAGTAAAAATACAGTCTTTATTATTTATTTACAGTACCCATCAGTTAAGCAATCAATCATTGCGTAATAGTGTATAACGTATCTTAGGATACGGTTCATTGCTGTTGAGAGCTATAAAGAAATAATAATATATTGCGATAATAAAACTAATCATAGTGCGTTTTATCAAATACCACATTAAAAAACATACAAATATTAGGCCACGTTATGTTTCTCTGTTAATAAACTAGCTTATTTCTTTAGTTTTGCTCTTTCCTACAGCATTAACTACCGCTTCCTCAATCGAATGTAGTTTAAAAGGCTTTGAAATAAACATATCCATGCCAGCTTCTTTGCACGCAACTTTATCGGTAGATGATGTATTTGCAGTTAATGCCACTATTAAGGTATCTGCATAAGGACAAATATGTTGCGCTCGCAAAATTTTAGTGGCCTCAAGTCCATCCAGCTGCGGCATCACGCAATCCATAAAAATAAGATCGTATTTTTTTTGCTTACATTTTAAAATTGCGTCTTCGCCATCAACTGCAAAATCGGCTTTAATATTTAATTTTTCAAGCGAAGCGTCCAGTACCAATCGGTTTATTTGATTATCATCAACAACTAAAACCGATAAATTAGTTGCCGCTATGACAACGTTTACCCGAGGATTATTTTCGATTTGTACGGCGCCGACTGCAAGTGGGATATCCACGATAAATGTCGTACCCTGATTAAAAGTACTATCAACCGTTATTGTCCCCCCCATAAAATCAATCAATTCTTTTACAATTGCCAAGCCTAAGCCGGTACCACCTTTACTCTTTTTGGCGTCTATTTCTTGTGTAAAAGGTGAGAACAATGAATCTAAAAATGAGTTGGTCATCCCCCTTCCACTGTCACACACTTCAAGATGCAAGGCTAATTTATCACCGACTACATTCACATCTGCATTAAATTTTACCAAGCCTTCGTCAGTGAATTTTAACGCGTTACTTAATAAGTTTGACGCAATTTGGCTCAGCCGAGCATTATCGCAATAAGCCCAACAGTCATCTGCTATCGTTATATTTGTTTGAAAATCAACCTTACTATCTCTAAACAATGGAATGTACAACGAAGCAAGATCAACAAAAATTGTTTTTAATAAAAAATGATTTGGTTCGAGTTTTAACTCACCGTGGTTTATTTTTGAAAAGTCGAGCACTTCGTTAATTATACTCAGTAAAATATCCGCGCTACGCAAAGCTATCTTTAGTTTTTCAACTCTCTTATCTTCACGGCGCTCACCTAATAGCGTAGTTAACATTCCGGTTATGCCGTTCAATGGTGTCCTGAGTTCGTGACTTATTTTAGCTAGTAGCATGCTTCTATCTTCTAACATGCGCTCTGCTTCTGCTTTTTTATTTTTTAACTCTTCGCGAAGCATGACCGATTCAGTCACGTCTTGTAAGGTACCAAATAACCTCACACATCGACCATTTAATAATTCAGCTTCACCAAATGTTGATACCCACAAAGTCTGTCCATTAGCGGTAACAAGTTCGAGGTCGAGATGCCATTTCTCGCCACTTTGTATTGCAGAGTTCACTGCATTAACGATGCTTTCTCTGCTTTCTCCTGCTTTAAAAAATTCAGTCGCAGCATTAAGATCAGGAACATAGCTATCACTAACTTGGTAAATACGCCGTGTTTGCTCGCTCCAAGTGACTTTGTCAGTGAGTAAATCAACTTCCCACGTGCCAATATTTGCTACAGCCTCTAATTTTAACAGCGTGTTATTGTTTTTAACGAGCTGTTCATTGGTGATCTTGCGGGCAAACTCAGCACCCAACCATTGTGCAAATAGCTCAACATAGTCATGGGCTTGTTGCGAAAATGGAGTAGATACAGCCGGTGATGAAAAATTAACTGTACCAAATATGGTTGCACCGACTTTTATTGGCGCACCAATATAAGATTCGAGCTGGAAATTTAGGTAACATGGGTGGTTTGCAATGCGACTACTCGACGCTTTATGAAAAGTAAGCGCGGCATTTGCTGCGAGTGTATGTACACAATAAGTGCCTTCTAAATCAAAAGTTGTACCAGAAGCTAAAGAATTATCAGGTGTTATAACGTAGAGCACGGTATAAATATTTTGTTCAATTTTACTAACAATCGCGATATCTAAATTAAATACATCAAGCCCAAACTTGAGCAAACTATGCGTTTTCTCGTCAAAACTTTGACTTTGATCAGATACAATATCATGGAAGCTTCGAAGGAAATTCAAATAAATACCTCGTATTATTTTGCATAGTGACAGATGCTATAGCTAAAAAATCTTATCTAACCACTTCATATTGGTTAATTATTATAGCGTGTAATTAAATATTTACCTTACTAAGGCGACTGACCTTTCAGGATTAAAATTTGTTCTATTTAGGTGTAACGCATAGCGCACCGTATGTTTACCAGTAATGCTGCGTTATCGCCTATTTATGAGGAATTACCACACTACATAAGCTCAGCCTTGCCTAAAAGCCAAACACATTGCTGCAAACTTCGAAATAGAAACACACGCTACCCTAACTTTAGAGTAGAAACTTTTCATCAGCAATAGTTTATTTATATTTTCAGTTAGTTATAAAGCTCCATTTATAAAATAAGGCCTCAATTGAGACCTTATTACTTAACCTAAGCAGGGGTTACTAAGTGGTATGCATTAAAACTGCCACCCGAGCGATGCCCAATAACGGCGTCCGTCTTCGACATAACCATATTCATTCTCAGTGATATCTTTATCAAATAGGTTATAAATACCAAAGCCTAACTTTACGCTTTTAGTCAAAACATAGTTACCACCCACATCGGCTAACGTGTAGTTAGGTGCAATTAGGCTGCTTTGTGAAGGTCCTGTGGTTGGTTGACTTTCCTCACCTCGATAATGCACACGTAACCACCCCCCTAACTTATCGCTTGGCTGCCAGTTTAACGATGTTTGCACTATATGTTTAGGTAACTGATTGAGAGGACTGCCTTTATATTGCCCGGTTTTTTGCTCAGAATCGGTATAAGTGTAATTAGCGCTTAAACCTAAATCGCTGGTTAAGTCGTAAGAAACTGAAAATTCAAACCCTTGAGTCACGGCTTCATCAACATTTACATAGGTTGTCGGATCTGAACCAAACTGATTTTGGCCATCCGTGCATTGCGTAAGTGGGCATGCAATTCGCGTAATTTTGTCATCAAACTCATTGTAAAACACCGTACTTGAGATTGTGTAATCACCTCGTGGATCGTAATAAATACCCATTTCATAATTCAATGACTTTTCAGGACTAAGATCTGGGTTGCCATAAATATTGCCGCCTCGACTTACTTGTCCCCAGTCTGCATTTGATTGACGAATATTAGGCGCTCTAAAACCTGTCGAAATACCACCTTTGATAGTGATAGCCTTAGACGCGGTATAAACTCCATATAAACGTGGACTCCAATGGCCTGAAAAATTATCGTCGTGGTCGTAACGCAAACCTGTGGTGAGCTTAAATTTGTCGCTGGTGCTCCACTCATCCTCAGCAAATACCGACCACTGTTTATTTTCTACATGGGTTAACTCGCTGATCCTATTACTCGTGTAATCATCAAGCACTTCTTTTAAGTAGGCTGCACCAAGCGTCGCGTTATGACCGGCAAAAATCGGTAAAGTCCAACTGGTTTGCGCATCCGTGTTTTCAACAAACATTTCACGAGAAGTATTATCGTACTTATCGTATTTTAAATAGCTGCGCGAGTTACCAAAGTCATAATAACCGTTATGGGTTAACGAGTAAGTTTGTTGCTCATACTCTGTTGTCGATGATTCTGGGCAACCTCTTCGGCCACAGCTTTCACCCGGCGCCAATGGTTCAACTGTTTTACCCAGTGTGTTTTCAAATTTTTGCTGCGCGCTGCCAACCTCTAGCATTATTTCGTGATTATCGTTTGGCGTTAAAATAAACTTCGCTTTAAGGTTACTTTGCTCTTTGCCCCTAAAGCCTGCAGTAAAGTTATCTTCGTCACGTTTGGAAAACTGCCCATATAATTGCACACCTAATAATTCTGGGACAAGTCCACCAGCTGCGAAAAAACTACCTTGATTAGTATTACCTGAGTCGCTACTTTGTTGAACTGTACTGTCTAAACGCAGCTCACCATACCACTGCTGGGGTGTTTTTCGAGTAATAATGTTTATCACCCCACCGATAGCGTCTGAGCCATACAAGGACGACATAGGCCCACGTATCACTTCAATCCGTTCAATTGCAGAGATTGGCGGTGTCCATGCACCTTCAACACCTGGTCCATCACTGTTTGGCCTTGTTTCACGTGATGATTGTCGCTGGCCATCAACTAAAATTAATGTGTATTGGCTAGCCATGCCTCGCAAGCTTATATCTTTGCGATCGCCACCGCCGGTAACCACAACTCCAGGGACATCGGTCATTGCATCGGTTAAGTCACGATAAAAGCGTTTTTCCAGATCTGCGCGATCAATCACACTGATGCTTGCTGGCGCGTCCTTTAACATTTGCTCATAACCTGACGCTGATACCACGATAACTTCCATATCTTGTTTCGTTTCATCAGCTAACACTATTGAGCTGGATAAACTAAGCGCGGTTAAAATGGCGCTAGTTAACGGTATTAACTTACAACTTACCGTGTTCATGATTTTTCTCCGTGACAAATGCAGTTTAAATGATAATAATTAGCGTTTGCATGGTAGTGAGATGTTCCTTTTTCTACAATGTGTATTTTCTTAAAACAGTATTAAGTAAGACTTAACCAAATGAATACAAAATTACTTCGCGCATTAACTGTATTTGTGCGCATTGTTGAAACGGGTAGTATGAGTAAAGCCGCAGTTGATCTTGCCATGACCACATCAGCAATTAGCCAACAAATCAAACAAATAGAGCTTGATATTAAGTTGAGCTTATTTAATCGCAGTCCACGAGAACTGACACTCACCGAGGCTGGCGAGATTTATTATCAAAGCTGTGTAACCATCCTCACCGCTGCAAAACAAGCTGGTGAAAAGCTGCAATTTTTACAAAACAGCCCTAGTGGTCAATTAAAGTTAGTAGCACCGGTTGGATTTGGTGGCGGAATATTAAGTGAACCGCTTAAAAAATTAACCAACCAGTACCCTGATTTTGATGTGCAACTGACTTTATCTGACGAACCCCTTGATATAATAAAGTCGGGCGCTGATTTGGCTATAGTGATTGGCCCGCTGGATGATTCAAGTTTAGTTGCTCGGCCTTTGGCGAAGTGGCCACTCGTATTATGTGTGCATAAAAGTCACCCATTGGCTGAGCATTGCACACTGTCGCCTTGGCAGTTAAACCATCATACTCGTATCTCGCATTGCACTGCAGATCACCCACTAACGCATAGTTTAAACAGCCAAAAAAAAGCGCTCCCAAAACCACGTATCGTGGTTAATAACATGCACAGTATTATTCAATTAGTGTGTGATGGCGTTGGTTATGCAATTTTACCAAAGCCAGAAGTACAATCATTATTGCTAGAAGGAGAACTCGTTGAGTTATGCACTGACTGGCAACTGCCAACCTACAGTGTGTATGCAATTACCCCAGCAAGAGATATTTTGGCAGGCAAAACCAAAGTGGCTATCGAAATTTTAAAACAGCACTGTGATGAAATCTCAGATTCATTAAAGCAGTCTGCATAAAGCAAATTATCCTAAACTTACTTGTAACTACTGCAACACAGCGGGTCTATATCTTAAAGTAACTTGTGTATATACTTTATGTATTGAATACCAATGATTGATGCATAATGACAGCGGCAAAAAAGAAGAGTAATTTTTTCAGTAATATAATTTTTAATATTATTTTACCTGCGGTGATTTTAAGCCGCTTTAGTACACCTGATACGTTAGGCCCGGTATGGGCAGTGGTGGTAGCACTTGCTTTTCCGCTGTTATTTGGTTTGTGGGAACTTAAACAATCAGGCAAAGTAAACTTTTTCTCAGTACTTGGCATTATCAGCGTACTACTTACTGGCGGTATCAGTTTATTTGAACTTGACCCAGCTTATATCGCGATTAAAGAAGCGATGGTACCAGCAATTATTGGTGTGATTGTATTGATCAGCCAGTACACCCCTTATCCGCTGATCCGTAAATTACTAATTAACCCTGAATTGCTTGATATTGATAAACTTATGCATTCGTTAGAGCAACAAAACAACACCGCGGTATTTGATGCAAAAATGCGTCTTGCCGGTTTTATTGTTGCCAGTGCGTTCTTTTTATCTGCAACACTCAACTACTTTTTAGCGAAAAGTATTGTTGTTAGTATGCCCGGCACCACAGCTTATGCCGAAGAGTTAGGACGTATGACTTGGTTAAGCTACCCAGTCATTGTGGCGCCGACTATGGTGCTATTAGGCGGAGCAATTATTTTCATTTTTAAGCAAATAGGTAAATTAACTAAACAACCTATCGATGAATTTATATTGCAGTAAGTGGTTACTCAAAAGCCTTAGCGATACATTTTAATAAACCGCCTTACGCAATCTTCAATATATGCTGCTGGCGGTACATCATTAATTTTTGCGTGCCCAAGTGCATGGCGTAATTTCCAATCACCTGTGGCCATGCCCAGTAACTGTAACGTCGCAAACTTAGGGTTGTCGATATCAAGCAAGCCCGCCTGTGCAATACTACATAAGCAGACCTCTACCTGCTGCATCACTACTTTAGGGGCGGCGTCATAAAACAATAAGGCCAACTCAGGGTATTCATCCTTGTGCGCTACGCACGTGTCGTATACTTTCAATGCCTCGGGTGAAAATACCAGTGTAATAAAATTAGTCACAACACGTAGTAAGTTTTCCTCTAGGCTTTGCGCTGGCTCAAAACGCTCTTTACGTAAGTTTGAGGAGGAACAATGCGCTGTTACAGTTTCAACAAATAGATTATTTTTGTCTTTGAAATGACTATAAACCGTTTGTTTAGATACTTGGGCTAATTTAGCAATTTGATCCATGCTGGTATTAGGAAAGCCTTTATCCATGAACAAGGTCGTTGCAGCTGTAATAATTTGTTGTCGTTTTTGTTCTGACCGACTTAGGGTAGTTATTTCCATTTTCACCTCAAATCAAACTAGACAGTCTAGTTTGATTGATTTATATTTATACAAAATTAGACTCTTGAGTCCAATTCTAAATCATTCTGCGTCTAGCACAAAGCATAACTGTGTTTAATGCACCTGACTAACCACGCTGATTTAACATGGCGATAAATAAGGATATTATAATGAAAAAATATCTGCTAAGTGCATTCATTTTATTCACATCATTTATATGTTATGGCGAAAGTCTGGTTCATGTAGCTGCCTACACAGTACAACAAGAGGCGGGCTATTATCAAACACGTACGCTTAGTGGCAAAGTGGTCATACAAAACGATGCAAAGTTGAGTTTTGAATTTCCAGGAAAAATTGCACAAATTTATTTTGATCAAGGCGAGCAAGTAAAACAAGGCGATATTATTGCACGCCAAAATACGCAGCTTTTAGTTATCGAAGAACAAAAACTCCAGGCGCAAAAACAACGAATTCAAGCACAACTTACCTTCGCTAAACTTGAAAAAAGGCGTTTAGCAGAACTTGATAAAAAGAACTACTCGGCCACCTCGGCACTTGACCAAGTTAAAACCAATATCGCTGTACTTAACGCAGAACTAGCCGCAATAGCAGCAAACTTGAATGAAGTCAGTATCCGCACTGAAAAGGCACATTTAACCGCGCCATTCAACGGTATTTTAGGCCAGCGCTTTGCCTCACAAGGTGAAATTGTTGCAGCCAGTACACCGATTGTGCGTTTAATCGAAAACCAACATGCGCAAGTAAGCATGGGGATCCCACTGACACTGCAAAGCACCATCCAAAATAGCATGGACATTGAGATTGCCGGACAAAACTTTACTGCACAATCTATCAGTAAAGGAGCGAGTATCGACCCACATACACAAACCTTAACAATGCGCTTTGCTTTGCCAAGTAGCGCAGTTGTTTATGCTGGCCAATTAGCAAAATTAACAGTGCAACAATATCAGCAACAAAGCGGTTTTTGGGTGCCTCTTGATGCCCTTGCCGATGGTGTGCGCGGTACTTGGCAGGTTTATCAAATAAAAAACAAGGTACTAAAACCTATCATTGTGCAGCTTTATTATGCCCATGATGGCTATGCGTTTATTGGCGCCCCATTACACAATGGTGCGCAAATTGTTGCCAATGGCATGCATAAGCTGTCGGCCAACATTTCGGTTAATGTTGTTGCAAATCAACCAACCAAGGTGCTGTGATGATCCGCTATTTATTTAATCACGGGCGTGTCCAAGCGCTTTTAGTGGCGTTACTTATCGTTAGTGGTTTAGCTGCGATCAGTGGCTTAGCGCGCAGTGAAGATCCTCGAATAACTAATCGTATCGCTATCGTAACCACTGCTTTACCTGGCGCCAGTGCTGAACGAGTTGAGGTGCAAATAAGTGAAAAAATCGAACAAAAACTAAAATCCCAAGCTGAAGTAAAGCATTTATCGTCGATTTCTCGTCCTGGGCTCTCAGTGATCACCATTGAGCTAAAAGACGAAGTCACGAACGTTAAACCCATTTGGTCGCGAATGCGTGATTTATTAGGTGATGTCAACAACCAGTTGCCAGTAAATGCTTCATCACCGCTACTGGATGACGAGCGTGGCTATGCTTATACTCGTATCTTATCGCTTAACGCCAATGACGATATAACCACATTAGCAACGGTTAATCGCTATGCAAAAGAACTGCAAAATCAATTACGTAATGTTTCAGGTGTGGAGTTGGTGCATTTTTTTGGCCAAGTTGATGAGGAAATTTTAGTTGCGGTTGATCAACAAAAAGCCAGTTTAGCTGGTATTCCTTTAGCGCATATTCATGCAGCTATTCAAGGTGCAGATGCAAAAGTAGCCGCTGGTACCCTTACAAATGACAAATCGCAAATGCAAATTGAAGTGACCGGTGCGTTTGACTCGATTGCTCGCATTGGCGCAATTCCACTAAGTAGTAATCAAAATGCAGGGCAATATCAACTCTCTGATGTAGCCCAAATTACTCGCTCAGTAAAAACCCCCGTGAACGAAATTGCATTAATTGATGGAAAACCCGGTATTTATATTGCGATCCGCATGTTACCAAACTTGCGTATCGATACTTTTTCTAAGCGTGTTGATGTCGCCATCGATAACTTTAGCCAAGACTTACCAAGCCAAATTTTACTCCAAGATATTTTTGATCAACGCGGTTATACCCAAACTCGTTTAGCCGATTTACTCAGCAATATTACCGTGGGGTTTGTGCTTATTCTAGTGGTATTATTTATCACTTTAGGTTTTAAAGCTGCTCTGGTTGTCGGAACCGCGTTACCTTTAACCGTATTGTTTACGTTAGTAAGTATGCAGCTCTATGGCTTACCTATTCATCAAATGTCGGTTACCGGTTTAGTCGTGGCACTGGGCATTATGGTTGATAACGCCATTGTGATCACCGATGCTGTTCAGCGCTTTCGCCAACAAGGCCTAACAGCTTTAGCCGCAGTAGAAAAAGCCGTGGCACATTTTTGGCTTCCACTGCTTGGCTCAACTCTAACAACTATTTTAGCGTTTGCACCGATTGTGCTGATGCCAGGTGCTGCAGGAGAGTTTATTGGCGGTATTGCCTTAAGTGTTATTTTTGCCTTAATTGGTTCATACCTGATTTCACACTCTTTAGTGGTGGTATTTGCAGGGCAATTTATCAATAACGAACAGCGTACTGGTATCTTTTATCAAGGTATACGCACACCTAAACTCAGTAAACGCTTTGAAGCAACGTTAAAACGTAGCCTAGAAAAACCAATACTCACTTTACTACTGGTCTTTATACTCCCTGTTGCCGGTTTTTTTGGGGCAGGACAACTCACCGAGCAGTTTTTCCCGCCCTCAGATCGCGATATGTTTCAAATTGAAGTGCATTTTGCCCCTCATGTGAGTATTACATCAACTCGACAAGCCATAGAGAAAATGGATCAACTAATTCGGCAATCTGAAGGCATTGAAAAGCTTGATTGGATGATCGGAACTAATTTCCCAAGCTTTTACTATAATATGCTCCAGCGTAATCGCGGCGCCAATAACTATGCGCAAGCGATGGTAAAAGTAACCGACTTTAAACGTGCCAACGAGTTAATAAAAAGCTTGCAAATACAACTTGATAAAGCATTTCCAAACGCACAAACTTTAGTCAGAAAGCTTGAGCAAGGTCCACCATTCAATGCACCAATTGAAATGCGTATTTATGGCCCAAGCCTAGATACTCTCTCTGAACTGGGCCAACAATTACGCACGCAGCTCATTGCTCATAACGATATAACCCACACCCGTCCAACCTTATTGTCAGGCTCGCCTAAACTATGGTTAAACACCGATGAAGCAGCGCTGACTCATGCAGGATTAAGCCTAAGTAACATGGCAACCCAACTACAAAACCAGTTCAATGGTGTCGTAGTCGGCAGTATTATTGATAATACCGAAACCGTTCCCGTACGCGTTAGAGTTGCAGATAAGCACCGAGATGATATTAGCTCGCTATTTAGTACGCAGTTAAATACCCCAGCCAGTTCAAACCAAATAGATACTGCACAACCGCTAGTGGTTGAATCATTTGCCAGTGCAACACTGAGCCCTTCTCGTGGCTCTATCGCTCGCCGTGACGGTGAACGTGTTAATATTATCGAAGCTTATTTAGCAACTGGCGTATTACCGCAAACCGTACTGAATGAAGTGACCGCCACCATTGCACAATCAGGCTTTGTATTACCCCATGGCTACAGATTAGAGCTCGGTGGTGAGTCGCAAAAACGCAACGAAGCGGTTGGTAAATTGCTTGGCCAAGTGGGGATTATTGTCGTGTTATTGATCACCGTACTGGTGATGTCATTTAATTCATTTACCACCACAGGGCTAATCTTAATAAACGCCCTGCAAGCTGCAATGCTGGGCTTGCTCAGTGTATTTATTGCTGGCTACCCGTTTGGTTTTACTGTGATCATTGGTTTATTGGGCTTAATGGGACTGGCCATAAATGCCGCCATTGTCATTTTATCAGAGTTAAATTCACTGCAAGCCCTCACTGATAAAAACAAAATCGTTGCCGCTGTGATGACTTGCTCACGCCATATCAGCTCCACGACTATCACCACCGTTGGTGGCTTTTTACCACTCATACTCGCCGGCGGAGGTTTTTGGCCTCCGTTTGCCGTCGCTATCGCAGGTGGTACTGTATTAACCACTGTGTTGTCATTTTACTTTGTTCCTGTGGCATATTATTTAGTATCAAAACGCACGCTACGCACAAAAAAACATGGAATTAACGCACACTAGTAAATTTAAATTAATATCTTTATTTTTAAATTATAAAACACCATTGATATAATATTTTTATGAGGTATGATTACTTTAAATAAGAGGAACATCATGTTTATATTAATATCTCATCCACAAAAAACAAATCTCACCTTCGACATTTAAGCCGAGTGTAACTCTTACACTCGGCAGTCTCACTGTATTATTTTAAATTTAAGTTCGGTTCAGTTTTCGTGGAGATTTAGTCCGTGTTTGCTTTTCTGTTCGGGTACAAAACCCCTGCTTTTTATAAGTATAAAAACTATTTAAGCCAAAGTTCAGCATTTTTACATCCGCTGAAACTCGCGCATGTGTTGCAAAAAATAGAGTATTCACAACGACCTTGGTCAAAGTTTAGCCCACATGTACAAATTGGCTGTACCGTAGTCATCCAGCATACTGATACGGGTTATAAACGCCGTATAAGCTTAGTTCCGGCTACAGAAAAGGAGCTATCTAATAATGTTGTGTCATTACACTCTTCTATAGGTACTGATCTTTTAGGACATAAAATAGGTCACATTTTTGAGTGTAAAGAATATGGATGTTTTCACTCTTGGCAAATATTAGCAATTAATAGTAAGGAGAATTATATAGAGTAAATCATTTCAATTTTTATTTATTAATTTTTATATATTTAATTGGAGTTATTTATAATGAGTAAAGAAAAAGCTAAAAAACCAGCAAAAATGACGTTAAAAGAAAAGCGAAAAATACGTAAAGAGAAAACAAAGACAACCGAAAAGTAAAGAGTTGTCACTTTACATATAACGTTTCATGGAAACCTTAATAAAGTCCAAAGCTCGGCATTATAAAAATGTCGGGCTTTTATCGTTTAAATATATTAATAAAAAAGGCCTCAATAAAGACCTTTGTTATAGATGAAGTTTAAATAAATCTGAATTAGCTACTGTATTGTTGGCACGGTAATAATTGATACAGAGCCTAGCGGATCTACGTTATAGTCTTCACTCGGTTCGCCTTCGTCAGCGGTGATGATTAATTTACCATCGGGACTGAAAGTTACCATATCTGGCAGTGCTCCGACCGCAGATATCATTTCAAGCTCATAACTACTCGTGTTAAACATAGCAACAACGCCAGTATCAGTTTTCACGCCTGACTCGATCGCAGCGGCAAGTTTTCCGTTTGATACTGCGACAGAATTAACACCTGCACCGTAATAGCTAATATCAATTGCGCCAAGTGTTGCAATGTTATTTGGGTTAGCAAAATCAATCACTTCAATACGAGGAGCGTTAAGCAAGCTGCCGTTATTTACTACGAATAAACGTTTTGTTTGTGCATCATAAGCCGTGATCTCTGCGGCGCCTTCACCACCTTCAATTAACAAGCGTGATGCAAAATCAAACTTGCCTTCGTTGTTTTCACTATAGACGGTGATATTACCACTGTCTTCGTTTGCAACTACCAGCTGCGCTTTTGACGTTGGGCTTTGATCAGCGGTTATAAATAACACCCCTTCTGGCGCATCATCACCTTGGGTAACGAGCATTTGCACAAAACTTACGGCATTAACATCACTAATATCATATACTGCAACCGCATCAGCACGCTCTAAAGCAATAAATGCATAGCGCTTATTGGCAACCATACCTGTTGTTACACTCTCAGGCTCAGTGCCTTTCGCATCACTGCGACCATCTGGGTAAACGCCGGCTTTATTAGCTTCAAAGGCAAGTGATGAACCACTATCAAACACCTGCTCACCGGTATCACCATTGAAGATTGAGAATGAACGTGCACCAAAACTATAGAGTTTATTATGACTTGATGCTGCAGTATCAGAATCAACATATTGCGATACTAATAAACGCCCTAATTCGACGTTGTTTTGTAATATACTTACGTCTGTAAATACCGACTCATCAAGCACGATATCTGCAACTTTCTCACCTTCAGCGAAGTTGCTAAACCAGTCACGTATATCCCCCTCGTTGGCAGTTAAAACGTAATCTATGCCATCTTGTGTAAATGTTGCGATGCCATCAGGTTGATACATACCCACTACGTTTGCGCGAGTTTGTAGTTTGATCATATTATCTTTATCACTGGCATCGATTTCATTGCCAGCCATACCATAATCTTTAAAGCCCAGCGGAAAAATATCAGTGATAGTTTTCGTGGTTAAGTCTATTTTTGCAAGGCCGTTATTCTCTTGCAATGACACCCATGCAGTGCTTGAATCAGCTGATACGGCGACATACTCAGGCTCAACGTCTGCAGCTAAATCTGCACCTTTACCAAATACTCGGAAGCCTTTGCTTTCAAGAGTCGCTTCTTGATCATTAAATGATGTGAAATTTAATGTAGTTGCAGCACCCACATGCATAGGAGTTTTGAAGTTTTTACGTCCAGGGCTGGCATAAAGTTGTGGCGCATTCTCATCAACAAGCTCAATAAATTCCATACCATCAGGAAAACGGCCATAACTATTAACATGGAAATCGCCATAACTGACTTGTTGATGCACTTGACCTTGGTATTTTAGTTTAATGGTTTCGCCTTTGCCTAAGCCAAAGTCTTCATTATTATTTAAAATAGCCGTTGCGGGTGCACCGTTAGGTAACTGAGCACCCGTAACTAAATTCGGCAATAATACAATAAAGCCGTGGCCAGGAATTTCTGTACCTGCAGGGATAGTTAAACCCGCTTGGTTATTCGCTTCACGGTCTAAATCAACTAACTCCCACTCATTAGCTGCAAAAACAAATGGTTCAGAAGATGTGTTGTACAGCTCAACAAAATCAAAATCGGCGTCATCACGGCCTTTTGAAACCACTTCATTGATCACAATATTAGCGGCAGTTGCACCATCAACCGGCGCTGGTAATTTATTGGCAGCACCAGGCGTTGGCGCGAGAGCTTCATCTTGAGTGTGCCAATTACCACCATCTGGTAAACGCCCCCATGTAGACACATGGCTACCATCACTCCAATGTGCGCTATCTACAATTTGATTGTTGTGCACCAGTAATGCGGTGTCGCCTTTACCTAAACCAAAATCAGTATCGCCAGCAGTGGCAACTAAAGTATCTGTTGGTGCATCAAATGGAATGCTAGTTTGGTCTGTGGCAATCACTAAAAACCCACCTGCAGCGATGGTTGTACCTTGTGGAATTTTAATGCCCGGCTCTTTATCAATCTCAAAGCCTTTTAAATCATTTACTGCCCAATTAGCGTCACTAAAGGTAAATGCTTGTTCAGAGTTATTAAACAACTCAATAAAATCATAACCGCCTTCATTTGAACGCACCTCGTTGATCACCACTTGCCCTGCTGATGGTGTCTCAGTAATTTGGCTAAATGTTGCAGTAACCTCTTTATGGTTATTCATTGTAAGAGTTAAAGAAGTCGCGCTATAGTCTGCATTACCAATATCGCCAGACCATGAAACAAATTTATATCCTTGTGCAGCCTGAGCGTTTAGCATAACAATAGCACCTTGCTCATAATCAGCACGCTCTGGACTTATTACTACGTTTCCAGCACTTTGCTCTGTGATATTTAATATCAGTTGGTAACGCAAAGGCTCTAAATCATTATCATCATCTGCTAGATCACAGCCACTTAATAGACCTAGCATTAATAAGCTGCCTACTATCGGTTTCAATTTCATCACATTTCCTTGGTATCGTTTTAGTTTTAATTAATCACGATACCCTAAAGCGTAATATTGACAGCTAGATGTAATTATCATGTCAATGGGATGACATTGCGAACGAGAATAAACTATAAGATCATGATTTAATTTATAATTCACCTCATTCTAAATAACCAAAATTCAGACGTGCAGGTAGTAATTTCCAACTCTAACTACGTTGAATTTACTTGCCGTTG
>TARA_R110001606_G_scaffold399306_1_pt1 | contig 35800 bp, 36 predicted proteins | sample TARA_R110001606 | Tara Oceans TARA_R110001606 (sample SAMEA4398315) | marine metagenome | biome: Polar Biome; feature: [SRF] surface water layer (ENVO:00010504); material: water (ENVO:00002006), including particulate matter (ENVO:01000060) such as... | depth 5 m
GTCCGGCGTCCGGCGTCCGGCGTCCGGCGTCCGGCGTCCGGCGTCCGACATCCGACATCCGACGTCACTATCAAACCCCGCCCTTGCGTGCTCCACCCTGCTGAGCCACGGCGGTGCCCGCTTGCTGGTCGTCGCGGTCCAGTTTGAAGTAACCGGCGTAGCGGCTTTGGAAGCGCTTGAGCTCGTCGCTTTGCAGTTTGCCCTTGGTGGGCAGGGACACCGCCATGGCGTTGACCGGGCGGCCGTTCATGCGCAGTTCGTAGTGCAGGTGCGGGCCGGTGCTGCGGCCGGTGTTGCCGCTGTAGGCCAACACCTGGCCCTGGTGGACGGTGTCGCCGGGGCGCACCTTGATGCGGCTCAGGTGCAGGTAACGGGTCTGGTAGCCATCGCCGTGGTCGATCACCACGTAATTGCCGGCCAGCGCATGGTGCACCACCTGTTTGACCACGCCGTCGGCGGGCGCTTCCACCGGCGATCCCACCGGCATGGCAAAGTCGGTGCCCAGATGCGGGCTGACCCGGCCGGTGATCGGATGCAGGCGACGCGGGTTGAAGTTGGAGCTGATCCGGTAGCTCTGCTCGAACGGATAGCGCCAGAAGCTGGGCAGCAGGCTTTCGCCGCTGGGGGTATAAAAACGGTCGTCGTCGAAGCGGGCGGCGGCCACCTGGATCTTGGCGCCTTCGTAGTCAAAGCCCATCAGTTTGGCGGAATAGGCTTCGGCGTGATCGCCGAGCCGCTCCACTTGCACCATCACCGAGAAACGGTCGCCACGGCGGGCTTTCTTGGTCAGTGGCAGCAGTTCCGCCACCTGCCGCGCGATGCTGTCGGCGCTGCCGCCCAGCGACGGGTCACCGGCCAGGGCGGCGGCCAGGCTGGTGTCGATGCGCCCGGCGATCTGTACCTCATGGAGAGTGCGGCTCAGGTTGAGCGGCCCGCCGCTGATGGCGTCGCCGTCCAGGTGCCACTGATAGCCCTCGCCTTCGTTAAGCCAGACGCGCAGGTTCAGCAACCGGCCTTCGCTGTCGGCCTGCCATTCCAGATGCTGCCCGGGGCGCAGGCGCGCCAGCATCTGGCCCTTTTCGGCGTTGGCGAGCAGGTGATAGAGGGTCTCGCGCGGCAGCTGCCACTGATCGTTCCAAAGGTTGGCGAGCACGTCGCCACGGGCAATCGTGTAATGCTCCCAGGGCAGCGGCTCCGGGGTCTCATCCAGGGTGTGGAATTCGGTGTTGCCGGTCAGGCGCATCAGGGCCTGATCGAGCATTGGCGGTGGCTCCGGCAACGGCCGGCTGGCCCACCAGAAGGCCAGGGATACGACAATCAGAGCCGGCGCCAGCAGCGGCTTGAAAATCGAACTCAAAGGGGTGGCCTTCACCGTAGTGCTGGACATAACGATGACCTATTCTTGCGCCTGCTCACAGGCCGATCTGATTCGCGAAAGGCGTTACTCTATTACATCTTTTGCCAATTGCCCAATTCTTCACGCCTTGACGACCTGTTCGCCAGCCAGAATCCGCTTGCCCCGGGCCAGATTATAAAGAGGGATCACCCCGGTGGCGAACAGCATCGCCAGCAGCAAAAAGGCGTCCCGGTAGCCCTGGGCGGCCCCGGCGCCCTGACCGAACGGGAACAAAGCGGAGTTCTCCTGCAGCACCACCGCCACCAGATTGATGCCAAAAGCGCCGCCCAATTGGCGGGCAAAACTGATCACTCCGGCGCCCTGATTGATCTGATCCTCACGCAGCAAGCTCAACGCGGCGACGATCACCGGCGGCATCAGGAAGGCGCAGGCCACCCGGGTCATCACCGCCCAGAACGCCAGCCAGAAGAACGAGGCGCCACCGGCGCACACACTCAGCGCCAGCGCGGCCAGGCAAAAACCCACCAGCCCCACCGACGCCATGCTGGCGACGCTGTAACGGTCCGCCAGCCGGCCCACCACCGGATAGATCAGGCCCATGGCCAGGCCGGCGGGCATCAGCATCAGCCCGGCCTCGGTGGGCGAATAATCGAGCACCGTTTGCATCAGCAGCGGCAGCAGATAAACCGAGCTGAACAGGCCGCCGCCGGTGAGCATGGCCAGCCCGAAGGCGCCCTTGAAGCCCGGCCGGCGGAACACCGACAGCGCCAGCAGCGGGTCCCGGCAGGTCAATTCACGGGCCACGAACAGCACCGCCGCCAGCGCGCCGATGGCCAGGGCGCTCAGTACCGCGCCATCGTCCCAGCCACGGTGCGGCCCCCTTGCCAGGGCCCACAGCAGGGTCGGCAGCCAGCCGACCAGCAGGATCACGCCGGGCAGATCCAGACGCCGGCGCCGGCCCTCTTCACGGCCATCGAACAGAAAGCGCGAGCCCATGAACAAAGCCACGAAGGAGCTGGGCACCACCACCAGAAACACCGCCCGCCAGTGAATCAGATCCACCAGCACGCCGCCGAGCACCGGCCCGAAGGTGGGTGCCAGGATCACCCCCATGCCATAAAGGCCAACGCTGCGGCCGCGCTGCTCGACGGGAAATACCCGGTAGATGATCAGCAGCGCGAGCGGCTGCACCAGCCCGGCGGTCAGCCCTTGCACCGCCCGCACCGCGATCAGCGAGCCGAATGAGGGCGCGATACCACCGGCCGCCGAGGCCAACAGGAACACCAGCAGGGCGCCCCGGTAGGTGTATTTGACGCCGAACGCGCCGACGCACCAGGCGTTGATCAGCATGCCCATGGTCATGCAGCTCAGAAACGCGGTGGACAACCATTGGGCGTCGGTGTGGCCAACGTGGAAGTCGACCATGATGTGCGGCAGGGCCACGTTGATAATGGTTGAGGAGAGCGACATGGAAAGCGAGCCGACCATGGCGGTGGCCGTGACCAGCCAGCGGTAGCGCTCACCGTGGCGTTCGATCATGCGGCTTAATTCACTACTCAACCGGCCTCTCCTCTGCGGTGTTTTGTTGTTGTGCGCGCCGCTTCCCACCGCGCCTTCAGGGCGTTCTCAGGCTCCCGGGTCACGCGGGGCGGCACAGGAGCCGCGCAGCACCAGTTCGGTGGGCACCGTGACACGCCCCGGCGCGGCGCCCGCGGCCACGCCATTGATCTGCGCCAACAACAAGCCGACCAGGGCGTCCGCCACGTCGTCGGCGCTCCAGCGCAGCGCGGTAATCGGCGGTTCGTGGACCGCGGTCCACTCGGTATCGCCGATGCTGATGATCGACAGGTCGGCGGGAATCCGCAGCCGGCGCTCGCGCAGGGTACGCAGGGCGCCGGCCAGAATGCGCGTGCCCAGCAACACCAGCGCGGTGGGCGGTTGCGCCACATCGAGCAGGTCGGCGACGTCATCGGCGGTGTCCAGCCCCAGATTTTGCGGCCGGACAAGGGCGTTTTGCTCCGGCAACCCGGCTTCCCGAAAGGCCGCGCGGAACCCCGCGATGCGCTCGCGCCCGGGCCACAGGTGCGCCAGCGGTGTCAGCAAGGCAATACGACGGTGGCCCAGATCCAGCAGGTAACGGGTGGCGGACTTCACGCCGCTGCGGTAATCGGTGGTCACCGAGGCGAAGCGACGCGGGAAGTCGCCGCTCATCAAAGCGATTGGCGCGCCAAAACGCTCCAGGGTCTCCAGCATCGGCCCATTGGCGTCGCTGCCCGGCGCCATCAGCAGGCCGTCCACGCGGCGGCGCTTGAATTCCGCCAGCACGTCGAGCTCGGTCTGCAAGCGGTTGCCGGAACTGGCCAGCAGCAGCATCAAACCGTTGGCGCGCAGGCGCGCGTCCACCGCGTTGATGGTGGCGCCATAAAGAGGGTTGGAAATGTCGGTGACCAGAAACCCCACCGCGCCGGTGGAGCGGGTGCGCATGCTGCGCGCCAGACTGTTGGGCTGGTAGCCCAGCTTGGCGACCGCGGCATCGACCTTTTTTTTCATCGCCTCACTGACCGCGAGGCCGTTCAACACCCGGGAAACGCTGCCCACCGAGACCTTCGCCTCACGTGCTACGTCCTTGATGGTAAATCCCGTCATCTGGGTTCCAGGGTGCCGCGCCGGGATCACAAAAAACGCGTTCGCGGGCACCCGACGTGCCCGCAAGCGGTCAAAATCAGGCGCGATTATATCGTTTCATTCACGCCCTGTCGCCTTGTCGCCTGCCCGGCCGGCTACATCAACGACGGCAGATACAGCGCCAGGCCGGGAAACAGGATCAGAATCGCCAGCGTGATCAGGTCCATCACGATGAACCAGCTGACACCACGAAAGATCTGCCCCAGCCGGATACTGTCGCCGGCCACCGCCTTGATGATGAACACATTGATGCCGATGGGCGGCGTCACCAGGCCGATTTCCAGGTACTTGATCATGATGATGCCGAACCAGATCAGGTCGTATTCCAAGCCCTTGATGATCGGGATCACGATGGGCAGCGTCAGCAGCATGATCTCCATGGCGCCCATAAAGGTGCCGAGAAACACATACAACAACGACAACGAAGCGAGGATCACCAGCGGCGGCACATTCTCGAACCCGGCCGCCCAGGTGGTCAGATCGCCGGCGATGCCGGTCAGCGCCGTGAAGGTGGTCACCATATAAGCGCCGATGATGGCGGCGAACAGCATGGAGGTGTTCTTCAGCGTCTCCTTGAACGCATTGGACGTCTTGTGGCGGTTCAGCCGGCCGCTGAGAAAGCAGATCAGAAAGGCGCCGAACGAGCCGATGCCGCCGGCCTCCGACGGCGTGAACATGCCGGTGTAAAGGCCAATCACAATCACGCCGATCAGGGTGATCATCCCCCAGGTGCCTTTCAGAGAATGCACTTTTTCACGGAAGCTCACCTGCGGCACCGGCGGCGCCAGCGCCGGGTTCAGTTTACAACGCAGCATCACCATGCCCACGTACATAAACAACGACAGCAACCCTGGAATGATGCCGGCGACGAACAGTTTGGCGATGGATTGTTCGGTGAACACCGCATAGAGAATCATCAGGATGCTGGGCGGAATCAGTGAACCCAGGGTCCCCGACGCCGCCACCACGCCGGCGGCCAGACCCTTGTCGTACTTCCAGTTGAGCATTTCGGGCACCGCCATGCGCCCCATCGCCGCGGCGGTGGCCAGGCTCGAACCGCTGATCGCGGCGAACAACGCGCACCCCACCGACGACGCCACCGCCAGGCCACCGGGCACGCGCGCGAACCACAGGCGCGCGGTGCCATAGATGTCCCGGGTAAAACCGCCTTCGGTGGCGAGATAGCCCATTAACAGAAACATGGGAATGGTGGTGAAGGTGTATTCCGCGGTACTGGAATAGGCCAGCTGGCCGAGGAAGCTGTTGGCGGCGTTGAAGGCGTTCTCGAACATCAGGGTGTCGCCACCGCGCGCCGCCAGCACCAGCACCAGGCCGCCATAGCCGGCCGCCACCAGGGAAATCGCGATCGGCACGCGCAATAACAGCATGCCCAGCATCAATACGGTGACGCCGATACCAATGGTTTGCGGGTTCATGGGCGCGTCTCCCGGTGGCGGGCGCCGTCGCCGCGATCCGCGTCGGCGGCCAGGTCCACTTCGTCGAGCGCCTGGCGCACCTCGGTCTGCGCCACCGCCGGGCGGGTGGCGGGCAGCACCAGTTGAATCAGCATGCGCAGACACCACCAGCCCAGCCCCAGGGGGATCAGCATTTTCACCGGCCACTCCGGAATATAAAGCACGCTGCTGAAGCCATAGCCGCCGGTCCGCCAGGATTCATAGGCATTCAGCCAGCCCAACCAGGCCATCAGCCCGAATACCACGATGCCAAACACCAGCCCCATGGAGATCAGCAGGCTCTGCACCCGCCGGCTGAACAGGTCGCTGAGCACGGTGACCTCGATATGCGCGCCCACCGATTGCACATAACCGAGCGGCAAAAACACCATGCCGACCATCAGCATTTCGCTGATCAACAGGCCATCCGGAACCGTTTTGTGCAGAAAACTCCGGCCCACCACGGAAACGAAAGTGAGCAGCATCATCGCCGCCAGCAACAGCTGCGCGACGAAAATAAACACGCCATCCACGCGGTCCATGAAACGCACCAGTGGAGAATCAATTGTTGTCATTATTGGCTCCTTATTGATTGCCGCCGTTGATCGCAAGCCAGCCGGCGGCCGTTACATCGGCGCCGCGCCCACCGTGATACCGCCGCATACGTACAGCACCTGGCCGGTCACGAAGCCGGCGGCGGCGAAGAACGCCACCGCGTCGGCCACGTCGGCGGGCTCGCCCATGCGCCGCAGGGGCACGCCGTCGATAATCGCCCGGGTCGCGTCACTGTCCGCCGGGTTGGCGCCTTCAAAGCCGGCGGTGCGAATCGGCCCGGGGGCCACGCAGTTAACGGTGATGTTGTCGCCCGCCAACTCCAGCGCCATGGTCCTGGCCATGCCGATCAGCCCGGCCTTGCTGGTGGAATAGGCGGTGCGCAGTTTCTTGCCCAGCGCGGTGCGGCTGCCGATGTGCACCACGCTGCCACCCCCGGCGCGGCGCAGCGCCGGCAACACCGCCTGGGTGGCGGCGATGCTGCCGCGCAGATTGATGGCGAAGATGCGGTTGATCTGCTCATCGGTGGTGGATTCGAGGTCGGCCGGCAGCGCCACCCCGGCGTTGTTAACCAGGCAGGTCACCGGATAGAGGTTGCCCAGCGCGGTCACTTCTTTTCTTAACGCAACGCTGTCCGCCACATCCACAACCCGGTGCTCGCTGGCGTGCGGGTGCTCCGGCGTCAGCGGATCAAGCACCAGCACCTGATAACCATCGGCGGCGAAGCGCTCGCAAATGGCGGCGCCAATGCCCCGCGAGCCGCCGGTCACAATCACTGCGGTCATTTCGAATTCCTTGTTAGGGACGATGCCCACGTTAGGGACGATGCCCACTCAGTTTGATGGCCGCGCCGGCGGGAAGCTGTCCATGGAAGGCTCGTTGTCTTCCAGGTCAACTTCGAAGTTTTCCAGCAAGCGGCTCACCAGCATGTAATAGCCAATGGTCAGTTGAAGCTCCACCAGCGCCCGCGGCGAAAGCCGGTCGTGCAGGGCGTAAAACAGCGAATCGCCGGCTTTGCCACGCAGCACCACCTGGTCGGTAAAACGCAGCACCAGGGCCTCGTCGGCGTCGAACACGGCGGCCTCCGGGCCGTCGTGCAGGGCCTGGATTTTCGCCTCGCTGACCCCGACCCGTGCCGCCAGCCGTTTGTGCTGGTGCACCTCGTAATCGCTGCCGCACAGAATGCCGGTGCGAACAATCGCCAACTCACGCCAGCAATCGTCAAGCTCGTTGTCGCGCAGCAGCGCCGAGCCGAGAGCGAGCATGCCCTCGGCGGCGGGCCCGGCATGGGCGGCGATACGGTAAATGTTCAAGGGCGGCCTAGTGCTCACCAAAGCTTTGAGCGGGGGCGAGGCATCCCGCAGGTCGAAATAGGCGATACGTGCCATGGCGCGGCTCCTTTACTGGCTGGCCTGCTTATCCCAGGGGTAACCGTCGCGCGCCACTTCTTGCTCGACCTTGTCGATCTCGGCGCGGAATTTCTTGTGGAAAGCGGCGGCGTGATCGCTCCAGCGCGACATTTGCTTGACCATTTCGTCGGCGCCCAACGCCAGGCCCTTGGCCCATTCCGCGCGCTGCTGCGCGTTGATCTTTCTGAACTCAAGCGGGTATTTGGGATCTTTCTGCAACGACACCCGGTAATGCGCTTCGTCTTCCACGCTGGCGCGGGCCAGTTTCACCAGCAACTCGTCTTGCAGGCCGTCGATCAGCGCCTGCTGCTTGGCGTCGAGACTGTTCCAGGTGTTCAGGTTCATCATCACCACGTTGCAGTTTTGCCCCAGGTTGGGCTCGACCACATATTTGCCGACCTCGTTCTGGCTGTTCGGGCCGATCAGCGGCACATAGGTCATGGCGCCGTCCACGGTGCCGCGCTCCATGGCGGAATAGATGTCGGGGAACGGCAGGCTTACCGGCGAGACATTCCAATCCGCCAGCATCGCCACCTTGGCCATGGTGCCGGGCATGCGCACTTTGTCGCCTTTGAAATCCTCTGGCGTCAGGTAGGGGCGATCCTTGCTGAGAAACACCTGCGGGCCGTTGGAGACATGCACGATGTATTTCATGTTGTTGCGCTTCTCTTCTTCCTTGAGCGGCGCGTCCTCATTACGTACCCGGCGCAACGCCTCGGCCACCACGTACTGATCGCCGGAGCCGGTGCGGGTGTTCTCCAGATACCACAACGGCATTTTGTCCGGCGAGTGGGCTGGAGAGATAAAGGCGATGTCGGCGATGCCCGAACTCACCGCGCCGGCGACGTCTTTCAGTTTCACCAGGCTTTGCAGCCAGTAGTATTTGATTTCCAGCGAGCCAGCGGATTGCTCTTTGACTTGCCCGGCCCACCATTCCCATACCTGGTTGACCCGAGTTTCACTGGGCGGGCTGGACATGGCGAACGACAGCGTTCTGGCCTGGGCCGCGCTCACGCAGCTCAGCAGCAGCACGCCCAGCGCGATCGCCAGGGTGCGCCCGCCGGTGACGGATTTTCCGTTTGCGTTGATCATCGTTGTTCTCCTGAGTTGTTGTTATCGGAGCCACGGCCCGCCCGGCCCTTCCGATCAGGCGGAGGGCGCGGGCTCGCTGTCTTCCAGATCCACTTCGAAGTTCTCCAGAAAACGCGACACCATCATGTAAAAGCCGATCAGCAGATGAAGCTCCACCAGTTGCTGGGCGCTGAGCAGTTTTTCCATGGCCCGAAACGCGGTCTCTCCGGCCTTGACGTTGAGCACCACGGTGTCGGTGTAGCGCAGCAGGGTGCGTTCCTGTTCGCTGAACAGCGCCGCGTCGGGGCCGTCGTACAGAGCGTCGATTTTTTGTTGCTCAATGCCGACGCTGAGCGCCAACCGGGTGTGCTGGTGCACTTCGTAAGGCGCGCGGCAGAGAATGCCGACGCGCACGATCACCAGCTCCCGCCACTGGGTATCCAGGCTGTTTTCGCGTAGCAGCGCCGAGCCCAAAGCAAGAAAGCCTTCCGCCGCCGGGCCGCCGTGGGCGAGCATGCGATAGATGTTCAGTGGCCGGCGCGATGCCACCAGGGCGCGCAGCTCATCGGACAGGGAATCCACATCCGCATAGGGAATTCTGGCCATGGCGTTGTTCTCCTGTGTGTCGGATTAAAAGATGCTGTTGCCGAGACCGCCGTCGACCATCAGGGTGTGGCCGTTGACGTAACTGGATTCGTGGCTGAGTAGAAACAGCATCGGATAGGCCACTTCCCAGCCGGTGCCCTGGCGGCCAAACGGCACATTAACCGCGCGGTCAGCACGGCGCGCGGTGGCGGCGCGGCCCATCGGGGTATCGATCAGCCCCGGCGCCACCACGTTGCAGCGAATGCCCTGCCCGTGGCCGGCCATGGCAACGCTGCGGCCCAGCGCCAGTTGCGCCGCCTTGGAGGTCTCGTAAGCGGGGTTGCGGCCAGTGGGTCGCTGGCTGGCCAGCGACGAGGTCAGCACGATCGAGGAGCCCGGCTCCATCACCCGTAGCGCCTGCTGACAAATCAACATGTGGCTGCGGATATTGATGCCGTGTTCTTTGTCCCAGCTTTCCGCGCTGATCTTGTCCAGCGGCAGCCCGTGGCTGATGCCCACGTTCACCACCAGCGCATCCAGTTGGCCGAGCGCGGCGCGCGCCTGCTCGATCATCGCGCTGATCGCTTGCGGGTCGGACACATCCACTTGCAGGGCGCTGGCCTGGCCGCCGTCGGCGGTGATCCGGTCCACCGTGCCCTGCACGCTTTGCTGGTTGATGTCGGCGCACGCCACCCGGGCGCCTTCGCGCGCCGCCAGCAGCGAAATGGCGCGGCCATTGCCCACCGCCACTTCTTCGTCGTCGGTGTCGCGCTGCCCGGCGCCCACCACCAAAAGATGGCGGCCTTCCATGCGGCCACGGCCGGGGGCCGCGCCAATCGCTTCCTGGAACATCTGCGTGGCCGGGCTGATTTTCCGTTCTGGCACATTCATCGGCTTATCCTTTTCTTATTCGTTGGTCTCTTGTTCGCGGGTCTTTTCCGTTTGTTCATCAATGGCGGGCATGGCGGGCGCACTGGAATTATATCGATTCAATTTCTCACCCGAGCTAGCCCAACGCCATAACTCTAGAAGGTAGTTTTAGGCCAACCGGCGCGTCAAACTATTTATTGAATCGTTTCAATTTCGACCCTGAAAAGGCGCCAACCCAAAGGCAAAATCAGCGCAGGATCAGACAGTTAGCCGGCGAGATACAGAATAAAGAAATACATATACCGTGCGCACATGCATTGCACAGCGATGGCGCAGCCGCCCCAAGAAAACGCACCGCCGGCCGCTGGCGGCCTCCCCTTCGCCCTGCCGCTCATATCGATAACCGTTTGATTTTACTGCTCTTTTATTTTTTCTGCTGGCTGGCACCCGCTTTGCACCGCAGCGCATACCCACTTGTATACAACGAGGTATGCGAACGTGCTTGGCTGGACCATCGATCAATGGCGCGCGGCCTATCGGGACCATCACTACACCCCGGTATCGGCCATGAAAGCTCTCTCCGCTCAGCTGCAAGACAGCGAACGGGCCCTGTGGATTCACCTGCTCGACGAATCCAGTCTGCTGGCCCAGGCGGAGCGCCTGCGTGATGACTCCCTGCCGCTGTATGGCGTGCCGTTCGCAGTCAAGGACAACATCGATGTGGGCAGCCTGCCGACCAGCGCCGCCTGCCCGGCCTACACCTATACCGCCAAACAGACCGCGCCGGCGGTGCAGGCTCTATTGGATGCCGGCGCCATTCTGGTGGGCAAAACCAACCTGGATCAGCTCGCCACCGGGCTGGTCGGCGTGCGTTCGCCGTTCGGCGAAGTGCCCAATCCGTTCAACCCGGACTACGTCACCGGCGGTTCCAGCTCCGGCTCGGCGGCGGTGGTCAGCCTGGGTCTGGTGCCGTTTTCCCTGGGCACCGACACCGCCGGCTCCGGCCGGGTGCCGGCGGCGTTGACCAATCTGGTCGGGCTGAAGCCCACCAAGGGCAGCATGAGCACCCGCGGCGTGGTGCCGGCCTGCCGCACCCTGGATTGCATCAGCGTGTTCGCGCTCACCGTGGACGACGCCGACACCGTATTCCAGCTCTACAGCGGTTTCGATGAACAGGACGGTTACGCCCGCCAGGCGCCCGCCAACCGCCCTGGCGCTCTACCCGCACGCCCACGCCTGGGAGTGCCCACCGACACCCCCTGGTTCGGCGACCAGCAAGCGGCGCGTGCCTGGCAGGCGCAACTGACCGAGCTGGGCGAAATCGCCGAGCTGGTGCCGATCGACGCCGGCGTGTTCCACCGCACCGCCGCCCTGCTTTATCAGGGCCCCTGGGTGGCGGAGCGTTACACCGTGGCGGAACAACTGCTCGACCAGCCCGGCGCCCTGCTGCCGGTGATCCGCGACGTGATCATGCCGGCCCGGACGATGAGCGCCGCTGACGGCTTCCGCGCCCAATACCAGCTCGCCGATCTGCGCCGCGAAGCGGATCAGTTGATGGCCGGGCTGGACGCCCTGGTGGTGCCCAGCACACCCGGCATCTATACCCGCGCGGCGGTCAACGCCGACCCGATCACCCTGAACAGCCAACTCGGCACCTGGACCAACTTCGTCAACCTGCTCGACCAGTGCGCGCTGGCCCTGCCCGGCGGATTGCGCGAGGACGGCCTGCCCTGCGGCATCACCCTGATCGGCCCGGCCTGGCACGACGCCGCCCTGGCCGAGTTCGGCCGCCGCTGGCAACGCCGCCGGCCATGGCTGGCCGGCGCCACCGGACAACCCTTGCCGACGCCCGCCGATGAGCCCGCCGCCAGCGCCGACGACGGCACCGTGACAGTCGCCGTGGTCGGTGCCCACCTCACCGGCATGCCGCTCAATCATCAGCTCACCGAGCGTGGCGGCGAGCTGCTGGAAAGCACCGACACCGCCGCCTGCTATCGCCTCTACGCCCTGGCCAACACCACGCCGCCAAAGCCTGGCCTGATCCGCGACACCGGCGGCGCCGGCGCAGCCATTCCGATTGAACTGTGGAAATTGCCGCTCAGCGAATTCGGCGGCTTCGTTGCGCTGATCCCGGCACCGCTGGGCATCGGCACCCTGGAAACCGCCGATGGGCGCCTGGTGAAGGGGTTTATCTGCGAAGGCTGGGCGATCGCCGACGCCACCGAAATCACCGCCCTGGGGGGCTGGAAGGCGTTTCTGAAACTGCGCGAAGAGCAGCAACAAAACGCCGACACCGGCGCCTGACCGCGCCGACCGGGGGCCGCGGCGCGGCCCCCGTTTCAATAAAAGCAAAAGCAACTGTATGAGGTCCGCAACATGCTTAAGTCTGCCGCATTGACCAAGAGACCCATGGCCAAAGTGCTGATCGCTAACCGGGGCGAGATCGCGGTGCGCATCTGCCGCACCTTAAAACAAATGGGCGTTGCCTCGGTGGCGGTGTACTCCAACGCGGATCGCAACAGCCAGCATGTGCGCGCCGCCGATGAAGCGGTGGCCTTGGGCGGCGAAACCGCCGCCGAAAGCTATTTGCGCGGCGACGCCATTCTCCAGGCCGCGCGCGACACCGGCGCCGACGGCATCATCCCCGGCTACGGTTTTTTATCGGAGAACGCGGATTTCGCGGACACCTGCGAAGCCAACGACATTGCCTTTATCGGCCCCACCGCCTCGCAGTTGCGCCGCTTTGGTTTAAAGCACGAAGCGCGCGCCCTGGCCGAGCAGGCCGGCGTGCCACTGGCGCCAGGCACCGGCTTGCTCAACGACCTGGATGAGGCGAAACGCGCGGCGCGGCAAATCGGCTACCCGATCATGCTGAAGAGCACCGCCGGCGGCGGCGGCATCGGCTTGTCCCGTTGCAACGACGAACAGGAACTGGTGGCCGCCTTCGAATCGGTGAAACGACTGGGCGAAAGCTTCTTCTCCGATTCCGGCGTGTTCATTGAACGGTTCGTGGCGCGCGCCCGCCACATCGAAGTGCAGATCTTCGGCGACGGCGAAGGCAAGGTACTGGCACTGGGTGAGCGCGAATGCTCCCTGCAACGCCGCAACCAGAAAGTGGTGGAGGAAACCCCGGCGCCCAACCTGCCCCAGGCGACCCGCGAGAAGCTGCATGAAAGCGCCGCGCGGCTCGGCGAATCGGTGCAGTACCGCTCCGCCGGCACCGTGGAATACATCTACGACGACGAACGCGACGAATTCTATTTCCTGGAAGTGAACACCCGGCTGCAGGTTGAACACGGCGTCACCGAATCGGTGTTCGATGTGGACCTGGTGCGCTGGATGGTGATGCTCGCCGGCGGCGAGCGCCCGCCGCTGGACGCCACTTACATCAGCCGCGGTCACTCCTTCGAAGTGCGCATTTACGCCGAAGACGCGTTGAAGCAATTCCAGCCCAGCCCCGGCGAACTCACCGAGGTTTTCTTTCCCGATGACATCCGCCTGGACGGCTGGGTGGACACCGGCACCCAGGTGAGCCCGCACTACGACCCGATGCTCGCCAAGGTGATCGTGCACGGCGACGACCGCCCCGCCGCGCTGAATAAAATGCAGGACGCCCTGGCCGCCACGCGGCTCTCTGGCATCGCCACCAATCTGGATTACCTGCGCCGTATTCTGATCGACGAGAACGTTGTCGCGGGCCGCGTTTCCACGCGCTATCTGGAAACCTTCGAGTACCGGCCCACCGCCTTCGAGATCATCGAGCCCGGCACCTACACCACGGTGCAGGACTACCCGGGCCGCGCCGGCTACTGGGACATCGGCGTGCCGCCCTCCGGCCCGATGGACGATTACGCCTTCCGTCTTGGCAACCGGATTCTCGGCAATCACGCCAGCGCCGCCGGTCTGGAAACCACCCTGGCAGGCCCCGCACTGCTGTTTCACAGCGCCACCGTGATTGCGCTCACGGGGGCGCGCTGCGAGGCCACCCTGGACGGCCAGGCTGTCCCTTTCTGGAAACCGATACCGGTGAAGGCCGGGCAAACCCTGGTCACCGGCAAGGTGACCAGTGGCTGCCGCACCTACCTGGCGGTGCGCAACGGCATCGACGTGCCCGACTACCTGGGCAGCAAATCGACCTTTGTGCTCGGCCAGTTCGGCGGCCACGGCGGGCGCACCCTGCGCAAAGGCGACGTGCTCGCGCTCTGCCAGCCGCAACTGGCCGGCTGCTCGACTCCGGCGCCCGAGGACGAGCCCGGCGCCATCGATGCCGCTCTGATCCCCGATTACCCACAGCACTGGCACATCAAAGTATTGTACGGCCCCCACGGCGCGCCGGATTTTTTCAGCGAAGACGCCATCGAAACGTTCTTCGCCGCCGACTGGCAGGTGCACTACAACTCCAACCGCCTGGGCATTCGGCTGGTCGGTCCCAAACCGCAATGGACCCGCACCGACGGCGGCGAAGCCGGCCTGCACCCCTCCAACGTGCACGACAACGAATACGCCATCGGCTCGATCAATTTCACCGGCGACTTCCCGGTGATTCTCACCAAGGACGGCCCCAGCCTGGGCGGTTTTGTGTGCCCGGTGACCATCGCCAAAGCGGAACTGTGGAAAGTCGGCCAGCTCAAACCCGGCGACAGCATCCGCTTCGCGCCGATCGGCTTCGCCGACGCCCTGGCCCTGGAGCAAGCCCAGGACGCCAGCATCCAGCGGCGCCTGGCGGTGCCGGCGATCACCACGCCGGACAGCGCTTTAACTTCGCCGGCGTTTACCTCCAATACCATGCTCGCCGAACAGCAGGCCGACGGCGACACGCCCCGCATCACCTACCGCCAGGCCGGCGACAAATACATCTTGATCGAATACGGCGACAACGTGCTCGATCTGGCCCTGCGCTTTCGCGTGCACGCGCTGATGGAAAACCTCAAGGCAACGCCCCTGCCAGGCATTCTCGAATTGTCGCCGGGCGTGCGCAGCCTGCAGATTCACTACGACTCGCGCCGGCTCGGCCAGGCGGAACTGGTCGCCGCGTTGCTGAAACGGGAACGGCTGATCGGTGGCGTCGACGATATGCGGGTGACCTCGCGGGTACTGCACCTGCCGCTGGCCTTCGAGGACAGCGCCACGCTGGACGCGGTGCAGCGCTACCAGGAAACGATCCGCGCGGACGCTCCCTGGCTGCCCAACAATGTGGAATTCATCCGCCGCATCAACGGCCTGGACTCCGTCGAGCAGGTGCGCGACATCGTGTTCAAGGCCAGCTATATGGTGCTCGGCCTGGGCGACGTGTATCTGGGCGCGCCGTGCGCCGTGCCGGTGGACCCGCGCCACCGCCTGATGACCTCCAAGTACAACCCGGCGCGCACCTACACCGCCGAGGGTACGGTGGGCATCGGCGGCGTTTATATGTGCATCTACGGCATGGATTCGCCGGGCGGCTACCAACTGATCGGCCGCACCCTGCCGATCTGGAACAAGCATCTCAAGAACCCCCAGTTCCAACCCGGCGAACCGTGGCTACTGAAATTCTTCGACCAGGTGCGCTATTACCCGGTCAGCGAGGCGCGGCTCGATGAAATGCGCGAGGCGTTCCGTGAGGGCCGCCTGCAAGTGGAGATCAGCGAAGAGACCTTCAGCCTCGCCGAACACCGCGCCTTCCTCGCCGACATCGAACCGGAGATGGCGGCGTTCCGCGACAAACAGCAAGCCGCCTTCAACCGGGAAGTGGCCCGCTGGCAGAACGAAGACGCGGCGGTGGAATCGGCGCTGATGGGCGAGCGCGTCGAGATTGGCGACGTGGACGGGCATCTGATCAGCGCCGAAATCAGCGGCAATGTGTGGAAGCTGCTGGTCGCCGAGGGCGCCGTGGTCGAGGCCGGCCAGACCCTGGCGATTGTCGAAGCGATGAAAATGGAGTTTGAAATCACCGCCAGTGTCGCCGGCACCGTCACCGGCCTGCATTGCAAACCCGGCGCGGTGATCAACGCCGGCGACCCGGTGGCGGTGATCGACACGGAGAGCGCGGCATGAGCCTCTCTTTGCAAACCAGCGGGCGCAAAGGCGAGAACCTGGCGGACCGCATCTATCAGCACCTGAAGAAAGACATTTTCGATTTTCGCCTGCTGCCTGGCGATCGCTTCAGCGAAAACGAGATCGCCGAACGCATGGGCGCGTCGCGCACACCGGTGCGCGAGGCGCTGTTCCGCCTGGAACGGGAAGCCTATGTGGAGGTGCTGCATCGCAGTGGCTGGCAGGTGAAACCGTTCGATTTCACCTATTTCGAAGAGCTCTATGACGTGCGCACGGTGCTGGAATGCGCGGCGGTACGCCGCCTGTGCGAACACAGCGAACCGGCACCGCTGCTCGACGACCTCAACCGCATCTGGCGGGTGCCCGCGGCGGCCCGGCTGGAAGACGGCGCCACGTTGTCCGGCCTGGATGAGCGCTTCCACGAAATGCTGGTGGAGGCGGCCGGCAACGGCGAAATGGCACGCATCCACCACGACCTCACCGAGCGGCTGCGCATCATCCGCCGCCTGGATTTCACCAAGCCGATGCGCATCGGCGCCACCTACGACGAACACGGCGCGATTCTCGAAGCGATTGAGCACCGCCGCTGCGAGCCGGCGCAAATGATGCTCAAGGCGCACATCCGCGCCAGCCGCAACGAGGTCCGTAAGATCACGCTTCACATGCTGCACGAAGCACGCCAGCGGGGTGGCGAAGCCGTATGAACGACAAGTGGCAAATACATAAAACGCCGGCAAGGCGACGGTTTATCAATGACGATGGGGGGAAACCCATGTACCACAAAGCAGCACTGAAACACGGCGTATTGCTCGCCGCCCTGGGGGCTTCGGCAAGCGCCGGCGCCGTGCAGATCAATGACAAGTTGTCGGTGGGGGCCGGCCTGAGAACCAGCTTTACCAGTGTGGAGAACGGCGCACCGGATGGCGACTCCCGTTCCAACGACTTCAATCTCGACAGCATCCGGCTGTACATCAACGGCCAGATCACCGACCAGATCGGCGTCACCTTCAACACCGATTACGACGACGTGGACGAGAAGGTGAAGGTGCTCGACGCCATCGCCCGCTTCGAATATTCCGACACCGTCAATTTCTGGGCCGGTCGCTTCCTGCCGCCCAGTGACCGCTCCAATCTTTCCGGGCCCTATTATCTCACCACCTGGAACTTCCCCTCCGTGCAGGCCTACCCGGCGATCTTCGCCGGCCGCGACGATGGTGTCGCCTACTGGGGCCAATACCAGGGCGGCCAGGTGAAATGGCAGTTCTCGGTCACCGAAGGCCCGGACGATCCGGTGCCCGCCGACGACGATGACGACCTGCTGTTCAGCGGCCGGCTGACCTTCAACTTCCTGGACCCGGAACCGGGCTATTACAACGCCAGCACCTACTACGGCGAAAAAGACATTCTCGCCCTTGGCCTGGTGACCCAGCAACAGGGCTCCGACAACGCCTACAGCGTGGACGCTTTGTTCGAGAAAAACCTGGGCGTCGGCACCGTTACCGTGGAAGGCGCCTACTACAAATACGACGGCCTCGGCGGCCTCGCCGACCCGATCGATCCGACCCTCGATGAAAGCGAAGGCTACTTCGCCTTGATCGGCTATCTGTTCCCGCAGGAAATCGGGCCAGGCCGCTTCCAGCCGGTGGTGCGTTACACCAAGGGTGAAGTCACCGACGGCGCCGAAGGGGACATCAAAGAGTTCAACCTGAACTACATCATGCTCGGCCACAACGCGCGCATCAGCGCCGCCTGGCAGCAACGCGACGACGAGATCTTCACCGACAACAACACCTTCGTACTTGGTCTGCAGTTACAGATGTAACCGCGGTGATCTCACACGGAAACGCAAAGGGGAAAGTGATGAAATCGAAAATCAATCTGAAACGGCTGGCCGCCGCCAGCCTGGCCTGTGGCTCACTGCTCTACGGCAGCGCCGCCCTGGCCGCCGACACCATCAAGGTGGGCGTGCTGCATTCGCTGTCGGGCACCATGGCGATCAGCGAATCGACGCTCAAGGACACCGTCCTGATGATGATCAAAGAGCAAAACGCCAAGGGCGGCGTAATGGGCAAGAAGCTGGAACCGGTGGTGGTGGACCCGGCTTCCGACTGGCCGCTTTTCGCCGAAAAAGCACGGCAATTGATCACCCAGGACAAGGTCGACGTGATCTTTGGCTGCTGGACCTCGGTGTCGCGCAAGTCGGTGCTGCCGGTGGTCGAAGAACTGAACGGCCTGTTGTTTTATCCGGTTCAGTACGAGGGCGAGGAATCGTCCAAGAACGTGTTCTACACCGGCGCCGCGCCCAACCAGCAGGCGATCCCGGCGGTGGATTATCTGCTTAACGACCTGGGCGTGAAGCGCTTCGTGCTGGCCGGCACCGACTACGTGTATCCGCGCACCACCAACAAGATCCTGGAAGCCTACCTGAAAGCCAAAGGCATCAAGGAAGACGACATCATGATCAACTACACGCCGTTCGGGCAGTCCGACTGGCAGTCAATCGTGTCGCGGATCAAGGAGTTCGGTGGCGAAGGCAAAAAGACCGCGGTGGTGTCCACCATCAACGGCGACGCCAACGTGCCGTTCTATAAAGAACTGGCCAACCAGGGCGTGGACGCCTCGGACATTCCGGTGGTGGCATTCTCGGTGGGTGAACAAGAGCTTTCCGGCATCGACACTGGCCCGCTGGTCGGCCATCTGGCCGCCTGGAACTACTTCGAAAGCGTCTACAACGACGCCAACGACAAGTTCATTGAGCAGTGGCATCAGTACATCGGCGACGACAAGCGCGTTACCAACGATCCCATGGAAGCCACTTATATTGGCTTCAACATGTGGGTGAAAGCGGTGGAGAAAGCCAAATCCACCGACACCGACAAAGTCGCCGCCGCCATGATCGGCATGCAAACCCCCAACCTCACCGGCGGCACCGCGGTGATGAACAAAAACCACCACCTTTCCAAACCGGTGCTGATCGGTGAAATCCAGGACGATGGCCAGTTCGCCGTGGTCTGGCAGACCGATGGCCTGGTCAAAGGCGATGCCTGGTCCGACTACCTGCCCGGCTCCAAGGATTTGATCGCGGACTGGACCAAACCGGTGATGTGCGGCAACTACAACAGCAAAACCAAGACCTGTGGCGGACAGGCGGCTCAATAGCCGCCGCCAACGTGCAACCCCGCGGGCCGGTGCGCCGGCCCGTTTTTTTCACTGAAGAATGCCCGTCGGGCGTTTTCAGGGGTGAAGGCTCACCCCGCTATCAAGAACGCGAGGAAGCATCATGCCCAGGGTTCTGATTTTATTACTGGTGCTGATCGGTGCCAGTGGGCTGGCCCGTGCCGACCTGCACGAGGCGGTGGCCGGCCTTGGCAGCCGAAGTTTTGACGATAAGGCACAGGCGATTGAACAAATCGCCCGCTCCGGCGCCCCCCAGGCAACGGTGATTCTCAATGCCTTGGAGAGTCGCGAACTGGTGGAAGATCGCGCCAACCAGCGCATCGTACTCGGCGAAAAAGGCGGTGACGGCTGGATTCTCAAAGACCCGATCAGCGGCGAGGCGCTGGGCACCGTGGGCAGCCGCGACGCGCGCCCGGTGGTGATCAACAACCGCCTTCGCGAGCTGATTCATAATTTACGCGCGGTGGCGGCGCTGGCCAGCGCCAACCCGCTGGAACGCCGCGCCGCCGCCAGCCAGCTGGTGGGCAACGACGACCCGGTGGTGCTCGATGCCCTGCGCGAACGGCAGCGCGAGGAAGACAACCCGCTGGTCAGCGGCGTCATCGACACCGCTCTGAACATCGCCGTGCTGCGCAACCCGGACACCGAGTTGGCGGTGCGCCTGAACGCCATCGACGCGGTCGCCGGCAGCCTGGAACCGGCGGTGCGCAATGTGCTGCGCGAGCGCCTGCGGAGCAGCGACGCCAGCAGCGAAAAACGCGCCGCGCAAAAAGCCCTGGCCAGCATCGACGCCCGCGCCGAACGTTATCAGATGGCCGACACCCTGTTCTTCGGCCTCAGCCTGGGCTCGGTGCTGCTGCTCGCCGCCATCGGCCTGGCAATCACCTTCGGCGTGATGGGCGTGATCAACATGGCCCACGGCGAGCTGATCATGCTCGGCGCCTACACCACCTACATGGTGCAGCAGATCTTTCCCCAAGGTCACGAATGGTCGCTGCTGGTGGCGGTGCCCGCCGCCTTTCTGGTGTCCGGCTTCGCCGGTGTGCTGATCGAGCGGCTGGTGATCCGCTTTCTCTACGGCCGGCCGCTGGAGACCCTGCTCGCCACCTTCGGCGTCAGCCTGATTCTGCAGCAGGCCGTGCGCCTGATCTTCTCACCGCTCAACCGCACCGTGGTCACCCCGGAGTGGATGAGCGGCGCGCTGCAAATCAACCCGGTGTTTTCGCTCACCTTTAACCGGCTCTATATCGTTTTCTTCGCGCTGGCGGTGTTTCTGCTTCTGCAACTGGTGCTGAAGAAAACCCGGCTCGGCCTGCAGGTGCGCGCCGTCAGCCAGAACCGCAATACCGCCCGTGGCCTGGGCATCCGCAGCGAGCGGGTCAACGCGCTCACCTTCGGCCTGGGCTCGGGTATCGCCGGCATTGCCGGCGTGGCCCTGGCGCAACTGACCAACGTGGGGCCCAACCTGGGCCAGGCCTACATCATCGATTCGTTCATGGTGGTGGTGTTCGGCGGCGTCGGCAATTTGTGGGGCACACTCACCGCCGCCTTCGGCCTGGGCATCGCCAACAAGCTGATCGAGCCGATGGCCGGCGCGGTGCTCGCCAAGATCGTGATCCTGGTGTTCATCATCCTGTTTATTCAACGCAAACCGCGCGGCCTGTTTCCGCAGCGCGGCCGGGCAGCGGAGGAGTAATGCGACACTCGGACCTGAAAACCGCGCTCACCGACCGCGCCGCCAAAGTGTTCATCGGTGTGTTGTTCAGCGCCGTGATTCTGGTGGCGCTGCTTAACCTGCTGGTGCCGGTGGACTCGGCGCTGCACGTGAGCAGCTACACCGTGACCCTGCTGGGCAAGTACCTGTGCTACGCCCTGCTGGCGCTGGCGCTGGATCTGGTGTGGGGCTTCGGCGGCATTCTCAGCCTCGGCCACGGCGCCTTCTTCGCTTTGGGCGGCTACGCCATGGGCATGTACCTGATGCGCCAGATCGGTGATCGCGGCGTCTACGGCAACCCCAACCTGCCTGATTTCATGGTGTTCCTGAACTGGAAGGAACTGCCCTGGTATTGGCAGGCCTCCGACCACTTCGGCCTGACCCTGCTGCTGGTCGGCCTGGCGCCGGGCCTGCTCGCGTTCGTGTTCGGCTGGCTGGCGTTTCGCTCGCGGGTCACCGGCGTTTACTTGTCGATCATCACCCAAGCGCTCACCTACGCCTTGATGCTGGCGTTTTTCCGCAACGAATTCGGCTTCGGCGGCAACAACGGGCTCACCGACTTCAAGGACATCCTCGGCTTCTCGTTGCAGGCGGACAGCACCCGGGTGGCGCTGTTGATCGCCACCGCCCTGGCCCTGGCCGGAGCCTTCGTGCTGTGCCGCTGGATCACCGGCAGCCGCTTGGGGCGCGTCACCCTGGCGGTGCGCGACGGCGAATCCCGCGCCCGCTTTCTCGGCTACCGCACCGAACACTACAAGCTGTGGATCTTCACTCTCAGTGCCGTGTTGGCCGGCATCGCCGGGGCGCTGTACGTGCCCCAGGTGGGCATCATCAATCCGGGTGAATTCTCACCGCTCAACTCCATCGAGCTGGTGGTGTGGGTGGCGGTGGGCGGTCGCGCGACCCTGTATGGCGCGGTGATCGGCGCGATTCTGGTCAACTATGGCAAAACCGTGTTCACCGGGGTGATGCCGGAAGCCTGGCTGTTCGCCCTGGGCGGCCTGTTCGTGGCGGTCACCGTGTTCCTGCCCCAGGGCCTGGTCGGGCTGGCTTCCGATCTTTTAAAGCGGAAACGCCGCACCCCACCCACTGCGCCACAAACGACGAACAAGGAGAGCCCCCATGAGCCGGCCTGATTCGTTGCCCAACGCCGTGCGCGACACCTTCCGCCGCGACCAGGTGTTCTCGCCGCTGCGCTCCGGGGTTCGCCCGGTGCAACCCGGCGAACTGGACGCGCGCGGCAAATACATTCTCTACATGGAAGAGATCACCGTCAGCTTCGACGGTTTCAAGGCGCTCAACGATCTGACGCTGTACATCGAACCCGGCGAGCTGCGCTGCATCATCGGCCCCAACGGCGCCGGCAAATCCACCATGATGGACGTGATCACCGGCAAAACCCGGCCCGACCACGGCACCTGTTATTTCGGCCAGACCCTGGACCTGACCCGCCTCAGCGAAACCGAGATCGCCACCGCCGGCATCGGCCGAAAATTTCAAAAACCCACCGTGTTCCCCGAGCACACCGCCCTGGAAAACCTGGAACTGGCCATGGCCGGCCCGAAAGGCCCCTGGCAGGCCCTGCTCGCCCCGATCACCGGCGAACAACGGGACTGGATGGCCAGCACCCTGGACACCGTGGGCCTGCTCGCCGAACGGGACCGCCCCGCCGGCGCGCTCTCCCACGGGCAGAAACAATGGCTGGAGATCGCCATGGTGCTGATGCAGAAACCGCGCCTGCTGCTGGTGGACGAACCGATCGCCGGCATGACCCGCCAGGAAGTGGAACGCACCGGCGAACTGCTGCAATCCCTGGCCGGCGAACACTCGGTGATGGTGGTCGAACACGATATGGAATTCATCCGCTCCATCGCCAACACCGTCACCGTGCTGCACCAGGGCAGCGTGCTCGCCGAAGGCCGCATGCAGGATGTGCAGAACGACGCGAAGGTGATTGAGGTTTATCTCGGGGAAAACGTTGAAAGTTAAAGGTTAAAAGTTGAAACGCGGCAGAAGCCGTGCCGACCGCACGGCCGTGCTCGCGCCTTTTAACTTTCAACTTTTAACTTTCCACCGCCCCCTACGGAGAAAAAAACATGCTGAACATCCAAGGCCTGAACCAATTCTACGGCCAATCCCACACCCTCTGGGATCTGGACCTTGCACTGCCCGAAGGCGAATGCCTGTGTGTGATGGGGCGCAATGGCGTGGGTAAGACCACCCTGCTGAAATCGATCATGGGGTTGCTGCCGGTGGCCTCCGGCGCGATTGGGTTTCAGGACCAGGACCTGAGCAAAAAAGCCGCCGAGGAGCGCGCCCGCGCCGGCATCGGCTACGTGCCCCAGGGCCGGGAAATCTTCCCACTGCTGAGCGTGGAAGAAAACCTGGAAACCGGCCTGCAGGCGCGCGCCGACCGCAGCCGCAAAATTCCCGAGCGCATCTATGAGCTGTTCCCGGTGCTCTTTGAGATGCGCCACCGCCGTGGCGGCGACCTCTCTGGCGGCCAGCAACAACAACTGGCCATCGGTCGCGCCCTCGCCCTCGGCCCCAAGCTGCTGATCCTCGACGAACCCACCGAAGGCATCCAGCCCAACATCGTCGACATGATCGCCCGGATGATCAAAACCCTGAACCGGGAAGAGGGCCTCACCATTCTGCTGGTGGAACAAAAACTGCACTTCGCCCGCGCCGTCGCCGACCGCTTCGCGATTCTCGACCGGGGCAGCAAGGTGGCGGAAGGAGACGTGGGGGAATTGAATGACGGCCTGGTGAAGAAATATCTGACGGTTTGAGGCCGGGGCTATTGGTAATGGCTCCAGAGCCGGAGCACTTTCACCACCCGCTCTTCCCCGAGCACTTGCTACACCAGCCGATGCTGGATATTAATGCGGCGCGAGCAGGCGCCCGCAAGGGCGCTGGCACTGAGATCGAAAACCGTCGCTGGCATGGCCTGCTCCTACAAAACCCTTCCGGCTACGAAGCCGCGCTGTAGGAGCAGGCCGTGCCAGCGACATCTTTTGACCGAATAGCACCGCGTTTTCCCCCAAAACCTGACCCGCTACCTCAGCGTCCTTGATTGGCCAGCATGACACGCCAACTTGCGTACTCACTGCGTACTCACTGCGTGCTTTGCCGTTAAGCTTGAAACCATTCTCGGCGCACCACTTGGGGAACTCGTCAGGATCAATATCGACGCAGGTGACCCTGACGCCTTTCCCCTTGAGGGTCCTGCGGACCTGTTCGGCGCTTTCCAGCCACTCATCGTAGGTATCATGGAGATTTTCGCTGTCTTCGAAAATCTCCAGAAGACGAAGATAGTTCTCTCTTTTGAACCAGGCCATGCCCGCAGTATGAAGCTGCCGCATAGAGTATCTCCCAGCATTGACAGGGCAGCGGCGGCCAGCGCCCGCTGCGAAAACGAAGGCGCGGCACTCCCTCAGCCGCGTTCCTCCTCCCGAAGTGTCAGCACCTCGTAACCGTCCGCCGTGACCGCGATGGTGTGCTCCCACTGCGCGGACAGCCGCTTATCGCGGGTCACCACCGTCCAGCCATCCGGTTTGGTGCGGACCGCCGCCTTGCCCTGATTGATCATCGGCTCGATGGTGAACGTCATGCCCTCGCGCAGCACCACCCCCTGCCCTGGCTGGCCATAGTGCAATACCTGCGGCTCTTCGTGCATGTCCCGGCCTATGCCATGGCCGCAGTATTCCCGCACCACCGAGTAGCCGTGCCCTTCGGCATGCCGCTGAATCACCGCGCCAACATCCCCCAGCGTGGCGCCGGGGCGGACCGCGCGGATGCCTTCCCACATGGCCTCATAGGTGCTCTCCACCAGACGCCGGGCGTGCGTGGCCACGTTGCCAATCATGTACATCTTGCTGGAATCGGCGATAAAACCGCCTTTCTCCAAAGTGATGTCCACATTGATGATGTCACCGGATTTCAGTGTTTTCTTTTCCGAAGGCACGCCATGGCAGACCACGTGATTCACCGAGGTGTTCAGCACGTACTCGAAACCGTATTGCCCCTTGCTGGCCGGGCGCGCGCCGAGCTGATCAACGATAAACCGCTCCACCCGGTCGTTGATCGCCAGGGTCGAAAGCCCGGCGGCCATCCAGCCGTCCATATCGGCGAACACCGACGCCAGCAACCGGCCCGACTCGCGCATCAGCGCAAGCTCCTGCCCGTTCTTCAGCACCGCCTCAGCCACCGGCAACCCGCTCCATGTTTACATCGGCGAGCTTCATCCGCCGGCTGACGATCTCGGAAAAACACAGTCCCGGATTGGCCTCGGCCAGCATGCCGATCCTGATCCAGAATTCCGCCTGCGCATTGATGGAACGCACCATCACCGAACTGGCCTTGCGGATTTCTTCGTGGAGTCCGTCGTCGATCTTTACGATGCCCATGGATAAACCCGATATATGAAACATATGCGAATCATATATTCGGGAAATCCGACCCGCAATGGGTCCACCGCCCGGCAGCGGGCCGATGGCGGCATCAGGCTTTCCAGAGGGCGAATATTCAAGGAGGGCAATCATGCCGCCTCCATGACGGGATTACCCCGCCCCGACAGGCGGAAGCTCACGGTCCAGCTCACCGTTACCAACAGGGACGGGGTCGTAGGTCAACGCCTGCACGCCCTCGACACAGGCAATGTTCAACCCGTACTCCGATGGATTGCTTCGCCTTTTGTGGTGGGTATAAACGCCACACCGGCTGCAAAAGAAATGCTCCGCCACCATCGTGCCCCACCGATACACGGACAGAAACTCCTCGCCCTTTGTCACCCGAAGATTGCGGGTCGGTACGCTGGCCATCACGTAGCCCTTGCGGCTGCACAGCGAACAATCGCAGCGCCGGAGGTTTTTCAGGCCCTCCTCGAACTCGATGGCCAGCTCGACCGCGCCGCAGTGGCAGGTCGCCTTCCTGAATTCGGTCATGGCGACTCCTTCTCCTAAAGCCTTCCGATTATCGGCTGACATGGTGTCACACAGCCGCTTCCAGGCTTGCCAGTATAAATGCCACCCGCTCCCGCACCGACACCCTGGGAATCACGCACGTCCCGTAGCCCATCGCGACATACGCCGACACCGTGGGTTCATAGGAGCGTGCCGCCCGCTCAAAACTGGCGCGGCGCTCCTGGTCAGCAACGTAGATTTCCGGCCAGGGCTCGGCCACGAACACCGTGTCGGCATAACGGCAATCAACCGCCGAGCCGTGGATGGATGCCACGTCCGCATCCACAAGGCGCAACCATTCCGGCACGCCACGATCGAAGAACACCGGCGGTCGCAAAGACCGAGCCGCCTGATAATCCTCCAGCCCGCGCGCCAGAACGGCCTGCATAAACGCGGCCCGATCAACCGACGGTGAGAGACCGCCCTGCACTTCCTGCTGCTCCCGCAGAACAGCCCGGCCGGCCTCCGGAACGGTGGAATAACCCAGATCCCGCAGCGTCGCCAAAAGCGTCGACTTGCCCGCGCCGGACGCGCCGGTGATGACGTGGAAGTGTGGGTTATTCAAAGTCATGTCAATTCTATAAAGGGCCAAGCTTTAGCGCGACAAACGCGAAATGGGCTAAGCGCCCCAAGTCCAGGGCGAAATGGAAAACATTAACGAAATTAATGAAACGATTAAAGCGAGAACAGCAACCGCCATTCCAATCCAAAACTTCTTCCTTTCCTCACGCAGGCCTGCCAACACAGAAGTCAACAATGGGAAGTTAACGCATTTCGAGTCATTACCAACTTTAAGCGCAAAAAAATGCACGTTGCCACCATCGGTCTTCTTATAGCCATACTGCTTCTCCAAATGGTAATACAAACGGCCAAAAACGATATCAGGGTCTACCTTGAGTACTCTTGCAACTTTTTGGCAATCTATTGGTACGTATATTTTTGACCCTCTAATTCCGCAACCTCTTTCGAAAGAGATGAAATCAAAGTGATACATATTGTAGACGGCGTTCAGCACATCTAAATCTGTTGGAATTTTCATGGCTAATCTTTCAACTCTAACGAAGCGGGCAACGGATGGGCATTATTCTTTCTACTCAATTGAGCCTTCTATGCGTTCTCAAAGTGCAGGAAACACTTAAGACCGGACCCACACATCCTGCAAGCTAAGCACTTAGCATTCTGAGCTCCCTCGCTCACAATAAGCGTCCGAGGTACGGTCAACTCTATTCCGTATATAAATGTTCTAGAGAAGAGCGTACCTCCTTTACGGTCCACACCGCCATTCACCTTGCCAGGTCCGCTGCGCGCCATCGGCCCGATCATAGGTCAAGGCAGCCGGGCGCGGGGGCGATTCGCCGCCCTCGTCGGGCTCGCCGGTGATTTCGATGCGAACGGTCTTGCCCTTGCCGCTGAAGGTGGGCGAGTCCGTTATGCCATCGAAGCCATTAGGCGCCGAAACGCGCTCCACATAACCGGAGACCTTGACCACACCCCGCGCCGCGTCGGACGAACCCACATTGCCCTTGGCGAGAAGCAGAACCTCCGCGCCCGCCGTGGTGAACTGGCAGCCCAATTCGCCGGAGAGACCGGCCTCGCCGATGTCGCCCTCCGTCAGCGCATTCAAGGTAATCTCCGAGCCATCCCCGCCCCGGGTTTGCGATACCGGCTCTCCAGCCTGGTCGCTGTCGGAGCCACCCGCGCTTTCGGACATGGTCCCGTCGGCCGGCGCCATGGATGAGGGTGCCTGGGATGTCGTTTCGTCGGTCTCCGAAGACGAGTCCGAGCAGCCGGCCATCAGTGCCAGCGTCAGTAACGTTACGGTCAGGGTGCCGGCATGGTGTCTCTGGTTTGCGGAAAGAAACATGGAGCCTCCTTTAAGAGTCGATACGTCCTGCATGGATCACGTGACGACTCTATCGCACAGTGACCTTCGGCGTCAGGATTCGCCTTGTGCCGCGACCGGGCATTCATCTCTGAATGCTTCGAAAGAACGCCCAGGCAAAACCCGACACCTGACCCCGAACGGCTCCGCCCCGGCAGATCTTTTGATCACCACCATTATTTTTCAGGCAAATATCGGGTTACATCCGTCCAAGGAATCAGGCGATTAAGCTGGATAGTTTCAAATACCGCTTTCGCTTTTCGCTCACTACTCATCAGCGCCAGCAGGACCAGCGCACCTTGATAAGACGGAATCCCGCCATTGCTTGAAACTCTGTTGCGGTCAACCACCACATTGCGATCCACAATCACATTGATTTTCGGAAATTCGCGCTGCAACTGTTTCTCACCACCGGCCCAAGTCGTCGCTGTATAACCATCCAGCAGCCCAGCATGAGCGTACAAAAACGCACCGGAGCAGTTGCTTGCCAACCAAGAGACATCATTCGCCTGCGCCTTCAGAAATTTCGTTAGCTCCTTGTTGTCAAAAAGCGTGTCCATCACATACGAACTGGTCACAATCAGCGCATCCAGTTTGGGGGCGTCATAAATGGTTTTGTCCACCGTCAGCCGTATGCCCTCCTCGGTGGTGACAACGGATTTATCCCGGTCCACACCAATCAGCAACACTTCGTACTCCGAGAACCACGACTTCCTCGTGGCCACACCGAACACCTCGGCGGGCGCCGTCACATCACTGCTTAGCACCTTGTCGTAAACCAGAATCCCTATTCGCTTGTCAGCCGCAAACGAAGGCAATGAATAAAGGGCAACAACAATCAACAAAGTAACCTTGCCTATAAAACCCAGACTCTTCATCCAGCTTTCCTCCAGCCAATCAAACTTGTCAATTTCGGTCATCGTCGAATGAGCTTCACCCGACCTTGTCAGGCAGCCCCGGCGGCACCTTCCAGCACACGCGTGAGCCGATCCAGGTTCTGCTCGTTCGCGGAGCCCGCCCTCGCCTTCACCGCCTGAGCGGTCTCCGCATCGTCAAACACCTGACTCCAGGTCAGACGCGTCTCCTCCCCGGCGGCAAGCAGCTCAATGGTCAGCGTAAAGTGCGGCGCGCAATCGTGCCGGATCACCACTTTTGCATCGGGAACCAGCTCTTCAAACCGGCTTTCATTGAGGTAGTCGCTCCCGTCAGGCCCATGCATCACAAATTTCCAGCGCCCGCCTGGCTTGAACTCAAAGATCTCGAAAGTGTTGGTAAAGCCTTCCGGCCCCCACCATAAAGCGAGCAAATCAGGCGAAGAAAACGCGCCGAGCACCGCCTCTGGCGAGTACGGCAATGTTCTTTCGGTGCTTAAGGTCTTGTCGTCGTTCATGTGGAGATTCCAGGTAGGCACAAGACTGTGCCGTGTAGCGGGCAGCTCTCGCGCCGGTTGGCAGCCGCTAAGCGGCGGAAAGGGTTATTGTGCCGCCGATTGCCGACCCTCTTGTGGCACGACATCCTGTACATGATCAACATTTTGTACAGGATATTCTTATGGATGCCATCACCTACACAGCCGCCAGAACCAATCTGGCAAAAACCATGGAGCAGGTCTGTGACGACCATTCTCCAGTGATTATCACACGGAGCAAGTCGCAATCCGTGGTCATGATCTCCCTTGACGACTATGAGGCACTGCAAGAGACCGCCTACCTCCTGCGCGCACCAAAGAATGCCCGCCGTCTTCTGGAGTCCGTTGGCGAGCTGGAGCAAAGCGGCGACCAGGAAAAGGAACTTCGTGAATGAGGCCGATCTTCTGCGAAAACGCCTGGGAAGATTATCTGTATTGGCAGAAAACCGACAAGAAGCTCCTGAACCGCATCAACAAGCTGATCAAGGAGACGAAACGCGAACCGTTCGAGGGTGTTGGCAAACCGGAACCCCTCAAACACTATCTCGCCGGTTACTGGTCCCGCCGGGTTAACGACGAGCATCGCATGGTCTACAAGGTCATGGATGACGCGCCGCGCCTTGCGCAGCTGCAGTATCATTACTGATTTGATGTCAATATGAAGCGCGCGAGATAAGGGGCGTCGCTTTGATATTATTGTTAGGCACTGAGGTTGGCCTGCCAGTAACCGACATCCACCCATTGCCCAAATTTTAAGCCGACTTCGGTGAAGTGAGCGACCTTCTTCATTCCGAACTTTTCGTGTAAAGCTACACTTGCTTCGTTCGGCAAAGCGATCCCAGCTATTACTGCATGGATAGACAGACGATTGAGCTCCTCAAACAATGCCTCGTATAACCAGGTTCCCTAGCCTCTTGAGCACATGGCGCTTGAAACATAAGCCGATACCTCTACCGAATGCTTGTAGGCACTGCGCTCGTGCCAACGAGTAGCGTACGCGTAGCCCACCACCTCTGCATCGCTTTCGGCAACAAGCCAGGGCAGCCCAAAATCGATAGCCTTGTTAACACGAAGTGCCATCTCACTGCCAGATAAAGCAGCCTCTTCGAAAGAAACCACAGTGTTGCTAATGTAGTAGCTGTATATGCTGGCAAGTGCGTCTGCATCTTCTGGTTTCGCTGCACGAATCATTGAGTTATTCCTTGCCTAACGACTGAGTTAAGCGGCCGCTGAATGCAGAGCGCAGCGGTGCTTTCAGCGGTCCGCTTGAACGATTAGTTAGGCATTTTCTTTTATGTCCTCTAACTCTACACTTATTTCCTTTATTTCTCTCTGCTCAACAAGTAGGCGTGATGTTGTTACCTTTTTCCAAGCCGAAGGGTCAGAATCGTCAAATTTGATGCTAAAATGACCAGACAAGCTCAAGAACCTCTTTTCGGTCACATTGAAATCCCCATCATCATCTACTTCCTTTTCAATGTTTTTTAACCTCTCCTCCTCGACGGCTCTTAACTGCTCTTTACTTACGTGAGATTCCACAGCACACTGGATTTTTGCTTCAAACGACACCAGATATGCCAAGTCTGAAATCTTTTGAGCGTCCTTGTACTTTTTATCAATCTCTATAACATCATTTAACATATATTTGCAATCACCGACAGCGCGCTCTACAAACTCGTTACCCACGATATCATCAAGGTCCGTCACCTCGATTTCCTGAACGAGCTGTTTATGTATTTCGTCTTCATACATCTTTACTAACGCAAAAAACTTATTGTCAGCGCTTAGGGAACTAAAGAATCTAGCATCCAGCTTTGCAGGTCCTTCGGAAAAGAGCCGGGACAAGCTTTCGAAACATATGATCCTTTCGCTCTGAATTTCCTCTCGGAATTTTTTGTCGCCAGACACAAAAACCACTTTTTCATTTACTTCCAAAAGGTCTTTTATGCTGCAATATATGAATGCATCAGGAATGTCATTCCGATTCTTCACACCACTAAAAGGCGTTTCACCGCAAAAGTAAGCATCCATTACTCGTTTTCCGTGGTCAGGCTCTATAGGGAGAACAGTGGCATTTGCTTTTTGTTTGAACTGAGCCCAATTATCTATTACTTTTCTAAGGATTCCATTTATTTGTCTTTCCGCAGCGAGGGCGACCACATTGAATTCAAAATTAAGTCCTAGAATGCTAGGTTCATCATAGTATTTGTTAAGCGATCTGGTCGCTTTGGTTACTGCGTCAAACGCACCTTGTGCCTCAGCCTTGACCCAGGATATAAATTCTTTTTCCACTATTTCAGAAATGTATAAACTATACAGACCTGCGCGAGTATATTTTACTAGCTCATTAAATAGCTCCGAATTCAATTTCGGCACTTGCTTCAGAACTGACGAATCAATCATTAACGGTATCGCCTCATCCATTCATACCCCCCTTATCTCTGGCGGCCTAACGCCTGCCTCAGCCGGCGAATGTGATCCTCCCCCGATAAAGTGGACACGCTTTGTTTCACGCTACCATTCTCTCGTATTCTGCCGGGGCCCTATACCCAATACCAGAGTATAACCGTTTCTGGTTATAGAGCTGGTTGATATAGCCGCTCAGGACCACCCTCAGCTCCTGCTCGCTTTTGAAGGATACGCCATGGATAACTTCCGCCTTGAGGCTGTGGAAAAACGACTCCATATGCGCATTGTCCGTGCATTGGTTGGGCCGATTCATGCTGGGCTGAATTCCGTGCCTGCCCAGCTCATTCTGGATCAGGCACGCCCTGTATTCGACGCCTCGGTCCGTGTGGAAGATCAAGCCCGGCCTGGGCGTCCTCATTCGCAATGCGTGACGTAACGCTCGTAGAGTCAGGTCCGCTGTCTTCCTGCTGCCCAACGACCAGCCGATTACCTTCCGCGAATACACATCGAGTACAGCCGCCAGGTATCGCCACTCATTTCCAACCCGGATATAGGTGAGATCCGCGACCCATTGCTGGTTCAGCCCCGTAGGTGCCGGCTGATTCAACCGGATATTCCTGTGGCGCTCATAAAAACGCTCAATGCCTGGGATTCGGCGGTATACCCTGCCAGCACGCCGATCAGCGAGGCCTCGCGCATCAGCCTTTCCACATGTTTACGACCAACGCTGATGCCCTCACGGCGCAAGGCCTGGTGCACCCTTGGGCTACCATAGACGCCCCGGTTGGCCCGATGTATTTGCCGCACTTTCTTCAGCAATTCACGGTTCGCCCGCGATTGCTCCGACTCCTCACGCTTACACCAAGCGTAATAGCCATTCCGTGATACGCCCAACCAGCGGCAAAGGTATCTGACATCTAGTTCTCGTCCATGGGCTTGGATGAATCCAAACCTTTCTGATGCTGATCCACCAGATACCGTTGCCACTTTTTTAGAAGGTCGTTCTCCTTCTTCAGGCGCGCGTTATCCCGCTTCAGCCTATCCAGCTCTTTCAACTCCTCGGCCGGTGGCGCTTTCTTCTCTTTCATTACATCCGCACGTTTTCGACCATCTGGCCGGATTCTGCCTTCGCGGTACTCCTTACGCCACCGTGAAAGCATAAACGGATGGATATCCAGACCCGCAGCGACCTGCTGGACCTCAATCCCTTCTTGATGGCTCAGTTCGACAGCCTTCACCTTGAAATCCACCGAGCACTACCAGGTCTTCCTAGGATGCTTATATCTGGGCATTACCCACCTCCTCTTGTTAGGAGAAGGTGTCCACTAAAGCGGGGGAACTACAATGTCCGCTGCAACGATTTGTTAGCTGTCAGCCTCAATAGCGAACCAATCGATATCGAAACTTGAACGCTGAAGCGTCTGTGTCGACTGGCTCAATCACTCCGTCCTGGCGCAATTTCTGGAGCGCCTTTTTGACCTTGTTAATGTCATCCTCTCCGCTGAGCTCACGCACCTTGCGATTGGTTATCTCATCGGCGGGGTTGGCATTTAGATGGCGCGTAATAACGTCTTCAATTGATGCCAACTCCTGATGCCGGATAGTGACCAGAAAGGCGTTTTCCAACTCCTTGAACTCCGGTGCAACCAGGCCAGCTTTTTTTAGCTCGTTTCGCGCGGTATCCAATCCCTCCCCAATGTCATGATTCAATGGATCTGGCAAGTTGTGAATCATTCGGTTGATGTTGGGGTTTCTCGAAAACCTATCGGTATAAAGGTTTTCGACCGCCATAAAGCCAGGCAACTTACCGGGACTCGATACTTCTATGCGGTTATCGAAGATTCTGATGTGGATGTCATCGTTTAAGCTGTAATCCCGATGAAGAGCTGCATTTACAACGATCTCTTTAATTGCTTCAATTGGGTATTTCAACTTTACAAGCTTCTGACCATCCTTAAAAGTAGCCCCTTCCAACAGTTTTTCCACTTTCTCTAGTGCAGCCCGCACCGCTTCCTCCAGTGGGCCAGAGACAGTAGTGGGCATTTCGGCGAGCTGTTCACGCTTATACTCTGAACTCGTTGTAAGTAGTCGGTACACCTTGAAGGAGCAACGAGTTGGAAGTGACGCTGGCGGGGTTTCGTCAAAAAGCAAAATGGCACCAACATTTGGAACTCGCTCACCGTCAGCTTTGGCCAATAACTTCTGTTTTCGCAAAAAATCGGCAGGAGCTTGTTGGCTTCCAATGCGGCTGATGTATCCGGTCAAATATTCACTATCCACCAACTCGTCCACGTCCACCCCATCCACAGGTAAACGCTCGTAAACGAGTGCACCCTTACTGTACGAGAGCTGAGTGATTCGTTCGCCTTTAATCTTTCTTTTCTCGGCGCCAATTCTTATGTAACAGTCGCCGCTCGCCGTATAGTGAACTTTGGGGCTTTTGGGGATAAAAAGGCGCATGACAAGGCCCTTTGAACCAAAGTCAATCAGCTCGACATCGACGTTTTCGACTGATGGTTCAGTTTCTTCCAGCAGCGTTGGCAAGATGCCATTGCACTCTTCTTGGTTCGAAAAGCCAACAATTCGGCCTCCTGACTCGGACTGATCTTCAACACCAACAAACAACTCTCCACCATCGGCGTTCGCGAATGCCACGAAGCTCTGTTGCAGCTTCGCCGGATTGATGCGTTTGCTTTTCACATCAGTAAAGTGGCCTTCATCTAAGGCGAGCAGCCGGGCTTCTTCACCGTCTTCTGGCTTTCGGACTTCCATTGAATCCCCCTATTTCTCCTGACAGCTAACGCCTCAAGCAGAGGCATATTTTGCGTTTTGAGCGCAGCGAAGCAAAATATGTCCTGCAGCCTTGGATTGTTAAGCGCGACTTGCCCAAGATGGTATCCTTTTTACTTCCTGTGACTTCCACACTTTTCCCGTGGAGTCACTTACTTGAGCGACTACCCTCTTCCACTTTCTAGCGTAATCCTCCAAACCTTCTTGGTCACATGAAAATACGGCTGGTGGATCACCTTCTGCTAACTTTTGGCCGGAAAGTCCCTCTCGGATCAGAAAGTGAGAATTCCCGCCCTTGATTTTAGGGAGCTTTAATGCGACATGAGATATAAATATAGGTCTACGGCCAATATTTGTAACAGTAATGCAGCAAAACGGCTTGTCAAAATCCTCTCCGGTCATGGCCATATCCCATTGAAGGGTTATTGATACTCTAGCTCTGTCTCTGAAATAATTCGAGACCCCGATTGAGCTACCGATCAATCCAAATATTAGACCGAGCACCGCTGCAACATCCGTAATCGTCATTTCTTTAACGAGACAAATAGGCCTGCCACAAACCCTAGCGCCGGAATAATGGCCACATATTTGAACCTTATCCATGTGTGATCGCAGCTTCTATCGAACACTCGCGTGCATTCGTACGACGTGTCTTCAATTTTGCGAATTGCACCCCATGCCAAGTTTGTCATAAAGGAAAAATCTGATCTCCAATTTATCATCAGCATCAAGAAGAAGAAAACGAAAGCTGACAACACCATTAAAGTAATGCCTATTTGTTTATTATTCATTCAGATCCTCCAGATCGCTTAACGCCGCCATAAACCGCGCGACGTAAGGAGCGTCGGGCGACCAACGGGAGCGTATTTAATGGCCTTGTTAGGCCTGCACTTGTTAAAAGACCGGATAACCGCACCTCAAACAGTTTTCAGAACCCAGGGCACTGTTGTAATGTACTCCTCCGCCCCAGCCACATTGAGGACAAAATTCTTCTAATTCAGTATCTAGCCATTCCCATGGCCCTACATATTCCGGGATTGCATCCTTATCACAACCTAGAAACTCCCCGACATTAGATTGAACGCAAATAAACGAGTAGGTACTTTGCGCTTTCAATTCTTCCAGAACGTCACAAGGCTCAATAGAAAACCATTCACCATTAAGGCAGCAGGTCGCATATTTTTTATGCAAAGACTGTTCTAGTGTTTTCCCTTCTGACTCTATCCACCCCATTAGAGCCAGCTTGCGTGAACTTCCTGTTTGCAAAGCCCTAATTCTCATTTTCGGATCTTTACTGAACCCGATCTTAATCCTATGAATATCGCTGTCTTCGTTCTCAATGATGAAATAAGTGTACATAGCTTGGAAAGCCTAACCCCCCAACCAGGGGAATATTTTGCGTTTTGAGCGCAGCGAAGCAAAATATGTCCCGCTGCCTTG
>TARA_R110001606_G_scaffold4615_8_pt1 | contig 35707 bp, 22 predicted proteins | sample TARA_R110001606 | Tara Oceans TARA_R110001606 (sample SAMEA4398315) | marine metagenome | biome: Polar Biome; feature: [SRF] surface water layer (ENVO:00010504); material: water (ENVO:00002006), including particulate matter (ENVO:01000060) such as... | depth 5 m
ACCGCAATTACATAAAGTGCTATCACGAGCTGATTTAGCTGTGGCGGTTGATGATTCGATTATGCAAATAGTAAGTTTAGCAAAACAAGCGATTAAAGATGCAGGGACCGTTCCTGATGTGATTTACCTTACCGGTGGCAGCGCGCAATCGCCACTAATAAAAGCCGCATTAGTTGAGCACTTAGGTGATATTAAAATGGTAAACGGCGATCACTTCGGTAGTGTAACCGCCGGACTCACTAAATGGGCAAGTATGCTTTATCGTTAAAGGGTGCTTATAGAATGACTTGTCGGGTTGCGAGGTATTTCTCGTAATCTGGCAATGACCGTTCAAGCTCGTTATGCATCAAAGGCGAGCTTAAAATCATATCTGCGCTGACTTCATTACACGCCACTGGAATATTCCATACCGCAGCTAAGCGTAATAATGCTTTAACATCCGGATCATGAGGTTGAGATGCAAGGGGGTCCCAAAAGAAAATCAACACATGAATTTCATGCTCCGCAATTTTAGCGCCTAACTGCTGATCGCCCCCCATAGGGCCACTAAGTAGTTTGATAACTTCAAGTCCAGTATTTCGCTCAATTAAATGACCTGTGGTGCCTGTGCCATATAAAGTGTGCTTACTGAGGTTATCGCGATGTTTATTACACCAGGCTAGCAAGGCTGCTTTTTTACCATCGTGTGCAACTAAAGCAATATTTTTTTGCGCTGGAAGGGTTTGCTGTTTTTGTTCCATGTTGACTCTTTTTCTTTTTAGATGAGTAGATTAACCGCAAGAACTACAAATACTACACCTGTTATACGATCAATCCAAATTTGGCTTTGCGGGTGCTCTCGAAAGTAGCCTGCAATTTTATCGCCAAAGTAAATATACGTGCAGTCAATCGGAAACGCAAAAAGTGGATACAGTAAGCCAAAGAAAGCTAATTGAAATGTAGTTGATGATGACAGGGTTGGATCAACAAACTGCGGAATAAACGCAATAAAAAATAACGCTACTTTAGGGTTGAGCACTTCAGTCATCATAGCCTGAAACATAACATTAGTTTTTTTCTTGGTGCTTACATGGGGTTTATCTTCGCTACTGCACTCTGACTGGATAAATGTGCTTTTAAACATCATAAAACCTAAATAACATAAGTAGGCAGCACCAGCGTATTGTACGCTGGTATAAGCCACTTCTGAGGCTTTTAGGATAGCCGTAAGACCGACAACGGCAAATAAAGTATGCGCCACTCCGCCTAAAGCAAAACCAAATGCGCTTTGTAAGCCTGCTGCGCGGCCATTGGCAAAAGTTTGCGCCATTAAAAAAGCATTGGAAGGACCTGGTGCAACAGCGATTAAAAAACTCGCGGCTAAAAATGACAGTAAAAATTCAAAATTGATCATTGTTTTTATGTGTTTTTAGGGTGATAAGCGTGTGCTTTATTACTGAGCAGTATAACCCACAGTGGCAGCAATAATAATAAGTGAAAAGCAATAAACTCGGGCGCATTGAAAGGGAGCACTTGGGTGAGCATAACCAATGCTCCAGCGCCGCTCATTTGCATTAAACCGATTAACGCAGATGCAGTACCTGCTTGTTTAGCAAAATGTGACAATGCCATTCCAGCCGCTGAGCCTAAGCTAAGTGCAAAGCCTAGCGCAGCAATCAACACTGGCAGCATAAAAGCAAAGGCACTTTTAAACTGGCCGAGAATTAAAATCAGTACACCAGAGAAAATTAATAAACTCATACCTATGCGTAACGCTTTTTGACTATGGCGTTTGATATACAATGGTGCAATAAAGCTAGCTACAATGCTAACAATGGCATTGAGAGTAAACCAAAAAGTAAAATCGCTGACCGATCCACCTAACTCGGTCATAATCCATCCCGGTGCTAATGTTACAAAAGCTAAAATAGCCGACATTGCCACCATACAAATTAGGCTATTAAAAAGAAAAATAGGCGTGCTAATGATTGGTATAAAACGACGTAAATCGAGTATGTGGCCCTCATAGTGGCTATCCGCAGGGCGTGTTTCTTTAAAATATATGGCAGTGATCATTAGTCCAACACAAGCAAACCCCGCCAAAAATAAAAAGTTCATCCGCCAGCCAAATTGCACAGTCAGCCAAGCGCCTAAAATAGGCGCTAACGCGGGAATAAAACACACAATACCATTTAGGTAAGTGATCATTTGGCCGCTTTTAGCACTGCCGTAGGTATCACGAACAATCGCAAATGCAACCACAAAAGTGGCACAAGCCCCAAAACCTTGCAGTGCACGTGCAAGCATCAGAATGCTAAAGCTAGGTGCTAAAAAAGCCAACATCCCAGCAAATCCATACAGTGTGATGCCAAATAGTGCGACTGGACGGCGGCCAAACTTGTCGGCTAAAGGACCTGCTATAAGCTGACCTAAGCCAACCGTCAGCATAAAAATAGCGACGGTAAGTTGCACTTGCTGCTCATCAATAGCCAATGCTTGCGCAATATCAGGAAATGCGGGTAAGTAAATATCAATCGCTAATGGGCAGAATATAACCAGAAGAGCGAGAATTAAAATAACACTAAGATGATTGCGGCGATCGGTTGTTGGCATGAGTGCTCCTTTTGCCGCGTATTTTAGGTCTGCAAAGATAAAAAAGAAAGGGCATATGACCCATCTATCAATAAGATTATAAGTATAAATGCACTTTTGCTAACTGGTCTGATGTGCTAATTTTGCAATAGCGACATTCAATGGAAAATAATAATGAGTAATAAATCTGCAGTTTTAACAGCATGGCATAGTTTTAAGCGTCTACCATTTGGCAATTGGTTATTTACTAAAGTAGTGTGTTTTAAAGCCCCTTATTTTGGCTCCATGAAACCCACTGTTTTAGATTTACGTGACGGACATTGCAGCGCAATGGTTAAAAACCGACGGAGTGTGCACAATCATATTGGGACTATCCATGCTATTGCGCAGTGTAATTTAGCTGAGTTATGTGCCGGTGTGATGGTTGATGCTACCGTGCCGTATAAAACTCATCGCTGGATCCCTAAAGGAATGACGGTGCAGTACTTAGCGAAGGTTGATACTGATGTGACAGCTGTGGCAGAAATTGCAATGCCAAGACAATGGCTAGATAAAGAGGATTTAGTGGTACCAGTGAAGCTTTACAATACTCGCAGTGAATTGGTCTTCACTGCTGATATTACAATGTACGTTACTAAGAAAAAGTAAAAGAATAATAAAGCGATTACTTTTTCTCAGCGGCTTGTTTGTTGAAAAACGACAAGTCATTATCACCTTCACTGAGCGCAGATGTAAGCTCTGGCTTTGATTCTGCGTTATTGGTAATTAATTCAACCGTTTCAGCTTCATGGCGTTGTTTTAAGTTACCTTCAATAATTGCACCAGCATCAATACTTAAAGTATCTTGATAAACATCCCCGTGCACTTGCGCTGAACGTTCAATAACTACTTTGCTGGCGTTGAGTGAGCCGATTACTTTACCTTTTACAATCACGCTTTCAGCGACCACTGAGCCTTCAACACAACCGGTATTACCAATAACTAAATGGTTAACACGAACATCACCATCTATGCGACCATCAAGCTGTACTTCACCTTGACTCACTAGGCTGCCCGTTAAGCGAACATCTTCAGAAATTATCGAAGGAGTGTGGCTAGTTCTTTTTAGTTGAGAATTTGCAGAACTACTTACTGTTGATTTTTTTTTACCGAACACGAGAAAGCGCCTTTGTTATTTTGACTGGATTGACATGTTTGTCGTTAAGTAATACTTCATAGTGTAGGTGAGTGCCAGTACTTCTGCCAGTGCTGCCCATTAATCCGATAACATCATTTTTGGTTACCGTTTGGCCTTTTTTAACGTTGATTTTATTTAAGTGACCAAACCGAGTTACAAAGCCGTTTTTATGTTGCAGTTCGATAAAATTACCATAACCACCGTTGCGTCCTGCGCGTAATACAGTGCCATCAGCGGGGGCGAATATTTCGGTTTTATGCCAACCTGCTAAATCAACACCTTTATGATAAGCATGACGGTTATTCACTGGATCTTTACGCAGGCCAAAACTACTCGAAATGTAGTAATTTGCTGCAGGCAGAGTTTGCGGTAACTCACTGAGTAAATTTTCAAGCTTATTCAACGCCAATAGTTTATCTGCGATGACTAAAAATTCAGCTGGGATCTTTGATTCATCAAATAAATCCAGCGGACCACCTTGCGCGGTTTCTGTCATATCACCATCTAGACGACGCGCCAAGGCGGTATCAAGTCCTGCACCTTTGAGCATCGCTAAAATATCGTGCTGGCGGCGTTCTATTTGTTGCTCTATTTGTAAAAAGCTGTGTTGGTATTGGCTATCGAGTAGTGCAAAACGTTGCTCGATATTAACAGATTCAGAGAGTGAAAGAGTGTGTGCGCTGTTAGGGTTTTCATCAACTAATGGTTCGTGGAACTCTTCTTGTTGTTCGCCGAGTTCACCTTCTGGCGGCGCTGCTGGCAGTGTGGGATTACTCATCGACTCAGGTAAAGAATCGATCATGCTCTGCAATAAAGCATGCTTTTGCTCTAGCACCGCAAGCTGGGCTAACTGTTTATCGTATTGTGCTTGTTGTTCTTTACTTTGTTGCTGCCACTGTTGTTGTTTTGATAATTGGCTTTGTTCGATATCGGAAATCTTGTTGGTTTGAGAGTATATTCGCAGGGTCGAAACAGCCAACCAAATTAAAGCAATTAAAATAATAGCTACGGCTGATATTTGTAACCAAGGTGCTAATATCACATGTTTAACCTCACCATTTTGGCGGATCAACAGCTGTCTAGCTGGGAATAATTTGTGATAAAAAGACTTAATAAATGCTGACATGGCTTATAAACACTGGCTATTAACCGAATTAAGATAGCAATCTGAGCTGAAAAAGCCAGTAAAAAATTGTAATTAATCTTAAAAAAGGAGGCGTTGGTCGCCTCCTTATAATAAATACATTTAATAAATGTTTACAACTTAGTTACTTAGCAGGAAGAACCGTTCCTTCTACGCAGCCAAAACCGATACGAGCAAAACCGGCTTTTTCACACCAACCACGCATAATAACGTTGTCGCCATCTTCTAAAAAGCTGCGTTGTTCACCGTTATTAAGGGTGATTTTTTCTTTACCACCACGAGACAGTTCAAGTAATGAACCGGCTTCTTCATGAGTCGGACCTGATTGCGTACCTGAGCCCAGCATATCACCTGGCATAAAGTTACAACCATTTACTGTGTGATGAGTCACCATTTGTGCCACTGTCCAGTATGAATGTTTGAAACTTGATTTAGATACTAATGAAGGTGCAGCACCTTGTTCACGCATTTTAGCGGTCTCAATTTGCACGTCCATTTTTATATCAAAGGCGCCAAGCTCACGGTTTTGGCTTGATTCTAAATAATCTAATGGTTGTGGGTCATTTTCATCACGAGTCCATGATGTTTTATAAGGTGCTAATGCTTCGGTGGTTACAATCCACGGTGATACAGTTGAAGCAAAGTTTTTCGCAAGGAATGGACCTAATGGTTGGTATTCCCATGCCTGTAAGTCACGTGCTGACCAGTCATTGAATACACAAAAACCAAATACATGGTTTTCAGCGTTTTCGATAGCAATGGCATCACCTAATTCATTACCTTTACCTAAATAAATGCCTAGCTCTAACTCATAATCTAAACGTTTACACGGACCAAGCGATGGTACTTCAGCGTCTGGCGCCTTAGTTTGACCATTTGGGCGATGAAAGGTTTGACCTGACACATCAATTGATGAAGAACGGCCATGGTAACCAATGGGTACCCATTTATAGTTAGGCAGTAACGGGTTGTCAGGACGGAATAAGCTACCGACTGCTGTTGCATGATAGATAGATGTGTAAAAGTCAGTGTAATCGCCAATACGACATGGCAATGCAAACTCAATGTCTGCTTGGGCAATTAATGCGTCGCTTAACTTAGCTTGTTCAGCGGCGCCTTCGCGTAATGCTTTAGATAATGCTAAACGTAGCGCTGACCAATATTGCTGACCAAGACCCATAAATTCATTTAATGTTGCTTGGCTTGCTGCTGCTATGGCTGTTTGTGCATCGCCTGAGAAAATAGCTAACTCGTTTACTTTGGCAAGGTCGATAACTTGGTCGCCAATGGCAACGGCACCACGAAAAGCTTCGTCAGAGTTCTTACGACGTACTTCTGCAAATGGTAGGTTTTGAATTGGGAAGTCACAATTTGCAACGTTCGCTGAGGCAACCCAGCTAGTTAAATTTATATCATGGGTTTCGTTAATTAAACTCATTACATTTCCTTTGGTTTAGTCAGTCGCGCTTTACAGTGGATATGGTGATGAATAGCGCGATTTAAACAGTGAAATTCAGATTGTCATTTATAATATTGATGAAACGACAAAAAGCAGCGAAGTACGCTGCTTTTTAAATTTACAATACGGTGCTTATAAAACGCCGCGGCGCTCTTGGTCGCGCTCGATTGATTCAAACAGTGCTTGGAAGTTACCTTCACCAAAACCGCCGTCATCAACACGTTGGATCATCTCGATAAAGATTGGGCCAAATAAGTTTTTCGAGAAAATTTGCAATAAGTAGCAATTTTCACTTTGGCTATCGACTAAGATCTGATGTTCACGGATCTTTTCTTTATCTTCTGCAACCCAAGGTACACGATCGAAAATTGTATCGTAGTATTCAGGGATAATATCAAGCGTGGCAATGGTTGATTTATCAAGCTTATCTAGTGAGCTTACTAGGTCATCTGTTAAGAATGCTAAATGCTGCACGCCTGGGCCATTGTATTCACCAAGGTATTCATCGATTTGGTTGTTATCGTTGCCTTTACCTTCATTGATTGGAATCGAGAAGGTGCCGCACGGTGATTTAAGAGCATAAGAGATCAAGGCTGTTTTTTGGCCTTTGATATCAAAGTAACGAACTTCAGTAAAACCAAAGACGTCTTTATAAAAGTTAGCCCATGTTTCCATAGTGCCTTTATAAACGTTATTAGTTAAATGGTCGATGCGAATAAAGCCTTTATCATCAACAATGTTTTGTTCGCTTAAGTCTTCAAAGTCTTGCTCATAGATTGAACCTTTGTCACCAAATTGCTCAATAAAATAAATTAAGCTGTCACCAATACCGTAAATTGCCGGGTATGGTAGGTCTTTATGAGTTGAATCAGTCGCGGGTTTTGCACCACGCGCTACTGCGGTGTCAAATGCCTGTTGAGCATTCTCTACACGCCAACCCATAGAACAAATTGCAGGACCATGACTTTTTGCAAATTCTGCAGAGAAACCATCACGTTCATTATTTAGTAAAAAGTGAATATCGTTTTGGTTGTAATAAACAATGTCTTTACCTTTAAATGTTTTGAGCTTTGAAAAACCAAAATCGGTAAATACTTTATCCATATAATCTGCATCAGGTGTAGCGTATTCAGTAAACTCGATACCTACCAAACCTAAAGGGTTAGTTACTTCACTCATTATAATTCTCCCGCAATAAACACTGCGTCTTGTTGTGTCTGATGCGCAGATAATTAACCATAATTGGCAGCAGGGGAAGAGCCGATAGCTATTTAGGCAAACGGCTCTTTGTAAATTAAATGGGACGATCATTTTAAAATGCATAAGCATTAATGCTTGGTTTTGAGATTTGTATTGAAAGGCCTTGTATTAAGTAACTTAAAATTTTGTTAACTTATTGATAAATAGAATTAATTTATTCTTATTTAAGGGGGTAAATAATCAAATAAAGGAACTATTCCCCCCTTATTAAATATACGTGGTGTAATAAATTGTTTACGCTAGAGCCGTATTTGTTAAAAAACTAACTCTTCTGCGCTAAGCTAAGGTTACTAGTAATGGCTGGGGCATTTTGCTAGCAGTGCTACAGCGTTTCGTTGAACGTGCGTGGTGGCCTATCAGATGTGTTTAATGAAGCTGTTGAAAAGTAATTTATAATCTTTTGTTACGCGCTTTGAAGTCAGCCTTATTAATATCGTAACTTAAATCGACATTTGGTTGGCAGGAATTAATCATGGCGATATAAATAGAGCAACTAAAATCCCCACATGCGGCATAGCTTGTGGGGAGATAATAAACACAACGTTACGGTTTTTCAGCAACTACTTCAAGCTCTTCAGCTAAAATGTGCTCTTGTGTTTGTGGCTCGTGTTGACCTTCAGCACCGTGCATCCATTTAACAAGCTTGTCGCTTAGTAAGTACATGATCACAGCAGAGAGAACAGCAGTAGCGCCTAAACCAATAAAAATGCCCAATGCGTTATCAAGCGCTTCTTCGCCTTCACCTAAGAATGAACCTACGAAACCAGCAATCTTATTCGCAACAGCGGTACATAGGAACCAAATTCCCATTAGCATTGATGCTAAACGCAGTGGTGCTAGTTTACTCACCATTGATAAGCCGATCGGCGATAAACATAATTCACCCAAGGTATGGAATAAGTAAAATAATACTAACCACATCATGCTGATCTGTAGTGGCTCACCTTGACCTTGGGTCATAAGTGCTAAAATCATAGTGATAAAGCCAAGCGCTAAGAATATCAACGCAATGGCAAATTTAACTGGAGAATTAGGCTCTCGTTTATCAAGTTTCAACCATACTATGGCAACCATAGGCGCAAAAATAATGATGAAGATTGAGTTTAATGATTGGAACCAAGACGCTGGTATTTCAAAGTTGAACAACATACGATCAGTGTAATCATTAGCGAATAAATTCATCAAGCCACCGGCTTGCTCAAAACCCATCCAAAATATGATACTAAATACACTCATAGTGAAAATAACTTTTATACGGTCAGTTTCCACTTTTGTGAGCGGCTCTTTGGTATTTGAAGTTGATTGTGATTGCGCTAATTTAGCGGCAGGAACAACACCAATATCACCTAAGTACTTATTACTAAGTACTACTTGCATCGCTACCGAAATTAGCATACCAATACCAGCAACAACGAAGCCATATTGCCAACCCATAGATGCAGCTGCGAAACCCGCAACAAGTGGCCCAAGCGCACCACCTAAGTTGATACCCATATAGAAGATTGTGAAGGCGCCATCACGACGTTGATCACCCTCTTTATACAAGTCGCCAACCATAGTTGAGATGTTAGGTTTAAATAAACCGTTACCCATACATAATAAAGCAAGACCGATATAAAATACGTTTTCCTGTTGGCCGGCTAACATATCGTGGGGGATACCCATAGTAAAATGGCCAGCAGCCATTAGTAGACCGCCGATGATAATAGCTTTTCGTTGACCAAGTACGTTATCAGCTAACCAACCACCAAATAATGGAGTGATATAAACCGCCATTGTGAACGTACCATAAAGGCTTAGTGCGTCTGCATTACTCCAACCAAAACCACCGTCTTGGACAATAGCAACAAGATAAAGTACTAAAATGGCACGCATGCCGTAATAACCAAATCGTTCCCACATTTCTGTGCCGAACAACAGAAATAATCCTTTAGGATGCCCTAAAAAATCACCTGCTTTAGGTAATGAACTCATATTTACTTCCTAACTCAACGTTAATTATTGCGGCCTTATATTTTTTGCTTTGGTCGTTCATGTGCTTTCAACACAAACAGAACGGGTGGCCATGAATATTATTTTTAATGCAGCTAAGGTAATGGTTTGCTCACTAAGATTGCTTAGTGGGTAAGAGTCACACCCTTATCCTAGCTACAATTGCGCCTAAGTATACATACACGGGCAGTGCAGGGGAAGTGCTTGCGATAGTTAGATTACTGATGGCTTTAAAGCGTCAGCGTAAGGCACTAAGGGGCTTTGCGGTAATAAGCGTAATGAAATGACACTTGCTCATTTTTTGTATAGCGGGTAAATAAGGTGGCATTGCGTAACAAATACTAAAGGCCGAGTAATAAATTACTCGGCCTTTAAATAAAGACTTATTAACAGTGTAAATTAGTTACAGTAGTTACTATCAACAAACGTTAAATCATTAACATGTGAAGGGCCATCCATAATGAATGTTGCCGCCGCAGTATTTTGATCTAATCGGTAAATTTTAGCGTTCTCGCCTTTTACACGTCCTGACACATAAATTGTGCCATCTGCAGCAATTGCGATACCAGATGCTTGATCAACACCATGCTCACCAATTAAAGACAACTCCATTGAACCCTGGTCAATAGTATAAAGTGCTTTACCGGTAAGAACGTAAAGTACATTATTATCAGCTGAATAAGCAATATCACCATCAGCGAACGAATCACCAGGGAAAGTTAATTTACCAAGTACTGTTTTATCACCTGTAGCTAGGTCAAAATCGTACATGTATGTTTTGCTTGTGGTACGTAATGTTGTACCATCAGCGTTCATTGCAGAGCGGTAAATCGGGTATGAAGTTGCAGATGTAACCAATGCCTGCTCATTCGTAGCAAGGTCAAGTGATAAAATTTGCGAGACTTTAGTCGAGCTATCTAATTGCTCCATGAAATATAAAACACCATTATGTGATGCAATATTTGATGCCGTGTTACTTAAACCCGTTACTTTAGAGTATGTGTTTGTGTCAGTATTGAAAAAGTAAACAAATCCTTCTTCATTCGTACCGAAGTTATTAATACCGTATAAGCCAGATGCACATTGGCTAGTTACTTTAACATCATCAATAAACGCACCTAATGAATCAGATTTACCTGCGCCGATAAATTTAAGTTCGGTTGCTGCTGAACTTGCTTTTACAGTGTACGTAAACTTTTGCCAGCCTTTGGTGGTTGAATTTAACGTATCGAGTAACTCACCATCCCAATATACTTCTGCTTTATTAGTATTTGCATCGCCACTTACACGTGCTGAATAATAAAAGCTTACTTCATAGTTATGATCAACATCAGTATTCAATGTTTGCGAAACGCTATAATTAGCTGTCGAATCTAACTCTAAATACTGGCTGCCATCTTGAGCTTTGATAAGGCCAAGCTTATTGGTTTGGATTTCAAACTTAGCATTGTTTGAACGTTGCCAACCTGAGACTTGATTTAATAATCCCCATGTTCCAGAAATTGTTGCAGTGTTTTCAAAAGAACCATTTGCTACTAGGTTCGTTGATGCTGCTGCAAAGCCTGAAGCGATCAATAAAGGTAATGTTGCAAGCTTAAACAATGAGTTTTTCATAGTACTTTTCCTACCAAGTAATTCATTTTGTTTTTGTTAACATTCTTATTAACAATTTATGGTACTATTTTGCTATAAATATTGGGTTCGGTCAAATGTTGAACATGAGCGTTTTCGCAATAATTCACTGCTTTATTTGTCTTTTTTAAATAATTCATTTGCAAACAGTGACTTGCTAAATGTAATTACTTTGAAAATATTTTACTTATTTTATAACTAAAATTTTAGTTGAAAATTAAGTTAATACATTTGTTTAGGTCGGTATGCCTTAATTAGTAATTAAGGCTTTGTAGGTTTTTACGGTATGATTAACTTAGCTATTATCTTTATTTGAAAATGTTAACCAGCCGGGCTTTTGATTGCGATTTAGCTTTCCTAAGACCGTAATAGCTTTTTCAAGAGTAATACGCTGGGTTGCGATATCTTTATAAACTTGGTTGGCAATTTTTTTGCGTTTAACAGCAGCCCCAGCATCTAAAAATGATTCAGCCACTTGTATGGCAAATCTTTTTAATGGGCCTTGTTGCTGGCTGTCGGTTTTATTGTCTAGCTGTTGCTGATGTTTATTCAAACGTTCATTAATATGCACAAGCTCTGCTTGGCTGTATTCATTTTGCGCATGATGCATTTTTTTTATCTCTAATAACGCACTGCTTAAATAAGCATGCTCAAGCTGACTAAATGTACTGATCAGTGATAAGCGCGTTAAGGTTTTTTTAAACTGTTCAGCTGAGCAATTGTTATCTAAAAGCATACTTATGCTATCGTAAATCTTTTGCCATTGTTGCCAGCCATAAACATAGCCTAAGCCAGCTCCTTTAATGTTTTGCATACCAATGATGACTTGGTGACAGTGAGGCCTCGCAAGTGCAGTTAGCATGATCGTTAATTGATCGGGGGTGACCTTGGAGTTAGTAATTAATATGCATTTACTTTTGACTAATTCCAATAATATTGTTTGTAAATTATGTTGATTCTTTTTTAAATCACTCAACAAAGGCCGCATCTGTTGATAGCTTAAATAGTGATTAAAAACATCTTGCAAACTTATCCGCTGCTGTTCACTTAATGTTTGTGCCTGTCCATTTAGCCAATCAGTAAATTGCTCTGCATTATTCAAGGCGGTAAATTCTTTTGCCTGGTAGCTACCTTCAAGTGCTTTATTCATTATTTCGGCAACTGTATCTGCTTCTTTAATGCAGTGTAGCTGAGAGCACAACAATTCTAATTCCTGTAAATCATTATTACTAATTATTCGTTCAAAGCGCTCAGCAAAAGCGTGCAAGTAATAGCTATAAAAGCCATCAACATTGGTACCAATGACAACCATTTTATCAAACGGTAAATCTTCGACGAGCATCTGGGCAAACACTTTTGAACGTGCTACACGGTCATTTCGGTTGTTAATCAAGGCGATGGTTTGTTTACTTGGATCCTTGCTTAGGCCAAATAAATCTAAGCGTCGCCAGTTCTCTATGGTCGCTAAGCGTTCATTGGCTGACATACTATTAACGAATGACATGCTAAAATGTGTAAAAGGTACAGGGCTAAAGTGTTGTAAAACACCAATGTCAGGTACTATACGCTGTGCTGTTTCTTTAAATACAAAGTCTTTTTCCAGGCCAATGTAGGCTGCCATCTTACATACTAAAGCAATATTATCCGGGTGCTCTTCATATGGGTAAAGTGCTCTAATGTCGGGTGTGATTTGATAACCATCGCCCCAATGTGCCTGAATTAAGGTACTGCTTTTTTGTGTAGCGTCTTTATCTAAAATAGGGAACATGGTTTGTTCGCTAGTAAAAACCTGACTTTTGGGGGCGATAAAGTTTGCCATTTCTTTAGCCACATCAATACCTGTTGGTCCTAATATATCTTCATGATCAGGATAGGCATTGGTAATAGTTGAAAAGTTATCTTGCATCCACTGCCTGAGTATTTTGACGTAGCGAGGTGTTAAGCCCATGCACTCCCATAAAAAGACATCTGCTTTGACATTTTTAGCAAAATGTAAAACATCACTTTGCTCCCAAATACTGGCTTTATCAAATGGGCGGAATAAAGGCACTTCAAATTGTTCACCATTGGAGCGAGCATAAATAAGGGTTGCTTCGCAGCCCGTTGTTTTCGTTATTACTTTTAACGCAAGACTGCTGAACAGCGCGGCTTTTAAGCGTTCAGTGCCAGATTTACCTCGGGTGCCCCAACCACCAATACTGACTGGAATTGCTTGACGGTCGGTTTTTATACGTCGGCTTATGCGAATATGACGTCCCCAAAAATAAACCATAAAACCAACTACAAAAAAGATAAGCTGACCAATACTGTTTTGATATATTGAGTAAAGATACTCTTTAAAATTCAGCCAAATATTTACCAGTAGTGGAGAAAAACTTAGCTTGTTATAAAGCTTACTAATATTTGGCTCTACATCAAACGTACAACCGAGTTGTTCACCATAGGCTTTAAATTCAAAACTAAAACCGTGCTTATTGAGTGCTTTCAGGTAATTGTTTTGCTCTATTTCGTTACCTTTACGTTGCGTATCTAAACTATCAATATTAATACTTAGCCAAATATAACTGCTAATTCGCTGAAATAATGACTTTGGCGGGGTAACTAATAAAATACCATCTGGCGTATAAGTTTTTGCTGGCTGTTTTAAATTGTCTTGGCTCAGTACCGAGAGTAAGAAATCAGGTAACGGTAAATGTGGCCGCGCTGAGTATTCATCAGTATCAAATAACGGTTCGCCAGGAACATTGGTAGTGCTTATCTCCGCTACAGAGCAACTAGGAACATGCATAAAGGCAGATGGTTTTCGGGCTTTGCTATGATTAAAGCTTTGGCGTTTGTCTGTGCTTGGGTTGCGCCATTCATGTATAAAACGCCACAACCTAAACGCATAACGATAACCACTGCGGATCTGCCATGTTAATTTATTTTTACTAACATTGTAGCCTTCGCTTTGCTGAGCTTTACGACTGAGTAAGCGACCAAGTAACTCTTCATCTAATTCTTTATCGAGCTGAGATAGGGTTGCAGAGTTTGGTAATACTTGCTCTAACTCAGCCATTAAATTTTGATGCTCAAATGCAACTAATTGCTCTCTGGTACGGCTGATAAAACGGCGAATAGCCAGCTCCGGCTCGCTCTGCAATCGTTCATTTAAACAATTGATATAAGTTGTGAAAACGCTATTTGGTTGGTTTGTCTCTAATTGTTGATTGAGCATCATACGAGCTGTGAGCTCTAACGTTAAACGTTTAATGGCAAAGCTTTCATTACCACTTAATAGTTGCCACCAGAGTTTGAATGTAAAGTTGTCAGTATCTATACGCGGGCTACTTAGTTGTTTAACTAACGTAAAGCGCACGGCATCAACGGTTTCTATTTTTAATCGTTCGGTTAATAAATTTTGTAAAAAACTGATAGAAAAATTACCAGCTTGCTCTATAACACTTTGCCTTACTCGTGGATAACTGTGTTCGGCTAACTGCATTAACAGGTTTTCACATAAGTGGCTCAATGTGTTCTGGCTGGTTAAAATTTTTGGTAACGCAGCTAAAATAAATAACCGTTCTTCAGCATTAAGTTGGCACTGATCAGTTTGTTGGATCAGCTGCTGCATAAATGCACGAATGTAGGTTGGCCGTTGATGGATCAAAATTTCTAATATATCCAAACGGGCTAAATGCGGTGTATTCACCTCTTCTAATGCTAAAACTAAGGTTTCAATTAAATTTGCACTTAGCTCTGGATCGCCATCATGGTTATGCATCAGTTGTACTTGATTCGCCAAGGCACGGTATAGCGCATTTCTTACATGTTCATTATCGGTCTTGGTTAATAATTGTAAAAAGAAGCTCTCTAAGTCCAGAGTTTGCCACGCTTTTGCTATATCGTTTGAAGATTTTTTTAAATAGCGATTACTTAAGTCGCCAAGCTTTCCAATTAAAAATTTAAGAGTTTGTTCAATATCAGCGACTATATCTTGGTAACGGTTGATCACAGCACCTTCGTCAAACCAACGATTAAAGGCAAGTTTATCTTGGCGTAATTGTTCAGACGTGGCGCCTAGTTGCTGAGCGTAATCTAAAATATGGAATTCACGTTCGGCGCTGATTTCTGCATGACTGAGTCTTTCAATAAAAAGCAGATAACCGGCATCCAACTTTTGTAAACTTTGCTGTTTATGTTCTACGCGATGACGTAAAAAAGCAATTGCTTGGCGCAATAGCCAAATATCCTGATCTTCGCCATCGGGCATATTTTGCAGCAATTCCCACTGCGCTAGTTCATCAACAAGTTGACGGTATTTTTGGCGATAAAGGTCCAGCCAAAAATTAGCAATATCAGCAAACAATAGATGTTCTAAGCGATCTTTTAATTCACTAGAGGGAGTAACTTTCTTGGTGTTTGCCATATTAATTCTGCTCTAAAAAGTGATTGAGTTGCAGTGACTCAAAAATAATTTCGTCGTGAGAGAAAACACCAAAACCGGTGTCAGCTATATTGCCAGTCGAAAACTCGAGACTGATGTTATGGTCATTTCTAAACCAATCTTGGTCCCAACGTACTTTGATCCACCCTTGTGAAAAGTTACCTAATGGCAGCTGTTTTCGCCAACCTACACTGGTGATGTATTGCCATGTGCTATTAGGGCGATGTTTATCAGCAAACTTATAGTAACTGGTTAATCCGGCTTGGAAGATTTGCCCTTGATAATATTGATGCCAAGATGCGCCAAAACGCAAAATATCTAGGCTTGTCCAATCAGCATTGGACGTGCTGCCGGCGAGAAAATTAAAGTAACTATCAACCCACGGTTGATAGCGATATTGATATTCGCCTCGCCAACCATGCGGGTGATCTTCGCGATAAAAATTATAAATGTCTGAATTGAGTTTAGGATCAAATAAAAAGTCTTCAATATTAGCACTGCTGTAGCTGTAGAATGGACTTATTTGCCATTGATGACGATGACTTTCATCAATGCGCCAGATCTGACCAATCTGTACATAGGTATTAAATGCATATTGGCTGTCAGTGCCTGCTTGACTTGGTTGCCATGTGGTTTGCAAGGCGCTGTCGACGTACCAAGGACTGTCATGATCTTGCCAAGAATGATAGCCATCAATCGAAAATAGTTCGCTATCTTGTTCGCTCAAAGAGTAAGTAAGATCAAGACGATACCAATTCTCATCGTCACTTAATCGAAACCTAGCGCCAACATCCATACTATGACGAATAGGGACGTTTTCGCTAGATTCAAAAATACCTCGGCGGTCATAATTAATAAATGCTTGCCAGCTTAAGTCGTCCGGATGAAACTGTGCGACCTCAGTTTGCAGGGCACGCTGAGCAACGGGCAGTTGGTAAATTACGGTGTTTGCGAAGCTGTTTTGCTCGGCTTCAAAATTAGATATTTTATGATTGCTTTCACTCAATTGCCAAGTATATAAGCGAACGTGCTTGATGCTGTCGGTGCTGACTTCTATTTTACCTGCTGGGTGGAAAAAGCTGCGTTCAAGGCGTTGTTCAAATTCACCAACAATACTGCTTGGGAGCATTTGCTCGAGCTTAACTAAGCGATCGGCTGGTAATGGTGCGATTAAATGCCGCTCTGGCAGAACAGTGTAAAATAACAAGTTATTGCTAAGCGGTAAGTCATACCAGCGACCATTACGGTACTCTTGTGCGCTGATTGTCATCATTTGTGATAAATAAGGATTAAGCCATTGCAACGAGAGCACATTATCGGTTAGCTCAGTTTTATTAAAACCAAATGCAGTTGGTTTATCAGGCTGTATTGACCAAACTTTTTCCGATGTGGCTAATTTTATTGCAACGTTCGCGACATTCCCTTGGGATAAGTCAGCCGCTGCAGATAACTCTGCGACCGAAAAATGAAAGTTTAAACGAATTTGTTCTGAGCGGGTTTGGCTCAAGTCAATATGTAAATCATGATGTGGGCGTAAGACTAATCCTTGCGTAAAACCGCCTTGGCTACTGGTACGCAGTAATTGGTCGCTATAGCTACTCTCATCTTGAGAATCCACAGCAATGAGTTGCGTGCCAGCAAAGTCAGTATAGTCTTGTAGAGGAACCCACTGGCCATAACTTTGTATACGTGAAAATAACTGCGCGAGTTGTGGAGGTAAGCTCAGGGCATTTACTTTCGCTAAAACTTGCGTGTACTCATTGGTGGTTAGCGTTTTATCCGCTAACTTAAATAAGGTATTATTCAATAACGTCTGCATGTTGATATCGGTGTCATATAGCAACGCCATAAATGGTGTTTGCCAAAAATAGCGGGTTGCCATATTTTGATAATTATACGTCGTCGTCAATGGCTGCGAGAGTATTTTATAGGAAATAAATGTTTGTTGATCACTATATAAGCGAACTGACTCACCAGCTTGTAATGTGATCAACGCGTCACTGGAGATCGACAGCGGTTGAGCATCATTGCGTAATAGGGTTTGCGAGTTAATATCAGAAAAAATTGGCAGTACAGTGTGTTGCGCTGATTTTGATGATTGCGATGTCTGTTGTGCAAACAACCAGCTCATTTTATATTGACCATTTTGAACACTGGTACTGCGCGCTCTTAGGGCAATTGTGAGTGGTTGGCTTTGCGCTTTGAATGTTACCGCTTGGCTTTTATTAACCACCAGTGCTTGTATTAACCCCGTTGGGCTGGCAAGCGTTTGCGTGCCTGGGTAATCAAGTTCGTAGCTGGGCTGTTGAATATCTGCTTCGCTGTAATCGCGCCAATTTAATTTTGCAAAGCTTGTTTGCAATGCCGCTTGATTAGGTAAGTCATGACTTAACCACAATGCGAGTAAGTTTTTTTGTTGTTTGATTGCAAGCGCAATCAAAATGTTCCTACATGGCGCTAATAAATCTAAAGCATTGGCACATAAACCTTGCAGTTTATAGTCTTGCTCTAATGCTTGATATTGTTGTATCAACTGATTGCCAGCATAGGATTTGATAGCCACTTCTTGGCTGCTTTTGTAGAGCCCTTCAAGGTAGCTTTTGGCTAAAGCGTCGCGCCCTTGCGCCATCAAAATAGTGAGACGCAATTGCCACGCTTTAATTGCAATATCTGTATTGGGCACGTTGACTAATTTTTTAATTAATTGCAGTGCCTGAAGTGGATGCTCTGCCATTAAATACTCAGCTTCACCGAGTTGATGTTGCCAATGCATAGTATCAGTGGAAGTTATTGCCGCAGTTTTTGTTATCAGTGGTTTATAAGGGAGCAGTGCGGCAGTAAACTCATCACCGATTTGGCTAATTTGCTGGGCCAATAAGTTGTGAATAAGATTACTTTTTTCTTTTAGCGTACCTGCTTGTGCATAGAGCAATTCATTATTTGGTAAACCTAGTAATTGATCACTTTGCATTACGTATTCAATTGGTTGGCGCTGTTGCTGAAGATTCTGAATGCTTAATTGAGTTGTTGTTAAAGGCACGTTTAACTCAAAAGCGGCAAAATTTTCGCTTTTTAGCAAGGTTAAATGCCATTTCAAGTTACCACTGCGAACTAACAATTGGCTATTGACACTGCTGCGCGCATGCAGTGTTATCGTCGTTCTCACGCGCTGTTTATTGTTTAGAGAGAATTGATGCTGTTGCTGGCCTAATTGATGTATTTGCGCATAGTGCTCTGATAGTACAGGGTAGCCAGTATCATCAACCATCCGCAGTCCGCTAAAGCTATCAAACTGCTTAAATTGACTATTAAAGTACGCTTTATCCTGCGACTTCGGAACAAGAAAATCGCGAGATGAAATTGTGCTAAGTAAATCTTGATAACGACGTTGCGAAAGTAATTCACCACTTTGATAAGGTGAATTGTTTAGCTGTGATAAGTCGTGTTGCGAGTAGATAGCACGCAGCGTGTTGTCTAAATTATTAACCCAATATGGTTGAAACAAACGTTCTTGTTGCTTATCCATTGCTTGATCATCAAAAATTGCTCTGTGATTTTGCTCAAGTTTAATATAAGCGTCTGTTTCACTACGTATAGTTAGGTATTCACCTTTATCTATTGCTAAGTAATCGGTATTGGCCAAACCAATGTGTTGGTCACTATACTCGCTGGCGCGACTGGCAATAACACCGAGCACACTGATCGGTTGCTCATTTACATAGGTATAGACTTTGCCGTTAATATCTTTATTTAGTAAATCTTTGCGCACAGTTAGTTTTAATTTTTTAGCGTGTTGAAAGTACAGTTTTACTTTTTCGCCCGCTTTAAAGTGATAATAATGCTCAATATTTTGACCATATTGTAAACGAGTTACCGCTCGTGGTAGCTTTACGGCGCGACGGAAGCTATCACGGTGACGGTTTGTTTCACCGACCATTGCCGTTAAGGTTACACCTTCATCAAGGTGATTGGTGATTTTTAAAATGCGGTTGTATGATGCAATCGGTAACTGACACTTGGCTTGTTCACAGATAAAATCGCGACTCACATTGAGTCTCTGCTGGGCAAGGTGACTGGTCCCCGAGCTGTAAATAAACGAATTAAATGTTGTACTATCCAGCTCCAGCCATTGACCTTTTGCCAGCCAAAGATAACGACTTTGTTTAGCTTCAAAATACATCGCTTGCTGAGATTTATCTAAATGCACGTTAGGTGTCACATTTAGCCACATAGGCGAACTCAAAATATTGTCATTACTGGCTAAGCCGTGTGGGCTCAAAGTAAGCAATAGGCTGAAAATAATAGCAGTTATAGCGTAATGCATATTTTAAATTGACTCATCAAAGTAGGCTGTTGAACAAGTTGCGCGCGTAATATATCACTTAATTCAATATGGAAAAATTCGCCATTGCTTGGCAGAATTTTATTTAAAATATTTTTTGTGCCGCCAAGCTCTGTAACTTCTAACGGATATACATAACTGGCAAGTTGTAATTTGTCAGTTAAACACTGGCTTATTTGCTGTAATTTAGCTGTAGCTGGCTTGGCACCATGACTGATTATTACATCACTATTGCGTGCTTTTTTAGTGTGTCGTTTTTTTGGATCAAAGCCGTGTATCTGATAAATAACGAACTGATCGACTGTGTTGGCGTAGCTTTGAATAAACGCATTGGTAACACTGTAGTGGTATTTACCTAGATCACTTTTTTGTCCATCAGCTGCAAGTGTATTGCGATGTATGGTATTGGCTAAGAAAACCTGGCATTCAGTATATAGAGCCATCGCAATAGGGTAGCTGTGTTTGTCAAAATAGCGGTGCGGAGCATAGGCAATACACTGACTGCCACTCGACTGGTATTTTATTTCTCCTGCTATAACGTGTTCATCTTTCGTTACTAAAGTTAACGCTGATGTTAGTTCGTTGCCTTGCGCCAAGTTTGTTTGCGTGCTCAGCCATTGCGCTAGTTGGGCTTTTGTAACCGCATAGGCACCATTTTGTGATGACGAACTAGCGTAACTTGCGCTAATTAATAACAGTAATATTATCGCAAGTAACCGTTTAGCTTGCATCATCATTCCACCACCTTATTTTTACTTCTTCGTTAGCGTACTCTTCTAATACTGCGATCCAGACGGTTTTATTGCTTGTAATGGTTAAACTGTTGAGCGCACGAACATCAGCATTGAGCTGTTGAGTAATTGCCGGGTAAGCAAATAGTTGACTGTCTTTTGGATGGATCAAAAAGGCATCACTTAAGCGGCTCGGCTGAAGTCCATAGCGCTTGTTTGCAATACTATAATCATGGGTTAAGCCACTTTGGTATTTAGCACGTTGAGCAATATCGAGGATAATGCTCTGCTCAGCATAATGGCTGTACGCTTTTAATACCACACTGTACGGGCGTTGCGTTGGATATGCTAATTTTAGTGGCGTATTTGCTGTAAGTTTATACAACCGTTGTTTGAGCCACGGGCGTTGCCCTTGCCAGTTTTGATAAATGTGTTGGGCATTTTTTTCAATACTTGCCAGTTGTTCAAAGTCAGTGTCTACTAAATTTACTTCTCTGGCTGTTTTGTTGTTTAGTTGATAAACCACACTGCCTGGATCTGTACTTGGCGCATTAGTCGCCGCTTGCAGCAGATGCTTATTTTGCAATGGTGCAAAGTTATAAGGGCTCGGCTCAGTAACTGGGGTAAAATATTTTGTTGGGCTATTGACCAATGCGACATTAGAGATCGGTAATTGTTTAAACAGCTCTCTTGATTGATAGAAACTGTCTTTAATTAGGATCTCTGGTGGCTCTTGGAAAACTCGGATATTGACGTAACTATCTTGTTCAGTAAAGTCGTAATGGTTATCAGCTTGTTGCTCATACCAAGCGGCAATATCATGAAAGTTTGGATCTTCAATACATTTCGTATGGCATACCGTACGTTGATAGTTAAACTGGCTATTACGTGATTTGACACGTACAAGAGTCGGTTGCTCAGTTGTAATTACCAATGCCGCTGCACGTTCGTTAAGACGTAAATAAAAGCTATTTGCTTTAGGGATTTTTTCTCGTTGTGTGGAATCTAGAATAACTCGATCAAATTCAGATAATTCATCGTCATAAGAAATAGTAAAGGTATCAATTGGCTGATTATTTTGATCATAAACAATCACAGTAGCATGACCTCGACTAGATGATCTGAGATCGATGTTAATATCGCTACTTCCTTCAAGTGTGAAGCGAGCATTTAATAAGTTACTTATTTGATAGTAACCATCTTGTGCGGTCGTTAACGGTTGTAGTGAGCTAAAAGACCAATTACTTAACAGTGGCTCGGTGCTGCATATAGTTACTAAACCAATATCTAATGGCTCGGTAATAAAGCTCAGTGGCTGCGCTGTATTTGCGCGATAAAGCACAGTATGTGGTGCAATAAACTGACTTAAATCATACCAAGTTAAATTGATTTCAGCTGATTTGTCCAGACTGAAAATAAGCGAATCTGGCTGTTTTAGTTCAATGCTCGCACACAGTGTCGCATCGGTGTAATAGTCATTTAAATTAAGTTGTTGCTGCGCAAAGTCATAAGTAACAACATTGTAGGGCAGCGTTTCATATAAAATGTCGGCTTTAAAGTCGATCCCAGGAATACCTTGTGGAGCAAGTTTTAGCCATGAATAGGTAACTGCATTGTTTATTTCTGTGGTTGATAACGCATTAACCCCAATACTGTGATATGCGCTGCTTCGCTCTCTTTGCTCTAATGGTAACTTGAGCCACGCGCTGTATTTATCATCATTATCGTTATGTGTTTTAGCATGGACTCGCACTACAACTCCCATAACTTGGCTATCTTCGCTAATTAACTTTAATGATACGCTGGTAACGTTCTTTAATTGTTCTGGGCTGATATAAAAAGATTGCCCAGATGAGACCTGTAAAGCTTGCCGATTTTCAATAATTTGCTTTATTTGTTGCTCATTGTCGGGAGGTGTTAGTTTTGACGCATGGTGATAGACATGACTACTAATTACTTGTTTTTTTTCATTTAAGAATGCGTATTCAATGGCATAGTTTATCGGTTTATCTAAATCCTGTGGTTCAGAAAATATCGCATTTGATAATACTCGGATCGAGTGTGTTCTAGTGCTAGAAAACGAAAAAATCAATGGTTTTTCAGTGCTTAGCCATTGAACGTTAGAGCGTGTCTCTTCATCCGAACGGCTAGTTATAGGTTCAGCTGACTGTATCCACAGATAAAAACTAAACAGCGCAAAACTAAGCCCAGTAAGTATTAGGAGCAATATGAGTATTTTTAAGAGTCGTTTAATAAATTGCATACGATCCCTCAATCATCATAGTGTTAAAACGGTTTTGGTCAGTGAGGCGGTTTGTTATCGGATTAAAAATTGCCAACAGCTTACCTTTTTGTCTGATCGCGAGGGCATACTCTTGGCGGCCTTCAAATTCAATTGTTTGTAATTCACAGTTAGCGAATGGTTTACATAGTTGTGCCAGTGCCGTCAAGCGTTGCGTGCTGGCATAACGCTCAATCGTTTTTAAAAAATGACTTTGCTGCTGTGAACTTACAGCTTGCCAATTGGCAGGCGATAATGTGGTTATATTCATTACTTTAATTGTTGGTTGCGCTGAAATCGCGAGCAAGCGTTGTAAAAGACTTTGCTGGTTAACAGAAAATTGCTGTTTAAAATCAGATGCAAGCCACAGGGTTGCTAGTTCGCTGTGGGGAGCAAATATTTGATAGCCAGATTGCGGCGACGTACCAAGCTCTAAACCTCTTGTCGCGGTTTGGCCTTGCACAACTTGGTAATCAACAGCCAAATCTTGCAAACTGTGATTAAGTGTTTGTAAAAGATGCTGGTGGGCGTTATTTGATTGCGAATATTCAAAAGCTAGGGCGGTGGGTCTGATCCATGATGGTGCACTGTGACTACGAATTTGTAAGTTTAAAATGGCATTATTTTGTGCAAACCGTAAATAGCTTTGATGAACCACATTAAATAATGAATCAACGTTATTGGGTAATAATACATTCGCTTGTGGATGCGCATAAGGATGGGCACCGGCGATCAGTAAATGCTCTGCCCGGCTATTTACAAATAGTTCAGTGGCAAACTTTAAGGTATTACTTTCAAATAATGGTCGCGGTACTTCAATATTAAGTTGGGTACTTGATGTCAGATTGATGACATAGAAACCTTGACCATAGGCTATTGCAGCCCCATCAACGAAAGGGGCGATAAGTAAAAAGCGACCTTGCGCGTTATTGAGTAATGTTAGCTGATAGCCCATTAGTCTGGCTGTGGCATTAATTTGATTTAGTTGATTGATTATATTCTCATCTACATCTTGATCCGTCAGCTTAGTTTTTAAACGGTATAGAGGGTGTAATATTTCAAATTCCCACAAGGCGGCTTGATTTGCCGTTAATGGTTTATAAGCGCCACTGCCTTTAGCGGTAATGTTGTCAGCAAATAGCTCAATCACTTCATTCAGGCTCTGCGTTGCATAGCTAATTGCGTTGTCCTCGTTATTACTTTCATCACGAGATATGTTAGCTAATAACGTAGTGTAGTTATCACTATTTAAAAACACTTCAAACAGCTGGCCATTAAAATTTGCTGCAGGTAAAGAGCTATTGGTTGCTTGACCAAAAAAAGTCTCTTGATGTCCTAATAGCTGTTGGATCAAACGTTGGCTGAGTGAGCTTGGTAACTGATTGTAAATCCAATACTGACTTGTTGCGCCGACAGGGGTTTTGATTAACAAACGATTTGTGCGATTGTTAACTTCCCGTACTTGAAATAGTTGCTCAAGCCCCAGCGCTTCAATAAATGCTAAATAATAAGGACTTTGTTTATTATTATGAGTTAATTCCGTCGTTGGTGTAGCACTGGTACCAAATACTAAGGCACGACTGTCAAAGTGTGAAAATATAAGCCCCGCAGAGTCGCTCGCTAAACTTTCTGAAGTGGGAAATGGTACCGTGACTATGAAATCTGCGCTTGGTTTTCGAGAAATAACAAATAACCCGCGTTGCGAGGTTTTTCTAGCATCGCGAATGTAAATATAACTATCATCAAATTGCAATTGAAAATCAAGTTTAGCTAAGCGCTGTTTATTCAGCAGTAAGTTTTCTATTGAATTAGGGGCTTTATTAATTTCATAAATCGCTTGTTTAAAGTTATTTTTGTCCTGACTAGCTTGATAACTGCTGATGTCTAGTTGTCCTTTATTGCTCGTATAAAGGTAGCTTTTATATTCACTGATCTGTTGACCAAGAGCGCTGACTTTGTTTGTGCTTTGCAATTCTTTAATGTCAGTTGTAACAAATAAAGAAGGGATAAACATGATAATAAAGCCGATCACAATGGCTAACGCACCGCCTAGGATTGAAGTTTGAAAGGTGGCTCGGATCACTAAGCCTAGTGCGCTTTTTTGATATATTTTTAATGCTAAAAGCGTAGACAGCATATAACCAAAAGCAAAGGTATCGGTAACTTTTATTTCAGGGTAGTAGTGCACCACAAAATAATTTAAAAATAACTTATAGATAAAACCGATATTGAAGAAAAATAGCAATAATCTTGCACCTTCAATATTGGCATTACGTAACCGCGTAAAGTTTAATAGCGAAGCACCAATGATCAGTATAATGGCTGTTTCTGCAAAGGATGTGAGCAATTTAGTTGGCTGCATAAGCTGCAGCGCCAATAATGCGGGTAGCATAATGCCATTAAATTCCCAGCCATATTTAATATTGGCACGCGACGCAATAAACGCAGTGATCACCAAAATAATATAGGCTTTTGGTGCCGCTATAATTGATGCGGCAACCGCTTCATACATAATTGCTAAATTGGCGATGCTAAAGTTAGTCATTGGCATGAGTGCAAAACGAACTAATAAGAAAGTAATTAGTAGCTGAACAATGGTAACTTTCATGCCGTACTTAAAGCCACCATTCCACATCACGTTGGCAGTGAGGGCGATAATAACTAACCCCAGGGAATAAAGCTGTGATGAATAATCAAAGGTTATATCCCAACCGCTGAGCACGTTAGCAATCAATGGCCAAAACAAAGTATCCATGACTACACGCACTAAAATACTGATCAAGATAATGGCAAAAAAGCGGTCACGACCAAACATCTCGGCGTAGCCAAATTTTTGCATTACGTACTTAGCGCTAAAGAGCATTAGGCCATACACTACTACCGCTTCAATTAAGATAACGGCGGCTGAGGTTGGGCTAACAATAAGTAGTGGCACTAAATAACCAGGCACAACAAGCCCAGTAAGCGGAAAACCAAATCGTAAATTTAACAAACAAACAACAGTAATGCCTATCCATACAGTGGTGATCACCGATTGACCTAAGCCACCACCTGCTGGAAACAATTGTAAAATAAAATCACCCACTAGTTGATGGCTCCATCAAGTTTTGAGCGTAAAATTGCTGTTGTTTGCATAATGAATCACACAGTTGTTTGCTGCTGGGCATTTGCTCAATAAAAAACGCAATATCAATAAACTCAAATAAAATACCTGAAACCTGAAATGGCTCGCCAGATGCATTTTGTAGATGACTTGCATCCATTGCTCGAACATTGAGTATATAGGTATTTTCATCAAGCTTAGCTTGAAGATAAATATCGCCTTTTTGTAAGGTGATAAAGCGTAATTTACCTTTCGCGGTTTCAGTATCTAAATCAGTAACTAAGCAGAGCAAATCCAATGCTGTCATATCAAAAATAGAGAATTGATGCTGCGCAGCTAGTTTTTCTAACGATTTGTTTATTTGCACCACTTGACCAAATAAATTAAATAATACAGTCGCAGAGCGAACATTATTAAACACATGCTCTAAGGTCGTTAGCTTTTGTTCCATTTCCGCTATCGACGTTTTCACTTGCTGGCTGAGCGGTTCTTGTAATTTCAAAGTGAGTAGTTGAGATAGGGCGCTATCATTAGCATTATTTTGTGATTCAATAATTCGATAATGGAACAGTAATTCACCCACTTGTCCGGCAAAGGCATTTACATTGCGCTCAAATGCTTGTTTGTTAAATTGTGCATCAGGCATTACTGTCATTGCCCAAAAACCACGCACATCACCGGCATAGATCAATGGCACGATATATTGCAGCTCACCGTCACTTAGCTCATTAAAAAATGGGCGCAAAATTGGCACAACACCAAATTCTTTTAAAGCATCTGAATATGGCGCGCGCTTATAATCGCGGCGCATTTCTTTAATATCACTAAGGTGGCAATTGACGGCTCTTATTTCGGTTAGTCGGTGATCGCCTTCTTTACGCGCTAAAAATATCGATTTATTCAAAGCAAGTTGTTGAGTTACCAGGCGAATAATCGCATCCCAAGGCGAGCTTTGAGAAATAAATGACTTTGGTAAATAGCGCCCGGCCATTTTCTGTTGAATATTCCCAATTAGGCTAGTGAGCTCCCTGTCTTCGTTGAGTTTTCTAACCAATATTACCCACACTAGTGTAATAAAGGTAAAAATGGTCATCTGGCCAACGGGTAAAAATAAATGCTGAAACACTAAAATAAAATACCCTAAGCCAAACCAACATATACTTGTTAGCACTGCAATTACGATACTGTAACTAATTGATAATTTTTGAAAAGCGAACAGCAGTAGTAAAGAAATACTAAGCAGCAGTAGGGTGCTTTGCCATAGTGTCAGTAGCGATATGCTGCTTTGCTTATCAAGTGTATCGGCAATATAAGCAGTAAGTAATAAATAGTTTGATGTCTGGGTTAATTTAGGCGCATTAAGTTTTACCCCTAAACCAGCATTATGTTGACCGAGAATAATGATTTTGTTTTGTAACTGGCTGGCCATAATGTCCATTGTCATCAGCCGTTCAGCTGAAAACTTTGGCAGTGAAGAAGGGGCTAAAGCGAAGTTAAGCAATACACTTTTGCTACTATCAAGGTCGTTAAACAGTGCCGGCCAAATTGCCAGACATGAGCTGTCAGCCATAGCGGCTAATTCAACATTGTAGCCAGACCAATCGTTTATATGTGGTAGGCAGTAGTCATTTTTAGGGTGTGGGTAAAAAACAGTGTTTTGTGCCATGTCCGTCAAGGTTTTATTTACTGTTAGTTGTTCATTAGCAAAAACCAATACTGCTTTTGGTTGATAGCTTAATAGTTGTTGTACTAGTTCATTATGTTCGCGACTTAAATGCTCACTTTCAATGATCACAACATTGCTTTGCTGGCTTTGTGTAAGATTTGCTAAACGGCTATAGAAAAAGGCATTTGATGAATTAAACAGTGATAATGAATTTGAGATCACCACAATGATAAACAGGCAAATAGTAAGCCAAAAAGAACGCTGGCGTTTAAGTAAAAAAAACTGTTGTTTAAAAGCCACGATTAGCTCCAAAATAGAATAGAGATTAATTAAAGGTGCTATACGTTAGTTTAAACGTAACAGAAGACGTTGCATTTAAACGTAAAAAGTCAAATCCATGGATTTTATCCGTGCGCCACATCGTATCAGTGAAGTTTACTTTTTGTTGCCATGAAATCATTGCCATATCATCCAACGCCAAGCTTGCTTCGCCACTATTTGGCGCAAAGTGACGCAAGGTAACTTTAATACCGCGCGGTGGTAACTTTTCTGGGCCAAGTGTTAAGTCGTCAGAAGGCAGTGAAAAGTCATAGTTTAAGGCTTGCCAGTCATGGTTACCAGCCGGTTCAATATTGACCAATTGAGTAGAAAATTCAAGGCCATCCTCAGCGGTGGTATAAACTATTTTTGCGTCTAGTTTTCCGGCGTTTTCAGCTTTACTGTAACCAAACAAACTAAACTCCTTGAAGACGTCAATTGAGCCATCATCATTAGGTAATTCCATTGCACGAATGGTTTGTCTAAATGGGAGCAGCGATGGCGTGTTATCAAACTGGGTGCGAGCAGAGCATAAGCCTTGCGCGCCTGAACGAGCACCACTTAAGCAAGGCGTTACGCTGTCGCCGGTGTGATCCCAACGAGCAACTTCTAGTTGTTCATCATCGTTATCCCAATCTTCAAAGTCACCGAAAATCATTAAATCGCGCCCTAAAGTGACATCACTTGGCGATCCGTCAATGATTTCAAGTTTAGATAAAAATGCTTTTGTTGATGGAGCAAAGTTGCGTAAATCTAGAATGCTTTGATTTGGGGTAACTGTAACTGTTTCCGTGTGCTGAGAAACAGTCGCTTGATCTGCGGTGAAAAATACATCGGCATAACCATCTCGTGGGATCAAGGTAATGTTATTATCAGAAAACTCAGCCAGACGTCGTAATAAATAATCACTCAAAAAACCATTGGTAAATTTAGGCTGATACCCTTCAACATAAACAGGGTAAGCAAAAGCGCGCTTCGTCATAGGAGATGCATCTTTGTCTACATTTACTAACACCGCAACGCCAAGCAGCGTTTCTAAGCGGTCTTGGTCAAACACAAAATTGCCTAAGCCTAAAATGGCAGGTACGCCATTAAAAACTGCAAAGCCTTGGGCAATATGCGGATGATGAGCAACTAATAAATTGGTTTGTTGTTTGGATAAAGAATTAAACCTGCCTTTAATGTAACCGCTGGGTTGATAAGTGTATTCATCACCACCATGCATTTGGGCAATTACATAATCACTATTTTGCACTGCATCATTAAGATAGTTGGAGACTAATTCTGTTTCTGTTAAATCTGCGGCACCGCCTTTTGTGGCATCGGTAACATAGGTAATTGCATGTTCTTTACCTGTAATGGAGGTCGCTGAAAAAAGTCCTAACGTGAGTGTTCCCACATCCATGAACTTTGCTTGGTAAGCACTGGCTATGTTTTTCCCTGCGCCACTGTGAGCAAGGCCAGCGCTATCTACTTCAAGCAAAGTATCATTGAGGCCATCTTCTAAAAAGTCATACACATGATTATTTCCTAGTGCGACGTAATCAATACCAATGGCTTTGATCCCATCTAGCGTCTCAGGTAATGAAAAAAAGCTAAACTCTTTTGTTGGATGTGCTGCTTCAGGACTACTTGTTATCGGTGTCTCTAAGTTTACTGATGAAAAATCAGCAGCTTGAAAAAATGGTGCGACAAAATGTGTTAATGCTTGAGCATTTTCACTGGCTGTTGCTGGACGAATAAGTGCCCCTGCGACATCAGGGATCGCAGCCGTCATAGTTGCCAAAGAGGGATCTAAAAAGCGTCGTGCAAACATAGTATCGCCAGCAAATAGCAGGCTAACCGAGTTACTACTCTTAGCTGTTAGGGTCAGCTGTTGCTGAGTGTTATCAGCAGTAATTTTGACTGTAGCGACAGCAGGGAAGTAACTTTCATCAGCGATCATTAACCGATGGTTACCTGTTGTAATACCTGAGTAATTAATTTGCCCACTGGCATTTGTTTGATACTGCTGTCCTGCAAACTCAACCATGATGCCAGCCACACTATTAGCTTGCTGATCGGTTATTGTGATTACACCATTAAACGTTTTTTTTAAATAATCATCGCGCAGTTGTGCATCGCTCTTTTGGGCTTGTGTTTCGCCTGTATCATAGGGGTCTTCAACCTTACAGCCAGCGATAATTAGGGCTAAGCAGAGAATAGAAAAGAGTTTATATTTTTTAATTTTCAAACAAGCCTCGTTATCACTGTAGTTACATTTTTTAATACGTTTTCATTATACGGATTTTTTGTGGAAATGATATTAGCCAAGTATTTGAATTTTTCTAATATCATTCATACTAAATTATAGTCAGTTGCCATAAAAAGTCTTTGCAATAATGGTTAGTATCATTTGTCCAAAAATCTTTACAATAGACTACCCAGCGATGGGTAGTTAGCGTATTATTTGCGACATAGTAGGTTTTCTCTTTTTGAGGGTGAAATGCGTTTAGATATCCATTGTGCAGACCGCATCGGTATTGCTCAAGAAATACTCAATATTTTAGTCAACTATCGCGTTGATTTAAAAGGTATTGAAGTTGATTCAATTAACTGTCGTATGTATGTGAGTTTTCCACCGATTGAATTTGAGCAGTTTCAAAAAATCATGCCCTCAATTCGATTAATTGATGGTGTACAGGATGTACGTACCACCGCTTTTTTACCTTCTGAGCGTGAGCATAATGAGCTCAACACATTGTTGCGTGCGCTACCAGATGGTGTGATCTCAATTGATGCCAAAGGTTGGGTAAGGCTTTGCAACGATGCTGCATGTAAAGACTTACAGTTAACTGAAAAAGAAGTTATTGGTTCAAATATTAATAATCTATTGAAAGGTTTTAACTTTACCCGTTGGTTAGAAGGCAAAGAAGTACTGGGACAAACAACCCGGGTTGAGGTGGCTGGTGAAGATTTTATCGCGGATATCTTGCCAATCGCAGTACCACAAGGCAATGAAGGTGATGTATTGGCCGGTGCGGTGATCAACATTAAATCACAAAGCCGTTTAGGTCAGCAGGTAAGTGCGTTTCGTCGTTATGGTCAAGAAAGCTTTGCAACTATTCACAACTTTAGCACTGCGATGCGTCGTGTGGTTCGTGAAGCGCGTAAAATGGCGCAACTTGAAGCTCCGATACTTATCACTGGTGAAACCGGTACCGGCAAAGAGTTACTGGCACGCGCTTGTCACTATGCATCTAATCGTTCTGTGAAACCTTTTATCGCTTTATCGTGCGCTTCACTGCCTGATGATGTTGCTGAGTCTGAATTATTTGGTTATGCCGGTTATGAAGAAAATGCAGCGCCAAAACGCGGCGTATTAGAGCAAGCGGATGGTGGCACGGTATTTTTAGATGAAGTGGGTGAAATGTCTACCCAACTTCAAACTAAGTTACTGCGCTTTTTACAAGATGGCACATTTCGCAAAGTTGGCGATGAGAACGAAGTAAAAGTAAATGTACGCATTATCGCCGCCACGCAAAAAGATTTACCCGCGATGGTACAAGAGGGTACGTTTAGAGAAGATTTATACTATCGGATCAATGTACTGACTTTAGAAATTGCTCCACTACGTGATCGTAAAGCTGATGTAGGGCCACTTGCAGAACATTTTATTCAAAAATATGCGCAGCAAAATGGTCATGCAATTCCGGAACTATCTGCAGAGTGTTTGTCGTTTTTACAAGATTATCCTTGGCCGGGCAATGTCCGCCAATTAGAAAATGCGATATACCGTGCGGTCTCGTTATTAGATGATAACGAGCTGCGTGTTGAGCATTTACAATTACCTGCATTTACCCATGATTTAGGGTACTTGGAGTCTGATTTTGAGGGCTCGCTCGATCAAGCTGTAAAGCGTTTTGAGGCTACATTATTACGTAAGTTGTACCCTGCTTACCCAAGTTCGAGACAATTGGCTAAGCGTTTAGGGTTAAGTCATACCGCAGTTGCAAATAAGCTACGTGATTACGGCATTAATCGTAAAACGGTAAAAGTGTAAACTGACTCAAATCAACAGTATTGGGTACTATTGCTTAGTACCCATATCTTTGGTTACACCGTCAATAGCGACAGTATCGATACCCTCAGCGGTGAACTTAATTAAGATACTGATGTTATTACGGGCAAAAAAGTAATCTTTGTTATCTAAACTGATAACATAATCCCCTTTTACCGCGCCTTTATATTGACGTTTTTCAAGTTTGATTGTGTGTTCGCCAATTTCCCAGCTGAATCCTTCAATAAAGCCATTATTAAATTCTTGCACCCACACTTGTTGGTCGTCTTTTGCTAAAGTAATAGCAATGGAATAGGATTCAGGTAATTGCATATCATAGCTTTTTTTACCTATAGTAAACTTGCTATTTTGTTGCTGCCAAGCAAACCCAAATTGAAACGGCTTTTCAACCCCAGTTGGATAACGTACGTCTCCTTCGCCTGGATAGTTAAAGTCGGCCATCGCGCTGGTACTCATCAATGCAAATACCATACTCAAATAAGAAACTGATTTTTTCATCATTTTTCTACTATTATTTATAATCAGAGAATTTCAGAGTAGAGCAGAATATTCTCCAATGCAATACGCTATGCTACACTCACAAAACTGTTAACTGGTAAGACCTTTATTGTGAACTTATATTTTCGTCTTTTATTATTATTTTTTAAAATCAAACGTAACCGTGATTATCAATCATTGTTAGACACTGTGGATATAGATTACAAAGCGCTGCCAAGTGATTGTGATATTAATTTACATCTTACTAACTCTCGTTATTTAGCAATGATGGATTTAGCTCGCACTTGGATGACTGAGCGAGTTGGCTTGCTTGAAACGATTATGAAAAAACGTTGGTTTCCTATCGTTAACGCCACGGCCATCACTTATATTCGTGATATTAAGCCAATGCAACGATATACCATTAGCACGCGCTTAGTTGGTTGGGATCATAAGTATTTTTATATTGAGCAAAAATTTCATTCCGAGCGTGGCTTGCATGCGATCGCCTATGTAAGAGGTGTGTTTAAGCGCAAGCGAGGTGTCGTCAGCGTAGAAGAAATGCTAGAGGCGGTAAACTTTGATGGTATTGTGCCTATATTACCTACGGAAATTATGCACTGGAAAGAAATGTTAGAGCAGAAAAAAATAACAAATCTTCCCAGTTGAATTTACATACACTGATAAAAGGTCGTTAGGCCTTTTTAGAGTATGTTTAAAAAGCGTATTTAACCCCTAACATGGCAACTACAGGATCAATTTTTACTGTTGAAGTAAGAGCTTGTTTACCATCGGCATAAACAGTTGCATCGGTTTCAATATCCATGATTGATACCATCGCATGTACGCCCCAGTTTTGATCTAGCATATAGTTAAAGCCTGCTTGAGCTACAAAACCAAATGAGTTATCAAGCTTTACTTCAACGTCGTTGGTGCCCAGTACTGTTTTTAGCGCTGTAGAAGGTTGCTCATCAAAAAACACTGTGTAGTTAATACCTACACCAACGAATGGGCGAAATGCTGAAGTACTTTCTAAAAAGTGGTACTGAGCGATTAGTGACGGCGGTAATTGCTTAATATCAGCTATTTTATTGCCAGCTAAACCACCGGTGCCATTAACTTCATGAGAAAAGGGTGTTGCAGCAACCAATTCTAGAACCCACTGATCGTTAAATGCATAGTCAACTGTAATACCCAGTTGTGTATCCGAGCTACCTTTTAAGCCTAAACTTGGATCTTCATTGATCGCTGAGCTGCTATTGTCAGGGTTAACATTAATAGCACCGACATTAACGCTTAAGTTTGCACTGGCGAAAGGAGATGCGATTAAAAGTGAGGTGAGTAACGCTGCGCTAAGTTGTTTTTTCATGCTGTTCTCCGAGAACTACTTTTTGAATTGGCGTTATTATCAGCCAAAAAAAAAATAAAAAACTGTTCTAGATCAAGCTTTATAACAGCGTATAAAACGGCGCAGCGTTTGTTTGATTTAGATTAAGGTTTACTTAATTGACGTTTAAAATCGATTGACAGTGCACTCTTTTTTATTGCTATTCATCAATAGGTCAGGAAAATAAGTTATAATTGCTGCTTAAAGCAAGGGTATACAATGAACGAAACCAACCATCTTTTTCTGTCTGGCTCTATTAGCAAAGCACTGTTAAAACTTGCAGTTCCTATTATTCTTATCAATATTTTACAATCTGCCTATCAATTAACCGATGCGTTCTGGGTTGGTCGTCTAGGGGCGGCACAAGTTGCAGCGGTGTCAGTAAGTATGCCAGTGACTTTTTTAGTGATTGCGATTGGCTCTGGACTTGCGATGGCGGGGGCTATTTTGTCAGCGCAATATATGGGGGCTGGCCAGCAAGATAAAGTAAACCATGTGGCCGCACAAACAGTGTTAATGGTGACTGTGACGGCCATTTGTTTAGGAATTATCGGTTATTTGCTATCTCCTTACTTTTTACATTTACTGGGTGTTGAAGATGCCGTTTATAACGATGCTTTAAAATTTATGCATGTGTCATTTGTGGGGGTGGTATTTGTATTTATTTATGCCATGTTTCAAGCCTTAATGCGGGGTATTGGCCAAACCAAGGTGCCACTGATCATTGTTTCCGTAACCGTGTTGCTAAACTTTGTACTCGATCCATTATTTATTTTTGGTTATGGCAGCTTTACAGGTCTTGGGGTGATGGGGGCAGCGCTGGCTACATTGGTGACACAAAGTTTGGCAGCCATTGCTGGCATTGTTATTTTTATGCGTGGTCGCCATGGTATTAAGCTAAAATTATCAAGTTTCATTCCTGATTACAGTTATATCAAACAAGCGTTTTATTTAGGTGCACCAGGCTCTGTGGAGTTGTCAGCGCGTGCATTTGGTTTGATTATCATGTCTTTTTTAGTGGCTAGTTTTGGCACTCAAACCATTGCTTCTTATGGTGTTGGTTCAAATATATTACAGATGGTGATGATCCCGGCTATGGGACTCTCGATGGCTGTGTCGACCTTAGTTGGACAGAATATGGGCGCAGGTAACCCGCAACGAGCAGAGCAAATTACTAAGTTGGCGGTACTTTGGGGATTATGTGGTTTGTCTTTTATTGGGGCGATTGCATTTATATTTGCACCTTACTTAGTGGCATTTTTTATCCCCGATGATCAAGGTGTGATAGCCAAAGGCGCACAGTTTATTCGTGTTATGTGCTTAACTTGGGGCGGAATAGGCGTGCAATTATGTGTGGTGGCTGCATTTAGAGCATCAGGGAACATGCTTAATGCGATGTTGTTGGCGCTGTTTTCTCAATGCGTAGTACAGTTTCCGGTGGCGTATATTTTGTCAAAACACACACATCTGGGCGATCACGGCATTTGGTACTCGTTTGCTGTCACCAATGTGATCGTCGCATCGCTATCGTATTTGTGGTTTTGTCGTGGTCGTTGGCAACAAACAAAATTGACCAAAGATGATAAAGATATCGCTAAAGTCAGCCAAGAAGCATTCATCGAAGAAGGTGCACACTAATACCAATCGACTTAAATATTTAACCATTCTAGCGCGCTAAATA
>TARA_R110001606_G_scaffold355164_2_pt1 | contig 35668 bp, 15 predicted proteins | sample TARA_R110001606 | Tara Oceans TARA_R110001606 (sample SAMEA4398315) | marine metagenome | biome: Polar Biome; feature: [SRF] surface water layer (ENVO:00010504); material: water (ENVO:00002006), including particulate matter (ENVO:01000060) such as... | depth 5 m
CAGAGGTCGCCAACTGGCGTGCCGGGTTCAAAATGACTGGCGATCTGCGCTTGCAGGAGCTCGGCGGTTGCCAGCGCGTCGGTCAGCGCATGGTGCGCCTGGTATAGCGGCAATCCATAACGCAAGCGACTCTCGGCCAGTCGTATAGATACCTCTTTCCTGCCGCGCAACCGATCAAACCAACCGGGACGATTGGCGCCGCGATGCATGCGGGCTTCCAGCTCCATGGTATCGATGACCGGAAAGTGAAGGTTTTCGTTGAGATAATGGCGCACTGTTTCGTCAAGGAAGCCACGTTCGATACTGCGGTAGTGCGCCACCACAACACGTCCGGCCATAACGTCCAAGATTTCTCCCAGCAGACTGTCCAGCCTGGGCGCCTGGCTCAGGTCGCTGTGAGTGATCCGGTGGAAGGCCACTGACTCGGCGTTCAGCTCGGATATTGGCTTGACTACATGGTACCGAGCGTCAGCGCAGCGAATGCGCTGCAGGCTGAAGGGCATCAGACCAATGCTGACGATCGCATCGCGTTTCGGATCCAGGCCCGTGGTTTCCACATCCAGGGCCACCAGTGGCACTTCTTCGATCGGCGTTTGCAGACTGACCGCGCCCGCCTGATAGAAGCGCTGCAGCTGCGCATTGCGCGCTGTCTGAGCCAGGCTGGCGAATAATGTTCTCCAGTTGGGGCTCTCGTAACCCTGTGGTCGGGCTGGATTGCGCCGGGTACTCATAGGGTGCGCGTCGCTTGCAGGGCGGGATAGCGAAATCGCATGAACTTCTGGGCGTTGCTGAGAACCTGGAATGCTTCCTTCAGGTTATGGCGTTCGGCCGTCGATATCTTCTCCGGCTCGATATAGTTGTTCGGCTCGCGTCCCTCTTCCAGCTCCAGAGCCTGGTGACGGATGCGCACGCTGGTTAGAAACTCCAGGGAGTAACGAAGCCGCGTGACTGCATCAGGCGGCATCAGGCGTGTGGTGGCAATGGCATCAAGACGGTCGAAGGAGTTCTGTGCCTTGGAACCGCAGGCCAAGGCATGGACCCGGATCAGGTCGGTCAGGGGCGCGGTGCCGCGCCCTTTGAGATTGATGATGTTCTTTTGTGCGCCGTCCTGCTCCATAACAAAGGTACGGAAGAATCCCAGGGGCGGTGTGCGGTTCAGGGCATTACGCGCGAGCGCCGCGAGAAAGGGCTCGTTGGCACTTGCGCTGGTGGCGAGCAGGTCCTTCAGCTCTTCTACCAGTTCGGCCTGGCCGTAAACACTGTCGAGATCGAAGAAGATCGAGCTGTTGAGCAGCGTCTCGGGGTTGGGTCTGGTAATCCACTGCGTGAAATACTTTTTCCACACACTCAGGGGCTGCCGCCACTTGGGGTTGGTGGCCATGATGCCACCCTTGCAGTAGGTGTATCCGCAGGCTGCCAGGCCGTCGCTGACGAAACTGGCGAGCTTGAAAAAATACTCGTCATGCTGCTTCGGATCGAAACTGTCATCCAGCACCAGCGCGTTGTCCTGGTCGGTAACAACCAGCTGCTCGTCTCGGGCCATCGAGCCCAGCGCCATGAAACAGTAAGGTACAGGGGGTGGGCCCAGTGAGGCCTCTGCCAGCTCCAGCAAACGCCGGCTAAAACTGCGGCCAATACCGGCCATGGTGCTGCCGATCATGTGCGAGGAAACCTCATCGGTGGCCATGCGCACAAAGGTCGCCCGAATATCCGGCAACAGGCCCTGCAGTGCCTCGACGTTCTGCTTGTTGTGAATATTACTGACCAGATACAGGCTGCTTTGCGATTCATATTTGATCACGTCGCGCAGATTGACCACGCCAATCGGGCGGCCACGCTGCATCACCGGCAAATGGTGGATGTTATGACGCAACATCGACAGCATGGTTTCGAACATCGAGTCATCAGCCTGCACCACGATTGGGTCCGGGGTCATTACTTCTCTTATTGGGGTATCCGCCTGCAAGCCTGCCGCAACCACTCGGCTGCGGAAGTCCCGGTCGGTTACGATGCCGATCATCGAACCCGCTCCGCGATGGCTTTCGTGCCGGTCAGTGGCGTCTGACACGACCACCAGTGACGATACGCTGTGGTCGATCATGATTTGCGCTGCCAGCATTACCGACGTATCGGCGGTCACCGTTACCGGCAGTCGCTCGATCAGCTTGCGCACTCGCAGCTTCATCATTTCGCCGGCTTTGCTATCACTCTCAACCGCGGTCTTGAGTCGCGACTGGCCCTCTGCCTCGACAAAATCCGCAAAGGCGTCGTGTTCATCACAAAGCGTCTGGAACAGCGGGCCTGGAATAAAGTAAACCAGGCTGTCTTCAATTGCAGTGGCAGGGAAGCGAACCTTGTTGTTACGCAGCAGGCCAAAATGGCCAAAAATATCGCCTTCAGTCAAACGGTTGTAAAGATCACCGTTGCGCCGGAATACGTCCACTGCGCCGCTGCGCAGGTAGTGCAGAAACTGGATGTCATCATTGAAATGCAGAATCTCGGTGCCAGCCTTGAAGTAGCTGACTTCGACATGCCGGGCGATATTATCCAGGGTTTCTTCCGGCAGGGTTTCAAAGGGTGGGAAGCGCTTCAGGTGGTCACGTATTTCGATCAGCTCGACATCCACTCTCGGACCTCCGGGTTCAGTTGTTATCGCTAACGGACATGGCCACAAAACGGGCCATCTGGGTGGAACTTCCGTGCTGGGGATCAAATTCGCCTATGTCGACGAAGCTGACCCGGTAGCTGTTGCGTTCGGCTACGCCGCGTGCCCATTGGCGGAACCGTGCCCGACTCCATTCGAATCGATGGTCGGGATGTCGTTTCTCGCCGGGCGGCATGCCATGCAGTACGTTGTATTCGACGTTGGGTGTGGTGACAAATATCACGCCTGGCCGCATGCCTCCGAATACTGCAGTCTCGACCCGAGACAAGCGACCAGGGTCGATATGCTCGATAGTCTCTACCAGCGTAGCAGCATCAAAGCCATTGAGCAGTGAATCCGGCTCCTCGAAGGATCCATAGCGAACCTGAATACGATCGCAGTCTTCCAGCAGGTCAAGGCCGAGTGCACGGCGGGCCAGTCTCAGGCTGACCTCATCGATATCTATACCGACAATTCGCTCGAATTGACCCTGCAAAGCCAAACGCTGTAACAGTTCGCCGCCACCGCAACCCAGATCCAATACTTTGCATGCCTTGGTTTCCAGCAAGTGCTGGACGACTATGTCCAGGCGCTCATCATGCAGACTGCTTTCCTGAAACCTTCCTCTCATGAGTTACCTGTGCGGGGATAGATGCTGTTTTGGGCTACACGGGACCGTGTGTGCAGCGCGCAATATATATAGTGGTGATTATAGGACATGGGGCAGAGGGTAGGCTGAATTCGTTTGCTAAAAGTTCGGCCTGACCCTGTGGCTGATCCCCTTTTTTTTGACTTGTCCATTGGCAGTTGATTGATGGTTCAGGATGGACGTGCCATTAAAAAGGCGCCAACTTATGCGCTTTTGTGGGCGAATTTGCGGGGATTGTCCGCGAAGGACCAGTTAATTTCAGCAAAGTTCATTATCTATGTCTATTTGCCCCAGATAGGTCTATAAAAAGGATACATATAAATATACGTGGTAATGGATTCCCATAATGTCTGAACTCTTGTTCTATCAGCGCCCCACTGTCCTGAATAAAGAAGCCCATAAAGCCCTGCGCTTTTCCCCGGTGACCGATTTCGGATTCACCAGCAACGTCAATTCCGTTCCGCTTCTCGCCATCGAGTTTTTCGAGTCCAGCCGTGATCTGCCGGTGCTGTTCAGCCAGGATCAGCAAGGTCAATATTTTCCCATAGCCTTGTTGTCTCTGAAGAATCAGGGGCACGAACAGATCGACGAGGCGGGAGTATGGCTGGGTAATTACACGCCGGCTTTCATTCGTCGCTATCCCTTTGTTCTGAGCAGCGACAAGAACGTCTGTTTTGATGCCGATTACACCGGGCTGCAAGAAACGGAAAGTGAAGGCGAACCGCTGTTTACCGACGACGGCGCCTATAGCGACGCGTTGACCAGAATTATCGAGTTCGTGACGAACTTTGAAGCAGAGCACGTACGCACGCGTGAGTTCTGCACGGCAGCCACCGAGCAGGACGTGTTCAAACCTTTTGTCTTGCAGGTCATCACTGCAGACAAGAAGCCCCTGCGTCTTGATGGTCTGTTTGTTATCGACGAGAAAAAACTCATGGCCCTGGACGACGCAGTCGTCACGCAGTGGTTCCGCCAGGGTTATCTCGCCTGGGCCTATGCCCACCTCCATTCTCTGGGTGCGCTCCAGCGCTTGAGCGAGAAGCTCGATACCCGCTCCTGACCGGATGGAAGTCGCGTCCGGGTGACCGGATGGCTATCAGTTTTATTCGCCTCGGCGCCGCCGAATCGTTGGTCTTTCATAATTAAAAGTTGGGCAGAAAATGAACTTTCCTCGCCATCCGTTAGCAGTAGCAATTGGTCATTGCAATCCATTTGCACGATCGCTAGCGGCACGAACAGCGGCGTGGGGAGCGTTTCTGTCTACTGCATCGCTGCAAGCGCTGGCAGCATCACCGCACAACATCGTGGTCGACGCCAGTACGGCGAATATCGCTACCACGGGCTTGGCGCAGACTATCCAGAACGCTAATAGGGTCGGCGGTGTGCCGGTCAATGTGTTCAAGCATTTTGTTGTTGGCGAGCTCAATACTGTGAATCTGGTCGTGCCTGACGATGCCAGCAAGCTGGTGAACATCGTCAAGGACAGCAAGGCGGAGATCCATGGCGTTCTCAACAGCTATCAGAACGGCACGCTTGGCGGCAACGTGGTATTTGCCAGCTCCCAGGGTTTTCTGGTGGGCGCCTCGGGCGTCGTCAATGTGGGGCAACTGACGGTTCGCACACCCACTGCTGATGATCTCGACGAGCTCATCGCCGGTACCAAAGCGGTCGACGATACGCTGGCCGTCTCGTCCGACGGTCTAATCACAATCGATGGCAAGATCAACGCCAGTGATGGTATTGATCTGCAGGGCGATGGAGTCAATGTTGGCAGCAGCGGCAAGCTGATCGCCGGCAACGCCCTAAACGCCAATTATGTAGCCACCGCTGCGGTCAATACCGGCGACTACTCGGCGCCTACTGCCCTGATCAAGGATGGCGGCACTATCCATATTGTGGCGGGCGGTGCGCTTGGTACCAGTGATGCGCTGATTGCCGGCGACCTGCTGGCCGATGGCGGTATCACCATTGCAGCTTCAAGTATCGACATCACCAGCACCGGCCTGCTCGATGCGCGCGACAAGGTCACCACCAATACCCACGGCAATGTCACGCTCACTGCCAGCAGCGTCCAGGAAGTAGGTATGGGCATAGCGCTGGCGGAGTCATCCGTCACGCTGGCAGGGCAGGTACATGCCAATGATGTGACCGCCACGGCAAAGAGCACTGCGACGGCGTCGTTCTATGAGGATCCAACCGCCGGTCTGGTCATCATGGCCCTGGGGCCCTTCACCGGCGCAGGTTTTTACCTGATGGCGGCCGACGCCGAAGCAACGGTGAACGTGGAAGGCACAGCGAACGTTCAGGCCAGTGGTAACGTGACGATGGCCTCCGAATCCCATGCGTTGAGCCAGGCCAGCCAGATCAACACCTCTGGCGGCAAGGGCTCGTTATCGGCCATCTACAACACCAGCGACGCGACAAGTACCACCCGCATCAAGAGCGGTGCGACCGTTCAGTCGGAGGGTGATTTGGCGGTAACTGCCCATAACGAAGCCTTCATCGCTGCCAGCGCGCTGGATGTGATTGCCGCAGATGCGAATAAGGTGGTGATAGCCATTGCGGTGGGTGAGTCGGATGTCGACGCTACCGCCGTGATTGAAAGCGGTGCCGTGCTCGGCGCAGATAGCCTGGTGCTGGCTGCGGAGAACCAGAATTATTACTCGGTCTCGGCCAGTGCCATGGGCCTGAAGGATACCGAGTACGGTATCGCCGTGGCGGTAGGAGATTTCAATACCAATGCCACCGCGGAAATGGGTGCCTCGCTGGGCACCGCTACAGCGAAGACCGGCGATGTCAGCATCACTGCGCTGGACCGCACCGTACACCAGCAGGTCAAGTCGGGTGTCACGGTGGGCAGCAACACGCTGTTCCGCACTGTCGGGGCCAAGCCGATAGCGGGTGTCGCTGCGATGCAGAACGGCGTGAACAACCTGATCGACAGTAAAAAGCCCTCGGGTATCGACGTACCCAAGGACGGCGATGGCAAGATCTCCTTCAAGGGCGGCCTGGCCTTTACCATGAACCTGTCCGATCACGAGGCCTATGCCTTCCTGGGCAACAACCAGGCCGGCCAGGCGCAGGCGCCGAGCATACAGTCCACGGGCAATCTGCTGCTCGCCAGCGCTATTGACCTGGGCACGGACAACGCCTCGATTGCCGGCGGCAATGACAATGCGGCGCATGGTGACGACCAGGGCGCCTGGCGCACCTCGGCCGAGGCAGCGGTGGCTTCGCCGAGTAGCAGGACCACCGGCAGTAACCAGACCGGCTCCTCGGAAAAGAGCCTGGCGGTGGCCCTGAATTTTGCCATCAACAGTGGCGATGCCGTGGCTGAAATAGGCGACTACGTTGAGATTTCAGCGGCCAATGTCGGTGTGCTGGCGCGCCAGAAAGTGCCCATTTCTTCCAGTTACGACAAATGGGACTCCTTCTCCGATGTGTTGAGTAAGTTCAACGGCATTGGCGGCATGCAGAACAATATTCTTTCGTCCTTCGCCAATGCCGGCACGTCGGCAGACAATTCGGCTACCGGCGGCTCCGTGAACGTGGTCATCAACGATCTGGATACCAAGGCGTGGATCGGTGACAACGCCAAGATCACCACCACGGGCACGGCCGACTGGTCTGCCGGCCGGATAGTGGCCGGCAACATGGTCGCGCCTACATTGTTTGATACCACCATTCCGTTCAAGACCATCGACTACAGCTTCGATTTCACCGGCTCCGTGGATGTGCAGGCCTACAACCTGAACGAGAGTGTTCACCTGGCCGGCAACCTGGGTACCCTGGGTCTCTTGCCGAACGGCAATGGCACCAATGAAAAGGGTAAATCCGTCGGCGGCAGCATCAGCTTTGTCCAGCAGACAGCGACCGCTGTAGCCGGAATTGGCGCTGCCACCCTGTCGGCGGCGGGGGATGTGCGTATTCAGGCACACACGGACGAACGCCATTTTCTGATTACGCCCTCGTCCGGTTCGGGCAAGGGCGTGGGATTCAACGGCGTCATGGCGATTCTCAACAGCGAGTCGCTCACCCACGCTTCGCTTAGCAATCAGGCCAGAGTCAATACGACGGGCCTGGATGTGCTGGCTGATCATGACTTTGGCAACTGGGCCGCGTCCGGCGCATTCGATAAATCAGACGAATCGGCCATGGGCTTGTCCGTAGCGATCAACATCGCCCAAGGCGATACCAAGGCGTTTATCGGCGACAACAGCGGCGAGCAAGCCAAGGTCGGCTTCAGGAACGGATCACAGCCTGCCCCTGACGCACCCACGACTCCGGCACCGGATCCACGGGGTATTGTGGCCAATGAAGTACGTGTCAGGGCGCGCAGTGCAGGCACCAACGGCTCACTGGCCGTGGCGGGTGCGGTTGTCACCGAGCCCAATAACGATCCGGGAAAAGCGGAGCAGTTCGAGAACTGGTGGAACCGGTTGGGAAGCAAGGCGGCGGACAGCCATAGCGCTGCAGTCTCAGGCGCGGGCGCAGCCTCGATTGGCAGTGCGGCAGGTGACGGCGCAAACGAGCCGGCCAATCCGCCCGCTGGCGGGGATGCGCAGGTCGACGCTGACAAGACGGGCCTCGCCGCCGCCGGCAGTCTGACAGTCTCGGTGAATAATCTGGACGCCAAAGCGCTGATCGACAATGCGGTTATCAGTGGCAAGGGTGGCGCCGATGTTGATGTAACTGTGCAGGCCCTGGAGAAGGTGATTTCTGCCTCGGCTTCGGGTGGCGCAGCCCTGGCCAAACTGGGTGCCAATTCGCCCTCCAACCAGAACACCATCGCCGGTGCTATTGCCTACCAGATCAGCTTCAACGACGCGCTGGCGCATGTCCGCAACAGCACTATCACCAATGCCGGTGATGTGAATGTGCAGGCGCTGCATGGCGGCGAGCTCACGTCCGTGGCCCTTGCGCTGGCGGTCACCAGCTCGAACCAGAACACACAGAACAGCAACAACGGCGCACTGTCGATCTCCGGTGCGCAAATCTATGATGGCACCTCGGCGCGTATCGATAACAGCTCGATCACCAGTAACGGTGGCGGTGACGACAGTCTTGAAGTGTCTGCCTACAACAATGCGTCTATCGGTGTGGGCGGCGGTTCACTATACGTGGGCGGCAAGAAGGGTGGCGGATTGGCCATTACCTTTGCCGAAATCAATGACCCCGGCGCCATGCTGGCAGGGGTCAATCCGGACGCCAACAATGTGCTGAGCTCGGCACATAACGAGGATGTATACAGCGGCTCGGCAGTCGAGGCGGTTATCAGTGGGGTTGATGGCAGGCGCAGCACCCTGACCGATTTTGATAGCGTCACCGTCTCTGCCAGCGCCGTGAACAGGATCGGTCTCGGCGCGGCAGGTGGCGGCTACAACGGCGGCGTGGAAAACTCCAAGGGGTTTGCCGGCAGCTTTGCCGTGGGCTCGATTGGCGCCGACACCAAGGCTTTGATCAGCAAGACCGACATAAACGGCGTGCAGACCCTGCATGTGAACGCCAGCGGTGAAGACGATGCCGCGCTGGACGCACTGCTGGCCAGTCTGGGTAGCAGCACGATCAACAGTGATTTCGACTTCAGTGGCGCGGATGCCATTGATAACACCAATATATTCACCGCCGAAGACGGCAGCGAGTCGTCCTACGCCTATACCTCTGCGGGCAAGCGGATTATCGCCGTGGCCGGTGTCGTGCAGGTGGGCAAGAGCAACCTGGGTATTTCCTACGCCCACGCCGACGTGAAAAGCGATACCTCGGCGCGCATGGCGGATGTGAAGATCAATCAGGGCGTTCCCAGTACCGCGGATGTGGCCGTCAATGCGCGCGACAATTCCCTGCTATATACCGTGGCGATCGGCGTCGGCGTCAGTACCGGTAAATATGCCGGTGTAGGTTCGGTGGCGGTCAATCGCCTGAACAATCGAGTGATTGCGGAAATCGGCGATTGGGACGGGGCAGACAGCGGCAGCGTCAATGCCGAAACGGTTGCCGTCACGGCCACCAACGACATGGACATGATCAACGTCGCCGGTGCGGTGGCTGTGGGTACACCCGGCGCTAGCGGGCAGGCAGGTGGCCTGGCGGTCGCGCTGAACCTGGTCGGCACGGACGAGCACTCGACCAGGGCGCATATTGCCAATACCGCTCTGCAGGCCTCCGGCAACGTAATCGTCAAGGCCACCAGTGGCGCGTCCGATGACCACAACCTGCTGGTCGGCAACGCCATTGCCATCGGTGCTACCGGCGGCTCGGGATTGGCCTTTGCCGGTGCCTTCGGCGTAAACAATGTGGATCAGCTGGTCGAAGCCGGCATCAAGGACGCAGGCACCAATCGCACTACCGATGCCAGTGCCACCGAAGGCGGCACGGTCACTGTTCAGGCGTACGACTTTACTGACAGCGTGGCGACGGCCTGGATGGGCGCAGGCTCCGGCACCGGCTCTGCCGGGGGTATTGCCGTGGCGACCAACAGGGTCGACTCGGATGTCGATGCAGCGGTCCTTGGCGATAATGTTACGGTCGGCAGTACGACGCTGAAGGTGCAGAATCTGATTGTCGATGCGGCTCGAGACAACTGGCTTCTGAGCATCAGCGCAGGGGTTGCGGCCTCACCCAAGCAGAGTGCGCTCGCCGGATCGGTAAGCACCGGCATCGTTGATGGTGATGTCAGCGCGCGTATCGCTGAAGGGGCACGGGTCAAGGCCTGGAACAATGTAGCGGTGAACGCCGATGCGCTCAGCGTGAATCTGGTGGGCAGTGGCGCACTGGGCATCGGTCTGGGTAGCGGCGCTGGCGCTGTAGCCGTCGCGACGGCCCTCGAATACGGCAACACCTCGGCCTTGATTGTTAACGCGAACGTTATCGCCGAAGGCAAAGGTGCGAGCATCAGCGTGGACAGCGGCGCGCTGGCCAATTACGGCACCTTGCCTGACCTGTCGACCTCGGGTCAGGCCGAGGATGATGGCGATGACAGTAACGCCAACCCGGTTGACCGCGACACGCTGACAACCGGCTTTGCGCTGCTCAATCTGGACAAATCCACGCAAAGCGTCGATGGTCTGGCGGTCAATGCCACCAGCCGCACCAAGCAGCAGGCTATCAATGTGGGCGGCGCAGGGGCCGAGTCACTGGCGATCAGCGTCAATGTGGCGACCAACAATTCATCCAATGAAACCACCGCCAAGATCACCAACAGCACGATCAATGCGGGCATCAGCAATCAGAGCGGTGCCGATGTGCTGGTGCGGGCCAACGCCCATGAAGCCGGGCTGGCCGTATCGGCGGGTATTGCCATATCCGGCAAGAATTCGGGTGTCGGCGGATTCGCCACAAACAGCCAGAAGAAGGCGGCCAAGGCAACGATCGACACCAGTACCGTCAATGGTGATGCAGTCAGTATCGATGCCAACAGCTCGAAGGTTGCCCAGGCAGTGTCTGCGGGCGTGGCCGCGGGCGGGAGTGGTCTGGGCGCCGCCGGCTCGATAGTGATTACCGAACAGTTGGGCGACACCCAGGCCTGGCTGCGCGGCGGCACGCTGACAGCCAACGAATTGACCGTTGCTTCCGACCGTCGTCAGGAAGCCAACGTTGCAGCCGGTGCCGTCGGTATCGGTGGGAAGGCCGGCATCGGTTTCGGCATGGCGGTTAACATCGTCGGCGGTGACAGCAAGGCGCTGATCGGCAACGACCTGAGCGATGCAGCCGATACCCGCACTACGCTGGTCAAGGTCACTGACCTGACGGTGGATGCGCAGCGGTTGGAAAATGTGAATAGCCACGCCTTCGGAGCGGGTATTTCTGCTGGCTTTGGCGGGGCGGCAATGATTGATGTCACCGAGTTCCGCGGCGAGACGCGTGCAGGCATCTTTGGCAAGCCCGGCGGTGGCGGCTTTACTACCCGTGTTCGTGGCAAGAACGGCCTCCAGGCGGCTTCTAGCGTCACCCTCAGCGCCCAGGAAATTCTTGACGCGAGGCAGTTTGCCCTGGGTATCGGCGTAGGCGCGAAGGTGGGCGTTGGCGTCGTTGCCAACGTGGTGTTGGGCCGCAGTCAGGTGTACAGCGAAGTGGTGGGTGGTGATATCAAGGCCACGCTGCTGGATATCGATGCCACCTCTCAGCGCCAGTCCGACCTGACCAGCATCGCCGGCGCGGGCGGAGTAGCCAGCGCAGCCATCAGTATTGGTGTCGCTTTGTTTGGTCAGGGTGACAGCACAGCTGATGATGGCACCAATGCCGAAGACGAGTTTGATGCCTCACGGGTTGTTGCCAATACGGTACTGCAAACCGACACGACCAGTTTCAACAGTCACCTGTCCAGCGATGATCTGGCCGCCATGGGTACTGATGCCGGCTCGACCCTGCAGCGCACGGCAGCGCCCGCTTCTACCACGACCACCGATGCCGGCAAGTCACTGAAGTTGTCCGGTGAAAATGTTACTGCGGCGCGAATTTCCGGCGGCGTGATTGATGTTGATAGCCTGAATGTGAACAGCCGCGCCCTGCTGCACGTCAATCAACTGCTCGGCGCCGCACAGGTATCGGCAGTGGGTATTGCCGGGGTGATTGGCATTACCCGCATGTATGACATGAGTATTGCCACGGTCGACAGCAGCGTGACGGCCGACAACGTGGTGGTGGGCGCCACGGTCGAGAATGTCTCCGACGAAGATGCTGCCGGCGAATCGAAATCGGTGGTGATCGGGCTGGGCGGCGTCAGTGTGGTGGTCAACTACGTCGATATCCGCTCGGCAAACCGAGTGGTTGCAGGTGTTACCGCCGCCAGCGGTTCGGATACCGGCGACCTGATCGTCACCGCGGCCGATACCACGGAGCTGCGCATTGGTGATGTCGATCCTGGCCGCCCCGATGCGGCTACGGACGGTTCGATGAATGTGAATCTCGGTAGCGCCGCGATTGGCGTCAGTTTTGGCTATGTGGAGAAGGCCAGCGAAGTAGACGCCTGGCTGGGTAAGGCCGGCAGGCTGGTCGACGGCTATGACAACATGACTGTCAGCGCCAACAGTTCGGGTATGGTCAAGAGCACGGCATTTTCCTTGGCCGGTGGCATTGGTGCCGGTATCCAGGGCGTGGTGACCGACGCCAACGACGACTCCCACGCCGATGCCACCCTGTTTGGCACCATCGGTACCGGCAGCGGACTGGTCAATGTGTCTGCGCAGGTAGTGCCGGAACTCTATTCGAGCGCCTACGGTGTGACCGTATCCGGTGGCTACTCCATGGGCGGCTCCTTCGCCTATGCCATGACCGAGGCCGAAGCACGGGCTAGCGTCGCTGATGGCGTCACCTTCACCGGCAGCGGTAATGTCCTGGTGCGCAGCGAAACCGGGAATGGATCGGATGCCGATTACGAGACCGCGCACGCCGCGGCCTTTGCTGCTTCCGGCGGCTTGATGTTGGGGGTAGCTGGCACCGAGGCCCGCGCGAGCAATAATGCGCAGTCGATTGCCAGTGTGGGCGACTATGTCACGATTCCGGACGCCGACTTTGAAGTCTATGCCCGGCATACCGGGGTGCAGATCGCAGATGCCGATGGCTTCTTTGTCGGTGCCTTTGCCGGCGGTTACCAGGTAGGCCTGGCCGAGTCCTTCAGTTCGACTCGCGTCGAGTTCGGCAAGGATCCCAACGCCACGCTTGAGCGCACGGGCGATCTGATCCTGGATGCCAGCAGCCAGAATGAAAACCAGGCATTCACCACCGCCGGTGGTGGCGGTTTTGTGTCCGGGAGTGCGGCTGAAGCCGTGGTCGAGGCCGGTGACCACGCCAACGGCAATTACGCTGCCGCAGTGCTGGTGGATGACTGGTTCAGCGGGTACCGCGCGGTACCCATTGACGCGGGTAACGTGATTATCCGCGCAAGTAATGAAGTCCATTTCTTTGCCGGCACAGACTCGACCACAGTCTCGGTGGTGGGCGGGTCAGGCGCAGAGTCCGATGTCGAGGTCGATACCAACGTCAAGGTGGTCCTGGGCAAGAATGTCAGCCTGAATGCGCTGGACATTGATGTTGCAGCACTCAACCAGGCCAGGCAGATACAAACCCCTTGGGATACCAGCTACACCTCCAGCGTTTACGGCGCAGGTGGTGGCGGTGCGAACGGTACCGCTGCGCTGTCGACACAGAACCTCAAGAACCTGCGCGCGGCGGTAGAGATTGGCGAGAACGCAGTGCTGCGAATCTCCGATCTAGCCTGGATGTACGACGGCTATCGCAATGGCATTACCCTGGATGCGGGCACCGAGTTCTTCGTCTACGACAAGGCCGTGATCGAAGTGGGTGGAGCCTTGCAGGGCGCTGGCGCGGAGTCGAATGTTGATGTACAGGCGCGGAACCAGGTGACCCTGGCTGATGGTGTGGCGCTGCGCAACGCCTGGGGCAAGATAGGTCTGGGTACCTATTCCCGGGGCAGTGCCGCGGCGGAAGCCAATGTCAGCGTCTGGGCCGTGGCGGGGGTCGCCGGTGGCGTGTCGGATGTGCATATCGATGTCGCTAACAGCGTGACGCTGGGCAACAGCGTTGTGATTGATGCCTACGATCAGATCAGCCTCTTTGCCGGTCGTGGTTCTGACGGTCTGAACCAGAACCAACTGGTGGCCGACGCCCGCAGCAATATCTACAACTGGACCGCGGTGCCGATCCCTGCCGGGAATGATGCCGAGGGCGACATCGTGCTGAACAACCGGGTGTCGTTTGGCGACAACTTTGCCATCGGCAGCGATGGCCATGTGGCTATCGGCGCAATCGAGGGCGCCCTCAGTGCTAGGGGAACGGGCGTCGAGAAAAACCCCTACCTTGAGCTGTTCAGCACGGAGAACACCTTCGGCTCCAGCAACAAGACGGTAAGCAATGTACTCAATTTTGCTGGCAGCGGCAGCGTTACCGCAGGCCAGTACGCCTACCAGTCGGTGAGTATCAACCAGGCGGGCGGTATTACCCGCCAGCTCTATCGCTATGGCTCAGCCGAGCAGCAGGCGGCCAAGTACTCATCGCGGGCCGAACTGCAGGTCTACATTGACGACCTGAATGCACAAATTGCCGAACTGCAGGCCTGGAACACCACTGAGGTGGTGACCGATGGCACCACACTCGCTGATGGCAACGGCGCAGCGACCGGCACCAGCACGGGCACAGACAGCACGGGTGTGACCAGTGTCGGCAGCAATCCCTATGCTAACGAGATCAACGAGCTGCAGACCCAGGTGGTGCTGCTGTCGGCTATTGTCAACGACTTCTCACCGCAGGAAAACTTCGCGATCAAGGTGGCCGACGTCCGGGCCTCGGCGGGCAATGTCAGCCTGACTGCCGGTGCCATCAACATGGCTGCTGGTGTGACGCCGACCTTTACTGCCAAGGGCAACGCGAGCATCACGATCGACAATCTGTCTGATCGTCACCTGATGCTGGCGAATCTGGAGATAGCCAACCAGACCGGAGGCAATGTATTCGTCAACGGCGGTGCCAATCTGGGCAGCGCCTTTATCGACGAGCAAGCGGGCAGTCGCTCGGGGATATACGTCAATCATGCCCCCACCGGGGCGAACTTCAAGAGTGCCGACGTTATCGTCAACGGCAATCTGACCAACCTGCTGTCCAGCGTGAATATTGCGGTGGCCGAAGGCGACCTGATTCAGCAGGCGCTGATTCAGGCAAATGCGGTCAATCTGAACGTGGACAACGGCAGCCTGCTGCTGAATAACCCGAATCTCGAACAGACCTATGGCCGCGACCCTGACGCACTGGTCAATTACACGCGCCAGTGGAAGCCCTCCAGCGCCACGGATTTTGTCCAGTTCTATCTCAACGACAAATATTCCACAGCGATAAACGCCACTGGTGCCGCTGCATTCAATGACTGGTTTACCGGTCGTGCGCTGAGCATCGGTGGTATTCAGAATCCCTACTACCAGTCGGCAGCCTACGGCTACGACGAGATGAACATCTACTTCAACTGGGGCTTCAGCGATTCCGCGGAATACAACGGGGCCAATCCGGTAGTGTTCCTCATGGCCTCGGGCGACAGCTCGCGCGGTGGCCAGTTCTGGAAATTCCGGCCGGTCCTTGATTACCAGAACAAGCTGACCAAGACCGCCAGCTACGCCGAGGTGAAAAAACAGCTGGGCTCCACCGGCACCTCGATCATCTCCAACAAGGTGATCATCAATGCCAAGCGGCTGGACATCAACGGCGCCATCGTTGTGGGTACGGACAACAGCTGGTCGGTCGACGTGGGTTCGGGGTTCGATAGCAAGATCCAGCAGTTTGTTCAGGATGCCGGTCTGTCTGCGGGCGACAGCGTCAACCTGACCGCCGGAGAAACCAAGACCCTCCGCGTGCGCAATCCGGATTATCAGCCCTATCCCTGGCTGGCGAATTACAGCCCGTTCTATTATCAGATCAAGAACTATACGTTCGATATCGCCAACACGGCGGGCACCTCGGATATCAAGCTGAAGTACGACGTTGGCTCAGGCACCCTGGGAATCGACGACGTGCCGGTCAGCGGCGGTGGCTATGTGGCCATCCGGGCGGCTATCTCTTCGACCGGGGCGGACGGCAAGATCATCGTCAAGGACGGACTAGGTCAGATCGACATCAACAACGACTCCAATACTCAGCTGAATATTGGCCGGTTGAGCGCCGGAGATGACGCCACAGGTGTGATTCGCATCACTGACCTGAACAAGTCGAGCACGGTGTCACAATGGTATATCCACAACCCGGGCAGTCAGATCAGCCAGTATCAGACCGATGCCTGGGCGGTATCGCACCTTGACCCCGAGTCGTCGATATTCCGGGGCAACTTCGGCGGGACCGGCACCACCTCGAGCGTGAGCTACAACCCGCTCGCCGGGCAGCTGTACTACATACGCGAAGGGGCTACCGTCGGCCGATCCTATACGCGGCCGGCAGACGGCTACCTGTCGAAGTACCCGACCACGGTCGGCGACTGGGTATACACCACCGACTGGAATACCGAGACGAGCTACTTCACCAGCTGTGCGCTCAAGCCTGAAGCATGCTCCGGCGGCGTCGCTGCGCAATACCTGAAGCAGACCTATGACTACGGCAGCCAGTCCACCACGGGCTTTGGCTGGAATATCAGTTACAGCGCCTACTACGGCAGCGGTCTGACCAACGCGGATCCCTTCGTGCGCATTCCGACGCGAATGGATATGGATGCCCATACCTTCGTGAAGGCAGATCACTCGATCCTCTTCCAGTTCAACGGTGTGGCGGAAGGCAATATCGACATTGACTCCCGTGCCCCGATTCAGCTGACCGGTAACATCTACAACCCCAGCGGCAGGAGTAGTATCGTTACCGATGCCGACTTCAGCGCATCCAGTGCGTCCTCCATCACCTCCGGCATCACGCGTATTCGTGCTAATGGCGACATCGGAACCGCGGGTAACTCCCTGTCGATCACCACCAACGAACTCTCCCTGCAATCCGACAACGGCTCGCTGGCTTTCAACGCCACGGCCATGGGCTCGGCGCTGACTGTCGACACGCTGTCGGCCCGGTACGGTCTGGTCGGAACGGCGGATAAAGACATTGTCGCCAAGGATGGCAACACGCTGATCTCGGCCAACACCATCGATCTCAGCAGTCTGTCGGGCAGTATTGGTAGCCTGGGTACGCTGGGCGATCCGGCCACTTACAACTTCGTCAATATCGCCTCCACCGGCGCCGTTTCACTGCGAGCGGCCAACGACATCGTGGTGTCTCAAGCCACAGGTGATCTGCAGGTTGAGCGCATCGAGGCGAACGATAACGTCGTGCTTCGACTGGGCAATGGCAGCCTGACCAATGCGCTGGGGCAGCAACAGAAGTCGGAGCAGGAGCTGGCTTACGAGGCTTCAGTCTGGGATTCCCTGAATCTGCTCGATGGCACTGCTGGCGAGCGGGCCGTAACGGCCTATGAAAACCAGTTCAACAGCAAATACCACACCTACTGGATGCTCAGGCAGCGTTTGGCCGATGCCAGTGACAGCGGTTTTGCGATTGACGCTGTGTACCTGGATGCCATGAAGATTCGCTACGGCACTACAGACGTTGCGCAACTGACCGCCAAGGTCAAGGCTGAATATCAGGCCCTGGACGCCTGGTTTATTGACCAGGTGGCCACGCCGGACAGTTACGCCAACGTGGCCGATGCGATCGGCAAGGAACAGAAAGGCACGCTGGTTGGCTATGATTATGGCGCGCTGTTAACCAGTGCCTACGACGACAGCTTCCGGCTGGAGATTGATAAAGCAAGCAGCCGATACGCCAGGATGGTGGAAGGCTCTACCTGGAAGCAGAGCCAGCTGGATATCAGTATTTCTGCTGCGGCATTGAGCGCCGACGCGTCGGGGCAGCTGACCGATCGCGAGGCCAATATCGTCTCCTCGAACATTGATCTGCAAGCCAACAGCGGCAGCGTTGGCAAGAATCTGGCCGATCTGGTCTTCAGTGTGCCGCGTGACAACACGGCCACGATCACCAACGAGCAAAAATCTGCACTGCTGTCGGCGGGCCCGGGGGATATTTCCACCGTGGTGACCGATAACACGGTCACCCTGACCGTCAAGCAGGTGGATCCGATCAAGGTTGATACCTCCGGTGCGCTCAATGTCGCCGCGCGGGGTGCCATCTTTATCGAATCAGCCTCCTCTCTGACCGTGGGTGAAATAGCCTCCACCGATGAAGACGTGCGTCTGATCGTGGATGGGGCCATCGCTGCACAGGCCGGGGTCAATAACATCAAGGCGCGCGATCTGTACCTGGCCAACACCCAGGGTGATATCGGTTCGGCGGCCCAGGCCATGAACCTGCAACTCTCGGGTGCCTTGCGTCAGGCGGCCTCCGCTGGCGGTCTCTATCTCAAGCACAGTGGCGGTAACCTGCGGGTCGGCTCAGTGGCTGCCGGCGGTACGCTCTCGTTGACCAATGATGGCGATATTCTCGGCTACGATGCCAACCACTTCCTGCAGGGCGCGGGTATTGCGCTCGACGCAGACAGTGGCGACCTCGGCAGCTCAGCGGCTCGGTTGAACGTCAAGCTGTCCGGTGCGGATCAGCTGACCGTGAAGTCAGCCAACGGCTGGCTGGATGTGCGCGATACCACGCGGTTTGCGCTGGGCAGGGTGGTGGTCGATCAGCGCTTTGATCTGAGCTCGGTTGGCGCGGTGGATCTCGCCGGCGATATCACCTCCGGCAGTCTCGGCCTGGATCTGGGGAGCACGCTGGATGCTGGCGGAAGCTCGCGCATCGACGTGACAGAGGATCTGACAATAGCGGCCGCCGGCATCCAGCTGACGCCGGTGGTAATCACTGCCGGCGCAGCAACCCTGCAGGCAAGGGCGGGTGCGCTGGGTATCGGTGCCCTCAACACAACCAACGGCGACCTGGCTTTGCTGGCCACTGGCGCGCTGAGTACGGCAGGCGCAGTGGATGTAAAAGGCGCGCTGGTCGCCGATGCCCAGCGCATCAGCATGGGTAGCGGCTCTTCCTGGCAGGGCACGGGCAAGGCAACGCTGACGGCTATAGAGGGACTTTCACTGCAGGCGCTTGGCTTCGGCGGCGATCTGGATGTCGACTCGAGCACGGGCAATGCGGTCTTCGCCGGTCCGGTGAGCGCCCAGGCTATCGACGTACTCACCGCCACCGGCATTGAAGCGCAATCAACCGTGACAGGTCGCTCGCTGCTGCTCAATGGTGGTGCCGGCGATCTAGTGGCCGGGAGTGCCGCGCGTCTGACCTCGACTACCGGCAGTATCGCACTCAGCGGTAGCGGCATTGCACTGGATGCACAGTCGCAGATCAGCAGTGCCGGTGATCTCGATATTGTCAGCCGCACAGGTGATGTGGTGCTGGGCCGCGCGACGGCTGGCGGGCGAGTCACAGTCAACAGTGCAGGCAGCCTGTTGCTCAACAGGGCAGTCGCCAGCACGGATGACCTGGATTTGCGTGCCGTTGGGGCCATTTCCGTGGCCGACGGTGCGCTGGTCGCATCCGCTGCCAAGGCCGATGTGCACGGGGCCAGTATGTCGATGGGCGCGGGCTCACGCCTCGATTCGGCCGGTCAGATGCACATTTCGACCACGGGCGACATGCAACTGGCGGCCCTGCAGACCGACTGGGACGGTACCGACGCGGTTCGCCTGATCAGTGGTGGCAATATTGTCGGCCGCACTGACACCCCTGTGCACCTGCGCGCTACCGGCGCCAATGCCCAGGGCAGCATCAGTGCCGTGACCGGTATTGGTGATCCGCTGGTAATCGATATGCCCTGGCTGTCGGCAGAAACCCTGAACGGCGATATCAATATTGTCGCTGAACAGGGCCTCTATTCACCCTTCCTGCGGGCCCGTAATGGCAATGTCACCCTGCGCGTGGATGGCAGCCTGACCTTCGGTGAGCTGATCGGTAATCCCTACCTGTGGGTAGATGGCGCCCTGGACGGTGATCTGATTGTCATGCAGCAAGGCAAGCTGGCGTCGAGCCAGGGCCTGAATGTGCGACAGATCGAGCTCAATGGCGGTGGGCCTCTGGTACTGGAGGCGCCGACTATTGATGTCGGAGTGGACAGCAAGGGCGCCGCCGATACCTTCATTACTCTTAGCGGATTCGAGGGCGGCATTGCCGACCGGATCAATGTGCAGGTGGTCAACACCGGCAAACTTAATGTGGCGGGTTACAGATCCAGTACGGGATCGTTGAGCGTGGACGGCGAGCTGAATCTGGATGAAGCGCTGGTGGTCCGGAGCCTGGCAATCAGAACGGCCGGCCTGACGCTGGACATGAACAATTACGACCCCCGCCCACTGAATGTGAACGGCCAGCTGATGTCGCCGGACGCGGTGTTCTGGCTGGATACGCTGGGCTTTGAACTGCGCACCAATGCACTGCCAACGCGCTATGCCGATCCACTGGTGATGTTCCTGTACAAGCCGGGCGTGCCGCAGGATCTGCAGGTGCTTGCCTTCCAGCGCCTGAGTGCCGAGTACAACATGCTGACCCGGCTCAACGACTCCCAGTTCTGGGAGGCGGGCCTCGGCATGCCCGGGTTCCCGAATACGGCGACCTACCAGAGCCCGATGACACCTGGCTCAGGATCGGTCAATACGGGTGAGCCCGGGGTTGACCAGGGCGTTGATCTGCCGCCGGCAGATGAGGAGTTGCTGGAAATTTCGTCCAGATAACCAGCCGATCACGGATGGCCGTTTCACAACCAGGAATATCGAATGAATTATTGGCGTCTAAGTTGGCAGGTGATCTTACTCAGCATGCTCATTCCGAGCGTCCAGGCTCAGACCCTGTCGGGGGTAGCTGATCCTGCCGGGCGGGAAAGGGAATTGCTGCGCCGGGAGCAGAACCTGCAGGAACGCAGGCAGTTGCAGGAGCGTGAAGAGTCGCCGATTGCGCCCGAGGTTAGCGATACGCCCGATGAGGGGCCCGCGTTTATCCTCAATAGCGTGCGTTTTACCCAGTCGGAGTTGCTCTTGGCTGAGGAGCTGAGAACCATTGTGCTGCCCTACCTGGGTCAGCCCACGCAGTTATCCGATCTGAACCGGATGGTTACCCAGATCAACGCCGCCTACAGGGAAAAAGGCGTTTATACCGCGACGGCACTGCTGCCCAGGCAGTCCATAACGGATGGGGTGGTGGTTATTCGCCTGGTGGAAGGCAAGCTGGGCGAGATGGTGATCGAAGGCAACACCTACCTTGACGAGCCCTATGTGCGGGAGTGGGTGCCCTTTGCGGCCGACGAGACGCTGGTGGACATGAACGCCCTGGAAAGCAATATCCTGGAGTTCAACCGGGTCAACGATGCGCGCCTGCAGGCCGAGTTGCGCGCCGGCAAGGACTTCGGGCTGACGGATATTGTCGTGGCCGTGGATGAGCCCTTGCGCAACACAGTCCAGCTGTTTGTCGACAACTATGGTTATGAAAGCTCCGGGGTGGCCGAAGTGGGCGCAATCTATCGCCGTCAGGGGGTCTTCACCGGCAATGACCGCGGCCTGTTGTATGCGCTCGCGTCGGCAGGTAACCAGTCCGTTACCGCCATCTATAGCGCACCGGTCAAAGCCAGCCGCTGGCGCCTGGGTGGCAGTCTCGCCGTCAACCAGTCAGAGGTGACCGAGGGCGATTTCGAGGATCTCTCGGTAGAGGGCGATTCAACCAGTATCACCCTTGATGCGTCCTGGCTCGCCATCTCGTCCAATCATTTCTGGCTTAACGCGCTTGGCTCGGCGATGTATTCGAGCTCTGCGACCTCGGTGCTCGGGGCGGACATCAGTGACTACACCATCAGCAAGCTGAGTTCCGGTGCGCAAATGACCTGGCTAGGTTCTGGCTGGCAGATTTCAGCCCGGCAACTGGTCGGTTGGGTGAACGCGCAGAACCGCGCCGCCACTGACGGAGACTCGAGCTTCGCGGTGTTGAATGGCGATGCGAGCGCCTATTACCAGTACGGCCAGTCCGACTGGTACGGGTTGGCGCAGATGGATTATCAATACACCAATGAAGAGGCGCTACCCGGCGCTGTAGCCTATTCCATCGGCGGGCCGACATCGGTGCGTGGTTACGCGCCAGGGCTTATCAGCGGTGACTACGGCATCCAGACCAGTCTCGAAACCCACTACAGTGGCATGAGCGCACTGGGCGGTGATCTCGATCCCTTTGTTTTCTATGATTTTGGCACGGTGCTCTCGAAGAACCCTTCCCAGACAGCCCAGGCGGTGGGTGTGGGCCTTGGCTGGACGGGTGTAAAGGGCTTCTCGGCCAATATGACCTATGCCAATGCTCTGGACGATGTTCTGCCCGACCAGGATGACTGGGTCCTTTACGCCCGTTTGAGTTGGGAGTGGGGCAGGTAACAGCGCTGCGCTGAATCTGCCCGCCCTGGCGGCTAGGGATTGAGTCTCGGCCGGGTCACCCGGTCCACCAGATAGACCAGCCCGTGGTAGTCGATGCCGCCATGCTGGCTCAGACCAATCTCGCAGGTACGGCTGGTGCTGATGCCTTCTCCGCAGTATTGCACCGCGTCCCTGAGGTTACGCAGGGCATGGGCGTTCAGCTCCGGTGTGCTGAAACCCTTGTCGCCGGCAAAAGCGCAGCAGTGGATACCCTCGGGAATCACTACCTCGTTTGTGCAGCGCCGGACGATATCGATCAGACCCTCGGCTTCGCCCAGGTGCTGGGTGCTGCAGGTCACGTGCACTGCGATGGGCGCCTGTTGTGGCGTGAAATCCAGGCGCTGTAATAGGTGCTCGCGGATAAAGCGTACCGGATCATAGACATCCAGCCGCGGATCGGCGCCCTCCTGCAGCAGGCTCAGGGTGCAGGGCGAGGTGTCACAGTAGACCGGGTCCAAACCGCCACGGCTGGCTTCGAGCAGGGCGGCTATCAGTTCCTGCCTCTTCCGCTCGGCCTGCTCGGCATAGCCCTTGGAAGCAAAGGGCTGACCGCAGCACAGGCTATCCAGTGCCGCAGGAAGCACCACCTGGTAGCCCGCCTTTTCCAGTAGCAGGCGCGTCTTGTCCATCAACGGCACCTGCTCGGCATCCGTCGCCGCCGGGCCCATGGCGCGGGAAACACAGGCGGCCAGATACACCACCCTGGGTCGCGAGTCGTCGTTAGTGACGGGCAAGCGCATGTGCCGGGCCGGTTCCGGCATGGCTGGCGTCCATTGCGGAACGCGCCCGCGGCTGGCCTTGCTCAGGGCGGCCGAGGTGCGGGCCAGCAATGGCGCGCCCAGGGTCGCACGGGCGCCGCTGGCCAGATAGAGCATGGCGCGGCTGGCGCCGACTGCGGCACGGAAGTGGTCTGCCAGCAGGTTGGCGGTGCGCACACTGTTCGCGTCCCGTGCGCGCAACTTGCGCACCAGATCGCCGGTATTGATGCCCACCGGACAGCGCTGGGCGCACAGGCCGGTGGCGGCGCAGGTATCGATGCCCTGGTAGCGGTAGTCACGTTCCAGCGCAGTGGTATCGATACCGGCGCGTTTCTTCGCCTGGATATCACGCCAGATCACGATGCGCTGGCGCGGGCTCAGGGTAAGCCCCTGTGACGGGCAGACCGGCTCGCAGAAACCGCACTCGATGCACTTGTCGACTATCTCCTCGGCGGCGGGCAGCGGCTTGAGGTGTTTGAGGTGAATCTGTGGATCCTCGCTGAGCACCACATCGGGGTTGAGAATGCCCTGGGGGTCGAGCAGGCGCTTGATCTGCCACATCAGCTGATAGGCGTCGCTACCCCATTCCAACTCGACAAAGGGGGCCATGTTACGGCCGGTGCCGTGTTCGGCCTTTAGCGAGCCGCCGAATTCCACTGCGACCAGTTGCGCTACGTCGTGCATGAAGGCTTCGTAGCGGGCCACCTGGGCCGGATCGTCAAAACCCTGGGTGAAGACGAAATGCAGATTGCCCTCAAGGGCGTGGCCGAAGATGATTGCCTCGTCATAGCCATGGCGCTCGAACAGCTCGATCAGGCGGTTGACGCCCTGGGCCAGTTGTTCGATGGGGAAGGTCACGTCTTCGATGATCACCGTGGTGCCGGTCTGACGCACTGCACCCACGGCAGGGAAGGTGTCCTTGCGGATCTTCCACAACTGATTGTAGACCAGCGGGTCTTCACTGAACTCCACGCATTTTTCCAGCGCGAAGTCGGCGATCGAGGCCATGATCAGCGCCAGTTGTTCATGCAGTAGGGACTGGCTGGCGGCACGGGATTCGATCAGCAGCGCGCAGGCGTTTGCCGAAAGGTCCTTCACCCAGGTGGGCATGCCCGGCTGGTTTTCCACCGAGCGCAGGCTGCGCCGGTCCAGCAGCTCGACTGCCGAGACCGGCTGCGGCTTGAGCACGGTCACCGCGCGGCAGCAGCTCTGCACATCGGGAAATATCAGCAGGGCGCTGGCTTTGAATGGATAGTCCGGAACGGTGTTGTAGGTCACCGCGCTGATGAAGCCCAGGGTGCCCTCGGAGCCGACCATCAGGTGGCTGAGAATATCCAGTGGCTGGTCGAAATCGACCAGGGCATTGAGCGACAGTCCGGTGGTGTTTTTCAGGCGGTACTTGTGCCGGATACGGTCGGACAGAGCCGTGTCGGCCCGGGTGCGCCGGCCCAGCTCACCCAGTTGCTCGAGCAGCGATGCATGGCTGGACTCGAAGGCCGCCACGCTCTGCGCATCCTCGGTATCAAGCACGCTGCCATCGGCCAGCACCAGACGGATGCCTGCCAGGGTGTGATAGGTATTCTGCGCGGTGCCGCAACACATCCCGCTGGCGTTGTTGGCGACAATGCCGCCGATCTTGCAGGCATTGATCGACGCCGGGTCGGGGCCGATCTTGCGCTGGAATGGCAGCAGCACCGAGTTGGCATGGGCGCCGATCACGCCCGGTTGCAGGCGGATCTGCCGACCCTCGTCGCGTACCTCGCGGGCGCCCCAGTGGTCGCCCAGCACGATCAGCAATGAGTCGGAAATCGCCTGACCGGACAGACTTGTGCCCGCGGCGCGGAAGGTCACCGGCACCCGATGGCTGCCCGCCAGTTGCAGCAGTTGCACCACCTCCTGTTCCGACTCGACGCGCACCACCAACTTGGGTATCAGCCGGTAAAAGCTGGCGTCGGTGCCGAACGCCAGCGTCGAAAGCGGGTCATCAAAACGCCGCTCCTTCGGCACAATGTCCTGTACGGCAGTCAGAAAGGCGGCGGGCAGACTCATGGCGACTCCGGATTGGGTGGGTGGCAGCTCAGTGGCCCAGTTCGCGGACCAGCGAATCGGCGCTGATCTCGCTGATGGTCTTGGCACCCGTCAGTACCATGGCCACGCGCATCTCCTTGTCGATCAGCTCCAGCAGATTGCTCACACCCGCGCCGCCAGCGGCGGCCAGCGCATAGATATAAGCACGCCCGAGCATCACGGTGTCGGCTCCCAGGGCCAGCATGCGTACCACATCCAGACCAGTGCGTACGCCTGAGTCGGCCAGTATGGTCAGATCGCCCTTTACTGCATCGGCGATCGAGGGCAGGGCGCGGGCGCTGGACAGGGCGCCATCGAGCTGCCGCCCACCGTGGTTGGAGACGACGATGCCGTCGGCACCAAAACGCACTGCATCGCGGGCGTCTTCCGGATCGAGAATACCCTTGATGACCATCGGGCCGTCCCAGAATTCACGAATCCACTCCAGGTCCTTCCACGAAATCGAGGGATCGAAATTCTCGCCCAGCCAGCCGATGTAATCGGCCAAGCCGGTGGGGTTGCCACGGTAGGTCGAGATATTACCCAGGTCGTGGGGGCGGCCAAGCAAGCCCACGTCCCAGGCCCAGGCCGGGTGCGTTGCCGTCTGCAGCATGCGGCGCATGGGCGCGTTGGGGCCGCTCATGCCGGAATGCGCATCACGGTAGCGGGCACCGGGCACCGGCATATCCACGGTAAACACCAGGGTGGTCACACCGGCCGCCTTGGCGCGCTCAAGTGCATTCTTCATGAAGCCCCGGTCCTTGAGCACATACAGCTGGAACCACATGGGCCGGTCGATGGCCGGCGCCACTTCTTCGATAGGGCATACCGAAACGGTGGACAGGGTAAAGGGAATGCCCTTGGCCGCTGCCGCCTTGGCTGCCTGCACCTCGCCGCGCCGGGCATACATGCCGGTCAGCCCCACCGGTGCCAGCGCCACTGGCATGGCCAATGTCTCGTTGAACAGTCGGGTCTCCAGGCTCAGTTCCGACATGTTGCGCAGCACGCGCTGGCGCAAGGCGATACCGGACAGGTCCTCGACGTTGCGTCTTAAAGTGTGCTCGGCATAGGAGCCACCATCGATGTAGTGGAACAGGAACGGCGGCAGTTTGCGTTGGGCTGCGGCGCGGTAATCGGTGGAGGCGGAAATGATCATGGGCATCACTCTGAAACGGCAGAAGACGGGAAAAACCGGACGGTCGCATGGACTGCAACCGCTCCGGTCAACGCGTTACGGGTGGCGGTCAACCAACCACCAGCGGGTCACTCACACCCAGTACGTACACGGCGAACAGGGCAATCAGACCGGTGAAAAGCACATAGTACAGCGTCGGCCATACGGTCTTGCGCAGGATGCTGCCCTCGCGACCCAGCAGACCGACCGTGGCGGAAGCGGCAACCACGTTGTGAATCGCGATCATGTTGCCGGCCGCTGCGCCAATCGCCTGTACCGCGACAATCAGGGCGCTGGAAATGCCCAGGCTGTTGGCCACACCAAACTGGAACTGGCTGAACATCATGTTGCTGACGGTATTGGAGCCGGCAATGAACGCGCCCAGGGCGCCGATGCTCGGTGCCAGCAGCGGATAGATGCCGCCCACACTGTCGGCGACCCACAGCGCCATCAGGATCGGCATGCTCGCCAGATCCCCATCGTTGACGCCGGAGTTGATCAGTATGCGCACCATGGGCACAGTAAACAGCAGCACAAAGCCAGCGCTCAGCAGCACGCCCGAGGATTCCTTCACGGCAGCGCCCAGCTCACGCGGCTTCATGCCGTGCAGGAAGAAGGTAGCCAGCACCACCGCGACGAGAATGCCGCCTGGCAGATACAGGGGCATGAAGTTGGCGCTGACGCCAGTCTCACCCAGCAGGTCGGGGAAGTTGAGCATCACTGCCTTGAGGCCGGCGCTCACCTCGGGAACCACACGGCTGACCACCAGTAACAGACCGACCAGCACATAGGGCAACCAGGCGCGGAAGCTGCTCATGGATTTGGCGGTCAACTGGTCCAGCTTCATCTCGACGGTACCCAGCCACTCGCTCGGCCAGTCCTTTGCCGGGGCGAAATCCCAGGTAGTCTTGGGTAACAGAAAGCCCTTGCGTGCCGCGGTGGTCACAATCGCCAGGCCGATCAGCCCGCCACCCAGTGAAGGAAACTCCGGACCCAGGAAAATGCCGGTAGCTGCATAGGGCAGGGTAAAGGCCAGACCCGCAAACAAGGCAAACGGCAATACTTCGAAGCCCGCCTTCCAGCTCTTGTCGGTACCAAAGAAACGCGTGAGCATCAGCACCATGATCAGGGGCATCGCTGTGCCGACGATCGCATGGATGATGGCAACCTCGCTGGTGATCAACTGCAGAAACTGCGCCCATGAAGAACCCTGCTCGAGCAACTGCGCACCGATCACGGCTGAATCCAGACCGGTACTCACACCCACCACAATGGGCGTACCCACTGCGCCAAAGGATACCGGTGTGCTTTGCACCAGCATGCCCATGAGCACGGCGGCCATCGCCGGAAAGCCGATCGCGACCAGCAAGGGTGCGGCAATCGCCGCGGGTGTGCCAAAACCCGAAGCGCCCTCGATAAAACAGCCAAACAGCCAGGCGATGATGATTGCCTGAATGCGGCGGTCTGGACTGATGGTGGCAAAGCCCGCGCGAATCGCGGTGATACCGCCCGAGTGCTTGAGAGTGTTGAGCAGCAGAATCGCGCCGAAGATGATCCACAGTAGCCCGATGGTGATCACCAGGCCCTGAAGGGTAGAAGCCAACACACGATTGAAGCTCATGTCCCAGGCAAACAGGCCTACGGCAGCGGTGACCAGGTACACCAGTGGCATGGCTCGCCTGGCGGGCCAACGCATACCTACCAGCAAAATAGCTGCCAGTAGAATCGGGGAGAACGCCAAAAGAGCGAGGAGTCCGGTAGACATGGTGAATCTCCGCTCAGAGTTGTGTGGGGCGGCAGAGCAGAGCCACATCACGACAGGGGTGGATGAATACGATCGGCATATAGACCTCAGTCATTGTTCGAATTATTGTGGGGCTGCATGATTGGTATTACCAATTTACAATGCGTAGCGTTCAGACTAAGAGTCTGATCCCGGGGTGTCAATCTGCCGGGGCTACAACTTTGGTCGCAGGGCGCAGGATGGAAAGCGTGTTGTGAGCGCTTCAGCGGCTGGTTAGACTGACTCGTTAGCGTGCAGCAGAGCGCTTGGCAAGGTGGCGAGAGGGGTGGGAGAAAAACATGGGTTTTGGTCAGATACGAGCACGCCGTTTGTCGGATGACATTGTCACCAAGCTTGAGGGCATGATCCTCGAAGGTACGCTCAAGGCTGGCGAGCGCCTCCCGGCGGAGCGGGTACTGGCCGAACAGTTTGGTGTCTCGCGGCCATCCCTTCGTGAAGCGATTCAGAAACTGGCGGCCAAGGGGCTTTTGGTCAGCCGCCAGGGCGGCGGCAATTATGTTGCCGAATCCCTGGGATCGACCTTCAGCGACCCCCTGTTGCCCTTGCTCGAAGACAACCCCGAAGCCCAGCGCGACCTGCTCGAGTTTCGGCATACCCTTGAAGGATCCTGCGCCTTTTATGCTGCCCAGCGAGCCACCGAGCCGGACCGCCAACGTTTGACCGAGGCGTTCGAGGCGCTGCAGGACTGCTATTCGCGGGTTGGCGAGGTCAGTCGTGCCGAGGAGGGCGCTGCCGACGCGCGCTTTCATCTGGCTATAGCCGAGGCCAGCCATAACGCTGTGTTGCTGCATACGATTCGCGGGCTTTTTGCTCTACTCAAGCGCAACGTGGTCACCAACATTGGCGGTATGTATGCGCAGCGTACAGAAACCCGCGACATGCTTATGACCCAACACGGCGAGCTGTATCGGGCAATCATGGCTGGCGAGGCGCAGAAGGCGAGAGAGTGTTCTGACCGCCACATCCACTACGTCCAGGAAGTGCTGGCCGACGTGCTGGAAGAAAGTCATCGCGTGGCCCGTGCGCAGCGGCGCCAGAGTCTCTAGCAGCTACCGGCCTTCTTCAGTAGCACCACATTGGCGCAAGGTATCTCGCAGTGCCAGTTGCGCAGCCGGGCAATGGCCTGAAAGGTGGCTTCCCGGTAAAACATCACATGGGTGGGGTCACGTCGATAGTGCCACTTGGCAAAGGCGGCGTCGTCGGTCTGGAACATCGTCATCACCGCGAGCCAGCCGCCCGGCATGAGCAGGCGGTCGAGCAGAGCGAATTCGTCGAAGGGATGATGGAAGTGCTCGGCGACTTCAGTGCAGGTGACGAAGTCATAACGCCGCTCAAGAACCTCAGGGTTATCAAAAAACAGCGGGTCGTAGATGCTCATCTGGTGACCTGCCTCGCTCAGTATCGAGGCCAGGGCCGGGCCGGGTCCGCACCCATAATCCAGGCCAGATTGATCGGGCTCCAGGCGTGCCAGCAGCGGGTCTGCCACCCGCCCGAGGAAACGCCGATAACCAGCATCTTCAACCTCGTTACGGTGCAGCCTGTACTGTTGTTCCGCCACTGAGCCGTCTGGTAATTGGGCGGGATCGAGGAAGGTGACCTCGCAGTGCAGGCATCGCCAGTAGTCCCGTGACTCAACTTGCATGAAGTGCCTGCAATCAGGGCTATGGCAGACAGGGCATGGGAAATCCGCTGGCATTGGTTAATCCACGAAAACAGATGTTGCCGGTTTGAACAGCCGGTGCGGTATCCACCACAGGTAAAATGCCATGCCGAACAGCTCCACCAGAGACTGGAACACGATAACAATCACTGCGGTTTCCCAGCCCGTTGGCAGCGCCAGTGCCAAGGGTAGAACCACAAAGGAATTGCGCGTACCCATGCTGAACGCGAGCGTGCGACCGGAATCCAGGGGTAACCGTAGCCAGCGAGTGAGCCCACGCGCCAACAGGGCAGAAAAAACCAGAAAGCCGACAAAGACCGGAATAACCGCCAACAAAATCGGGCCAGCGGAGATTACCGTGTTGACCTGCGCCGCAGCAATCATGAATACCACCAAACCCAGCAAGGGCACGGGCAACCACGCCAGATGCTCGCGCCAGGCAGCTCGCTCCTCATGCGTTTCCATCCAGCGCTCGGTGATGGCCGCGAGCAGCAATGGCAGGACAATCAACACCAGCGCGGCGGGCAGCATTGTGACGGTGATTTGTGCGGCATCGAGTTGGCTTTTTGGCAGCATGAGCCAGAGGTAGATTGGCAAGAGGAGCAATTGCAGCAGCAGATTCAGAGGTGTGGTGGCAACGGCTTTGGCGGCATTCCCTCGGCCGAGGTGAGTAAAGGTAATGAACCAATCCGTGCAGGGCACCAGCAGCACCAACAAAACGCCCAGCTGCAGCGCTGGATCATCGGGCAACAGCGGCAATATGATCCAGAGCAGTAGCGGGATACATATGAAGTTGCCTAGCACCATGGACACAAGAAAACGTCGGTCTCGGCAAGCCTCCCGCACATGCAGTAGCGGTACTTGCATAAAAGTGGCATATAGCAGCGCTGCCAGAACCGGCCATAGAGACGCTTCAAAAACAGATGCGCTGCTCGGCGCCAGGGTGCCGAGGACCAGGCCACATAGAATGGCGACAACATAGATCCACACCTGGTGGCGTTCCAGAAGGTCCCGGCTCAACAGTGTCGACTCCTGGAATAGAGCATTAAGTGCTCCGGTATGTTTGGGGGTACTCGCGCATGTCAGCCGAATATCGAAGGGTCTCTCTAGTCATATTCGCAGAGTATAAACAGTAGGTCGTCAGGGGAGTGGAAGTATTGCCACAGCAACCCCTGCTAAATCACTTCTGCTTATGCGCCTGTTTACATCGATCAAAACCTGCCCGGCTCCTCTACTATGGCCGTACAAAAATAAAGGGGAGTACGCATGAAAAAATGGATCATCTCTATAGCGTTGCTGCTTGTAGTGGGATGCGGCATTTTCTGGGCGACAGCCGACAAGGATATGCGCAGGCTGATTTTGAGCTTCCCAACCGACGCTAATGTGCTTTTCTGGTCTACAGCGCAGCGCGATGCTGGCTTTCGTGCCCTGGATCGCGTTCCAGCCTTGAGTCAATCCCGGGTCATTGCGGCAGGGGATGATGTATACCCATTGCCTGAGGGCGCGCCGCTGGACATCGGGTTGGATGTGGATGCCTATATGGATTCGCAGCGCGCCGCAGCCCTGGTGATAGTGCAGGGCGGCAAGGTTCGGCTGGAAAAGTACGGGCTGGACTTCGGCCCTGAGGGGCGCTGGACCAGTTTCTCGGTTGCCAAATCCTTTACCTCAACTCTGGTGGGCGCTGCCATCAAGGATGGCTACATCAAGAGTGCCGATGACATGGTGTCGGACTATATCCCTGATCTCAAAGGTTCCGCCTACGATAACGTGACCATCGAGCAACTGCTGACCATGACATCCGGCGTGGCCTGGAACGAGGACTATGCGGACCCGCAATCAGACGTGGCGCTGTTCAACGCTCACAAGGCCGAGCCGGGCGTGGATGTGACCGTGAGTTATATGCGCCAACTGAAAGCAGAGGCTGCGCCCGGCACCAAGTGGGTTTATAAAACCGGCGAGTCCAACCTGATCGGCGTGCTGGCAAGTTCCGCCGCTAACAAAACGTTGTCTGAATACCTGTCCGAGAAAATCTGGAAGCCTTTTGGTATGCAGCAGGACGCAACCTGGCTGTTGGGTTCCGGTGGGCATGAAATCGGTGGCTGCTGCATGCAGGCTGCGACCCGGGACTTTGCCCGCTTTGGCTTGTTCATCATGGGCGGCGGTATCGCCGGTGGCGAGGCCGTGCTACCTGAGGGTTGGATTGCCAAGGCAACAACCAAACAGGCTGATATTGGCGTGCCCGGACACGGCTACGGCTATCAATGGTGGACGCTGGATGATGGCACCTACATCGCCCAGGGGATTTTCGGCCAGGGCATCTTTATCGATCCCAAGCGGCAATTGGTGATCGCCTCTAATGGTAACTGGCCGCAGGCGACTGATAGTCAAGGCGGTGACCAGGCTAAAGAACGCTTGGCTTTTTACCGGCAAGTGCAATTGGCAATCGATCGGGAGGTGCAGCCTTAGAGGTAGCGCGTCAGTGCAACAGCATTAATTCAATGCAGTGTTCAGACTGCCAGATCTCAGTCATTTACTTTGGCTCGCAAAGTAAATGACTGGGCGCATGCTGACTTAAGAAACGAAAATAAGACTAGGTTGAAATTGAAAAGGTATTGAGGCTACACGATTTCCATACGTTCCAATTTATCCACCTGCTCGGCGATGTCACCCAATCCATCTTTCACTCCAGCAAGTGCAACGAGTGGAAAAGATATCGAATCCACAATGTCTTTTGCATTGGAGCCTTTTTTACGAGCAGACATCATCTGCTCAGCCAAACAAATAACCGCCGACAAAGGGCTCGGGTTGGCATGGTTCAAGGGCGACCGTTGTTGCAGCACGGCGACGCAAAGCTCGGTTGGCAGTTTCCAGAGCTCCAGCAACGCGGCGCCAGCTTCGGGGCTGGTGAATTGAAAACGATCCAGTTCCGCGGCGTTACGATCTCCCCCTTCGTCAACCAGTGCCTGTACTGCTTTAGCGCGATTGGGCGTTGTCAGATGCAGAAGCAAACGCCCTATATTGCTGATAATGCCAGCCGTGAAAGCAACACTTGAGTCAACGGCACTGGTTTTTTTGGCAATGATCTTGCAGATTTCACCTGTTTCAAAAGACTCATTCCAAAACCGTTTGATATCCAGCCCCTCTACTTCACCCGTGACAGAGCCCGATAAGCCTGAGGAGATCACCAGGACCTTCAAGCGCTCTAATCCGATCCTCACAATAGCCTCATCGATCGAATCGACCTTGCGCGGCAGCCCGTAGTAAGAAGAATTCACCATGCGTAAGATCTTCACCGACAAGGTCGGGTCTTTGGCAACCTTGTTTGCGATGGCATCCAGATTCGCATTTTCGTCGGACAATACCTGAATAAGCTCTTTGACTACCTCAGGTACGTTAGGGAGCTTATCTTTTTGCGCTAATAACTCATTTATATCCATTCATGGAACTCCTTGGTAACAGGCCGCTGTAACGCCATGTCCAGCGGTTCTTGTTCGTTAGACTGCCATCAAAAGTACGTCCCACGCTGTTGGAAAGCAATACGGCAGAGCAATAGGCTGACGCTTAATACTCGATGTTTTTTCGTTTCGTCAGCGCCAGATCGCAAATAGCATGCAGGCGGCGAATTGCGTGCCTAGAATGAGGGTTGGTTGGCAGGTGAAACGGATGCAGTCCTCGGCGCACTCGAGCACACTGGAAGTGTCCCCTCTGGTTTTTACCAGCCGCATTAGTGTCGCAAGGAGCAAGACAATGGATAACCTCGTACTGCAATGTCGCTGTGGTCAGATCAAAGGCCGGGCTATTAATATCAACCCTGCGGACCGAACCCGCGTTATCTGTTACTGCAAGGATTGCCAAGCCTTTGCCCATGCCCTGCAGGCAGGCGCGGTGGTACTCGATGAACAGGGCGGTACCGACATCTATCAATTGCCGCCCGCGCGACTGCAGATTCATCAGGGTCAGGATCAGATTCGCTGCCTGCGCTTGAGCGAAAAAGGACTTTACCGCTGGTATGCCGGCTGCTGTAACACCCCGATCGGTAATACCCTTTCTCCCCGGGTACCGATGATTGGATTGATTCATTGCTTCATCGCCGACCCCGAACGTGAAACCAAGCTGGGTCCAGTGCGTGCCTGTGTCAATCTGCGCGGCGCTACCGGTCAGATACCCAACAGTCAGCTCAACGCGGCACCCGCACGCGGTTACGTGGGTAAACTTATTCTGAAAATGCTCGGCTGGAAGCTGGGCGGCAAAGCACGACCCAATCCACTTTTTACCCGTAAGGGCGACCCGATAGCCAGCCCGCGCATTCTGAGTCCAGGTGAGACGTTATAAGATGGGCAGGCAAGAGTATGAGAGGCGATACTTGTTGAAAACTGATTTCATCGATGATGGATGCAGCCACGGGGCTTGACCGGAGGAGTACATTTTTATCCGCGCATCGACTCTGAAGTGACCTATTTATCCTGGAAATCCATGGCACCCAGATGATCAATCGAGAGCGACAGCTCGAGGCAGCCTGCCAATCTCTCGCTTGGTATAAAAGTGCGCTATTACGGCGCTTACCATCACCACAATTACGATGGTGTAGAACATGGACACCATGGGGTAACCCCATAGCACGATGAGCGCATAGTTAATCACTGCAGGTATCACCAGTTGCCTTGCAATACCGAGGTACATCGGGAACATGGGCTTGCGCATTGCCTGCAGCATCGCGACGCTTTGGAATAGAACCACATACGCATAAAACGCTAGAGCATCGATTCTGAGATAGGTTATGCCGGTGCGCTGTATTGCCTCGGCGTCGGTGAAAAGGCCCACCATGAGCGGAGATAAAAAGTACATGACCGGAACTGAAACCAGCGCCATAGCCAGTCCAATCAACAAACTCTTCTGGTAAGTCTCAGCCACTCGCGAATTGTTTCCGGCCCCCATATTCTGACCGGCAATAGCCATAACCGCGCTGTTCAAACCCAGTGCAGGCAACAATAAAAGCTGTTCAAGCCGCAAACCCACGGTGTAACCAGCCACGTGATTGCTGCCAAACTGCCCAATCAGCGCCACGGTAATGAAGCCACCCAGAACGATGGTGAGCATGTTGAAGCTAGCGGGCAGCACCTGTTTGAGCAACGCTTGCCAACGAGGCCAGTCGAACGCAGGTCTTATGCGGATATTCAGCCGTTTGGCAAGCACGCGTAACAGGTAAAAGGCAGTTGCCAATTTAATAGTTACGGTTGCCAATGCTATTCCCGTCACGCCAAGCCCGAGGGCAAACGTGAAAAGCGGATTCAATGCAAAGTTCGCAAAAAAGCCAATGGCTAGTGCGTTGCGGTTGGACTTGGTATCCCCCAGGGCCATCAAAGCACCCGCGGCACCAAAGGAGAGGGTGAAGCCGATGGAGCCTGCCAGTGTTACCCACAAATACTCCATGGCCAACGGTTCGATATTCGGCTCTGCTCCCAGCAATACGACCAAGGGCCGGGCGGCTAAAGCACCGAGCAAAATCGAGATAACACTGAACCCAATCGCCATTCCGCAGACGTTGTCGATCCAGTATTTGGCCTGACTTGTGCCATCACCCAAGGCGCCTCGGCCAACCTCCGGCGCGATCATGGCTGACGCACCCGTCTGTATTCCGATACCAATGGAAAGCAACAAGAAAAACACGCTGCCTGCGATCGACAAGCCGGCAAGCGCGTCGTCACCAAGGTAACCCGCGAACCAGATGTCTGTGAGGTTGTACAAGGTGTTGAACAGCATTCCCATTGATGCCGGGATTGATAGCCTTACGATGTGGGCCAGGACTGAGCCACTTGTCAGGGAGGGTGACGTCGGGGTGTTTTTCAAGGCGAATTCTGAATCATGAGGGTGGCCAAGGCTGATAGGGTCTGAGGTGCTGAATGCGGAGGTCGGCACTATTGCGATGGTAACCCAAGACTAGTGAATCGCCCCTAGTTTCGTAGACACCTCCAGGCCTTATAATCGA
>TARA_R110001606_G_scaffold26267_16_pt1 | contig 35538 bp, 33 predicted proteins | sample TARA_R110001606 | Tara Oceans TARA_R110001606 (sample SAMEA4398315) | marine metagenome | biome: Polar Biome; feature: [SRF] surface water layer (ENVO:00010504); material: water (ENVO:00002006), including particulate matter (ENVO:01000060) such as... | depth 5 m
CATCTGGTTTAACTGCGTTGTGCGCGGCGATGTCTACACCATCGATATCGGCAAGCGCAGCAATATTCAGGACGGTACGGTTATTCATGTCTCCGGCGGCACCCATCCGACGAAGATCGGCGATGACGTGCTGGTCGGCCACAACTGCCTGATCCATGGCTGCACCCTGGAAGACGGGAGCTTCGTCGGCATGGGCACGATCATCCTAGATGGTGTGGTCGTCGAGAGCGGGGCGATGGTCGCCGCCGGGGCGATGGTCACGCCGGGCAAGCGCGTGCCCCGTGGAGAACTCTGGGGCGGATCGCCCGCCAAATGCCTCCGCAAACTGTCAGAAGAGGAACAGGCCACCCTCACCGAAGGGGCGGACCATTATGCCGAAATGGGCCAGATTTACCGCAAGGAGCTTGGAATGGACAGCAGCGGGGACTGACCGACACCCTCCATGCCTTATGTGCTGCCGCCACCGTCTTTCTTGCCGCCCGTATAGGGTTTTGCCTTGATCTTGACGTAGCTGCCCGGCGCGTCCTCGATTGGTTTGAGCTTGCCTTTTGATGGATCGCGTGCCGGGACCTTGGGGCCGGATTTCTTCGATAGCCACTTGTCCCAATAGGGCCACCAGGAGCCGGGATGCTCCGTCGCATCGGCCAGCCATTCCTCCGGCGTGTCGTATTTCTTTTTCTTGGTGTTCGTCCAGTACTGGTATTTCTTGGCCGCCGGATGGTTGATCACCCCGGCGATATGGCCCGAACCCGCGAGCATCAGCTCTGTCGGGCCGCTGAACATTTTCGTATTCTTGAACACCGACTTGAACGGCGCGATATGGTCTTCCTTGCTCGCCTGGATGAAGATCGGCGTTTTCACCTTCTTGAGGTCGATCGGCTGGCCGCCGAGGGTGAGCGCGCCCGGCTCCTGCAACAGGTTCTTCTGATACATATTCCTTAAGTAAAAGCTATGCATCTTGTGCGGCATGTTGGTCGCGTCCGAATTCCAGTAGAGAAGATCGAACGGGAAGGGCGACTTGCCGAGCATGTAATTATTGATCACGAAGGACCAGATCAGGTCGTTGGAGCGCAGGAGGTTGAAAGTATTGGCCATCTCCTTGCCTTCGAGATAGCCGCTGTCCTTCATCCGTTCCTCGACCATCTTGATATGATCCTCGTCGGTGAAGACAAGCAAATCTCCTGCCTCCGTGAAATCGAGCTGGGTGGCGAAGAAGGTGCAGGCCTTGATCCGGTCCTCCTCGATTGCGGCGAGATAAGCAAGGGTGGACGCCATCAACGTACCCCCGATGCAATAGCCGATGGCGGTGACTTCCTTCTCGCCGATGGTTCTCTCAATAGCGTCAAGGGCCGCGAGGATCCCCTCAGACATATAACTTTCGAACGTTTTGTCCACATGCCGCTCGTCCGGGTTGACCCAGGAGATGACGAAGACGGTGTAGCCCTGCTCGGTGCACCATTTGATGAAGCTGTTTTCCGACTTGAGGTCGAGGATATAGAATTTGTTGATCCAGGGCGGCGTGATCAGCAGTGGCCGCTTGTAGACTTCCTTCGTTGTCGGTTCGTACTGCAGGAGCTGCATCAGGTCATTCTCGAAAATCACCTTGCCCGGCGTCACCGCGATATTGCGGCCCACCTCGAACGCGCTATCGTCGGTCATCTTCGGGCTGATCTGGCCCTTACCGCGCTTGAGATCGTCGAGCATGTTTTCGAGGCCATGGACGAGATTTTCGCCCTTGGTGTCCATGGTTTTCTTCAGCACATCGGGGTTCGACCAGAAGAAGTTGGAGGGCGACAGCGCCTCCGTATAGATCTTCGTGTAGAAGTCCGCCTTCTTCTTCGTCTGCTCGTCCAGCCCGTCAACATCAGCGACGGTGTCCTGAATCCAGTTGGCAGTCATCAGGTAGGACTGCTTGATATAGTCGAAGATCTGGTTCTGACTCCATTCCTCGGACTTGAATCGCTTGTCGCCGGATTCCGGGGAGACGAGGGGTTTTGTTTCCTCGCCGCTTGCGCGGCGGGCAGCGTTCTGCCAAAGGTCCATATAGTTCTTCCAAAGCGCCGCCTGCGCCTCGACGATTTTCGCCGGGTCCGCCATCATCCGGTTCATCAGATCCATGAAGGTCTTGCCGACATGGGCGGGGTCGGGGTCGATAGGTGTCTTGGGTTGGTTGTTCAGGAATTCAGTGACGAGCGCCTGACTCTGGGCGGCAATCTTGGCAAAATTCTCGGCGAATTCCTTCGACGCCTCAAGCGCTTCCTGATTGCTTTCCAGTGGTTCCTTGTTTGGCATCTCGACGAGTCCTCCGTTACTTGCATTGGGCATAATCGATTGGCAGAATTATGGCTCGGAAATTTCGCACCGTCGTCATCAAGCCTTCAGAAAACGTTGCGAAATTATCCACCATATGTTTTATGATAGCTTGATTTATTAACAGATTATATCAAAACCTTGCCAATCTCAATGCGGGGCTTTGGCAGGCGGTCGAGAGGACAGGACGGACGTTTCGATGAACAGGTTGTTTAACGCTTTCGAAAATCGTTTTTTACGGGGCTTGCGCACGGGCGCTGGACTGTTTCTTGTGCTCACGCTGCTGGCGGTCGCGGGTTGTTCCACCGATGGCGCCGAGGAGGAGGCCGACGCGGAATATCCGAATATCAATGAAGTGCCGGAAACGCCGGAAACAGCCGTTGCCCTGAGCGAGGCGGAGGATATCGGTGAAGGCTTGCGTGCCGATCGCGAGAATGCCCGCTATACCGATGAGACCCTGCGCGCCGACACCTCTGTTCAGCCACCGCCCGCCCAGCCGGCGAAACCCGCCTCCGCTGAAATCACCGAGACTGTGACCGAGACCGTCACCGAAACGGCAGAGGAGAAGGTGACGACGGTTACCGAAGAAGTGACCGAGAAGGTTGAAGAGAAGGCGCCTGAAGTCGCCGCTGTTGCGCAAACGCCGGTGACCGAGCAACCGCTGCCCGCACCGGAAGTGACGGAGACAAAGGACACCACGCCGCCTCCCGCGCCGGTCACGGAAACAATAATTACCGGTGAGAGTGCGAAAGGGCCTGAAGTCGAAAGCGTGTTCCAGCAACAACTCGCCGCCTCCGGCGCGACGCGCTTGCCGGAAAGCTCTTCTACGCAGGGAACGGAGAGTTCCGGAACGGCTTCGTCTGTGGCATCTAACTCGTCCTCCGGGACGCAAGGGCAGTCTTCCGGCGGGATAACCCTGACGCCGCCGACGACGGACGGAGGGCGCGCCGTTCGCAACTATGCCGCGTCGGACGGCTCCTCACCGATCGAGACAATCTATTTTGCGCAAGGCTCGCACCGCATCAACGCGGCCGATCGGCAGGTTCTGGACCGGATTGCCCGGGCTCAGCTGGCGGCTGGCGGCACGCTTAAAGTCGTCGGCCATGCTTCGAAACGGACCCGGCAGATGGGCGAGGCGGAGCATATGATTGTCAACCTCAATGTCTCGCAGGCTCGTGCAACGGCAGTTGCGGAATATTTGCTCAAGGCCGGGGTGGCGCCCGGCGATATGATTGTCGAATCCGTCAGTGACGCGGAGCCTCTGATCGATGAGCCGATGCCGAGCGCGGAAGCAAAGAACCGGCGCACGGAAATCTTTCTTCTAAATTAACACAAAGTCGTTTAAATACCCCGTTTAGGAATAGTTCCAGGAACCCGGCGCCCGAGAAAAGCGCCGGGAACCGCCGTATCAATTTAACAGGAAGAGGCCGATGGATCCCGATTTCCACCGCATAAAACGCTTGCCGCCCTATGTCTTCGAAGAAGTCAACCGGATGAAAGCGAAAGCGCGAGCGGCGGGTGAGGATATCATCGATCTCGGCATGGGCAACCCGGACAGCCCGACGCCGCAGCATATTGTCGACAAGCTGGTGGAAACCGCCCGCGACGGCCGCACTCATCGCTATTCGACGAGCCGCGGCATTCCCGGCCTGCGCCGCGCCAACGCCGCCTATTACAAGCGCCGTTTTGGTGTCGAGATCGACCCGGAAACGGAAACCATCGCGACGCTGGGCTCCAAAGAGGGCCTCGCCAACCTCGCCATGGCGATCACGACGCCGGGCGATGTGATCCTGTCGCCGAACCCGAGCTACCCGATCCACCCCTATGGCTTTATCATTGCGGGCGCGGTCGTCCGGCATTTCGAGGTTGGTCCCGGCATTGATTTCTTCGCCGCGCTCAATCGTGCCGTGCGCCACTGCATTCCGGCGCCGACCTGCCTGATCCTCAACTTTCCGTCGAACCCGACGGCGATGACGGTCGATCTGGATTTTTATAAAGAGGTCGTGAAATTCGCCAAGGATCACGGCATGTATATCCTCTCCGACCTTGCCTATGCGGAGATCTATTTCGGCGATGCACCGCCGCCGTCGATCCTGCAGGTGGAGGGCGCACGTGACATCGCGGTCGAGTTCACGTCGCTCAGCAAGACCTATTCCATGCCCGGCTGGCGCATCGGGTTTGCAACCGGGAACAAGCGGCTGGTCGGGGCGCTGGCCCGCATCAAGTCCTATCTCGACTACGGCGCGTTCACGCCGATCCAGGTGGCGGCGACGGCGGCGCTCAACGGCCCGCAGGATTGCGTCGAGGAATTCCGCCAGCTCTATAAGCAGCGGCGCGATGTGCTGATTTCCGGCTTTGCGGCGGCGGGCTGGCATGTCCCTTCACCGGAGGCGACCATGTTCGCCTGGGCGCCAATCCCGGAACCGTTCCGGCACCTCGGCAGTCTCGAATTCTCCAAGCTTTTGTTGCAGGAGGCGAAAGTCGCTGTGGCGCCGGGGCTCGGCTTTGGCGAGCACGGGGATGACTTTGTACGTGTCGCCATGGTCGAGAATGAGCAACGCATCCGTCAGGCCAGCCGCAACATCAAGAAATTCATGGCCGGTGCCGATCAGCATCTGGCAAAACGCGAGGCTTCGTAGATTGTGACGACTTTAGTAAAAATCGGAATTGCCGGACTGGGGACTGTCGGCAGCGGCGTTCTCAAGATTATCAAGGAACATGGCGACTTGCTTGAGGCTCGCTCTGGCGCGCGGCTGACGGTGACAGCAGTGTCTGGACGCGACAGGACGAAGGATCGCGGGGTCTCCCTCGATGGGCTGACCTGGTATGACGATGCAACGGCGATGGCCGAGGATCCGGATGTTGATATCGTGCTGGAGCTGATCGGCGGCAGCGACGGGGTCGCGCGGGAGCTCTGCGAGAAGACCCTGCGTCTTGGCAAGTCTGTCGTGACCGCCAACAAGGCGCTGCTTGCCATTCACGGGAACGAGCTGGCGGAGATCGCCGAAACCCATGGCGCGCAGCTCGCCTATGAGGCGGCAGTCGCGGGCGGCATCCCGATTATCAAGGCGCTGCGCGAGGGGCTGGCGGGCAATGCCATCTCCCGTGTCTATGGCATCCTCAACGGCACCTGCAACTATATCCTCACCGAGATGGAGGAGACGGGCGGCGAGTTCGACGCGATCCTGAAGGATGCGCAGGACCTGGGCTATGCGGAAGCCGACCCCGGCTTTGATATTGACGGCGTCGATGCGGCGCACAAGCTCGCCCTGCTGACCAGCGTCGCCTTCGGCACCCCGGTCGATTTCGCCAATGTCTATATCGAGGGGATCCGCAATGTCACCGCCGCCGACATCGCGGCGGCGGGGGAACTCGGCTACCGCATCCGCCTGCTCGGCGTTGCCCGACGGACCGAAAAAGGCATCGAGCAGCGGGTCCATCCCTGCATGGTCCGCCACGAGACCACCATCGCCAATGTGAACGGCGTCTTTAATGCGGTCGTCGTCGATGGGGACTTTGTTGATGAGACATCCTACGTCGGGCGCGGCGCGGGCGAGGGGCCGACCGCCTCCGCCGTGGTCGCCGATATCGTCGATATCGCGCTCGGCCGACATACGCCCACGTTTGGCGTACCGGTTGCGAAAATGGCAGCGATCCCGAAAATCTCGGTCGAGGATCATGTCGGCGCCTATTACGTCTGCCTGACCGTCTATGACGAGCCGGGAGTGATCGCCGATGTCTCGGCCGTGTTCCGGGACGAGAATATCTCCATCGAAAGCCTGTTGCAGCGTGGCCGGTCGAAGCAGGAGGCGGTCTCCGTCATCCTCGTCACCCATGAAGTGCAGGAGGCGGCGCTGGTCCGCGCCCTTGGAAAAATTGAAAAATTCACCCATAGTGTGGCAAAGCCGCGTATGATTCGCATCGTCTCGCTTTAGCGGGCCGTGCTGTTTATTGAAGTAACGGAAGAAGAAATATGACTAAATCCTCGTCTTTAGACAGAAATCTCACATTGGAAATTGTTCGTGTGACGGAAGCCGCGGCACGCGCCGCCTGTAACCTTGTTGGTCTTGGCGATGAAAAGGCCGCCGACCAGGCCGCTGTCGATGCCATGCGCACGGCGCTGAACCTGCTCAATATCGATGGCACCATCGTCATCGGCGAGGGCGAGCGGGACGAGGCGCCTATGCTCTATATCGGCGAGAAGGTCGGTTCCGGCAAGGGCACGAAAATCGACATTGCGCTTGATCCGCTGGAAGGCACGACCCTGACCGCGAAGGGCGGGCCGAACGCGCTCGCCGTCATTGCCTTCGCCGAGGAGGGGAACTTCCTCAACGCGCCGGACACCTATATGGAAAAGATCGCCGTTGGCGGCGGGTATGAAGAGGGGATCATCGACATCAACAAATCGGCCGGGGAAAATCTCCGGGCGATTGCCAAGGCCAAGGGCGTGCCGGTCAACCAGACTATGGCCTGCGTCCTCGATCGGCCGCGCCATGCCGATATCATCGCCGATATCCGCAAGACCGGCGCCCGGATCAAGCTGATCTCCGACGGCGACGTGGCGGGTGTCATGGCGACCTCCAATCCCGATACGGGCATCGACATGTATGTCGGCACCGGCGGCGCGCCGGAAGGTGTGCTGGCGGCGGCAGCGCTTCGCTGCATCGGCGGCCAGATGCAGGGCCGGCTGGTCTTCCGCAATGATGACGAGAAGGCCCGCGCTGCAAAATGGGGGATTACCGATCTCACCCGCGTCTATAACCTGGAGGAACTGGCGGCGGGCGACGTGATCTTCGCGGCCACCGGGGTCACCGACGGATCGATGCTGCGCGGCGTGCGCCAGAAGGGCAACCGGATCTTTACGGAGAGCATCGTCATGCGGTCCCATTCCGGCACGGTCCGCTATATCCGGGGTGATCACAAGGTAAAGTAGGCAGGCCCGTTATGGATGCGCCGGTAGTTCCCGCCTTTCTCGATGTGGAAAGTTCGCTCAAGGGTAAGCGATGGCGTCTTCGTTCCGAGAATGAGCGGCTTGGCCTCGCCATTTCCCAGCGTCTCGATGTGCCGGAAATTGTCGGCCGGGTGATGGCCGGGCGCGGCGTTGCGCTGGAGGAGGCGGAGCAGTATCTCGACCCGACGCTCCGCAACCTGCTGCCCGATCCCTCCAGCTTCAAGGATATGGACAAGGGCGCGGCGCGCATTGCGGCGGCCATTGAGGGGGCAGAGAAAATCGCTGTCTTCGGCGACTATGATGTCGATGGCGCAACCTCCTCGGGCCTGCTCAAGCGCTTCTTCAATGCCATTGGCGCGCCCGTCATCATCTATATTCCCGATCGCATGAAGGAGGGCTATGGCCCAAACAGCGCCGCCATGGACACGCTCAAGTCGCAGGGCGTCGATCTCGTCATCACCGTCGATTGCGGCATTGTCTCCTTCGATGTGCTGAAACATGCGAAGGATATCGGGCTGGAGGTCATCGTCGTCGATCATCATCAGGCGGAAACCCGGCTGCCGGACGCCGTCGCCGTCATCAACCCCAAGCGCCATGACGAGAGCCAGCAGTTCACCTATCTCGCCGCCGTCGGCGTCACCTTCCTGCTCGTCGTTGCCGTCAACCGCACTTTACGTGAGGCGGGCTGGTATAACGACACGAGACGCGAGCCGGACCCGCGCTACTGGCTCGATCTCGTGGCCCTCGGCACGGTCTGCGATGTGGTGCCGCTGATCGGGCTCAACCGCGCGTTCGTCGCGCGGGGCCTTAAGGTCATGGCGCGGCGCGGCAATGCGGGGCTTGCGGCGCTTGCTGATGTTGCCGGCCTTGATGAGGCGCCGGGCACTTATCATGCGGGCTTCCTGCTGGGCCCGCGCGTCAATGCGGGCGGGCGCGTCGGGCGGCCGGAATATGGGCCGGAGCTGCTCTCCCTCGATGATCCTGTGCAATGTCGCAAGCTCGCGCAATTTCTCGACGGCTATAATCAGGATCGCAAGGCGATCGAGGCTGAGGTGCAGGACGAGGCCCTCAATATGGTCGAGAATAGCCCGCTCAAGGACGATGCCGTCATCGTTGTCGCCGGGGAGGGCTGGCATCCGGGCGTCATCGGCATTGTCGCCAGCCGTCTGAAAGATGCGTTTCAGCGCCCGGCTATCGTGATTGCGCTCGACGGGGCGGCGGGGAAAGGCTCCGGCCGCTCGGTCCCCGGCGTCGATATGGGTGCGGCCATCGGCGCGGCGCGGCATAAGGAGATAATCACGGCGGGCGGCGGCCATATGATGGCGGCGGGCCTCAGCATTGCCGCCGACAGGATCGATGATTTCCGCACTTTCCTCAACGACCGGCTGAAAGGCGCGGTGAGCGAGGCATCGAAAACTGCCAGCCTCGGCCTCGACGGCGCGCTCTCGGTGGCGGGGGCGACCACAGAGCTGATCACCCTGCTGGAACAGGCGGGCCCTTACGGCGCGGGCAACCCGGAGCCACGCTTCGCGCTGCAGAACGTCCGGCTGGTGCAGGCGAGTATCGTCGGCGAGAATCACGTGCGCTGCATCCTGACCAGTGTGGCGGGGCAGGGCCGCCTTGCGGGCATCTGCTTCCGGGCGCTGGAGACACCGCTCGGCGATGCGCTGCTCGGCCATCAGGGCGCCAGTTTTCACATTGCCGGTCATCTTCGCAAGAACAGCTGGCAGGGCAAAGTCTCGGCGCAATTGATGATTGAGGATGCCGTCCGCCTGACTTAGGCAACAGCCTGCGTGGCGGCTTTGCAACGAAATATGATTTTTCACATTTTTTACTTGATATATAAGGACAGAATAGGTAAATCCTGCCCCTGCGACAGGATGTATGTCCCCTTCGTCTATCGGTTAGGACGCCAGATTTTCATTCTGGAAAGAGGAGTTCGATTCTCCTAGGGGATACCATCCGGTCCGGGCCGCGCGAAGAAGCGCCTGTAGGTAAGTGCCCGTTTATTGCGTCCCCTTCGTCTATCGGTTAGGACGCCAGATTCTCATTCTGGAAAGAGGAGTTCGATTCTCCTAGGGGATACCACCCCATCGCACCGCGGCCAAACGGTGAGGATGTCTTTTCTTTTCCGCCAGCCTGCTTATATTTAGATAACAGGAGGACAGCCATGAACTTGCGACTTTGCTTCGAGAACAAGGCCGGGGTGAATATCGACGAGGCCGACGTGTTCCGCCATTACGCGGAGAATTACCTGAGCGGCTTCGACGTAAAATGGGCCGGATCGGTCAGCGTGCCGCATGTCGACACCAAAACCCGCCCGATGGAGCCGCTCTGGCAGTATCTGATCAGCGACGCCAGCACCGCCTGCCGCGACTACCTGATCGAATATCTCGATCGTAACCCGATGGCGGGCTACTTCGTTCATGTCTATGAGTTCGAGAGCGGCACCGGCGACCAGAAGATCCACTAGGCGCTGATTTTCTTGTCGAACTTGGCGTCTTCCATGTCGGCGTCGGTGAAGATGGCGCCGGTCAGGTTGGCGCCCTTGAAGTTGGCGTCGATGAGGTTGGCGTCAGTCATGTCGGCGTTTTCCATATTGGCGCCGGTGAAGTTCGCCGCTGAGAGGTTGGCGGGCCAATTCTTGCCGAGCGATTCCCCCTTGGAGTCCTTGAGGTCCACCGCCGTCATAATTGCCCCTTTCAGGCGCGCGTTCTTGAGGTTGGAGCGGGACAGGTTGACCCCCTCCATGATCGCGTCGGAAAGATCAATATCCTCCATGATGCATTGCGACATGTCGCTCATCACCGTCTGGGCCTTGCTGAGGTTGGCGCCCTTGAGGTTGGCACCGCGCATGGTCGCGCCGCTGAGGGCGCAGCCCGAAAGATCCATGCCCGAGAGGTCCATGCCGGAAAGATCGGCACGTTCGCCCTTCAGGCCGTTGGTCTCCACCCAGAGGAAATGCTTTTTCAGCAATGCCTGAAGATTGGGGGGAAGCGGTGTTGATTCAGGCTCCTGAACCAGATGTGTTGCCCCGGATTTCGCCTTGGAGAAGTCGACATTCTCAAGCTTCGCGCCGTCGAGCTTCACATCCTCGAAATTGCAGCCCTCTACCTTGGCGCCAGAAAGATTTACATTGGAAAGGTCGGCCCCGGCCAGATCGGCGCCCGTAAGGTCGCAGCCGGCCATGTCCGAACCCGTAAAGCCCGCGCCGTGCAGGTCGGCCTTCGTCAGGTTCGCCCCTTTTAGCTGGGAATAGGCAAAGTTCGCGTTGCCGAGCGCCGCGCCGGAAAGATTGGCGCCGTTGAGGTTGGCTTTCTCCGCGACCACATTCTCCATTTCCGCATCGGAAAGGTCGCCGGCGGGGAAGGTGACAGTTTCGCCGCCTGAGAGGATCAGGGAGCCGCCACGAAAATCCGCTTCCTGCAGATTGGCGCCGTTCAGCTTCGCACCCTTGAGTTCGGCGCCGCGCAAATCCGCCCGGATCAATAGGGCATCGCGCAAGTCGGCCTTTGTCAGGTCGGCGGCGTAAAGATCGGCGGAAATCAGGTTGGCGCCGCGAAAGATCGAGCGCGAGAGCTTGCAGCCCGAGAGGCTGGATTTCTGGAGCTTTGCCCCGGCGAAATTCGCCCCGGTAAAATCCGCATGCTTGAAATTGGCCCGAGCGCCCTTTTTGGAATTGACGAGCCATTTGCCATGCTCGGCGAGCATTTCCATAATTTCTTGCGGCGTCATCATTGTCATGCGTCTCTCATCTCCGGGCTGAGCCTCTAACCTTGTTGTAAGACAAGATTAACGTTTTTCTCTGATACTTCGCGTCTATTCGTTGGCCTGTTCTTGTTTATAAACAGACAAGGTTAATAGATAGTTGCAGTTTACGTTTAATTGCCGAAACAAAACCGGGACGAGGATAGATGATACAGGTAACCCAGGAACAGGTAGATGCCCTTGAAGGGTGGGTCAAAAACCGTCAGGACGCCTATTTGCGCAAGGGATTTAATCTTGCCGCGAATTCGGGCGCGTCCTCGCTGATCGAATATGCGGTCGATGGCGGTCTCAACACGGCGGACCAGGCGAAATCGATTGCGGAGCTGAAAAAGGAATATGAACTGGCTGAGCAGTTTCACAAAGACGCCAAGCAGCTGATGTTCGCCGGACGCCAGGGTGGCTGAGCAGGCGAGGTCCTTTAACTCACAACAAAGAATTGCTCGCGGCGCTTCTCGGCGACAAGCTTGGTGATCTGGCGGATAAACATCTGTTCGCGCTCCGGCGAGAAAGTGAACTTCACGCCGACCCCGTCCTGCATCTGGCGGACAACCTGCGCCGGAACAATCCCGATATTATCGATCTCGACGGTAATTTCCGTCTGATCGGGCAGGCGAACCTCCAGCTGCAGGCCGGCGCCGCCAGCGGAGATATTGAGGATGCGGCCCGTCTCTTCGCCGCCGTCATGGCGGACGCGGGTTTTCTGGACAATGACGGACCGGCGATGGGCACGACGATTGTCGTTCAGGGGGGTATGCATTGTCTCTCCTGCGGATGAAAATTTTGTGTTTCGCCCCAGTGTCGCCGGGAATGGTTAAGAACTCGTTTGCCTCGACCGGATGTCCCTGAAAATTTTGCGCGGGCCGGTGCCCTTAACCTTTCATTTACCTCACCGGCTTATTCTGACGATGTAATTTTCAGGAAAGGCTTCGCCATGCGGCAAACTGAACTGGCGTCTATTGTGGACGGATTGAAAATCGAATTTTCCAACGCCTGCGAGCTGGATCGAAAATCCATTGCCGAACGTGCCAGTAGCGCCAGTCTGGCGGCGCTCGATCTGCTGCTCGATGATGTGGAGGCGGTGGATGACATCCCGACTCTCCACGAGCAGGCGAAGACCATGCGCACATTGTCCGACGAATTCCGCGATATCACCGGTGTGATCGGAAGCCTGGCGACGCGCTGATCCCGGCCGCCTAAATCTCACGACAGTTTGTGTGAATTTCGGGTTTGGCATTGCGGGGGAATATGATACATCTGGGCCGCGCCATCGGGCGGGGCGGATGTGGCCGCGTTTCAACTGAAATCATATCTTGTGAAGATCGTGCAATTGTCTGATTTAAAAGCGAAAATCAAGCTCTATTCGAAGCTGGCCCTGCGTCGGATCCGGCGTAGCAGCCGGCGCGAGCGGATCAATTTCTCGGCGCCCTTCGTCGCCGCGCTGTTGTTCGCGGGCGCCACGGTCCTGCTCGATATTTATCTCCGCGGTGCGCCGGTCAGAGGCTATCTCCTTGAATTGCTTGGCGTTGCCGGAATGCTCGCCTGTTTCTTCGTGCCGCTCACCTATGTCAGTCTGCGGCTTTACCGCAAAGTCTGGCCGCGCCTGCGGCAGCGACGGTTCTCCGATGCCTTTCGCGTCGGGCTCTATTTGCCCCACGCCTTCGCGGTGCTGGTCATCCTCGCCGCCGAGCTGGAGGGTTCGGAGAATATCACCAGCCTTGGCGGCGCGATCATCCTCTGGGCGATGCTGAGCCTGCTGCTGACCCCGTTCAGCGTGCTCGTGACTATGCTGGTCTGGTCCTACCTGCCGAAGGAACTCCGTGTGCCGAACGGCCTGTTGCAGATCTCCTCCCGCCTGAACCCCCGCGGCCAGAACCTCCTCAGCGCCCCGGAAACACATGACGAAGGCGACGCTGACGCTGTAAGGACTTAGGCAGAGCGCCTTTCCATCAACTCTCCTTTTTCTCCGCGATTACAAGATGGGCGGGGGCGGAAAATTCGACGCGGCCCTCCCCTGTCGTGAAGCGGGCAAGATGCCGTTTCGCCTCGCCGAGAAGCCTCTGGTACTGCGCTTCATCGATGCTCTCTGAGAGGGTCCAGCCCTTGATATCCGTATAAACCCAGCCTTCGATGTCGGGGAATCGGGCGAGGCCGGGGCGGGTCCGGATCACCGGGTCTGAAATACCGGCATCTTTGAAAATTTGGATAAGCTCGTCGCAGTCCCCAAGGTTATAGGGCGCATGCAGGGCGCTCGCGATCTTTTCGCCGAAGAGCCGCTCAAGCAGGGCTGCCATGGCATCATAGCCCGGCGAATGGGCGAGGCTGTCCCAGGTCGCGACCACCAGTCGTCCACCGGGTCGCAGCACCCGCCACATCTCCTGAAGCGCTTTTTCTCTGTCGTCAAAGAACATCAGGGCGAACTGGCAGGTGACAACGTCAAAACGGGCGTCCGCAAACGGAATATCCTCCGCCACGCCGCTTTTCCAGTCGATATCGGGGGCGAGCCGCGCCGCAACGGCGAGCATGCCGTCATTGCAATCAAGGCCGGTCACCGCGCCCGTGTCACCGAGCCGGCTTTTTGCCTCCCGCGCGACCAGTCCGGTCCCGCAGGCAACATCCAGGAGCCGCTCGCCCGGTGACAGCCGCGCCGCATCACATATCCGCGGCGCCCAATCCGCGAACAGGGCGGGGACGAAGAAATTCTCATACACCTCGGCGGCGCTGTCCGATACCTGGCCGGTTTTTGTTGTCTCGTTTATGGCTGTGCTCATTTTTTAACTCCTTTCCTGATCCCGCGCTCGGGAATTGAACGCGAAAAGGGCTAGGTTAGGCAGGCGGCTCCGCGCCGAATAGTCCAGAAAATGTAGTTTCCCGTAATTTCATATAATGCTAATATAACATCAAAGGAGGCGGGAATGAAATCCTATGGCCAGTTTTGTCCGGTAGCAAAGGCGTCCGAGCTGTTCTGCGAACGCTGGACACCTCTCATCATCCGCGATCTCGCCCACGGGGCGAGCCGCTTTTCCGAATTGCAAAAGGGTGTGCCGTTGATGTCGCCGACCCTGCTGTCGGCGCGCCTGAAGCAGTTGGAGGCGGAGGGCATCGTCGAGCGGCGGGCGGCTCCGGGCTCGAAAATCCGCAGCTATCACTTGACCGAGGCGGGCGCCGAATTCATCCCGATGGTCGAGGCCCTCGGCATCTGGGGGCAGCGCTGGTCGCGGCGGCAACTGGTGGAAGGGGAGGTCGATCTCGGCCTGCTCGTCTGGGCGCTGGAACGTGGCGTCGATCCGACGGCATTTGGCGAGACGCGAAGCGTCGTGCAGCTCCACCTCACCGACCAGCCCGGCAACAAGCAGCTCTGGTGGTTCGTCAACCGGGAGGGGGAATGCGAGCTCTGCGTCGACGATCCGGGGTTCGAGATTGACCTTTATCTCGCCTGCAGCCTGCCCGACATCATCTATGTCATCCGCGGCGACCTGCCGCTCGCCGAGGCGCTGGAAAGCGGCCGCCTCGACGCCCACGGCCCCCGCCGCATCACCGAAAAAGTCGGCGCCTGGCTCAACCTCAGCCCGCTCGCGGCGGTGAAATCGGCGCGGGGGTGATCTGAATCAATTTAATAGGCTGGCCGCCGAAGCTGGATATTAGTCCAAACTTACGTAAGTCAGATTACAGTTGTCTGGAAATTTCGCACCGTCATATTGCTCCAAACACCAGGTTATCGACGCAATATTCAACATATGTGCCAATCGAGTGGCGATCCTTGCGTGCTGCCACATCATTCCGCCCCAGTTATTTTTGATAACGACTGTGCTTGCAAAATCTCTATCTAAAAGAGGTAATGCGTCGCCTTTTTTTCTAAATAAATAGTGAATTGTTGTCGTCAGCGCGAAGAAGTCGTTCTTTATATAATTTACATCGAGAAAATACTTCGTGTTCTCGTTGTCTTCGCTTAGCAGGTTTGAATCCCGAAGCGTATTTCGAAGAGCAATTTCAAATTGAACCGAAGACGCGATCGCAATATTTATATTCCGGATTACCTCCGGAACCTCTTCCACATTTCCAAAAGAAACTGATTTATATAGTTGATGATCCGGCCCCACCGGGTTTGGAAAAGCAGGATCATACGCAATTCTTGATATAACCGTATGTGGATACAGAGCATTGAATTCGTCCAAGTTATTCTGCGTGAGATAATTTTTTTCCGGCACGGAGAATGCGCAGCCTGAAACAGAGATTAACAAGATAAGGCCGACTAACTTGGAAACCATCTTCTTCATATTCGATCACTCACAATTTACGCGAAAAATGCCTGCTTATTTTTAAAACTATAGATACAGAAAAACAACCATTAATAAAAAGATCGGAAGTTACGTCTATCGTCAAACTGCTGGTGACGAGCAACAGGATCTTGAAAATACTCCTTCTCGAAGGCCCGCCCGAAGGATGATTTCAAATACCGTTCGAAGTCTTCCGCTTCACACGCTCCGCCGTTGATTGGGTTGTACCCAATCTCGTCGTAGCTGGATTTTGCCAACGGCAAAATCAGCGAAGGCGGATGGCTGGGGAACCTGGACTCGAACCAGGATTGACGGAGTCAGAGTCCGCTGTCCTACCATTAGACGATTCCCCACCATGGGCGGCGCGCCCGCGAGCGCGCGGGGCAGGCGGCTTACTAGCAACTCGCACGCGCCTTGTCAACGCCCGATAAAGCGCCCTCATCTCAAAATATATATGAACCTTGCGCCGAAAACTGTTAGCATGGAGGAGAAATGGCCCGGGGTTTTGACCGGGGCCTGTAGATTTTGACCTGGAGGTAGTCCTGGGTGGCGATTTCAGAACCCCAGAAACTGGGAAAGGGCGAAGCTAAGAGACATCGACGCAGATATCATAATGGTGGGGAAAACTCCTCCAATGTATATGGCGCGCTTGATCTGGGCACCAATAACTGCCGGTTGCTGGTGGCGAAACGGCAGGGCAGGGGCTTTCGCGTTATCGATAGTTTCTCGCGCATCGTCCGCCTTGGCGAAGGCGTCAGCCTGACCGGCAAGCTGTCCGATGACGCTATGGACAGAACGGTCGAGGCGCTTGGCATCTGTGCGGACAAAATGCGCCGCGTCGGCGTGACCCATATGCGCTGCGTCGCGACGGAGGTTTGCCGCAAGGCGGACAACAGCGCGGCATTCCTTGCCCGCGTGGCCGAGGAATGCGGGATCAAGCTCGATATCATCACCACGGCGGAGGAGGCGGCGCTGGCGGCCGAAGGCTGCGCCCCGCTCATCGATTACCGCCATCGCAACGCGCTCGTGTTCGATATCGGCGGCGGCAGCACAGAGCTTGTCTGGCTCGGATTGCGCGGACGGCGGCGGAGCGAGGTGCTCGGCTGGATGTCGATCCCTTACGGCGTCGTCACCCTGACGGAGCGTCATGGCGGGATGGAGATCACCGAGGATGCCTACGCCAACATGATGCTGGACGTCAGCGAACATATCGATGATTTTGAGGCAACTCATGGCATCGCCGAGCAGATCCGCGAGGGGCAGGTGCAGATGCTTGGCACTTCGGGCACGGTGACGACGCTCGCGGGCGTGCATTTCGGCTTGGAACGCTATAACCGCCGCCGGGTCGACGGGGCCTGGCTGAACACGCGGGCAATGCTCGATATCTGCCGCCGTCTCGCGACCAGCGATTACGCGGCGCGGGTGCTAGAACCCTGCATCGGCGAGGAGCGGGCGGATCTCGTCGTCTCCGGCTGCGCGATTGTCGAGGCAATGCACAACCGCTGGCCGGTGAAGAAACTCCGTGTTGCCGACCGCGGCCTACGCGAGGGGATGTTGCTCGGCATGATGCGCCGGGTGGATAACGAACGGCACGGCAGGCAACCCGCCCAAAATTCTGCCCCGGCGGCGAGGCCCTCATGAGCAAAAGCCCGAAGCGGCCCGGCGGCCTGTCCTCCCGCTCGACGGAGATGACCGGGCGGCTCCTGCATACCAAGGTGAAATCGGCGCGCGGGCGCAAGAATTCCTCGACCGCCTGGCTGCAACGGCAGCTCAATGATCCGTATGTGGCGGAGGCGAAGACGCGGGGCCTGCGCAGCCGCGCCGCGTTCAAGCTGATGCAGCTCGATGACCGTTACAAGCTCCTCAAATCCGGCGATGCCGTGGTCGATCTCGGCGCGGCGCCGGGTGGCTGGACACAGGTCGCGGTCGATCGCGTTGGCGCGGAGAAGGGCAGGGGAAAAGTCCTCGCCGTCGATATCCTGGAGATGGAGCCGATGTCGGGGGCCGAGGTGATGCAGCTCGACTTCACCGAGGACGATGCCGATGTGAAGGTGAAAGCGGCGCTCGGCGGTCCGGCAAACGCCGTCATCTCCGACATGGCGGCGCCGACAACGGGCCACAAGCAGACCGATCACCTCCGTATCGTCATGATGTGCGAGCTCGCGCTGGCCTTCGCCATCGACGTGCTGGCCCCGGACGGCGTCTTTATTGCCAAGGTCCTGAAGGGCGGCACGGAGAACGAGCTACTGGAACAGATGAAGAAGAATTTCTCGACCGTCCGCCACGCCAAGCCTGAAGCCAGCCGCGCTGATTCCCGCGAAGCCTATGTGGTGGCGACGGGATTTCGCGGCAAAAACGACGCGGCGGAGGCGTAAAAGCGGGAGAAACCGGCGCGCGAAATTTTTTTCGCGTTGCGGCAAATTTGGCCCTATGAATTTCGAAAACAAACTGTATGATTGCGCGGCAATTCCCCAGATCGGATCGCTTGCGGATGGGAACATCTATGCAGGCTGGAAATGATCAACACCATATATTGTGAGCCGACGGGCTCCCGGAGTTGCGATGAACATACGTGAAGCCTATACATTCGATGACGTTTTACTGCAGCCGGCGGCCTCCGAGGTCCTGCCGACGCAGGTCGATACCACCACGCGGTTGACTCGCGAGATCACGCTTGGCATTCCGCTGGTCTCCAGCGCCATGGACACGGTGACCGAGGCGCCCATGGCCATCGCCATGGCGCAGGCCGGCGGCATCGGCGTCGTGCACAAGAATCTCGATATAGAGGAACAGGCCAATGAAGTCCGCCGGGTGAAGAAATTCGAGGCCGGGATGGTCGTCAACCCGGTCACCATCGCGCCGGACGAGCCGCTCTCCGAAGCGCTCTTCCTGATGCAGTCCAACAAGATTTCCGGCATCCCGGTGACCGAGCGAAACAGCGGCAAGCTGGTCGGCATTCTCACCAACCGCGATGTGCGCTTTGCCACCGACACACGCCAGCCGGTGAGCGAGCTGATGACCCATGAAAATCTGGTCACCGTGCGCGAAATGGTGACGCAGGATGAAGCGAAGAAGCTGCTGCATCGCCATAGAATCGAGAAGCTGCTGGTCGTCGATGATGCCTATCGCTGCATCGGCCTGATCACGGTGAAGGATATCGAGCGCTCGACCCTCTTTCCCAACGCCTCCAAGGATGCGCAAGGGCGGCTCCGGGTGGCCGCCGCCGTCGGCATCGGCGATGACGGTTTCGCACGGGCCGAGGCGCTGATCGCCTCCGAGGTCGATGTGCTGATCGTCGATACGGCGCATGGCCATTCCAGCCGGGTACTGGAGGCGGTGAACCGCATCAAGAAACTAAGCAACCGGACGCAGGTGATCGGCGGCAATGTCTCCACTGCCGCAGGCACGAAGGCGCTCATAGACGCTGGCGTGGATGCGGTGAAAATCGGTATCGGCCCCGGCTCCATCTGCACGACACGGATCGTGGCCGGTGTCGGTACGCCGCAGCTGACGGCCATCATGGATGCGGCGGCGGCCGCAAAAGACTCCGGTATTCCAATCATTGCCGATGGCGGCATCAAGACATCGGGCGACCTGGCGAAGGCGCTCGCGGGCGGGGCAAGCTCCGCCATGATCGGCTCGCTCCTTGCGGGCACCGATGAAAGCCCGGGGGAAGTCTTCCTCTATCAGGGGCGGTCGTTCAAATCCTACCGCGGCATGGGCTCGCTCGGCGCCATGGCGCGCGGCTCCGCTGATCGCTATTTCCAGCAGGAAGTCTCCGATAACCTCAAGCTGGTCCCGGAAGGGATCGAGGGGCGGGTGCCCCATCGTGGTCCCACCAACGCCGTCCTTCACCAGCTTGTCGGCGGCCTCAAGGCGGCCATGGGTTATACCGGATCGAAGGATATCCCGACCTTGCAGAAAAATGCGGAGTTTGTCCGCATCACCAATGCGGGCCTGACCGAGAGCCATGTGCATGATGTCTCGATCACGCGAGAGGCGCCGAACTACCGGCAGAACGGATGACCCCTGCCGCCCGGCTTGCCGCCGCTGTTGAACTTCTGGACGCCATCGGCGCGGCGCCAACCCCCGCCGAGCAGCATGTCTCCGCCTATTTCCGGGCGCGGCGCTATGCCGGATCGAAGGACCGGCGCTGGGTCACGGAGTTCGTCTATCGCGCCCTCAGGAGGCAGGGGGAGCTGGACGCGGTTGCGCTTGAGATCGGACTTGAACCTTCCCCCAGGCTCCGTTGTTTATTAAGCCTGATCCTGTTTGAGGATGTGGTGCCTGACGCGCTTGGCACGGGCTGGTTCGGCGGCCCGCACGGCCTTGACGAACTGACGGCAACTGAGGAAGCGGCGCTTGCCAACGCCGCCGGTGTCGATCTTGCGAGCCTGCCGCTCGCGGCGCGGGGGAACTTCCCCGACTGGCTTGCCGATAAAATCACGGCACAATATGGCGAGATGGCCGAGGCGGTGATGCAGGCCTATGGCGACCGGGCGCCGGTCACGCTTCGGGTCAACGCCCAGAAGGGCAACCGCAGCGATATCCAGTATTTCCTGAAGAATGAGGGGATCGATGTCACGCCGACGCAATTTTCGCCGGACGGGCTGATCATCGAGGGGCGCCTCAACCTCAGCCGTCACCCGCTGCTGGAAAATGGCCGGATCGAGCTGCAGGACGAAGCGGCGCAGATTGCCTCTCGCCTTGCCGATGTGCGGCCGGGCATGACGGTCGTCGATTTCTGCGCAGGGAGCGGCGGCAAGTCCCTCGCTATGGCCGCGCAGATGGACTATGCCGGGAAAATCTACGCCTTCGATGTGGAGGAACGGCGGATGCGGGATATCGGCATTCGGGCGAAGCGGGCCGGGGTCAGCCTGATCGAGCCGCTGGCGATCAACGGCGATGACCGTGATGACCAGCTTTTCGCCCCCCTCGTCGGCCGGATGGACCGGGTCTTCGTCGATGCGCCCTGCTCGGGCTCGGGCACCTGGCGGCGGCAGCCGGATATGAAATGGAAACTGACGGAGGAACGCCTCGCCGAGCTTGTTGCGCTGCAGGCGGATATTCTGGCGCGCGCCGAACCGCTGGTCGCCCCGGGCGGGCGGCTGATCTACGCAACCTGCTCGATCCTCAAGGAAGAAAACGAGGCGCAGATCGAGGCCTTCTTGTCGTCACATCCGGAGTTTAGCTTGTGTCCCGTCGGTGATATCTGGGACGCCGCCGGAGTACAGGGCGGTTACGAGCAACGCTTCCTCACCCTGACCCCGGCGGACTTCGGGACCGACGGTTTTTTCACCGCCGTGCTGGAACGCAAGATTGAGTAAGGACGCAAAAGGCACGCTCACCATCTCGTGAAGGGAACAGGGAAATTTTTCAGCTATAATGATGATCCGATACCGCAAAATGGCCGTATTTGTTTTTTAATGAGACATTAATAAAATGTGGCAGAGGGGTTGAGACAATGACAATACGCAAATTCATACTGGCGATCTTTACGGTTTTTGCGGCGCAGTTGCTGGCGGCGCAGATCGTCTTCGCGGCCGGCAGCAGTAGCAGCAGCACGACGGAAGCCGAAGCCCCGCAAAGCGCCGAATTCGCCGCCGGTAAGGAAGCGATCGACGCCAAAAAGTGGGATGCGGCCATCGCCGCCTTCACCAAGGTGACAGCGAGCGAGCCGGAGAATGCCGATGCCTATAACTATCTCGGCTATGCCCAGCGGAATATGAAAAACTACGATGCGGCGTTCGATAATTATAACAAGGCGCTCGCCATCAACCCCGACCACAAGGGCGCGAACGAGTATATCGGCGAGGCTTACCTGCAGATCGGTAACCTCAAAATGGCGGAAGAGCATCTTCTGAAACTCGATGCGCTCTGCTTCTTCGGCTGCGCCGAATATACCATGCTGAAACGCGCGGTTGAGGACTATAAGGCCAAGCAAAGCTAAAACTGCAAAAACCCCTCATAAACGGGGTGGACAGAAATCGCCAAACTGTCTAAACCCCGTTTATGAAAAACAGTATTCTGATCATTGACTTTGGCAGTCAGGTCACCCAGCTGATCGCGCGGCGCGTCCGGGAGGCGGGGGTTTACAGCGAAATCATTCCCTTCAATTCGGCGGCAGAAAAACTCTCGGCGTTCAATCCCGCCGGGATTATTCTCTCCGGCGGTCCGGCCTCGGTCATCGGGCTTGAGACACCAAAGGCGCCGGAGGCGGTTTTCGAGATGGGCGTGCCCGTTCTCGGCATCTGCTACGGGCAGCAGACCATGGTCAACCAGCTTGGCGGCAAGGTCGAGGCGCCGGACCATCGCGAATTTGGCCGCGCCGAGATCAATGTCGTCGCCAACTGCCACCTGTTCGAGGGCGTGTGGGAGCCGGGACGGCGCGATCAGGTGTGGATGAGCCATGGCGATCATGTGGTGGAAATTCCGGAAGGCTTTACCGTGGCCGCCACCTCGCGCGGCGCGCCTTTTGCGGCCATTGCCGACGATGCGCGGCATTTCTACGGCGTACAGTTCCATCCCGAGGTTATGCATACACCGAGCGGAGCGGCGCTGCTCTCCAATTTCGTGCATAAAATATGTGGCCTTGCAGGCGACTGGACCATGGCCGCCTTCAAGGATCAGGCGATCAACGCGATCCGCGCGCAGGTCGGCGACGGCAAGGTGATCTGCGGGCTGTCCGGCGGGGTCGACAGCTCGGTTGTGGCTGTCCTCATCCATGAGGCAATCGGCGACCAGCTCACCTGCGTCTATGTCGATACCGGCCTGATGCGGGCGGGCGAATCGGAGCAGGTGGTCAGCCTCTTCCGCGACAAATACAACATCCCGCTGGTCCATCGCGACGCCTCCGACCTGTTCCTCGACGAGCTTGAGGATGTCGATGATCCGGAAGTGAAACGCAAGACCATCGGCCGCATCTTCATCGAGGTGTTCGAGGCCGAGGCGAAGAAGATCGGCGGCGCCGATTTCCTGGCCCAGGGCACGCTCTACCCGGATGTGATCGAGAGTGTGTCCTTCGCCGGCGGTCCCAGCGTCACCATCAAGTCGCACCATAATGTCGGCGGCCTGCCGGAACGCATGAACATGAAGCTGGTGGAGCCCCTGCGCGAGCTGTTCAAGGACGAGGTCCGCGATCTGGGCCGCGAGCTTGGCATGGCGCCAGAGCTGGTCGACCGCCACCCCTTCCCGGGGCCGGGGCTCGCCATCCGCATTCCCGGCGTCATCACCCGGGAACGGCTGGAAATTCTCAGAAAAGCCGACACTATCTATCTTGAGGAAATCCGCAGCGCAGGCCTCTATAACGAGATCTGGCAGGCCTTCGCGGTGCTGCTTCCTGTGCGGACCGTCGGCGTGATGGGCGATAACCGCACCTATGACTATGTCTGCGCGCTCCGCGCTGTCACCTCGACCGATGGCATGACGGCGGATTACTACCCCTTCACCCATGACTTCCTCGGCCATGTCTCGACCCGCATCATCAACGAGGTCAAAGGCATCAACCGCGTCGTCTACGACACCACCTCAAAACCCCCCGGCACGATTGAGTGGGAGTAGGGAGCGATCTCAGCGAGAGTCATTGCCCGGAGAGCACGGGGTACCTCGAGGTCGGGCGGCAGAACAACTTCAGATTTTTTCCCTACTTCGATGATTAATTTAAAGTTGCTTTAATTATCTTGCTCTATAAAAATGTGAAAATTGGCTTTTCCCCATGGATGGTTTTCATGTTCACCAGACGAAAATTCCTGACATCATTTTGCATGATCTCGCTGGCAGTTTTTTCCGCTTCCACCCCCAAGCTGACTTTGGCTGTCCCTTCCGCGCGTTCAGACCGGTCCGGATGGCTGCTTAAGGAAGGCGATATCTGATGATATCCAACCTTCAGGATGCCAAGACGGATTCCACGACCGTAGAGAGTGACGTCTGCGTCATTGGCTCCGGCGCGGCGGGTATCACGATTGCCCGGAGCCTTGCGAGGCAAGGCAAGAAAGTCATTCTTTGTGAGGGCGGCGCGCTGGATTATTCCGATGAGTCGCAGGAGATTTATCTCGGCGAGACAATCGGGGATGTGTATTTCGACCTTGATGTCGCGCGGCTTCGGTATTTTGGCGGATCGACAAACCATTGGCACGGGATCTGCCGGTCGCTCGAAGCGATCGATTTCGATCGGTCCTATATTTCCGAGGCCCTCAAATGGCCGATCACCAAGAGCGATATTGATCCCTACCTTGATGAGGCCTGCGGCATCCTCGATATCGGTTCGGATTTTCCCGAAGTGGAGATCGGGCGCCGTATTCGGACCGTGACGTTCAAGGAGTCGCTGCCGACCCGATTTGCCGAGAAATATCTGGAGGAGATTCAGGCCTCTGACAAAATCGAGATGATTACCAATGCGAATTTTGTCGATGTCGAGGTCATCGACAGGCGTATCTCGCAAGCCATGTTCAAGTCCTACAATGGCAAGCACCTCTCGGTTCGCGCGGAGAATGTCGTGCTGGCGACCGGCGGTATCGAGAACAGCCGCTTGCTGCTCTGGCTGCATCGCAATCATGGCGACAGGCTGTATGACAAACGGCTTCCCGTCGGAGAATACTGGATGGAGCATCCGGAATATTTTATTGGCGCCGCGTTTGTGGAGAAAAAGGTCCTGAACCATGCCTCCTACAGTCTGGACGGCTTTGCCCAGAAGGAAGAAGGGGTGCTCAACTGCTGCATTTCCGTTTATGAGGCGGAGGCGACGGCGACGGAAAGATTGCTTGAGGATTTACTGTGCGTTGCGCCGACCTATGGCGGAAAAATGGCGGAGTTGATGGAGATGGATCTGGCCTGCGGGGCCATTATTGAGACGGTCTGGGAACTGGAACCGTTGAAATCCAACAGAATAGAGCTTTCAGATTCAGAGAAGGACAAATTCGGGATACCGCGGCCGGTCCTGTTCTGGAAAAAGAGCCCGTTTGACAGGCGGACACTCGCCGTATCTACCGAGGTCTTTAACCAGTGGCTGCATGAGAGCGACCTGGGGCGGCTCAAGCTTGACGAGTGGATGATTTCGGATATGCCCTATCCTGAAACCTATGCGCCCGGCGGCTTTCATCATATGGGCGGGACAAGAATGGGCGTCAATCCGGAGGTGTCCGTTGTCGATTCCAACTGCCGGATTCACGGGACGAAAAATTTCTACGTCGCCGGCTCCTCGATCTTTACGACGGGCGGCTATACGAACCCCACCCTGCCCATCGTCCAGTTCAGTTTGCGTCTCGCGGATCATTTGGCGAAAGTATGAGGGCGCGCCCTGACAGCGTGCGCCCCGGGTGCGGGCGGTAAGGTGATTTCCTTCCGCATTTGATTTCTCCCAAAAAAATGGCACAATTCCTGTCAGCAGGCGTCGCATTGCAATGAAGGCGCCGGGACAGGGGGAATTCATGCAGCATTTAAGGTTTTTAGCGGCCGTTGTTTTCTTTTTTTTGATTGTCGGGGTGTCTCCTGCGCTACAGGCGCAGGAAGTGTCTGTCACCGCACCGGCTGAAGCGGGCATCAATCAGGCGATCGAGATCACCGTCTCCGGTCCGCCCGCCAAGGGAGATATTCTCCGTTTCGCCGATGAAAGCGGCAAGCTGCTCAAGGGCGCCTATGTCTATGTCGGCAATCTCAAGAACAATACCGGCACGCTCGCCGCCCCGCTGGAGCCGGGGAAGTATCAGGTGGCCTATGTTTCCGGCGGCAAGATTGTCGCGAGCAGCCCGCTGACTGTCACCGCCGTGACCGCGACCCTGACCCTCCCTGAAAGCGCGAAAATTAGCGAGACGATTGAGGTGCAGTTCGACGGTCCACTCAATAAAGGCGACTATGTCCAGATGCTGAAAAGTGACGAGACGCCCATTCGCGGCCTCTATGCCTATGTCGTCAACGCCAAAAACGGCATCGTCAAACTGCGGGTTCCGGCGGAGGGGGGCGACTATGGTGTCGGTTATTTCACCGGCAAGAAGCTGATCGGCAGCAGCCCGATTTCGGTGCAGGGTGTGACGGCCACCGTGAGCGCGCCCGGGAGCGTCAGCGCGAATGAGACCTTCGAGCTTTCCTTCGAGGGGCCGCTTAACCACGGCGATTACCTTCAATTCGTCGATGCGAACGGCACGCCGGTGCGCGGGCTCTATCGCTATGCCGGTCAGGCGAAGAAGAATGTCACGACCCTGACCGCGCCGGTCGAGCCGGGCAGTTACCGCATTGCCTATTTCACCGCCAAGAAGGATATTGGCGGCACTGCGATCACCGTCACCGGCACCAATGCGACGCTGACCATGATGGAGACCGTTCCGGCGGGCGCGCATTTCCCCGTCGCCTGGCAGGGGCCGAACAATAGTGGCGATCTGATCCGGGTGTTGCGTCCCGATGGGGCCAACGCCGGGAGCTATGCCTATGTCGGCAATAATCCGGAAAGCGTGACGCTCCGTGCGCCGGAGGAACTCGGCGACTATCGCGTCGTTTATCTTTCTGGCGGACAGGTATTGGGAGAGACTTCCTTCTCCGTCGCCGGGGTCAGCGCGCAACTTGATGCGCCCGCAGAGGTGGAGGGGAACCAGCGCTTCAATGTCACCTGGGAGGGGCCGGGGAATCACGGCGATATCCTGCAACTCGTCGATCCGGGCAAGCCTGGCAATCTCGCTTATCGATATATCGACAAGGAAAAAGGGAATATTTCGGCCGTTCTCGCGCCGAACCTGCCGGGTGATTACGAGCTTCGTTACCTGACCCAGGGCGGAAAAGTGCTTGCCGCCGTGCCGGTCACGATCATCCCCGCCAAGCAGGAACCGGGCTCCCTTGAGGTGGTTGCCGCCGCCAAACCGTTGCTCGGCCCCGATGACGCGATCGAGGTTGTGCTCGATGCCTCGGGCAGCATGTTGCAGCGGCAGGATGGCGACCGGCGTATCGATATCGCCAAGCGCACGCTGACCGCGCTGATCTCCGACACCCTCCCGAACGGCACACCCTTCGTTCTCCGTGTCTTTGGCCATAAGGAGGCGGATAAATGCCGCACCGATCTTGAAATCCCGCTTGGCGCTCTTGACCGCGCTGCGGCGACGGCACGCGTTGAAGGCGTGACGGCCATGAACCTTGCGAAAACGCCCATCGCCGACTCGCTGGCCCGGACGATGAGTGACCTCGGCACTGTCACCGGGGAGCGGATTATCGTGCTGATCACCGACGGGGAGGAAACCTGCGACGGCGACCCCGCCGATGTGATCGCCAAAATGCGCGCCAGCGGATATGACGTGCGGGTCAATATCGTCGGCTATGCCATCGATGACGCGGCCCTGCAGGAGACTTTCGCGCTCTGGGCCGATCTCGGCGGCGGGGAGTATTTCAACGCCGGCAATGAGGCGGACCTCGCGGCGGCGCTGACCAAGGCCGTCAACCCCTCTTTCACGGTGACGGATGAAGCCGGAACGGTCCTCAGCGAGGGGATCGCGGGCGGCGCCCCCATTACGTTTGCCGCCGGGACCTATACCGTCACCGCCGGTGCCAGGGAGCAGCAGGTAACCATCGAGCCCGCCAAACGCAGCACCGTGACGATTGAGTAAGCAGCTGACGCGGCGTCACTCCTGACGAGCTGATTGATTTCTGGTCCTCGCTAAAGCTGCAGAATAGAAAATTTTAATCTACCATTTAGAATTATACTGTACTAATTTCTTATGAAAATTGCTTAAGGAGTGCGATTTGAAATATCGGCCCGAGATAGACGGTTTGCGCGCGATCGCCGTGACGCTGGTCTTGCTGCAGCATGCGGCGTTCACCATTGCGGGAAGCGCGGACTGGTCCTCAAGGACCTATATCGGTGTCGATATTTTCTTCGTGATCAGCGGATATCTGATCACAACGCTGCTTCTCAATGAGCTTCGCGAAACCGGTACAATCAATTTTTGGCATTTTTACGAGCGGCGGGCGCGGCGTATCCTGCCGGCACTGTTTTTTGTCCTGCTGGCGTTTCTTCCGGTCGCTTTCATCCTGCTGTCCGGTGGTGAACTGAAGACGTTTCTGTTAAGCGTCCTCTCCGCCGTCTTCTTCGGCTCCAATATATTCTTCTACTTCGAGAGCCACTTTTTCGTGAGCGACCATTTCGGCGTGGACCGCGCGTTTGTCGAAGGGTTTCTGCATACATGGAGCCTCGCGATCGAGGAGCAGTTTTATCTGCTCTTCCCCGTTCTTCTTATCCTGGTAAACAGGTTTTTCTCCCGGTATTTCCTGTTGATTTTCATCGTTCTTTTCTGTCTCAGTCTTCAGTTTTCGGAGCTGATGGGCGCCAGACATATTGATTTCAATTACCTGCTGCTGCCCTCGCGCTTCTGGGAATTGCTGGCCGGGGCGATCCTCGCCTATGTGGAGCTGAAATACGGGAAGATACGGCGACCGTTCCTGAACACGGTCATGCCGCTCGTCGGTCTTTGCCTGATCGGTGGGTATCTCCTGCAATATAGGGCCGACCTGCTACACCCGGGCTTTGCGACGTTCATCCCGGTTCTCGGCACCGTGCTGATCATCGCCTTTTCCTCGAAAGAGGATATGGTCGGGCGGATACTGGGATCGAAGCCGTTCGTCGCCATCGGCCTGATTTCCTATTCCCTGTATCTCTGGCACCTGCCTGTCTTTACATCCCTGCACCTGATCAATCCGGTGGCGGGCAACTTCGACAAGCTGGGCTGGGTGGTCCTCTCGCTCGCGCTGTCGGCGATATCCTATTACCTGATCGAGAAACCCTTCCGGAATCGCGAGATCATTCGCGCAAGACCGTTCTTCCTCTCGATCGGCACAAGCGCAATCGTGATCGTGCTCTTGTCCTTGCCCGTTGATCTCTTTAGCATAACAGGACCCTCTCTGGCCGGACACTAGCACTGGAAAGAGAGGCCCGGCTTCCCGCCGGGTTCACCAAGCCCTCCTGCAAGAACCCTTTTACCTCTTCGCACTGACACTGCCCTCGAAATTGTTTTAATTTCTATCTAAAATAAAATCAAAAGTTGTTGAAGCCAGAGCTCGCACTGAATATACTGAAACGATATTTTCGCGCTTTTGTTGCTTACGGAGTATGATTTGACGTACCGACCGGAGATAGATGGATTACGTGCGGTTGCAGTTGTCCTTGTCTTGCTTTTTCATGCTGCTTTCACTGTCATGGGCCGCTCTGACTGGTTCAAGAATGGCTATATCGGCGTTGATATTTTCTTCGTCATCAGCGGTTATCTTATCACCTTGATCATCCTCAAGGAGCTGCGCGAAACCGGCGGCTTCAGTTTCGGCAATTTCTACGAAAGACGTGCGCGGCGTATTTTGCCGGTCCTGTTCTTCATCATATTTGCAACTTTTCCGGTGGCCTTTCATCTGCTGTCGGATGCGGAACTTTACGAGTTCCTGCTAAGCGTTATTTCCATTATTTTCTTTGTTTCGAATATCTTCTTTTATTTTGTATATGATGCAGGCACACCGACGATTGCACCGTTTGTCCATACTTGGAGCCTGGCGGTCGAGGAACAGTTTTACCTGATCTTCCCGATCGCACTGCTACTGCTGCGGCGGCATATTCCGAAGTTTACGCTTCCAATCTTCTTTATTGTATTTTGTCTCAGCTTCTTCTTTGCCGAATATATCGGTCGGTATGATTACGAGTTTAACTATTCTCAACTGCCATCGAGAATATGGGAACTGCTGGCCGGATCATTTCTGGCCTTTATGGAACTGGAGCGTGGCAAGGTCCGCCGCAACCGTTTCAATTCGCTGTTGCCGATAGCGGGCGCCGCCATGATTTTCTGGTATGTTATGTTGCTCGGAACCGATCCGGTCCACCCCGGCTATCTCAGCATTTTCCCGATTCTCGGGACGATGCTCATCATAGCTTTCGCATCAGGCGACGACCTTGTCGGACGTGCTTTAAGCCTGAAGCCGGTTGTTGCCACCGGAAAGATGTCCTACTCCCTGTATCTCTGGCATTTGCCGGTCTACATGTTCCTTGAATATGCCTATCCGAATTCGAAAAATCCGGAGAAGTTGGGGTGGGTCATTCTTACCTTCCTGTTGTCGGTGATATCCTATTATCTGATCGAACGGCCCTTCCGGAATCGCGAGGTCATTCGCGCAAAGCCGTTTTTCTACTTGATTGGCACTACCGCAATCCTGATCGTGTTCTTGTCCTTTCCCGGCGATCGGTTTAGCATCGTGGGCTCCGGTTTGGCCGGCCACTAGCACTGGAAAGAGAGGCCCGGTTTCCCGCCGGATTCACCAAGCCCTCCTGCAAGAACCCGTTTTCCTTCTTCGCGCCATCCTCGCCAGCGGGGATATCAGGACACGCGCGGTTATGGCCATAAGCGCGGGAAGAAATTTAGCCTGCTGCCGGAGCTGTTCTATTTTTGATATCTAATAATACAAATAGTTGTTGTAACTAAAACTTGTATCGAAAAATGAGCCACGCTATCTTCGCGATATTATTGTATGGGGAGGATGGCTTGACTTACCGACCTGAAATTGACGGATTGCGAGCAATTGCAGTTATGCTTGTAATCCTCTATCATGGCGGATTTGAGATTTTTGGCCGCACCGGGTGGTTTGACAATGGCGATATCGGCGTTGATGTATTTTTCGTGATTAGCGGGTATCTGATCACATCAATCATATTGAAGGAGTTGCGCGAGACCGGCGCCTTTAGTTACCGGAATTTTTATGAACGTCGCACACGGCGTATTCTACCGGGACTGTTCGCCGTACTGCTGGCGATTTTTCCGGTGTATTTCTTTCTTTTGGACGGTCTTGATCTCGATTTTTTCTTCATGACCGTGATCGCGAGCATCGCTTTCTGCTCCAACATTCTTTTCTACATCGTCGGCAGTGATCTTGCGGAACAGGGGGTGGAAGTCGGCCCGCTGATCCACACATGGAGCCTTGGGATAGAGGAGCAGTTTTACATCATCTTCCCAGTTGTTTTGCTGCTGTCGCTGAGATTCTCCCCGAGAGTCATTCTTCCCGTTCTCATCTTCCTGTTTTTTATCAGCCTTCAGTTTTCCGATTTCATGGCGGATAGAAACCAGAACTTCAATTTCTTCATGCTGTCGTCGCGGTTTTGGGAGCTGCTGGCGGGGTCGCTCCTCGCCTATCTGGAACAGGAGCATGGCGCAGTCCGTCATCGGCTCCTCAATCTTGTAATGCCGGTGATCGGCCTCTGCATGATCATCTGGTATGTCCTTCTGTCCGGGATTCATCAGGCAGTGCCCAACTACGTGACGGTCATCCCGGTTCTTGGTGCCGCATTCATCATAGCTTTTGCCTCCCGGGATAATCCGGTTGGACGCCTTCTTGGCACCAAACCCTTTGTTGCCGTCGGCCTGATGTCCTACTCACTGTATTTGTGGCACTGGCCGGTCTTTTTCTTTTTCAAGCAGATTCAGCCGGCCCCGGAAAATCTGGACAGGCTCGGCTGGGTCGGGCTGTCATTCCTCCTGTCGGGCCTGACATATTATTTTGTCGAGCAGCCTTTCCGGAACAGGGCGTTTATTTCAATAAAGCCGTTTTATATTTTGCTTGCCTTGGTCGCGGCCTTTATAATTCTGCTGGCTGTCTTCGGCGCACCGTCCAAACACTATCTCTTGTCGAAGATCGATTAAACGGGATAACAATAATGAACAACATACCCGACGGTTTCACGAAAAGTCCCCGCAAGAGCCCGCTCACCGATCCGTGGGAGCCGATACACTGGAAGCTGACAGAGAGGGGCGCGGTCCTCGGCCTTGAGGTGCGGGAAGCCCATTGCAACGCCCGCGGCTTTGCCCATGGCGGGCTGATTGCGGCACTGTCCGATAACGCCATGGGCAGCTCCCTCGTCCTCAAGGCGCGGAAAAAGTTCGAGAATGACAGCTTAAGCGCCGTAACATTGAGCATGACCACCGACTACATAGACATTGCGCGGATTGGCGATTGGCTGGAGTTTCGCCCTAATGTCCTTAAAGTCGGCCGGTCGATCGGCTTTACCGAGCTCAAGGTCATCGCCACGCGGGACGGCGAAGAACGGACAATTGCCCGTTCCAATGCCTCTTTCAAGCTTGTCTGAACCCCCGCAATAGGTGCATGATACGCGAGCGCCTCCATCGCGGCGCGGATAACGGGGGAAGAGTTATGCATGTCACGGTTACACCCATCTTCGCGGCCCTGCTGGGGCTGATCTTTTTCTTCCTGAGCCTGCGCACCTCGCTGGTTCGGCGGCGGGCCAAGGTCTCGCTCGGCGACGGCGGCGATGCGGGATTGCAGATGGCCATTCGGGCCCATGGCAATTTCATCGAATATGTGCCGATCTCGCTGTTGCTGCTGGCGTTTCTGGAAATGCGCACGGTCAGTATCTACGGGGTGATCGTGCTCGGCGTCCTGCTGGTTGCGGGCCGGTGCTTTCATGCCATCGGCATCAGCCGCGCCAACGCCAGTTTCCGCTTGCGGCAGATCGGCGCGGTCCTGTCGCTGCTTGTCCTGCTGATCGGCAGCCTGTGGCTGCTCTTTACCTATCTCATCTGAGGGGAGGAGGGGAAAATGATTGCCTTGCTTTTTTTGTTGCTGACCCTGGCCATGCTTGCCGCCTGGCGGGATAAATGGGGGTTATCCTACGGTCTGTTCGCCGTCACCATGGGGCTCAGCGTCTACTGGCTGAAGTTCCACGCGACGACCGCGCTGACAGTCCAGCTTTAGGGGGGCAGCGCAATGATGATAGACAGTCAGGCCTCCCGCTATTTGAACGCCGTCGGCCTCTTTGCCATCTCCGGCGTGCTGATTGCCGCCTATGCCATGCAGTTCACCCTCGATGAGCTGCCCTGTCCGCTCTGTTTGTTGCAGCGGGTCGCCTTGGTTGCCGTGGGATACGGGCTCTGCCTCAACCTCGTCAAGGGACCGAGGCCGCATCATTATGGTATTATGCTGATCGCCGCCGTTTATGGCGGCAGCGTCTCGATCCGCCAGATCCTGCTGCATATTGTGCCCGGCACCGGCCATTACGGCTCCCCGGTCTGGGGACTGCATTACTATACTTGGGCGGGGGTCTGTTTCTTCCTGATCATCCTCGGCACCGCCATCATGCTTTTGTTTGAGGGACAGTTCAGCAAATCATCCATGACGGCGTCCGCAAGGAAATTCGGCGGCAGCCGCCTCGCCATTGCGGCCTTCGCGTTGATGGTATTGCTGGCGGCGGGGAATGCGGTCACCACGCTCATCGAATGCGGCCCCACCGTCTGCGCCGATCCGCCGACAAGCTACAAGCTGATTGATGAGTTGAAGAAAGCCGAGTAAGGATAGCTCAAGGGGGCCTTATCAGGCCGCTTTATCCTCCGGCCAGGGGTTTTTCCAGGCGGGAATGTTTTCGAGGCCCGCGAGCCAGCGGGTGATGTTCGGGAAATCACTGAAGGGCATCTCCGCCTCCCGCCAGTAGCGGGCCATGGAGGCGAGGGAAAAGTCGGCGATGGTCAGCCGGTTCGCGGCGACGAAGTCGCGTCCCTCAAGATGCGCGTCCAGCACCTTCGCGTATTTCAGGCAGTTCTTCTCGGCCTTTTTGAGCACCTCCGCATCCGGCGGGCCCATGTTGAAGGTCTTCTTCACGATATGCTCAATGTAATAAGGGCCGACGGCGCCGACCCAGTGCCCCTCGTTCCAACTCAGCCAGCGCAGCACCTCGACCTGCTCGGCCAGGTTTTTCGTTGGCCACAGGTCGGAGCCGGCCTTGATTGAGAGATAAGCCATGATCGCGGAGGATTCCCAGAGGACGAGATCGCCGTCTACCAGCGTCGGGGCCTTGCGGTTGGGGTTGAGCGCCTTGTACTCCGGCGTATGCAGCCCGCCCGCCACCGGATCGATCCTGATCAGCTCTGCCTCCACGCCCAGATGCTTGACCAACGCCAGAACCCGCATCGGCGCCTGCGCCGGTATCCAGTAAATCTTCATCGCTACTTCTCCCTCGCGGTTTTTTGCAAACCATGCCCGCGGGAGGTAGAGAATGTCAACTGAGGAAAGAGGCGTGCGGCGCCCTAGTGTTGTACGGGGGGGTCGGTGCGACGGCGAGCGTAGTTGCGGGTCTTCTCGATCTCGCTCTCGATTTCCTCGGCGATATCGGTCCAGCCATATTGCTTTGCCGCGTGATAGGCGCGCTGCAGACCACAGGTATCAATGAGGTTCTGCGCAATCGCGCGCTTGTTTTTATCCAGGGACTGACTGGCCATCTTTCTACTCCGGTCCTTCATACAGGAAGGCTGCATATCGGAGCAGAATAAGGCCAAATCATGAAATTTACGTAAAGAGTTTCCGGGGCGGATTTCTACCCGCCCCGGACCGCATATTCACACTAATTGCGGCACTGCGTCCGTGCCTGTACCGGGAGGCCGACGGCGACCTTGGAACTATAGGTCTGGTTTGAACTTGTCCAGAGCTTTGCTGCCGTATCGGCGGAGCAACTGCAATATTCCTCCGCCGTTTTCCCGCTTACCTTGCTTGAGGAGGGGGAACTCATGCAGGCGCCGTATTCCTTCTCGCGCATGCCCTCGCCGATTTTGCAGACGGGATCCTTGTATGCCCAAATGGATGCAGTGTTGACAATTCGATTGCGGGTTTTGTCATCCCATGCCGCTCTGTTTTCAAGGTCGGCTATCCGTTGTTTGTCTCGATCCATATTTTCCTGTATGCGCTTCTTTTTTTCTGCTTTCTGCTCCGCCGTCAAATTCGCCTTGTCTATATTCTCGAAGGCCCTTTTTCCATCCTCTCCATAATGATAGATGAATATCTTCTCGGATTCCTCCGTTTCGCTGGCGACGACTTTATCAACATGTGTGCCGATATTCTGTGCGATGCATTGGCAGGAATAGAAAATCTTAGCTGAGTGGCTCTGATTGCATTGCTCATAAGCCACCTTGCCTTCCGGGGAGAGGGTGGCCGCGGTGGCAGCGGATTTCTCCTGCTCCACCTTCTGCGTCGCCTGAGCGGCGGCCATGGCGGCAGCCTGTTTGTCATTCTCGGCCTGCTTCGCTGCGGCTATTTCCGGCGGCGGGGAGCGGAAGGTTGTCCAGTCCTCGCTGTAGAGGAAAGGCTCGAAATTGTCGAGGCGATACTCGAAATCGCCGCCATTCTGCACATGGGAGAGGAGTCTGGAAACCTCGGCTCCCTTGGCGCTGAAAAGAACACGATGAGCTCCGTTCGTAATGACATTTGCCGTAATAACACTGTTGTCAAACCGGAAAAGAATTGTCGCAACCGTTTGCTTTGAGGACTTATTGAAATACGTTTTCGCGGTTCTCATGATTTCAAACCCGATGACCTCGGCCTCACGTCCTGGAAGGGGTTTCATTTTTTGCAATCGTTGATTGACAATAAGCTCGTCATCCTTGATATGGGCATACAGCGGGTATTCACCCTTAGTCTTCCTCAGTACCCATGCACCCTGAAGTTCCGGTGGCTGCTTTTCTTCATAGAGATATGCGCGGTCATAGTCATGCTGATTGAGGGATATCTGTGGCGCTGCCGCTTTTTCGACTTTAGGTTCCGCTTTCGCCTCCGCCGCCTTCGGTTCCTCGGCTTTCGGGGTGGGGGCGGCCGTTGTGGTGGTCGTAGCCGGTTCCGTATTCGGCGTCGGCGCCGCTTTCAGCGCGGCGACCAGGTCCGGCGTAACATTGCCGGTTGCCGCCATATTTTGCGAGTTCTGGAAACTGATGATCTGTTTCTTGGTGTTCGGGCCGTAGGCGCCATCGACGCCGATTTTATAGCCGAGCCGTTTCAGTTCCTCTTGCGTTGCCATCACCAGCGCTTTGTCGTTGTTGCCGCTTGGCGCTGCCGGGGCCGGGGCGGTCGTCTTCGGGGTAGTGGGAGCAGCAACCGTGCTCTGCGCCGGGGCCTTGGGCGCGGCCGGCGCGGTGGCGGTCGTCGGTTTCTTGGCCTGTCCTTCCCCGTCCGAGGTGGTCGGCGATTCGGGTTCCGCTTCTTTCAGGGCTTCGGCGGCCTTGTCGGTCAGCTCCGTTGCCGTGTCTTTCAGCTTGTCGAGCCAGTCCGCATTGGCGGCGCTGCTGATAAAAAGGGGAAGGGACAAAATCATCAGGATCGTCAGGATTTTTTTCGGCACGGCATGTGTCTTTCTTTTTCGACCCCGACATTTTTTTGGGGTTTAAGCGTTTGGATTGAACAGCTTGCGATATCTTTATCGGATGCGATTTTAATATCCGCAGCCGCGATGTAAAGAAT